>Ga0209806_1000387_pt1 | contig 29754 bp, 28 predicted proteins | sample GraSoiAngelo_152_FD_186166 | JGI IMG/M metagenome (GOLD analysis project Ga0209806, IMG submission 186166) | Grasslands soil microbial communities from the Angelo Coastal Reserve, California, USA - 14_1009_12_30cm (SPAdes) (version 2) | ecosystem: Environmental > Terrestrial > Soil > Grasslands ... | reverse complement strand
CCGAGCCCTCGGTAACCTAACGTTCGCATGAAGCTTTTCGACGAGCTCGCCGCATGGTGGCCGAACATCGCGGGGCCCGACGAGTATCGGGACGAGGCTCTTTTCTTCGGCCGGCTGCTGCGCAGGTCGGTCACGCCACGGCCGCGAACGTTGCTCGACCTCGGTTCCGGCAGCGGGAACAATGCATTTCATCTGAAGGCGCAGTTCGAGCTGACCTGCGTGGACCTGTCGCCTCACATGCAGGCGGTGAGTCGAAAGGTGAACCCGGAATGCGAGCACGTCCTGGGCGACATTCGGACTGTGCGCCTGGGCAAGACATTCGACGCTGTCTTCGTTCACGACGTCGTCGCCCACATGACGACCGCGAGAGACCTGCTGGCCGTGATGGAGACGGCTTATGTCCACTGCCGGCCCGGCGGCATTGCCCTGTTCGTCCCCGATGAGATGCGCGAGACGTTCGTGCCCAGCACCGACCACGGCGGCTATGACACAGATAAGCGCAGCCTGCGTTACGTGCAGTGGGTCACCGATCCCAATCCGAACGACTCGACCGTCCTGGTCGACTTCGGGTTCCTCCTGAAAGACTCACGCGGTCGCGTGCGAATGGTGCACGAGCGGCAGAAGCACGGCCTGTTCGCGCGGGCGGAATGGATGCGGATGCTGCGGAAGGCCGGGTTCACTCCTTCGATCGTGAGCGACAAGACGATCCGGGACGTCTTCCTGGGCCGCCGCCGTCTTGATTCCGCACGGCTGACGGGCGTGCGGAATTCGAGGAGCTGACGCGCACGGCTCACGCCAGACGTGCGGAAAGGACGCGACGGCATTCGGACCAGTGTCCTAGGTGAGCAGGTGGCGGCGGTCGTTCAACCTCCGGCGCATCTCCTCCCGCCGCTCGACAAACCGCCGGCCCTCGACCCTTCGCTCGACCGCAACCTCCACGACCGTCTGACGCCGATCCGTGGTCGATCTTCGATCACCCGCCCGACGTTCCGATTCGCCGCGTCGGGGCTGAGCCCTCTGCTGCTCCACCTTGACTGCCATCTGCCTCCTCCTTTCTCGTGGTCGGTTACTGTGCTGACGGAACGGATTCGTGAAATAACGGGGCGATCTCACGGGGGATTTCAAGGCCGCGATCCTCGAGCTGATCCAGGACGCGGGGCCGGATTCCGGCTGCGGTGAACCGGCCGACGACCCGACCCTGGGCGTCCAGCCCAGTCCGGATGAACCGGAAGACGTCTTGCATCGTGATCACGTCCTCCTCCATCCCGGTCACCTCGCTGATCTGCACCACCTTTCTGCTGCCGTCTCGCAGCCGCTCGAGATGCACGATGACGTTGATGGCGCTCGTGATCTGCGCCCGGATCGCGCGCACCGGCAGGTCATAGCCTGCCATCAAGACAAGCGTTTCGATTCTCGCCAGCACGTCACGCGGCTTGTTGGCGTGAAGGGTCGTCATGGATCCGTCGTGCCCGGTGTTCATGGCCTGCAGCATGTCGAGCGCCTCGGGCCCGCGGACCTCGCCCACGACAAGCCGATCCGGCCGCATCCGGAGCGATGACGTGACCAGGTCGCGGATGGTGACTGCCTTGCCGTCAGGCCCGCCAGGGCGGGCTTCGAGCCGGGCCACATGGCGCTGGCGAAGCTGGAGCTCAGCCGCGTCCTCGATGGTGACGATGCGCTCGTCGTCGGGCACGTAGCCCGAGAGCACGTTGAGCAAGGTGGTCTTGCCGCTGCCCGTGCCTCCGCTGACGACGATGTTGGTGCGCGCCAGCACGCAAGCCTTCAAGAAGCCGAACGCGCTCTCGCTGCAGCTGCCGAGGCGGATGAGATCCGCCATGTCGAGCGGCCCGCGCACAAACTTGCGGATGTTGAGGAGCGGACCATCGACTGCAACGGGCGGGATTGCCACGTGCACGCGTGATCCATCCGCCAAACGCGCGTCGCAAAGTGGATTCTCGTTATCGACGCGCCTTCCCACCGATTCCACGATGTAACGGATGACGGACATGAGCTCGTCGTCGCTGGTGAAACTGATCGGGGTCAGCAGGATCTTGCCGTCGACCTCGACGTAGATGTCGCGGGTGCCCATCACCATGACCTCTGTGACGTGTTGGTCGGACATGAGCTCGGCGAGGGGCCCGAGGCGCGAGTAATCGGCCTGCAAGGCGGGTTGGAGTAAGGCCTGGCTCATTGGATCAGGCGCACCGCCGATGGCCAGGCTCGCAGGCTCGGGTCCGCGAGGATGGCCAGATTTCCGTTGCCGGTGATGGTTGCGGTCCACGCGATCACGCCGCCTGCGATGGTTGCCTGGTACACGCTGCCTCCGTTGATGGTGACGGTTGCTGCCGGCATGTAGAAGATTCCGATGAGGCTGGTCAAGGCGCCGCCGTTGACCTTGTTGGTGGTGCAGGTGTTGGGCTGGGGGGATTGCTCAGGGCCCGGCAAGAACAGCACCACGCGCTGGTACTGGTATCCGCTGTAGATGTAGATGTCCCCGGTTGCGTGCAGGTCCAGGCATCCGCCGCTCGGAAGGTAGAAGACCACTGCACCAGGCACGAAGGCGCTCGGACAGCTGGCGTTGCTTCCGCTCGTCGGGTCGACGCAGTGGTTCTCGTTGGCCAGGTCCCCGCGCGGCGGCGCGGCGGCAGGGGGATCTGCGTTGGGGAGCCCGCTCGCGAGCGGCAGCCCTTCCCAATCCGGTGGGCCCGGCTGGCCTGTCGGACACGTGTTGATGGTCACGCTGGAACCGCCGTTCGTATGGTCGCAGTAGGTGAGGCCGGAGCAGGTTCCGTTTGGAGCGAGGTACACGTTGAAGTCGGTGGCCCCGAGCTCTGTCGTGACCGCCACCCTGACGTTGCCGCTGGCTCCCAACGTGACCGTCTTGCACATCGAGGGGGCGCTCTCCCGGATGTAGCACGTCGGCGAGATCGGCCCGGTGCAGGACGACACGCCGTTGGCCTCCCACCGCACCGCGGTGACCTCGACCGAATAGGTGCCGGCGCCAAAGCCGGTGGTCCCTGTCGGAGTCAGCGTGAACGAACTGCTGCAGGTGCCGCTGAGGTCCCAGAACTGCTTCACCGCCCGGATCGTGAGCTCCGACCCGGTCGGGATCGTTCCCACCACGTCCTGCCGATTGATGCTGAGGGTGGTCGCACCGGTGGCGGCGTTGGCGGCGACAGTGAACGTCTGCGCCTGGCCGCCGCCCCACAGCGACACCAGAGACCCTTGTGGCACGGGACCTGGTAACGCGTTGACGGCGATCGACGTTTGCCTTGCACCGGTCAGGTCGCTGCGGAGCGTGGTCATGTTCGGCTGCCCGGCGGCAGCCATGTTGGGCTCGTCGGGTGGCCTCAGCTCGTTGCTGACGAAGCCGCCGTTCTGGCTGAAACCTGCTTTGAAGTCATAGACCCCTCCAGCCAGGAAGTAACAGCCGGCCCCGCCGGCAAGACTTGGATCGACCGTGTAAGTCCCTGGGCGCTCCACGCTGCCGCTGGTCCCGTTCCAGGAGCGGCTGGTGGAGTTGATGGGCGGCGACAGGTAGCCCGGGTCCGGCATGTTCCAGCCATTGACCTGGGCTCCGCTGACAGTCCACGGACTCGGGGTGTTCAGCGCCGGCGGCGCCCCGCACACGTCGACGACGTTGCCGTTGACGGCCCCGCCGGCGGAGGCGCTGTTGTCGAAGATGCTTCCGTTCGACCAGACATCCCCCGTCACCGTCGTGGTCGAGCTGCCCTGGAACGTCAGTGACGCGGACGCCCCGTTGCAGCTGCCGGGGCTCAGGGTCTGGATCGCAGCCCCGTTGGTGCCGGTTCTGCGGGCCAGAGCGGTTGCCGTAGCGCCGACCGGGATGGTGGATCCGAATCCCAGCACCTGCATCACCGTGACGCCGATGGAATGAACCGCCGTGGCCGTGAACGTCACGCCGGCGATCGAGCGGTTCGCGACCGTGATCACAAGCGAATGACTGGTGGGATCGCTGAACGTGCACGTCACCGTCAGGCCTCCATACCCACTGCAGCTCGGCGCCATGTAGAGGCGTTCGTTGTTGGCGTACTCGTTGGTGGCCGCCAGCTCCGCCTGGCTGTAGTCAGAGTTGTTCATGTAGTTGAAGGCCGCGGCGAGCGCGGAGGCGTCGACCGACGCTTGCATCTGGCGCCGGTCCAGAAATGCCCGGCCTCCGTCGATGGACAACCCCAGGAAGCCCAACAACACCGAAATGATCAAGGCGATCAGAACGATGGCCTGGCCTCGCTGTCCGCGTCGACGGGTTGAGCCCACCTCAGTACTCGGTCTTGTAGGTGGCCGCGGCGCTGATGATGATGTGGTTGGCCGTCAGCTGCTGGATCAGCGGCGTGATCGGCACGAAGTTGTAGCGAATCGTGACCTGGAGTGCAGCGTGATCGTGCGCTGGGTTCGTGGCGCTGCAGCTCCCGCTGATCTGCGCCCACATCTGGCCGCCTGGAGCGTCCTCCAGCGAGGGCGACAACGGCTCGGCGCTAGAAGGTGGATTGGGCTCGGTGATGTAGATCCAGCCCTGGTTCGCCGGCGGCAGCGTTGACGTGACCGGTCCGTTGGGACAGGGGTTGGCCAGGGAAACCGCGACTGCGTGCTGCTTGACTGCCGTTTCCACATCGATGTTGGTCGGCAACAGCGGCGATGATCGGATAGCTGTTCGCGCTCCCTCGTTCACCGCCTGGTTGAGCGTCGCGTAGACGAAGATGAGGCGGCCGAAATCGACGATGCCGAACAACAGGATCAGGAGGATCGGTGCGATGAGCGCGAATTCGACGATCCCCTGCGAGCTCTGCAGGTTGGGCAGGCGCCGTCTTGCATTGCTCAAGGTCAGTAGCCGCCTACCGTCATGTGCGCGTTCGCGACGATGTGGATCGAGTTGCCAAGTACGCCCTGGAGAAATCCAGAGGCGAATCCGAAGCTCATGACGAGAATCACATTCACGTCGGAGCCCTTGTAGCTGTTGTCGGTCGGCGCCGCCGTCAAATCGAGGCCAGGCGTGGCGGCATAGCAGATGAACAGGCTTGGCTGGTTCAGCGCGGCCGGATAAGTGTCGTCGGCGTACGGAGGGTTGTACTGGACATTCCCGTCACTGGGCGCCGGACAGGTGGTGGTCGAATTCTGGAGGACCGAGACCGGCAAGCCCGATTTCGACAGGTTGCAATCGATCGACTCCTTGATCCCAGGACGTGGATTGGTGTCCCCGCACGGCTGGCCTGACCAGCCGTCTGTGTCGTAGAGAAATGGGTTCGTGCCCGTGCCCGCGTCGAACCAGCTGGCCTCGCGAGCGCCCTCACGAACGGCTCCCATGAGACCCACGTCGAAGTAGAAGACCCGGCCCAGGTCGATCAGGCCGAACAGGAGAAGGATCAGGACGAGCGCAGAAGCTCCGAACTCGACGGTCGATTGCCCGCGCTGGCGGGAGCCTGTGGTCGCGACCACCGCTCAACCGCCTCGCAAAAAGCGCATGGCGAGCAGCGCGGCGGGGCCAAGCAGGATCACCCACAGGGTGGGAAAGATGCATCCGAGCATCGGGAGCAGCATCTTGAGAGACGCCTTTGCACCGCGCTCCTGCGCGGTGACGAGGCGCTTCATCCGCATCTCGTCGGACTGGATACGGAGGATTCGCCCGATGCCCGACCCGAGCTGCTCCGATTGGATGATCGCCTGGACGAAGTTGTTCAGCTCTTCGACGCCCGTTCGCTGGCCCAAATCGTTCAGGGCATCCAGTCTCGGCCTGCCTAGCCGGACCTCCTGCATGACACGGCCGAACTCGTCCGCCAGCGCGTGCTCGTACTTTTCGACGATCTTTTCCATCGCGGCCTCGAAGGTGAGGCCGGCTTCGACGCACACCACCAGCACGTCGATGACGTCCGGAAGCTCGATCTGGATCTCGAAGCGCCGGCGGTTGAGGCGCATGCGCAGCCACAACATTGGGCCGTAGAGGCCGATAACTGCTCCAAATGCCGCGCCAACTGCAAGCAAGACCCGGTTCTGCGCGAGCGCGCCGATGACGATGGCAAGGCTGCAGAGGGCGCCGGTCAGCACGTAACGGACCGCGATGAAGTCTCCGGTTGCCAGGCCGCCTGGCCGGCCTGCGACCTGCAGCATGATGTGTATCTCGTGCCGCGCCTTTTCGGGGATCGTCTGCTCGAACAGGCGGCCCAGCCGCTTCAGCGTCGGTAGAACAACACGCTCGCGAAAAGGCTGGCGCAGCTCGATCTCTGAAACGGTCATCGGCAGCCCGGTCTCGTAGACACGCAGCCGTCCCTCCACGAGGTCGGCGTTGCTCGGGCTCCGGGGCATCACGCTCAAGACAGTGGTGAAGACCCCGACCGCAGCCACCAGACCGAGCAGCGCCGCCAGGTAAAGCACCGCCATCGCCTAGACCTTGAAGTTCGTGATACGGCGGACAAAGAAGTTGCCGATGAAGATGGAGATCCCCGCCAGGACGAGAAGAACGCGCCCGGCAGGCTCGGTGAACATCAACCGGAAATAACTCGGCGTGATGATGTTGAGGACCGCCGCCACGATGAATGGCAGGAGCGTGATGATCCAACCCGATGCACGCATCTGTGCAGTCATGGCGCCGATCTGAGATTTGATCTGGACCCGCTGCCTGATCGTGTGCGAGATACCGTCGAGGATTCTCGCCAGGTTGCCCCCGATCGACGACTGAATGGAGATCGCCGTGACGATCAGGTCGAGGTCGTCGCTGCCGACCCGGCGGACCATGTTCTCGAGCGCCGCGGGAATCGCGGTCCCCAGCTTCGTCTCCCGGATGACCCGAGCCAGCTCCTCGGAGATCGGAGGCGACGCGGTGTGCGCCACCGACTCGATCGCCTGTGGGAGGGACAATCCAGCCTTCATCGCGTTGGAAAGCAGGCTGAGCGTGTCGGGAAGCCGCGAGTTGAACGCCTTCAGCCGGCGCCGTTGTCGCCATTTGATGTACCGCATGGGCGCCAGGTAGGCGAGCACCCCGGCGAGCACGAACTGCGGCGCGAAACCGAATCGCCACAACGCGAACAGGGCGCCGACCGCAAGGAATCCGACCTGGATCAGCACGAACTCGGACGTCCGCAGCTTGAGATCGGCGCGCGCCAGCTGCTCGGCGAGGGTCATGCCTCCGTTGAGGCGCCGTTGGCGGTTTGACCGCTCAGCCAGGGCCTGGAATGGCCGGTTGATTCGACTCCGCAGCGTCGAGCGAGGCGGCTCGGCAGCCTCCCAGGGTGTGAGCTCGCGATTGGATTGCGCGGCGGGAATGGCGACCGCAATCGATGCGAGCAAGACGCCGACGGCCGCGACCAGCGAGATGATGAAGATTCCACCCATGTCAGGTCGCCCCGGCCGCAACCGCCTGCGGCGCGACCTCGAAGACAGAGGCGGGCAGGCTCTCGCCACGCTCGGCGAAGTGGTCCATGTGGATGGACCGGTTTCCGGTTGCGGTGTGAAAGCCATTCGCATTGCCGTCGGGGTCGACTCCGGTCAGCCGGAAATGGAACAGCTCCTGGAACTGAGTCTCGCCATTCGCCAGGCCTGTGACCTCGGCGACGCTCACGATCTTGCGAGAGCCGCCCCGCACCCGTTCGGCTTGCACGACGACGTCGATCGCCGACGCGATCTGTTTCTGGATGGCGCGAGCCGGCAGGTCGGCGCCCGCCATGAGAACCATCGTCTCCAGCCGCCCGAACGCGTCGTATGGGCTGTTCGCATGGATGGTGCTCATCGAGCCCTCGTGCCCCGTGTTCATCGCCTGCAGCATGTCGAGGGCTTCACCGCCGCGACACTCGCCGACGATGATCCGGTCGGGTCGCATGCGCAGCGCGTTGCGCACCAGATCTCGAATCTCGATCGCCCCCTTGCCCTCCACGTTGGGTGGCCTTGACTCGAGCCTGATCACGTGGTCCTGACGGAGCTGCAGCTCAGCGGAGTCCTCCACGGTGACGATTCGCTCGTCTGACGGGATGAAGCCTGAAAGGATGTTAAGGAGGGTGGTCTTGCCCGATGAGGTGCCGCCCGAGACCAGGATGCTGAGCCGGCTGCGGACGGCGGCGCGAAGGAACTGCATCATCTCAGGGCTGGCGCTTCCAATCGCGAGGAGGTCCGCGGGACGCAGCTTGTCTCGCGAAAACTTGCGGATGGTCATGCACGGGCCGTCGATCGCGAGTGGGGGCAGCACGACGTTTACCCGCGACCCGTCGCGCAGCCTTGCATCACACATCGGCGAGCTCTCATCGACTCGCCTGCCGACGGTGCTGACGATGCGGTCGATCACCTGCCGCAGCTGGGCCGCACTTTCGAAAACCACCGGGCTCAGGCTGACGCGACCGCTCCGCTCGACGTAGATCTGGTGCGGGTGGTTGATCATGATCTCGGTGGTGGCAGGGTCCTCGAGCAAGGCCTGGAGCGGTCCGAGCCCCAAGACCTCATCGAGAAGCGCTTCGATCAGATGGCCGTAGTCGAGCCGGTTGAGGGCAATCCCTGCATTCTTGACGTACTCCTCGGCCAGGCTCGTAATTCGCGATCGAACGCCTTCGCGGTCGGTGATGTCGATCTCGTCGGCGTGCCTCTCGACAAGCAACGTGTGGATCGCAGCCTTTGCGGTGGCGAGCGGTGTCGTCATGCGGTTTGATTTCTGCGGTTGCTCTAGCGCGGCGGGCGGTCCGGATTCCACCTCGGCTTCATCCCGCCTCCCGGCGATGACGCTCAGGCTTGACACCTTGGGCGTCACCTCACCGCCTTCCGGATGGCGGCGTGCTTCGAGCCTCTCCTTAAGCGCCATGGGGACCCGCCTCTTGCCTCATCTGACCTTCAACCGCCTCAGCGCGTGAAGCGCAGCCATGCGGACATGTCGATGGCGATCGCTCTGGAGGTGCCTCAGCTCGTCCTTGGCCGAATAAGCCCTTAGCGCACCCAGCGCCTTGGCCGCCGACATCCTCGTCTTCCAATCACGATCCCGCAAAGCGCCCATGAGGACGGGAACTGCCGTGCCTGCCCCGATCCATCCGAGGGCGCGGCAGCTGATCACGCGCTCGCGCTGGCTACCGTGCAGCACGAGGGCGATCAGGGGGTTGATCGCCGTGCGCCGTCTGCGCAATCCCGCCGCCATCGCGAGCGCCGGTCGAACCGCGGGCCGCTGTGGCTCACCCATGGCGGCCTCGAGGAACATGTCTGGAGCCGCCCGGGCAAGCTCGGCGACCAGGCGGCGGCTCAACCCTCTGCGTTGGATGGCCAGAACGAGGGCCGAGGCACTGTTGCGGCCACCAGTCTTGCCCAGCGCCCGGGCGGCCGCATCGGATACTCCGCGGTCGCTTGACGCGAGCAGCTCGGCGACCCACGGGACCGCGTCGTACAGGCGAAGTGCACCGATCACCCGAGCACTGCGAATTCGCTGGCTCGGGCTCTCGGCGGCGAGGCGTTCGATGAGCGTGTCGGCCGCACCCGAGTTCCTGAGCGCGGCCGCGAGGCGTTGCACCGCCAAGTTGCCGCTGTCAAGCCCCTTGGTGATCTCTTCGAGGATCGCCCCCACGTCAACCCCAGGCTGGTCGAGGTCGACGGACAGGGCATCGCTCTTGTCGGACACGACCGCATGAAACTGGCGCCGGAGGGCCGAGCGGCGGACCCCATCCTGGGCCCTCCGGATCACAGATGCGCCAGTGGCTGGGGACATCATGTTCCCTCGCCGACCCCGGCCGGCTCCAGGTCACCCTCCGACGGGCGAGCGGACCTGGCGACGATCCGAGCTCGGCCATGCTTCGAGTCGAGCAAGGCCGCGAGCTGCTCGGCGCCTTTCGCGATCTCACTTCGGGGGTTGGTGAGGCTCAAGATCACCCCGTCGACGGCCGCCTGTTCCGGCCGAGCGCCGTCGAACTGGATCTCGATGTCGATCTCGCGTTTCAACGTCCGCTCCACGGCCGGCTTGGTGACGGCTGCTTTAAGAGATCGATTGTTGAGCACCACAGACAGGCGGTCAGGTGGCGTCCCCAGCTGCATCAGGATCTCGACCGCGTCAGCGGCGCTCTTGACCGCAGAGAGCTCAGGGGCGGCGACGAGCACGATGTGCTGCGTGAGGTCGAATAGGGCAAGGGTCGCGTCGGTGATCGTGACCCCGAGGTCGACCACGATATAGCGGAAGCTCTTGCGGAGCACGCTGATCGCCCTCGTGATGAGCTCGGCAGTGACCTCGTCGGCCTCTTCAGGACGCAGGGCGCCGGGCAGAATCATCGGACCGCCCGCGTGGTACAGCACGGCGCTAAGAAGGACCTCTTCGAATGAGTCCCGCGGCAGAGAGGACATCCGAGCCAGGCAGCTCGTGGGCACGAGGCCGGCGAGCAGCGCCGAATGTGAGTACGGGAAATCGAGGTCGAGAAGCAGCACCTCTCCGGGGTAGCGGCGGGCGAGGGCGCCCACCAGATTGAGCGAGATGCAGGTGCCGCCCGACCCGCCTTTCGGGGAATACACCCCCACCACCGTCGCCTCCTGAAGCAGCAGTCCCCACGTCGCCTGGACGCTGGTGTCGGCAAAGAGGTTGAACCGTTGGTCGGCCAGTCTCCGCAACTCGTCCAGACCCTCTCGCTCGCGGCCGGCCATGATGCTTTGAAAGCCCTGCCGGTCAAGCGCCAGCAGGTAGCACTCGGTCTGCGCGTAAACCGAGGCCTGCTGCGGCCGGTCCAGGAGGACGGCACCTTCGCCGAAGAAGTCGCCCTCGGACAAAAGAGCCACCGTGACGATGCTCGGAGGCTTCTCGATCACCACCCGGCAGCGTCCCCGCTCGATGAAGAAGATGGTGTCCCCCGGCTCGCTCTGGAACAGGATCATCTCGCCGGCCGAGACTTTCACCCTTCGGAGGTGTCGGGCGAGCCCTCGCAGCGTTCCTTCGCGGAGACTGAAGAAAACCGGCGCTCGCTCGAGGGTCGCAAGGCGCGACACCATGTCGTGAAACGATGGGGAAGCCCGATCCAGCCGCTTTTGCGGCGCGGGCTCACGCCGCCCCCCGCCTGCAAGCACCGGCCGTCCGGGTCCGCCGGCCTCCCAACCGATGCCCGCCCGCGGCTTCATTTCCCCAACTGCATCGAACCCACGCCTATCCCTTCGTGAAGCCCCAGCGTGCCTCGACCTGCTGCGGGCCGATCGTGGGCGGCGCGGAAGTGGTAGGACAGGCTGGATCCGCCGGCGCCTCGCCGTAGTCCGTGTACGGGATGAGCACGTACTTGATGGTTGCGTTGATGATCAGCCACTCCATGTACTGGGCATCGCAGAGCGTCATCACCACCGTGATGCTGCTGGCAATGCCCTGGACGGGACCCTGCCGGGGCGCAACAGATTGCGAACCGACGCGGATCACGTGGACACGCGTGAAAACCGTGCGCGCGACCGACCGAGGGCTGATGGACGAGAACTGTGAGGTGTTGACCTCGGCGAGCACGTTGATGTAATCGCCCTGCGCGATGAACCCGGCGACGCCCTGCTGTTCGCTGTTCGGCAAGGTCAGGGCCACATAGCCCTTCGGGATCGGGAGGTAAGACGAGGCCCCGAGCGCGATCTCGTCCGGATTGGCCGCCACCAGGTTGGTGGTGATGGCCTGTCCCTTGGGGATCGCGACCACCGCCGAGAAGCCACTGAGGTCGGCCAGCCGCGAGAACGCCTTCGGCGGCGCCGCGGTTGCCGGAAACGTAGAGACGGCGATCATGTCCGGGGTGATCGGTTCGCGAGCCTGGATGTCACGGCCGGCGACGACGACTCTGAGCTGGGTCCCGGTTTGCGACTTGCTGGCGAAGACGATGCCGAAGGCAAACATGATCAGGAACGCCAGCAACGCGAGCGCGATGCCGACGATGAACAACGGCGTGCGAATGTTGCCGCGGGTCACGGGTCTTGCCTGTCCGATTGCCGCCATCTCTATGACTTCTCCAGTGGTGGCACCGAGGCCACCCAACGAGTGCCGTCCCAATGATCACCAGGCTCGGTCGGGGCCTGAGGTCCGATCACGAAGTAGTTGACCTTCCGCAGCACGAGGGTGCCGGCGAGCAGGTCATGCAGCGCCTGTTTGCGCGGAGTGAAGGCCGCCATGAACCAGCCGGCGCCGATCAGTAGAGTCGACGCTGTCTTAAGTGCGTTACGAAAGACGGCCCGCCAGAAGCCGATCGGATCACCGTTGACGTCAGCCACATAGAGCCCCAGGGCGAGCTTTCCCAGCGTGCCTCGCGCCGGCGAGCTTTCGAGCAGCACGTAGTACGCCCAGCCGACGACGGCGCAGACGGGCACGATGTTCGAGAGGGCATCGAGGTTGTCAGGCGCCAGCACGTGAACAGCGCCGAAGATCGCGACCTCGACGCCGAACAGGACGGCAAAGTCGATGAGGTACGCCAGCAACCGCCGCCAGAAACCAGCGAACGCAACCTCCGTTTTCAGCACTGCAGCCGGGACGACCTGGGAGGCCTGCATTTATCGGGTCACCTCGGTCCGGCAAGATCGCTGGCGGGCGGCACAAAGCAAAGCAGGAGTTCCAGATGGGACGGCAATGGACGCGAGTGCATTTGCTGACGTGCTGTAACCTCCCTCACGGGCCGAGTTTGGATCCCACCTTAGTAAGGGCCCGCCGCGACAACAAGGGGACATTTGTCCCTAATCGCAGTTCATTTCCGGCTCCATGGGACGAAAGACCTACTGGCCCCGGGAGCGCGGCGGACACCGCGAGCAGGCCGACCAGCGCCCAGCTCCCCGCAGCACAAGCGGCGGCCGGGACTTCTAGGCGCGGCTGACCGTCAGTACGACGTTTCCAGTTTTCTGCTGCGTTTCGACGTACCTGGTCGCCTCGACCACCTCCTCGAGCGCGTGGCGGCGATCGATCACGGCATGGAACCTCCCCGTCTCGATGAGCTGCCGGAGCAGGACCAGGTCCTTTTTGGCGTATTGAGGGGGTAGCTGGAACCTCACTTTCTTACCTCGACTCCTTGCCGTCCAGAGCGTCAAGAAGAGATTCTTGAATCCGTCGGTCGGCACGAAGACTCCGTTCTCCTTCAGCGAGCCGTTCGATCGATCGAAGGAGTGCTTGCCGACCGCGTCGAAGATCACGTCGTACTTCTCACCATTCCGGGTGAAGTCCTCCTTTGTGTAGTCGATCACCCTGTCGGCGCCGAGCGATTTCACGAGCTCGAGATTCTTGGTGCTGCACACGGCGGTGACGTCCGCCTCGAAATATCGGGCCAGCTGCACCGCAGCGGTACCGATTGCCCCGGATGCCCCGTAGATGAGAATCCTCTGGCCTTTTTGAAGCTCTGCGCTTCTCAAGCACCACAACGCGTTGAACGCTCCATCGCTGACCGGCGCTGCCTCCTCGAAGCTGGCGCCGGCCGGCATCGTTGCGATGCGGGCGCCCTCGCGTATACACAAAAACTCCGCGTGAGCGCCGAACCCGAGGCCCGTGTTGCCGTACACGCGGTCACCGACCGCGAAGTCTCGGACGGCCGCGCCGGCAGCTTCGACCTCGCCGGCAAACTCGGTCCCGAGGATGCGTCGCCTCGGCCCGCGGATGCCCGAGACCAGTCGGCTGAGCATGGACACGGCGGCGCCGTTGCTCCGGTTGGCCTCGCGCGTGTGCACGTCCAATCGGTTGACCGTCGTGGCGTGGACCTTGACGAGGACCTCGTCCTCTTTGGGGACCGGCCGCTCGACGTCCTCGATTCGCAGGACGTCGGGCGGTCCGTACCGGTCGTAGACGACTGCTTTCATTCAGCTGAGCCGGAAGGGTGGGTACTCATCAGTCACGAGGGTGAAGGCATAACCAGTCACTCGGTTGCTCCATCGAAGCACGCCGACAACGTAGTCGAACAGGCTCCGAGGATAGGTTCCCGTGAAGAGGATGGCAAACCAGGCCACGATGACCGCGACCAGGGCTCCCAGGCCGAGAAAGAGCAGGACGAAGTAATGCGGAATGGCAAGAAACCACTTGACCAGGGGCAGCCACCGATTCATCTGACGAACGTCCGGGTACGGAAAGTCGAGGTGCACGCCTTGCTCCTCGTCGGTCGATGGATAGCGATCGTCGAGCAGGGCGAGGTACGCGGTCACGCGGTTCGAGAAGCGCAGGAGGTTGAGGTTCCAGTCGAACCACCAGCGTGGATATTTCTGACGGAACAGGATCATCAGGACGACCGGCAGGAAGACCGCCCCGCCGCCGATCGCCAACGTTTGCATCGCCGACTGGTTGTCACTGTGCAGGGCCGCGCTCGGCAGCATGCCGAGCAGGATGAGAATCGGAATCGCCGCCAGGATTCGGAAGGCGGTTCCGAGACGATTGAGCGGCCGGGCGGGAAAGTCGACATCGAACTGCACCGGATAGTTGCTCACCATTTGTTTTCTCCTATCTGAACTACTGGTTGATTGCACGCAAGCGCGACCAGGTTGGGACCTGTTGAATTCATTCGGCGTGGAGGACCTCGACCACGTTCGTCCGCGCGGCCCAGCGCCCGGGGATGACCGCGGCGGCGATCGCGACGATCACGCCCGCCACCGGTATGACGACTACCTGCCAGGGTTCGAAGGCGCCATGGGCGGAGGGCGGCGGGGCGGTGCCGCCGACGCTGCTGATGATCAGGTCGAACAGCTCCCGGCTCAGCCAGATGCCGGCCGGTACTGCAATGAGAGCACCGACGAGCGCCAGGAAACCAGCAGAGCTCGCAACCATCCCGATCAACTCGCGCGGGCTCATGCCGAGCGCTTTGAGGGTGGCCGTGTCGCGCACGCGCTCGCGCGTGTTCAGCATCAGGGTGTTGAAGATGCCGGCGACCGCGATCAGCGCGATTACCGCCGCGATCGCGAACAGGACCCCGGCGATCGAGTTGAGGAACGCGGTGTCACCGGTGCTGTTGGCCTGCACGTCGAGCAGGTCCGGCTGCGCCGCAGCCATCCGCTTCACGTAAGAGTCGACGCTCGAACCGGGTTTGAGTGTGACCAGGTAGCTGGACGGCGAGAGGTCCGGAGCCGCCGCCGCGATCGTCGACCAATCCACGATCAGCTCGTGGCCGCCGGGACCTGAAACGAGGTCGTAGAGCACGCCCACCACCCGCACCTTGAGGGCGGAACCGTGATATGTCGCAGTAAAGGTGTCGCCTAGCTTGAGGTGGGCGTCGTGGAGCAGACCCGCGGGCGCCACAACCTCTCCTGGACCGTTTATCCAGCGGCCCGAGGTCACCTGGTAGCCGAGCGCCGACGAGTTGCCGCGAAGCACTACCGAGTAGGCGGGATCGGCGATCCCGGGAACGCTGATGCCGGTGATCGTCTGCGCGACAAAGCGCTCGGTCTCAGGCTGCGAGCTGATCAGCTGAGTGGCATCGGTGTCCGCCATGGCAGGGCTCTTGGTCACCACGACGTCCACGTTTCCGAGGTGCCCCTCGTACTTGTAGATGCCGTAAAAGCTGCCTGTCTCCCCAAGCGCGACGTACATCGTGGCGATGCCCAGGAAGACGGCCGCCAGGGTGAGGATCGCGCGCACCGGGCGCGCCGTCGCGTCTCCGAGGCCCAGGACGACTGGCCGCGGCAGGCGGGCTCGCGAGGCCAGGCGCCGGAGCCAGCGACCGCTCTGCCCGCGAGGCGCGCTGGCGTTGGCGATGACGATGGCGGGCTTGAGCAGGCCGGCGCGAACCGCCGGAATCAACGCCGCGAGGGCCACGATGAGCAAGGCGCCTCCGAGAGCGAGCGCGTCAATGGCCGGGGAGAACGTCGCCTGGTAGGCGAGGCCCAGCGCCTGCGAGCTGCTGGCCACCAGAGGTTGGCCAAGGACCGTGCCGGCGGGGATGCCCACGATGCAGGCCGCCGCCGCGGGTACCAGCACCTGTAGCTCGAAGACCCCAACCACCTGTACCGGCGTGAACCCGACGGCCTTCATGATCCCGATCTCGCGATACCCGGAGATCACTATCCCCGTCACCAGGTTGGCCACGATCGCCGCCGTCGCCGCAAGCGCAAAGACGCTGAAGGCCATGAGCACGCTGGTGAGAACCTGGGTTGAGACGTGAAAGATGCTGCTGATGAAGAGGTAGTTGACCGAGTCCGTGACACTCCCAGCCGGAAGTGAGGCGTGCAGCTTCTCCGTTCGTGCCTGCAGCTGGGCGGCGGTGGGATCGCTGGCGAACCGGTAGTTCATCCGGTAGGAGGACGAGCCTTTGAGGGTCAACGGTCCGATTGCCGTGGTGAGGACCCATGAGTGCTGCTGGCCGCCGACATCCGCGCGCGCCTCGTCGATGTCCGCCACCAGGGCGGTGACGTTGAGGACCGGCTGCTCCGGAACGCTGAGGACCGTCAACCGATCTCCGACCGAGACGTGGTTGAGGTCGGCAAATGACCGGGTTAGCGCGATCTCGTTGTTCGCCACCGGCCAGCGACCGGCCGTAACACGAAGCTGCTCGACCTCCCCGTTCGGATTGTCGCGCCCGATGGTGGTCACCAGGTATTTGTGTCCACCAGCCCGAAACTGCATGTCGGTGGCGGGATATGGACCGCCAAACGCGGCCGCCCCGATGAGCCCCGGCGTTCCGGCGAGAGTGGCCGGATCGATTCGGCTGTCGAACGTCACCTGCAGGTGGGCTCCCTTCTGCGCATCGAACGCCGCCTGGTAGGGATCGCGCGCCTGCGACATGAGGCTCAGAGTCATGGTGGCGGTAAGCACCGCCAGCAGCGTCGTGCCGAAGATCACGATCGCCGGCAGCCGCCGCCGGCGCAGGTCTCGGATGGCTTTGAGGAGGACGGCGGTCATCGCGACGCCTCCTCGCCCCGAACGCGGATCACATCTGAAGGAGCCCGCTCCGGGCTCTCGAGGCGCGCGTCGTCGACGATCTTTCCGTCCATGACACTGATCACTCGCGCCGCGTGGCGCGTCGCGAGCTTGGCGTCGTGGGTGACGAGCAGGATCGTCTGCCCGTTGCGGTGCAGCTGACCGAGGAGCTCCATCACCTGGTCGCCGGTGCGCGTGTCTAGCGCGCCGGTCGGCTCGTCCGCGAGCAGGAGCGTGGGGTTGTTGATCAGGGCGCGTGCGATCGCGACGCGCTGCTGCTGGCCACCGCTCATTCGCGCCGGATAGCTGTCCGCGACGTCCTTGATGCCCAGCTCCTCGAGCAGCTCGCGCGCTCGAACGGTCGCTGTATTGCCCTTGAGCTGCGCCGGGATCAGGATGTTCTCGAGCGCGGTCAGATTCGGCAGCAGGTGGAAGAACTGGAAGACGAAGCCGATGTGGTCGCGCCGAAACCTGGCGAGCCCTGCCTCGCCCAGCTTGCCGAGGTCCGTCCCACCGACCACGACGGTGCCCGAAGAGGGCTTGTCCAGCCCCGCGACCAGGTTGAGCATGGTCGACTTGCCGCTGCCTGACGGGCCCATGATCGCGGTGAACTCGCCCTTCTCCACCGTGACCGAGATCCCGTTCAAAGCGCCGGTGATGCCGCCCTGGTAGACCTTGGTGACGTCGGTGAGGCTGACGAGGTCCGTCATTCCTTTGGTGCCCCCTCCGCCCCGAAACGCTCTGAAGAAAGCTCGTCCATCCATTTGAGGTCTGCCTCCGTGTGAAGTAATGCACCGCGGATCAGTCGCGCCAGGTCGATGCGGCCGTCGCGGCGTGCCCGTTCTTCCAGCCGGTTGAGGTCCCGCAAGCGCTGTAGATATGCGCGCTTCTGGCGGGCGAGCATCGGCTGCAGGCCGCCGTTCGCGATGCGGGTCGCGAGAAGGAGCTTCACGTAGATGTCCTCGTGCAGCTGCTGAGGACCCGAGTCAGGCTCGGCGAGCCACTGGTCGAGCGCTTTGTGGCCATCAGGCGAAAGCTCGTAGGCCAGCTTGCCGCGGTCGCCCCTGGGGCCGACCGGCCGCACGAGCCCGTCGCGCTCGAGGCGCTGGAGGGTCGTGTAGATCTGGCCGATATTGACTTCCCAGGTCCCACCGAGCATGGCTTCAAAGCGGTTCTTCACCTCATATCCGTGGAGCGGCTCCCCTTTCAGGAGTCCCAGCACGCCGTACTTAAGCGACAATCTCTCGACTAAACATACTCAGTATGTATGCCGAGTATGTATGAGCCGTGCGAGAAAGTCAAGGGCCTTGTTTGAGAGGTTTAAGAGGTCTAAAAGGACCGCTGCAGTCGAGCAGCCGGTGAGCCGCTAGTGGGCTAGGTCCACACCGTTGGAGCCGCCTGGCAGCACGCGCAGGTTGACTCTGGGGTCCAGACGCATGTGGAGGCGCACGGCGGTTTCCCCGTGGAACGTCCTGATCTGGAGGAGATCGCACAGCTGGTTGGCCAGCCAGAGCCCCCGCGGTGAAGAGGGGTCCGGTCCCGGAGCTTCCCGGTCTGCCAGCGGAAGATCGAACACGCCGCGGTCCCTGACTTCGCAGATCACCCGGCCGGCATCCTCCCAGACGCGCACCGTGCCTCGCCCGCCACCATGAACGATGCTGTTCGTCGCAACCTCGTTGGCGGCGAGGGCCAGGTTGTCGGCCTTGGACTGGTCCAGTCCGACGACAATCGAATGTTTCCTCACCAGCTCACGAACGTGACGCAGACCGTCTCTTTCAAAAGTCAATTCGTCTATCCCCGCCGGCGTGGGCCGAAGTGGAACACTGAACGGCGCGCCGCACGCTTCGATACCTCTGAAATGCTCGCTCTCGCGACTCGAACCTCCGTCGACGACAAACTCGTGACTTCGGCGCGCCTCGTCGATGACCGCCGAATCCAACGCCGCGGTGTCGTACGGGCAGAGCAGCAGCCATGGCCTTCCGTGGCCAAAAGCGACGTTGAGCAGCGACTCATGGCGCTGACACTCGACAAGCTCGTCGGCTGTGCGGTTGCTCCAGATCGGCTCACCGATGCCTCGCAGCGATTTGCCGGGCACGCCGTACCGGGTGACGAAGTCCCGCCAGGCCGGAATGATGCGCGCAGGGTTGGCGCCGACCGCGGACATGTCCGCGAAAAACACCCTGTCAGCGTCCTCCTCCAACGCGGTCCGCAGTGTCTGAATCTTCTCGAGCGACTCCACCACGAGCACCGGCTCGCCCGCCGTGAGTCCCTCACGGATGAAAGGGACAGTTCCATTGATGAACTCAGACCGGCCCGAATAGAAAAGCGCCTCGTGGCGGAATCGATCCGCCCGGGCGGTGGACGGCTCGATCAATCGTCGCCTCCACAGCTGCAGAGCTCGAGGCCGGGAAGATCTGCCCAGCCGGTGACCTTGAGGACCGTCTCGAGCTGGGGCGGCAGGCCGTGGACCAGGAGGCGCCGGTTCGGCGCCAGCTCCAGCGCAAGGCTGACCAGGGCCCTGATCCCGCTGACGTCGCAGAAGCTGACGCGGCTCAGGTCCAGGTGCGGATCGGCGCCGTCCTCGAACCCATCGCGAAGGGAATCCGCGACCGACGCCGTGTTGGAGATGTCGATCTCCCCAGCGACCATCAGCCCTCCGGGCCTGGCCGTCCGCATCACCACCAGGTGGTTGTCCGCAAACACTACCCGCCCTTCTTTCTCACGAGGCCCCTCGACGGCTTCCCCTACCGGGGGGACCCTGGCAGCCGAGTCTCGATGCACCCCAACCCCCCTCTGTGGTCAGGCATTGACGTGAGGCAAGGTGGTGCCCCCGGTTCAACGCCTCCCCATAGCTCCCTCACACGATTCCTACTCAACAACCGTGCTCCAGGGTCCCCCGACCCACACGGAAACCATACAACTTAAACGATAGCGATGCAATAGTTACGCATTAGTGCTGCGACAATCCTCGATACCTACTCGGAAGCGAACTGCATACACTGAAGGAGAGGTCCGACTGAGCGAGGAACAAGATCCCGCGGTCTACAGCATCGGCGCGGTGGCGCGGATGCTGGACATCCCCGCCTCGACGCTCCGGGCCTGGGAGGAGCGCTACTCCATGATCACGCCGGTCCGCAGCGAGGGCTCCCAGCGGCTGTACTCGCGTCGCCAGGTCGAAAAGCTGAGGTTCGTCAAAGCCCAGATCGATTCTGGCGCCAGCGCGGCAGACGCGCACAGGCTGCTCGCCGAGGAAGCCCGCGCCGGCGGTGTCCCGGCCGTGCTGGAAGGACCGCCCGGCGACCGCCGGCCGCTGGTCCTGATCGCGGAGAAGGACACTTACGCATCGGACCTGGCGGAGTACTTCCTTCGCACCGACGGCTACCAGGTGGCGATCGCCGTGGACGCCACCCAGGCGAAGCTCCAGTTCGACGAGCGATCGCCAGACGTGGTGATCATCGACCTGCTCATCTCAGGTGGGGCGGGCTTCCGGTTGGTGTCTGAGTTTGCGCAGAAAGGGACCTCGCAGATCCTCGCCGTCGCCGCCATTGACGCCGCGGAAGAAGCGCTCCGGGCGGGCGCGGCCGCGTTCATGCGCAAGCCACTCGAATCGCTGCGGCTCGTCTCCACCGTCAGGGACCTGCTGGGGACGAGCGCCATCGTGCGTTCCAAGCGCAACCAGACCGCCGAATTGTGAACGACCGCCTTTCCAGCGGTAACAGCCGCCTCGATGAGATCTTGAGCGGCGGCCTGCTGAAAAACGGCATCAACCTCATCGTCGGGGTGCCGGGCAGCGGCAAGACGATCCTGAGCCAGCAGTTCACCTTTGCCAACGCCACCAAGGAGCACCCTGCCCTCTATCTTTCGACGCTCTCGGAGCCGCTCGACAAGATCCTCAGGTATGGCCAAGGTTTCAAATTTTTTGATGCGACCGCCATCCGCGACGGCCGCGTCATCTACGAAGACATCGGACCGGTCCTGGGCGAGGATGGGCTCGACGACGTCCTCGTGGCCATCGACGGCTACCTCAAGCACGTTCGCCCGGGAATCGTCGTCGTCGACAGCTTCAGGGTGTTTCAGGCATTTGCAACTGACGTGACCCACTTCAGAAGGTTTCTGTATGCCCTGACACGCCGCCTGACCGCCAGTGCAACGACGTCGGTCTGGAATGCGCCGTACACGCGGACCCAGGCATTGGAAGCGGCCGAGTTCGCGGTGGCCGACGGCATCATCGCGCTCGATATCAAACAGATCGGGGAACGCGAGATGAGGGTCCTGCAGGTGCTCAAGCTTCGCGGGAGCAGCTACAAGTCGGGAGAGCATGCCTATCGAATCTCCGAGGACGGATTTCGCGTCTTTCCGAGGCTGGCTGACAGCCTCGACGATTCCCCCTACCAGTTGAGTGACGTCCACACCGCCACCGGGATTGCCGCGTTTGACGAGCTGCTCGGCAACGGCGGCTACTGGGCAGGCGCGACTACCTTGATCGTGGGGCCGTCGGGGATCGGGAAGACCTTGATGGGTCTCCATTTCATTTTCCGGGGTGCGAGCTTGAATGAGCCCGGCATCATCGCCACGTTCCAGGAAAACCAAGCGCAGCTGGAAAGGGTCGCCCACAGCTTTGGTTGGTCGCTCGAAGATCCGAACGTCCACGTCCTCCATCGCAGCGTGGTCGCCATGAACATCGACGAGTGGGTTTATGAGCTGCTGGACGTGGTGGATCAGACCGGGGCCAAGCGCATAGTGGTCGACAGTCTGGTCGACCTCCAGTCGGCCGCGGCCGACCCGGTGCGATTCAAGGAGTGGATGTTCTCACTCGCCCAGCGCTGCACCCGAGCGGGGATCGGGCTGATGATGATCATGGAGGTGACCGAACTCTTTCAGCTTCGACAGATTTCCGAAGAGGGCATCTCGCACCTCGCGGACAACGTCGTTCTCCTTCAGTACGTGCAGGAGGGTCCGGAGCTGGTTCGGGCCTTGACCATCCTCAAGACGCGCGCGATGCGCCACCGCCCTGTCGTTCATCGCTTTGAGATCACCGACAAGGGTTTCGAGCTGGGCGATGCGCTCGCGGTTTCGCGCTAGATCGACCAATCCAGCCCCTCCGTCGGCTTCGCCAACACCTCCCCATGAATGGGGAGGAGCTACTTTCTCGCTACTCCCTTGAAGAACGTGTAGCAGAAGACGCCGTCCGCCTCGGTCGTTCGATCGAGGTCCCGGATGCCCGCGTCAAATTTCTCTGCCGTGGTCAAACCAGCGTCGATCGCTGATTCACGAACCCCTTTGACCATCGCGGTGAACGTCTTCCTCGTGAAGCCATCGACCAGGTCTGGATGGCTAGAATCCACGTACACCATCCGGGGCGAAACGCGCGCCGCGTCAAAGCCCGCCTCGACCAGCAGCGGATAGACCTCTCGGCCGATCAGCGCGTTGCCACCAGCCCTGCGCTGCAGCTCGACCAGGCAGTCAATCGCGGCGTGGGCGGCGGAGCTGTCGGGATAGAAGTAGGTCGATCCGTGGTCGCCTTCGATGACCGTGATGGTGCCGCCTGGCCGGAGCACGCCTTTGAGGATGCGCAGCCCATCGAGCGGCCGCGCGAGGTGCTCCAGGACGAAGCACACAAAGACGTGATCAAACGACTCGGCGGCGAAGGGCAGGGCGAAGATGTCCGCTTGCCGGAACTCCAGGTTGGTGATGCCGGCCCCGTCGATCTTCTGCCTTGCTTCGGCGAGCGAGGCCGCCGAGACGTCGATCGAGGTTAACCGGGCATCCGGGCTGCGCCGGGCGAGCGTCACGGTCTGCGCGCCGACGCCGCATCCAACCTCGAGCACGGTGCTCCCGGCGGGGTAGGCGGTGTCGGAGTGAAGGAGGTCGACCAGGGTTCCGGCCTGATCCCGTAGGCGCTCGTTCTCCCGCGTGTCGTAGCCATGCACGTACGTCATTGCCCGTTACCTTTTCTCAACTCGACCGAAGTACTGTACGAGGGCGCGACGCGAGTCACTGAATGACGGATCGAGAGACGGATGGGGCGCCGGACTTCGTACAGGTCTACCAGGACCAGCTCGTGCCGGTGTGGCGCTACGTGCGGTCGCGAATCCCGAATCACCAGGAAGCCGAGGACGTCACCAGCGAGGTGTTCGCCCGCGCATGGAAATCATGGGGCCGCTTTGATCCCGGTCGCGGCGCTGCGCCCTGGCTCCTGCGCATCGCCCAGCGCACGGTGGTCGATTGGAACCGCCGCCAGGGTCGGTGGCCGGCTGACCCCATCGACCTCGATCTGGTGGAGAACGCCTCGTCAAATCCCGCCGAGCTGCCGGAAGCCATCCTTCTGGCCAAGGAGGTCCTGACCGAGGTCAGCAGCGCGCTGCAGACGCTCTCAGACCGGGAGCGGGACGGCATCGCGCTCAGGTTTGGGGCGGGCTTGAAGATGGCGGACGTCGGCAGGATCCTGGGTCTTTCGACTGCTGCGACGAAGATGATGATGGCGCGGTCTCTCACCAAGCTGTCCGCCACCCTGGCTCAGCGCCGTGGCCGTGAATCGGTTGCGCAAGCCCCACTCGTCCTTGACGACCTCGTCGACCAGGCCCTGCTGCGCGGTCGCTCCGCGGTGGGCAGCCCCGAGCTCGGCGACCTGGTGCTTCAGCTGGCAGTGATCCACCGGCCGAAGCTGCCGGCGGACCTTCCTCAGAAAGTGCGGGTGTGCGTCGACTGCGCCGGTGGCGTGGTGAACAGCGTCCGGGCGCGCTGGACGAGGGGAGCGAGTCGTTCCGCCGGTGGAGGGTTCAGGCTGATGGTCTCATCGGCCTTCGCCTGGCTGCCGCTGTCGCCGATATGCCTGGCCTGCACGATCCCGGTGCTGGTGGCTCCGCTCATTGCGCTGGGGGTCAGCCTGGACATCGCCTACGGACTTCATGCGCTCTCTCTGCTGACAGCCCCGCTGGTCGCCGTCGTCCTGTGGCGCCACTTTCGTCTCCACCGCAAGGAGCTCGGCGTGGTGGTGGGAGGTGCTGGGGCTACGTTGTTGGTGGCACATCTCATCGGCCACCTCGTGGTGGCCGTCGGCGTCCCGGACTGGTCTGTGGTGGCCGACCGGCTCGGCACGGCGCTTCTCCTGGCGGGCGCCGTGATCGACGCCATCGCGCTGAACCTCTGGGTTGCCAGCCAGCGCAAGCGACTCGCCGCCGCGGCGGCCGGTTTCCGTCTAGCGCCGGCCTGAACCGCCGGCGGAATCACGTTTCGCGCTTCGGCGCCTAAAAGGAGAAACAACCATGCCTGTTCGACGTGTGTTTGCGAGCCTGGCGATATCCGTGGCGGTGGCGATCGGCTTGGCGTCGACTGTGTCCGCTGCGGGCGGGTACAAGATCGAGTTCTCGAACAACTGCAACAACCCGGCGGTCTGCTTCGACCCGAACGTCGCTGGATCGCTGGGCGGCGATTGGGGGTCCATCAGCCTTGACGCCGACGGCGCCGGCACAGCCCAATTCACGACGGCGACGCATCGGACGCCTGGCGTGGCCACCGGGGCGATGCACTTCTCGTTCGTCCTCGCGTGGAGCCGGATCTCCTCGCTTGATACGCCGCCGCCCGGCGCATTCGTCATCGATCCGAACGGCAACTACCTGGTCATAAACGTGGTCAAGCCTTCAGGCGTCACTCCGCTGGTCACGCCCGCGACTCCTGGGCACTACAAGTTCCAGGGCGCGATGTTCGGGATGCCCGGCGTCAACTTCATGCTGCAGATCAACGCCGCGTAGCGACCAAGGATCGGAGAGGGCCGCCGGCTGTATCGGGCCGGCGGTCCACTGTCGGGCTCCCTACTCCGAGGTTTGGTCGCTCTCCTCGTTGCCCGCTTCGGAGGCGCGAAGCAAGGACACGAGCTCGGCTACGTCTGGCGTGCCGAGGCCGGTCACAGCGTCCCACGAGGGACGCGCCGAAAAGCCGGTGAACGTGTGAAAGGTGCTGGTGCCGCTGGTGATGTCGTGCAACACGGTGCTGTACGCCTCGCCCTGGGCGATTGAATAGAGGCGCGGGTTGAGCGAGCCCAGACGGTGGTGGCCTGCCTGGTCGGCAAGCGCCACGATCCCGGCCCATTCCGCTGTGGCAGCGCTCGTGCCGATTGATCGGCCGAACCCGCCCAGTGCGGCGGCGATCACGCTGCCGAATGCAGAGGAGCCCAAAGCCACGTCAGGCAGGCCCCTTCCGCTTTGCCCCGGGACCAGTGCCGCCTGGAATTCAGGAAGTGCGTAGACGGTGCTGAACCCGCCGCCGCTGGCTCCCGAGGCATCGCCCCAGCCGACCTCGCCCTGGTAGGCGCCCGTCGTCCGATCCGCCATGAGGCGCGTGCCGCCGACGGCGGTAACCAACGGATCGGAGGCCGGAAAGGAAACGCCTGAGACCAGGCTCCCGTCACAAGTGTGCTGTGCCGAACCGGTGTCGCCGGAGGCGGCAATGAGCGTGATTCTCTTGTCCTGCGCCTCCTGGAACACCGCGTGCTCCTGGGTGAAGAACTCGGCGCTCTGACACGATTCGGCCTCACCGAAGCTCTGGGAGATGACGTCCCCGAGGTTGTGCTCGACCGCGTACTGCGTGGCGCGAAGGATATCGGCGTCCGCTTCGCTCTTGGCGAGCACCAGCCGGAGCTTGGCCCCTGGCGCCATCACGTGCGCCCACTCGACGTCGATCGCGCCCTCGATCGCCCAGGCTCGCTGGACCTTGCTGGTGGGGTCGAACGTGACCGTGCCGTCGGGCGCCGTGATCTTGAGCTTGGCCTCAGGCAGGCCCCAGGTCGTGTCGAAGAGGTCGAGGTCGGACTGAACGGTCTCACCCTGGAAGGCGCCGATGATGACTATGGTCCGGCCCTGACCCGTGATCCCCTGGTCGAGCAGGGTCTGTACGTCATAAGCGGCGCGGACCTGGTCCGGTCCGTAGCAGGCCGGAATCGTGGTTACGGCCTGGCACGGAAACTTGACCTGTCCCGCCGGAATCGCCTGGCCGACGTCGTCGACCTCCGCGTTTACACCGGCGGCGGGCGTCATGGGGTGAGCGGAGACGGGGGCTGTGGGCGGACCCGCGGCCAGAAGGACGGACGAAACGAGCGCGGCCGTGGCGAGGCGCGCGGCGATCAGGCGAGTCGACCTATCCAGCACTCCCAACTTCCTCTTCCCTATGACCCGGCTGCAACGGGTATCAATTGGGTCAATCGTAGGAGCGCCAGGAGAGCTCTCCACGAATTAGCGAACATTTTCTGTTAACCGACGTGAGAGAACGGCCCCACCCGGGTGGGTAGGGACACGGCGGTTGCTCAGGGGCAGGCCAGCGTTCCATTCGGGAGCATGGGCAGGCCGGCGCTCATCACGGCGGTCGCCCCGACCAGGTGTCCCACGACCAACAGCTGGTAGGCATCCTCCGGCACTTCGAACGCCACCGCGCCGGACACCCGACTGGGTGGGCTCAGAGCTTGCACTTGAAGAGTCCCAGAGCTTCCTGTCTCGATTGGAGGCGCGCCGTTGACCCCGTCTCCGTAAAGGCGCCAGGCGTCCGGCGATATGGCGAGCTGGCCCGGCCCCGTGTCCACGAAGGCGAGCGTCACCAGCACGAACTTGTCGCCGCGAGCCGGCCGGCGCGAAACGGTGCCTGAGCAGTCGAACTCGACATCGGTTACGGTCACCGACCCTGATGGCAAGGCAACCGGCGCGCCGGGATTGGCTATACCGCGGTTCAGCATGTCAGGAGCAGCGATTTGAACCGCAGAGTTGAACCGTCGATAGAGCGCGTTGACGTAGTAGGTCGAGCCCTTCGCGTTCAACCAGCTCGCCGTGTACCGCAGCGGGTAGCCATCGCTCTGTCTGACCCAGGCCTTGAACTGCAGGCCGAAGAGGTTGGCCAACTGGAGGACCCAGGCGCGCGAACCGTCGACCGAGGCTTCACCCAGGACGCGCGCGTTCGGTGTGGTTTGCCACAGCGCCGGGTTGATGTCCGCGAAGACGCCCCAGTAGGGATCGCCGCCGGTTACCGTCTGCCACTCGTTGAACGTGTTCCCGCGCACGTAGATCGTCGATCCCACAAGCACAAAATCGCCCCGCCCGTCGATGTCGGGTTCGGGTCCGGCGGACCAGACCGGGTCGTTCCACGGCTGGAGCTCCAGCGCCGGCTGCTTGATCGTCAAGGCACCGTCGACGTGGTAGACCTGCGCACCGATCTGACCCTGGACCCGAGGCGCCATCTCTGTGCCGATGATCTGGAACTGCGCCGTCTGAATCGCAGAGGCCACCTGTGAGAGCACGCTTGATGAGGTTGGAGCATGGGTTGTCGGCCACAGGGCCGGCTCGGGAAGGGGCTGGCGGAACTCAGAAGGATCGACTTGATCCCACGCGGTCAAGTGATTGGCGACGGGATTGCCGCCGGCGCCGCAGGCAGCGGTTATCGAGATCCAGAGCATCGCCACCGCAACTGACTGGACTCTCATCGGGAAGCTCAACGGGCCTCAGGCCCTCGCCTTGTGCTGCGTGCATCGGCCCTCCGTGAGGTTGACAAAAGTGATCGAAGCCCTATCGTTGCGCGCAACCACACTTAAGACTATGCCCGGCCCGGCGCGGTCCGGCCTTTGGGAGGAGAAGTCAGATGGGTGATTCGCGGGATCCAATGAAGTTTCGGCGTTCGGCGGGGGACAACATCCTGGTCCCCGGCACCGACATCGAGCTCCCGTTAGGACTTGATCTGTCGCGGCGGGATGTGCTCAAGATCGCCGGCTACGGAAGCGTTGCTGCATTCCTGGCCGCGTGCGGCGGCCCCACCACCACGACCTCTGGGTCTGTCACCGCGAAGGGCGGCAACACCTCGCTCGGAAGCTACCTCTCCGACGCGGTGCCCAAGAAGGGCATGCAAGACGTGATCGACGCCTTCACGAGTGCCAACGGGGGGACGAAGGTCAAGGTCAACACCGTCGACCACGGCACCTTCCAGAACCAGATCAACTCCTACCTTCAAGGCACGCCGGAGGACGTCTTCACATGGTTCTCCGGACACCGCATGCGCTTTTTTGCCGACAAGGGTTTGGCCGCGCCGATCGACGATGTGTGGAACGACGTCAAGTCGAACTTCACCGAAGGATTCGCCGGGTCTGTGAAGGGCAACGACAACCACGTCTACGCGATCCCGACGTCTTACTACCCCTGGGCCATCTTCTATCGGAAGGACGTTTTCAAAGCCCACAGCTACAACATCCCAACCAACTGGGACGACTTCAAGAAGCTGGCCGATCAGATGAAGAAGGATGGGCTCACCCCGATCGCGTTCGCCGACAAGGACGGGTGGCCGGCGATGGGCACCTTCGACATCCTCAACCTTCGGCTGAACGGATACGACTTCCACACCGAGCTCTGCGTGGGCAAACAGAAGTGGACCGACACGCGAGTCGCGAACGTATTCAAGAAATGGAGCGAGCTCACGCCGTACTACTCCCCTGCCTTCGCCGGCCTGACGTGGCAAGAGGCAGCTCAGCAGCTGCTCCACAAGAAGGCGGGCATGTACCTGCTGGGGCTGTTCGTATCCGAACAGTTCGTGGCGAGCGGCAATCCGGACGATCTCGCCCAGCTCGACTTCTTCCCGTTCCCAGATGTCGGCAGCAGCTACGACGCTGAGAAGGCCCTCGACGCGCCGATCGACGTGTTCATGATGGCCAAGCATTCGCCTACGCTCAGCGCCGACAAGGGCCAGGCAAAGGCGCTGCTGGAGTTCATGTCCAAGGGCTCGACTCAGATCACCTACTGGAAGGCATCGCCCGGCGCGATCCCAACCGCCAACGACGCCGACCAGAGCCAGTACCCAGCGCTCACGAAGAAGGCGGCCCAGATCGTGAGCAGCGCCAAGAAGATCACTCAGTTCTTCGACCGCGACTCGCGACCCGACTTCTCGGGACCCAACTCGATGCAGGGATTCCTGTTGAGCTACCTGGCCGACCCCAAGCAGGACACTTCCAGCTTGCAGGGCCACATGCAGAACTTCTGGGACTCGCTCTCTCCCGAGTAAAGACCGACATACGATCTGATTCGTGACCCGCATGACGAGCAGCACCCCCGGCCGGGAGGATTCCCCCCGGGCGGGGGATCTCGTAGGTTCGAGGCAAGGCCGCTACCACGTCCTGACGCGCTACGACCGACGCATCTTGATCTTGATGGTCGGCGTTCCTCTCCTTCTCGACGTGGCTCTGATCTGGTGGCCGACCCTGTCCTCCGTAGTCCTTTCGTTCACCAACTGGGACGGAGTCGGGCCGGTAACCGCCCAGAATTTTGTCGGCTTCAAGAACTATCAGTTCATGTTCACCGGCTACACGCTGTTCTGGCCCGCCTTCCTGCACAACGTCATCTGGCTCGCGTGGCTGGCCTTCATCGCCACTCCCCTCGGCATGTTCTTCGCCGTCTTGCTGGACCGCGACCTCCGCGGCTCCCGCCTGTACCAGAGCGTGTTCTTCCTACCCGTGGTGCTGTCCCTCGTCATCGTCGGGTTCATCTGGGAGCTCCAGTTCAGCCCGACTGAAGGTTTCATCAACAATGCGCTCGGCCTGGTCAAGTCGGGCAACATCATCGACTGGCTGGGGAATCCGCGAATCAACCTGTTCGCGATCCTGGTCGCCGCCAGCTGGCGCCACGTCGGCTACATCATGGTCATCTACCTGGCCGGCCTCAAGAGCGTCGATCCGACCCTTCGCGAGGCCGCCAAGGTCGACGGCGCCAACGAACTCCAGACCTTCTTCCGCGTCATCTTTCCCGTCATGGCGCCCATCAATGTGGTGATCGCCGTCATCACCGCGATCGAAGCACTCCGTGCCTTTGACATAGCTTTCATCATCAACCAAGGCAAAAACGGGCTCGAGCTGCTGTCGATTCTGATCACCAACAACAGCATCAGCGAGGCCAGCCTGGTCGGCTTCGGATCCGCGATCGCCGTCATCCTTCTTTTGATCTCGTTAGGCTCGA
>Ga0209806_1000386_pt1 | contig 29758 bp, 29 predicted proteins | sample GraSoiAngelo_152_FD_186166 | JGI IMG/M metagenome (GOLD analysis project Ga0209806, IMG submission 186166) | Grasslands soil microbial communities from the Angelo Coastal Reserve, California, USA - 14_1009_12_30cm (SPAdes) (version 2) | ecosystem: Environmental > Terrestrial > Soil > Grasslands ... | reverse complement strand
GTCGCGCGAGGGTCGCCGACCCGGCGGGACCGCAGACGCTCGCGCTCCCGCATGCCGGCGGCGGCCGGGCGGTCGTGGCGCGAGGTGGTGCGAGGCGCCACTAGGCGGGCACCACGACACCATGTCTACGTGATCGAGCTCGATCCCGCGGTGCTCGAGCACGCCACGTTCCGCGTCGCCAACCCCAACCACGATCCCCGCAAGCCTCCTCTGTATGTGGGGATGACTGGGCTCGACCCCGAGACCCGGTTCGAGCGCCACAAGTACGGGGTTAAGGACAACGCCTACGTGCGGCGCTACGGTGTGCGGCTGCGCCCCGATCTGTACGCCGGGCTCAATCCCCTGCCCCATGTCGAGGCACAGCACATGGAGCGCGTACTGGCGCGGGAGCTGCGCCACGACGGCTACGCGGTGTGGCAGAAATAAGTCGGACGCGAGCCGCCGCGCGCCCGTGCGCGTAGGGTGGTAGTATCGAGGGTCTCGATCCTGAAGGTACGCGATGGCCCCTCGCCCCTACATCCTGAACGAGCTCACCTGGAACACCGTGCGGGACGTGCGCTACGAGGTCGCCGTGCTGCCGTGGGGCGCGACCGAGGCACACAACTTCCACCTTCCGTACTCGACCGACAACATCGAAACCGAGCGGATCGCCGCCCTGGCGGCGCGGCACGCCTCGGAGCGCGGCGCGCGGGTCGTAGTGCTGCCGGTGGTGCCGTTCGGCGTGAATACGGGACAGCTCGACATTCCGCTGTGCTTGAACCTGAACCCGAGCACCCAGGCGCTGGTGCTGCGTGACCTGGCGACGGCGCTGGCAGGTCAGGGCGTCCCCAAGCTGGTGATCCTGAACGGGCACGGCGGCAACGACTTCCGCCAGATGATCCGCGAGCTGCAGCCCGCCGTGTCGTTGTTCCTTTGCACCGTCAACTGGTATCAGGTCGTGGACCCGAAGCAGTTCTTCTCGGACTTGGGGGACCACGCGGGCGAGCTCGAGACGAGTGTGATGCTCCATGTCGCACCCGAGCTGGTGCGGCCGTTGTCGGAGGCCGGTCCCGGGCGCGCGCGCCGGTTCAAGATCCCCGGGCTGCGGGAGGGGTGGGCCTGGGCGCCGCGGCGCTGGCGTCAGGTGACCGACGACACCGGCGTCGGGAACCCCGCGGCCGCGACCGCGGACAAGGGACGGAAGTACGTGGAGGCGGTGAGCGAGAAGATCGGGGGCTTCCTGGTGGAGCTGGCGCAGGCCGATGCGGCACAGATGTACGAGTGAGCGGATTCACCGCGTCGCCGCCCGGGCCTGAATTACAGCGAGCTTGTCCTGTTGTTCAGCCGAGAGCGCATTCTTGATCTGGACCAGCAACGTGATGTGGGCGCGCTTGATTTCGCGCTCCACGCCCAGCACCTCGTCCACCTGCGCGAGCGCGGCGGCCTGATCGACGGCCGGCTTGCCGAGCAGGGCGGCGAGCCGCTGCGACTGGTCCTGCATGCGCCACTGCAGATCCACGACCTTGGTCTGGAAGTCCTGAATCGCCTTGGTGATGCTGGCACGCTGCTCGGAGCGGAGCCCGATATCCTGCTGGTGCTGCATCACGAGCTCCGGGGGGAAGAGCACGCGCGCGAGCGGGTCGTCGGGAGGCTGCTGCGGCTGCTGCTGGGCCTCCCCCGCGGCGACGGCGCACAGGGCGAGGGCCACAACGAGATGTATCGAACGCGTTTTCACGGAGTCCTCCGGTCTGAGTCGGTGGTGGTGAAGCCGGCGCCAGGGAGGCCCGGTAGGATCGACGGGCGCATCCGACCAACGTTCGGCACGGTGCGTAACAGCTCGTCACCCGGGAGCACGAGCAGAAAATCGGTCGGCCCGTTCCAGCGCACGCTCGCGAGACCGATCGTCCTGCCGCGGCGGTCGGGCCGCATGACTAGCAGCACAAGGGCGACCCCGGCGACGAGTACCGTCGCCACCGCGAGCCAGCGCGCACGGCGGCGTGCCGGCGCGGCGGCGCGGGCACGTGCCGCCGCGAGCGTCGCGTCGAACCGCGGCGCCGTCGCGGCGTCTTCGCGGCGCAGCGCATGGAAGCGGTCCCCCAAATCGGCATCGTTGCGCTCGGTCATTGTCGATCTTCCTTCAGGAGCTTCCTCAGTGCGGCCTTGCCCCGCTCGTAGTGGGTGCGCGCGGTGCCGAGCGAGACACCGGCGACGTCCGCCGCCTCGGTGATCGTCAGGTCCTGATAGAACACCAGGTGCAGCACCTCGCGCTGCCGCCGCGGCAGCGTGGCGAGCGCCGCCACCAGCCGCCGGGTCCCGTCCGCGCGCGCCAGTACGGTCGCGGCGTCGGGCCGGCCGTCCGGTGGGTCACCTAGCGCAGCGAGCGGCAGCAGCCGCCGCCATGCCGCACGGCGCCGCAGCTCGGCCGCAGTGTTTCGCACCACCGCGAAGAGCCAGGTGCGGAAGCTCGCGCGGCCGGCGAATCGCGCGCGCCCGTCCAGAATCTTCAGGTAGCTCGCCTGGAGGGCGTCCTCGGCGGCGGCCCGGTCGCCCGGGCAGCACGCGATGGCCCAGCCGAAGGCGGCTGGGTGCAGGCGAGCGAGCTCCAGCTCCAAGGCCTCGGGCGACATCGCGCGTTCGGTGGTGACAGGGATTGGTGTCTCGAGAGGGGATCGTATATGACGTTCTCCTTCACGATTCGCCCGGCCGCCCAACGGCCGCTCGGGCGAGGAACAGAACCTCGGCCGCGACCTCCGGGAGCTTGCGGTTCGGGCCCGCGAGGCTGTCGAACGTCTCGAAGCTCGTGAGCGTGTAGAGCAGCTCCTCGGCTTGCGTCCGCTCCTTTGAAGCGGGCCGCCCGTACCGCTGCGCCAAGCGCTCTACCAGGACCCGCACGACCTCGCGACGGCGGGCGTTGCGCGCTTCCACCGCATCTCCCAGATCCGGATCCAAGACCCCCAACGCTCTGACCCGGCGGATCCACGGGCGTCCGGCCTCCCAGAACCGGGCGAACGCCGCGACGACGTCGGCCAGGCTCTCGAGCGGGTCGGGCCGCTGGAACGCGGCGGCGAGGTGGGCGGGCAGCTCGCCGCCGGCGGCGAAGGAATCGAACAGCGCTTCGAGCAGGCCGCGGCGCGAGCCGAACTGGTGGTAGACGGTCATGCGGGCGACCCCGGCCCGGCGCGCCACCGCGTCGACGCTGAACGGCTCTGTCCCAGCCCGCGCGGTGAGCAGCGCCCGGGCCGCGCTCAGCACCCGGGCACGGGTGCGCTGTGCCGCGGGCTTGCGCCGGCCGAGCCGGTACGGGCGGGGGCTCATGAAACTCTTGCCAAGAGGCGTACGTTAATTGTACATACTGTCTATCTAAATACAACCCCGGGAGGAAACCCCATGTCCGTGTACGCGATCGCCGTATTCCTGCACATCGTCGGCGCCCTCGGCCTGTTCGCCGCGCTCGGCCTCGAGTGGGCCAGCCTCTACAATCTCCGCCGCGTACCGACCGCCGGCCAGGCCCGCGAGTGGGCCAAGCTGTTGAGCGCGCTGCGGTTCGTGGGAGGCCCCTCGGCTCTCACCATCCTCGCGACCGGCATCTACATGACGACCACCCGCTGGGGCGGCCAGGGGTGGATCGGCGCCGGCCTGGGCGGCCTCGTGCTCATCGCCGTTCTGGGCGGCGCGCTCAGCGGCCGCCGCTCCGCCGCCATCGCGCGGACCGTCGCCGGCGAAACCGGCGCGATCTCGGGCCCCCTCCGCCAGCAATTGCACGACCCGGTGCTCGTGCTCTCCGCGTGGCTCAGGACGGCCCTCGGCTTGGGCGTCGTCTACGTCATGGCGATCAAGCCCGGCGCGGCCGGCGCGCTGACCGCGATGGGTGTGGCACTGGTGCTGGGGCTCGCGGCCGGCTTCCCAGGCTGGAGCCGCGGCCGCCGTGCGGTGGCCGTGCCGTGACCTAGAGGGCGCGCCGCAGCGCCGCGGCGAGCGTTTTGGCGTCGCCCGGCTCTTCGTGGGGACGACCGTTGATGAAGAATCGCGGCGTGCCGGTCACGCCGCTCTCGATACCGCTCGCGACGTCCTCTTTCACCCGGGCGGCGTGCACGTGGGCGTCGAGCTCGCGTCGCACCCGCTCGGCGTCGAGCCCCAGCTCACGCGCGTACCGGACCAGCTCCTCGTCCCCGAGCGCCGCTTGACGCTGGTACAACAGATCGTGCATCTCCCAGAACTTTCCCTGCGCGGCAGCCGCCTCGGCGACCTCCGCCGCGTGCTGGGCGTGCGGGTGCTCCTCACTCAGGGGAAAATGCCGGAACGCGAACCGCACCTTGCCCTTCACCCGCCGCAGCACCTGCTTCAGCTCTGGGTAGGCGCGGCCGCAAAACGGGCACTCGAAATCGCCGTACTCCACGAGCGTCACGGGGGCATTCGCCGATCCGAGGGCGTGGTCGCGCGGGCCGACGGGCGGAGTGAGCAGCGGCATGTCAGCCACTCCTGCTATTCGTGCAGCACCTGATGCACCGCGGCGATCGCGATCGATCCCTCGCCCACGGCCGAGGCCACGCGCTTCAAGCTCCCGGCGCGGACGTCGCCGATCGCGAATACCCCCGGCAGACTCGTCTCGAGGAGATGGGGCGCGCGCTCGAGCGGCCAGCGTGCAGCAGCCAGATCTTCGGCCAGGAGATCCGGTCCCGTCTTGATGAACCCCTTGGCGTCGAGCGCGAGGCAGCCGCCCAGCCAACGCGTGCTGGGCACCGCGCCCGTCATGGCGAAGACGTGCCGGATGGCGTGTGGCTCGATGCGCCCCGTCGCGTTGTCACGCCAGCTGACGCGTTCGAGGTGACCGTTCCCCTCGAGGCTCACGAGCTCCGTGTGCACGTGCCGGACGATGGCCGGATGGTCTTCGATGCGGCGGATCAGATAGCGCGACATCGTGTCGGCCAGGCCCCCGGAGCGGATCAGCATATGCACCCGCCGCGCGGCCTGTGCCAGGAACACGGCGGCCTGGCCCGCCGAGTTGCCGGCGCCCACGACGATCACTTCGTCGCCGGCGCACAGCTGTGACTCCATGAAGGTCGCGGCGTAGTACACCCCCGCCCCTTCGAACTGCGGCAGGTTGTCGATCGGGAGGCGGCGATACTCCGCGCCCGTGGCGATGATCACGGCACGGGCCGGCAGCCGCTGCCCGTCGCCGATCGCGAGCGTATACGGCTGGCGGTCGCAGGCGAGCCGCGTGGCGCCTTTGCCGATGATCACCTGAGCACCGAACTTCTCCGCCTGCGTGTAGGCGCGGTCCGCCAGCTCCTGACCGGAGACCCCCATCGGAAACCCGAGGTAGTTCTCGATCCGGGAGCTCGCGCCTGCTTGGCCCCCGGGCGCGGTCGTCTCCACGACCAGGACATCGAGCCCTTCCGACGCCCCGTACACCGCCGCCGCGAGCCCTGCGGGTCCCGCGCCCACGATCACCAAGTCGCGGACCTGGGTCTGATCGATCGCGTCGTTGAAGCCCAGGCAGTCGGCGATCTGCTGATTGGTCGGGTTGCGGAGTACGACGTCGCCGCGACAGATCACCACCGGCACGTCGGCGGCACTGACGTGGAAGCGGGCGAGCAGCGCTTCGACGTCGGCCTCGCGGTCGAGATCGAGCATGGTGTAGGGATGGCCGTTTCTCGTAAGGAACTCCCGGATGCGGAGGGTCCCCTGGCAATGACTCGACCCGAGCAGCACGACGTCGCTGACTCTGCTCGCGATCAACCCCACCCGGCGGAGGATGAAGGCACGCATGAAGATCTCGCTCAGCTCGGCATCGGTCTGCAGCAGCGCCAGGAGGTCGTCGCGACCGACTTCGATCACCTCACCGGCCGGTCCCGCGCGAAGCTGGGCCAGCCCGCGGCGGCCGGAGAGCATGGTGACTTCGCCCGTGAACATCCCCGGGCCGAGCGACACCACGACCTCCTCGTCGGCGCCCGCGGCCATCCGGACGACGTCGATCCGGCCCGTCGCGACGATGAACAGGCGCGCCGTGCGCTCGCCCACCTGCACCAGCACCTCGCCCGCCTCGACCCGGCGCACTCGTCCGTGCGCGGTCAGGCGGGCAACTTGCGCCGCGGTGAGCGTCGGATAGATATGGTCGAGACGTGAGGTGGTGGCCTGCTCGGTCGCCGTCTGGGTCATGAAAGCCTCGGCTGGTGAACTTGAGACCAAATCGCCTCCCGCGCCAGCGGCGAGTCGATCGATCAACGCGAGGAGCTCTTGATGCTCTCCACCGCACCGATTCGCGCGTACATCCCCGTTTCCAACCTCCAGCGCGCCAGAAAATTCTACGAGCAAACCGTGGGGCTCGAGCCGGGAGAGGTGTACGGCGGCGGTGTAATCTACACGTGTGGCGGCGCCGAAGTCTTCATGTATCAGACCCCCAATGCGGGCACGTCGCAGGCCAGCCAGGCGTTCTGGCAGGTCGACGACGTGGAGGCGGAGGTGGCGGCGCTCAAAGCGCGAGGCGTCGTATTCGAAGAATACGACATGCCGGGGATCAAGATGAAGAACAGCATCGTGACCGGAGGCGGCGCGAAGACCGCGTGGTTCAGAGACAGCGAGGGAAACACCATGGCGGTGAGCCAGCGCCTGCCGGCTCGGTGATCCGAGTGAACACCGCGGATCTACAAGGGCGGACGTTCTTCGTCACCGGAGCGAACTCCGGCATCGGTCGCGCGTTAGTCGAGGCGCTCGCGGCGCGCGGCGGCGCGGTCGTGCTCGCGACGCGCTCCGAGGAGCGGACCAGACCGGTCCTGAGCGCGATCCAGAGCCGGTACCCCGGCGCGCGGGCGCAATGGGTGTCGCTCGATGTATCGGATCTCACATCGGTGCGGCGCGCCGCCCAGACGTTCCTCGCGTCCGGCCATCCAGTCGACGTCCTGGTCAACAATGCCGGCATCGCGGGGACGCGCGCCCTCAGTGCGGACGGGTACGATTTGACCTACGCGACCAACCACATCGGGCCGTTCCTGCTCACGAATCTCCTCCTGCCGCGGGTACGCGAGTCGTCGCAAGGGCGGGTCGTTAACGTGGCGAGCGCCGCCCACATGATGGTCAAGCGGATCGACTGGTCCGTGCTCGAGCGGCGCGCGACGCCGAAACGCTCGGGCTTCGCCGATTACGCGGTCACGAAGCTCATGAACGTGCTGCACGCGAAAGAGTTGGCGCGGCGTGTCGGGGGGACCAGGGTGACGACCTACGCGCTCCACCCCGGAGCGGTGGCGTCCAACATCTGGCGTGCCCTGCCGCGGCCGCTGCAATGGTTCGGCAAGCTGTTCATGCTCTCGAATGAACAGGGCGCCGACACCCCGCTCTACTGCGCCACCGCCCCCGAGCTCGCGACGACCAGCGGCCGCTATTATGACCGCCGCCGCGAAGTGCGCCCCAATCCGCTGGCGGAAGATGAAGCGCTGGCGAAAGAGCTGTGGGCGAGGACGGAAGCGGCGGTGGCGTAAGATCCCCTCATTCACTCGCTCGCAGGCCAGAGCCACGCCGCCCCCCGTACCCCGCTCGCATCCCCGTGAGCGGCGCGCACAACCCGGGTCGCAACCGGATCGGAATCCGCACCCGCCGCGAACAGGTGGCGTAGCAGCAGCGCGGAGGCCGCCTCCGGCAGTCCGGCGATGTTCGACATACCGCCGCCCAGCACCACGATGTCGGGGTCGAGCACGTTGATGAGCGACGCGAGGGCGCGGCCGAGACGATCGTGGTAGCGACCCAGCGTGGCTGCCGCGTCCCGGTCGCCGCCTGCTGCGGCCTCCACGATCTCGCGGCCCGACAGGGCATGACCGGTACGCTCGGCGTGGTCGCGCTCGAACGCGGGACCGGAGAGCCAGGCTTCGATGCAGCCGCGTTTGCCGCAATAACAAGGCGGGCCGGGCCACTCGCTGGGCCCCAGCCAGGGAAGCGGATTGTGTCCCCACTCACCGGCGATCAAGTTCGCGCCCAGCAGGCACCGCCCGTCGACGACGATCCCGCCTCCGACTCCCGTGCCGAGGATCACGCCAAATACGACATGCGCGCCCGCCCCCGCGCCGTCCATGGCCTCGGAAAGCGCGAAGCAGTTCGCGTCGTTCATGAGCCGCACCGGGCGGTCGAGCCGTTGCTCGAGATCGCGTTCGAGCGGCCGACCGTTGAGCCACACGGAGTTGGCGTTCTTCACGAGCCCCGTGTGAGGCACCACCGTCCCCGGGATGCCGACGCCCACGGTGCCGGCCTCGTCGGCCGCGCGGTCGAGCTCCCGCACCAGCCCCGCGATCGCGTCGAGCGACGCCGCGTAGTCACGTGGCGTCGTCACGCGTCGTCGGGCGATTTCCTCACCAGCGGACGACAGCGCGACCGCTTCGATTTTCGTTCCGCCTAAGTCGATGCCGATTCGCACGGTGGCAGTCTACGCCGCGCTCGATAGATTCGACAGACCTTCAACGTTCCGCCATGCTTCCTCGCCTCAAGGCGGCTCTCGCCGGCCGCTACACGATCGAGCTCGAGCTCGGCCAGGGTGGCATGGCCACCGTCTACCTGGCACAAGACGTACGGCACGACCGCCGGGTCGCCGTCAAGGTGCTCCGCCCGGAGCTGTCCTTGGAGCTCGGCGCGGATCGGTTCGTGCGCGAGATCCACCTGGCGGCCCGGCTCAACCATCCGCACATCATGCCGCTATTCGATTCGGGTGAGGCCGGCGGGTTCCTTTATTACGTGATGCCGGTGGTCGAGGGGGAGTCGCTGCGCGAGCGGTTGCGGCAGGCGCAGCGGCTGCCGGTGGAGGACGCTACGCAGATCGCGCGGGAGGTGGCGGACGCGCTCGACCACGCCCACCGCCACGGCGTCGTGCACCGCGACATCAAGCCCGAGAACATCCTGCTGCAGGATGGCCACGCCGTGGTGGCGGATTTCGGCATCGGCAAGGCGGTGAGTGCGGCGGCGCAGGGTGCCGCCGCGATCACGCGCACGGGCGTGACCATCGGTACGCCCGCCTACATGAGCCCCGAGCAGGCGGCCGGCGAGCAGGCCATCGACGGCCGGAGCGACCTCTACAGTCTCGGCTGCGTGCTGTACGAGATGTTGGCGGGCGAGCCGCCGTTCACCGGCCCCACGGCGCAGGCGGTGATCGCGGCGCATCTGACGGCAGCGCCCCGACCGCTCGCCGAGCTGCGGCCTGACACGCCACCGTCGGTGGCGGATGCGATCGCACGAGCGCTCGCGAAGGACCCGAACGCACGTTTCCCGACCGCCACGGCGTTTCGTGACGCCATCGGTCCGCCGGCCACGGCGGCCGCTGCTCGACCAGCTCACCCACTGCGCGTGCCGGAGCTTTACGGGCTCGCCGCGGCGCTCGTGCTCGGCGTCGTGTATCTCCTCACGATCCGGCTGGGCCTGCCGAGCTGGGTGATCTCAGACGCAGTCATCCTGCTGCTGGTCGGTCTTCCGATAGTGGTCGCGACCGGGCTGCTGGAGCGCCGCCGGGCCGTAGCGCGCGCGATCGGCGTGCCCGCGGCCGTGGGCCTGTCGCGCTGGCTCACCTGGCGCCGGACGCTCGCCGGCCAGGGCCTGGCGTTTGGCGCGCTCGGTGTGGGAGCCGCGGGCTACATGGCGATGCGCCTGCTCGGGATCGGCCCTGTGGGCACGTTGGTCGCATCCGGCGTGCTCAAGAATCGGGAACCCCTCATTCTCGCCGACTTCGAGAACCGTGCTCCCGATTCGACGCTCGGGCCGTCGCTGACGGCGGCGTTTCGCGTGGACCTGTCCGAGTCGCCCACTGTGCGGCTGATGGATGGGGCGGCGATCGCCGCCGCGTTGAGTCGCATGGAGCGCCGCGCCACCACGCCGCTCGACCCCGGGCTGGCGCGGGAGATCGCGCAGCGGGAGAATGTGAAAGCCGTCGTCCGGGGCGAAATCGACCCCCTGGGAAGGGGCTACGTGCTGTCCGCCAGCCTCATCGCCGCCGCGGACGGCCACGTGCTCGCGGCCTTACGCGAGACGGCCGACAACGACGCCGCCTTGATCGGGGCCGTCGACCGCCTGTCGCGCAAGCTGCGGGAACGGATCGGGGAGTCGCTCACGTCCATCCGCGCCGCCCCGCCGCTCGAGCAGGTGACGACCGCGTCGCTCGATGCCCTGCGGAGGTACAGCGAGGGCGCCCGCGCCGAGCAAGAAGGGGACTGGGAGCGCGCGGCCGCGAGCTACCGGGACGCGACGGCGCTCGACACCGGGTTTGCGACGGCCTCCTGGAGGCTCGCCGTCATGCTGTACGACAGTCGGGCGTCCGACAGCGCCTTCGCGGCGGCCATGACGGCGGCGTTCCGGCATCGCGACCGGTTACCGGAGATCGAACGCTATCTCGCCACCGGCCGCTACTACGAGTACTACGAGCGGGCGGACGACGGCTGGCACAAGGCCATTTCGGCCTACCGCTCCGTGCTCGAACGAGACCCCGATAACATCATCGCCCTGAATGATCTGTCGCGGGTGTTGTACGAGGGGCGCCGGTATCAGGAAGCGGAGACGCTGGCGGTGCGCGCCATGCGCCTGGGCCGGAGGGTAGGTCCGTTCATCAACGCGGCGCTCGCCCAGATGGGCCAGGGGCGCTACGCCGACGCGCAGGCGACACTCGATCGCTTCGCTCAGATCGCGCCGCACAATCCGCTCATCCTGGCGGTGAGCTTTACGGTGGCAGGCTCGCGCGGCGACTACGCCGCTGCCGAGCGAGACCTCCGAAAACTGCGCGCCGAACAGCGCGAGAGCGCCGTGTGGCAGGCGGCCTCCAGTGCCGGCCTGGCGTGGCTGGAGGAGGTGCGGGGGAGGCTCGGGCAGGCGGCGCGCGATCTCGACGACTTCATGGTGGTGAGCGAGCAACGTGGTGTGGCGGGCAGCTATGTCGTAGGCGCCATCCGCCGGGGGCTGCTCGACGTGCGGTACCGCCATCGACCGCGCGGCGGTGTGAGGATCGTGGAAGCGGCCCTCGGGCGCCATCCCTTGAGCTCGATAGCGATATTGAACCGGCCGTACCTGGCCCTCGCCGCGTTCTACGCTGAAGCCGGACGGCCGGATACGGCGCAGCGACTCCTGGCCGAGTACGAACGACTCGTTCCCGAGCGAACCCGTCATGGCCAACCTGGGCGGCTCACCGCTGCCGCGGCCATTGCACTCGCCGAGGGACGAACGGAGGACGCGATCCTCGGGTATCGCGCGTGGATCGCGCAGGCCGAAGACCCAGCCGATGGGCTGTTCGAGCTCGCCACCGCCTATGAGCGTGCCCACCAACCCGACTCGGCGTTGGCGGTGTACGAGCGGAGTGTAGTCGCGCCGGGCATCAGGGCACCGCTCGTGCTGTTTGATCCCATCGACGCCGGCGCGTTCGCCGCGACCTTGCAGCGTCTCGGCGCGCTGTACGCAGCGCGCGGTGACACGGCCAAGGCCCGCGACTTCTATGGCCGGTTCGTGGACCTCTGGAAGGACGCCGACCCGGAGCTGCAACCGATCGTCGCCGAGGCGCGCGCTGCGCTCAAGTAACATGCTCGCGCTCCTCGGTGTGCTCCTCGCCACGCCGCCACCGCTCTCCAACACGCGCCTCCGCTGCGAGTTCGGCCCGCGCGGGCTCGTGGCGCTCACGGACGTCGCGCGGCACGCCGTCTACCGCCTGACACGGGACGAGTTCCGCATCACCATCGGCGGCACGAGTTACGATAGCCGCGGGCTACCCGGACCTGCCTCCACAACGTCGCGCACCTCGGTCACCTACAGTTGGGCGGTGGGGCCGTATCACGTGGACGTCGTGTACGAGCTGCGTCCCGGGTGGGGATTCGTGTCCAAGCAGCTCTTCGTGACGGGCGGCGGCGCCGGCGGCTATCACGTGGACGACGTCACCGTGCTCGATGCCGCGCTCGCCGACACGATCCGCGACGCCTATGTGCCCCGCTCACAGCACACGAGCCTCGGGACCGCCGACTACGGCGGCGCGCTGCGGCTCGCGGGAACCCGCGGGCTGCTCGCCGTCGTGCAGAATCCCTTCCTCGAGTTCCACCGCGACGGCAACGCGTTCTCTATGCGCTACCAGCCGGACATGGATTGGCGGGCGGAATACGGGCCCTTCGCGAGCGACCGTGGGCTGCTCGCACCGGTGCGCCACGCGGGCCGCTCCGTTCCGGCACGCCTGCTGCCCGAGTGGCGGCTCGGCCCGGCGGACACGACGCCCGGCATGGACGAGGCCGAGGTGGAGACGTTCACGGCAATGGTGCGCGCGTTCCTGATTCATCCGCCGGCGCACCCACTGAACATTTTCGTGGGCTGGACGGCCAACGACTATCAGATCGACGTGGCAACGCCGGCGGGTCAGGCCGAATACCAGCGCCTGCTCGACCGTGCGGCCGGTTTGGGCGCCGGGTACGTCCTGTTCGCGCCGTCGAACTCCGCCCTGTCGCGCCGCGAGGAGAGCGTGGACGACTGGAGCTGGGAGCACGTGCTGTGGCTGGGGTTGGGGCAGCAGATCCGGAAGGGCGAATGGGATCCCGCGACGGGCGTCATGCCGCCGTCGGTGCAGGCACTGCTCGACTACGCCAAGGGGAAGCACGTGAAGCTCGTCGCGTATGTCTATCCCGTGCTGCCGTTCGCCGGCAATCCCGCGTGGCTGGTGCGCGCGCGGAGTGACTCGACGCGCCGGTTCGCGAGCCTGGGCGTGCGGGCGCTGCAGGACTGGCTGATCGACAAGCTCGTGGCGTTCTACCGGCGCGCCGGCATCGGCGGGTACGCGTTCGATCATACGTTTCTCACCTACGACGGCACCAGCCGCTACGCGCAATGGTGGGGGTGGCGGCGGGTGATGGAGGAATTGAAGCGACGCGTGCCGGAGATCGTGATCGACGGCCGCCAGGCGTACCAGAACTATGGCCCGTGGAGCTGGCTGGCGGGGAGCTACCCGCATCCCACCTCCACCGACGAGCAGCCGGAGAGCTTTGTGCCGTTTCCCGATCTCTCGTTCGACCGCGTGTCGGCGGACCGCGAGCGGTACACGGCGTACCGCTACCGGCTGTACGAGTTTGCGCCGAGTGAGATCGTGCCGGGGTTCATCGGGCATCAGACCTCGCGGGGGGATGGTACCGGGGACATGCCGAGCGAGCGGACTCGGGATCGCGGCGTGGTGTTGACGCCGCTGCGGGCGCGCGACTGGGATTACGTGGGGTGGCGGTATTCGTTGATCTCGTCCATCGCCATCGCGGGATGGAACAACGTCATCAACATGATTCCTGCTCGCGACTCGAGCGAGAACGCTCACTTCTCAGGCGTCGATCAGGCGTGGTTCCGCCACTGGATCGCATGGGCCGACACGAATCGGGAGTACCTGCGGTACACGCGGCCGATCCTGGGACAGCCCGCGATCGGCAAGATCGACGGGACGAGCGCGGTAGTGGGCGGGCGCGGCTTCGTGTTTCTGTTCAATCCGAACGAACGGCGCCTGACGGCGCAGCTCACGCGCGAGGAGCTGGGGCTCGAAGCGCGGCAGTTCTCGTTGCGGGAGCTCGCGCCGGTGGAGGAGGGGTTAGGGGCTAGGGGCCGGGGGTCAGGGGATACGATCTCAATTGCGGTCGAGGGTGAGTCCTATCGGGTGCTGGCGATCGAGCCAGCGGCGCGGGGAGGCAGGCCGCCGCCGCCGGCACGCGCGGCCGAATCGTTCAATCGGCAGATCGGCGACGTGGACTCATCGTTCACAGGGGGCACGTTCGACGCGACGTTCACCGTGCCTCGGTCGGTGTTCGATCGGCTGGCGGCGCGGCGGCGGGCATGGCCCATCCCGTGGACGGCGGCCGATTCGCTCGCGACCTGGCTCGTCCCCGAGCGACTGCTGTTGTTCGTGCAGATCGCGGAGCCGGAGGAGGGGTGGGCGGTGAGTCTGAAGATCGACGGGCAGCCGGTCGACTTGCGGAAGGCCTATTCATCTATAAGGCGCGTGCCGCGGGACTTTGTGGGGTTTTGGGCGGATATTTCGGGGCTGGCGGCGGACCAGGCGCACTCGCTGGAGCTGCAGCTGCCGACTCTGAAAAAGCGTCAGCTCCAGGGTGTGTTCCTGGAGAATGTGGAGGGGCCTGGGCCGCCACACTGAGCTTCACACGAGCCTCGACCGAATGTTGATCTCCGACGTGAGCGTCCGATGGACTGGACACTTGTTGGCGATCTCGAGCGCCTTGATGCGCTGCTCCTCCGTGAGGTCTCCCTCCAGGGCGATCTCGCTCTCGATGCGATCGAGCATGCCCTGTCCGGTTTCGCATTCGGCGCAGTCTTCGGCGTGGATCCGCGAGTGGCGCAGGCGCACCGTCACGCCGGTGAGCGGCCACTGTTTCCGTCGCGCATACAGCGCGATGGTCATGGACGTTCAGGCGCCGAGCGCAGCCAGTAGCAGTTCATAGGGTCCAGGCCCTCGGTCGGTTCCACCGGAGGACACCGGCTCGTCGGCGATCAGCCGGTGGCGCCCCGCCGTGATCTGCTGGACGAATCCCTCCGCGCCGCCGCGCACCACCACCAGACCCTGCTCCATGTCGACCATGACGCCACCTCGGGTTCTTGCGTGAAGGTCAGGATCAGCGCGGCTCCACGGGATGTCCGCCTATCAGCCACGCCGTCCAACCACCTGCCAGCGCCCGCGCCTTCGCCCACCCCGCCTGCTGCAGCTCTCGCGTCACCCGGACGCTTGTCTCTTCATCCCGTCACGTACAGTAACTGACGAGCCAGGCATCGCGCGGCAGTCCGAGCGCAGTCACGGTCTCGGCCGCGCGGTCCGGCGCGACGCGGATGGCGCCCGCCGCCCTGGTCGCACTGTCCTGGTACCCCGGATCCTTGCGTACGTCGAGCAACAAGACCCGTTCTCCCCGGTGCAGCAGGTCTTCCAGCTGTGCGAGGGAGATCCGATCCGGCCCGAGGGGCTCCATCGGCTAGCGCGACTGGGGCGCGGGCGCCGGCTGTACGGCAGGCTGCCCCGACACCCGCAGCGACAGGACCACGGTGACCAGCAGCACGGCGGCGATCACGCCGAGGGACACGGCGACGGGGATCGGGAGCGCGGACGCGAGCAGCATCCGCGCGGCGACGAAGGTGAGGACGACGGCGAGGCCGTAGCGCACATATCGCAGCCGCCCCAGCGCCGTGGCGATGACGAAGTAGAGCGAGCGCAGCCCGAGCAGGGCGAAGATGTTGGAGGTGTAGACCAGGAACGGGTCGCGCGTGATCCCGAGCACAGCCGGGATCGAGTCGACCGCGAACACCAGATCGGCCGACTCGATGGCGATCAGCGCCGCGAGCAGCGGCGTCGCGACGAGCGCCCCATCCTCCCGCGCCAGGAAGTTCCCGTCATGCAACCGTGGCACCACCGGGATGATGCGAGAGACCCAGCGTGGACCCGTGTCGCAGCAGGCCTGCGCAATCCCGGTCTCGCCGCCGCGCAGGAATCGCACGGCGGACACGAGGAGCAGGCCCGCGAACGGGTAGATGACCCAGTGGAAGCGCGCCAGCAGCGCCACGCCGGCCGCGATGAACGCGGCGCGCATCGCGAGCGCGCCGAGGATGCCCCAGAAGAGCACGCGGGGCTGATAGGACGGTGGCAGACCGAAATACGAGAAGACGAGCACGAAGACGAAGAGGTTGTCGACGCTGAGCGACTGTTCCAGCAGGTAGGCCGCCCAGTACGCGAGCCCGGCCTCGGATCCTGCTCCCCAGTAGACGACGAGACCGAAGCCGAGGCCGATCGCGATCCACACGGCGCAGCGCAGGGCCGCGGCCCGAAATCCCACGTGTCGCCCCGGGGACGCTCCCAGGTCCACCGCCAGCATCGCGAGCACGATCGCCCCGAACAGCACCCACGCCAGCGGGCCGAAGGATGTGAATGTCACAGGGTTGAAGAGTAATCTGCTGGACGTCCCGTGGTTGCCGACCGCGCAGCGAGCGCGTAACCTCTCTCGACCATGTCCTCCGCCGCGGCGTCCCCGTGGTCGCCCTTTGCGCGACTCGCGTTCGCGGTCATCTGGACGGCAACCCTGATCTCGAACATCGGTGGGTGGATGTACGCCGCGGCGTGCGGCTGGCTGATGACGAGCCTCGATTCGTCGCCGCTCGTGGTGTCGCTGGTGCAGGTCGCGACCACCCTGCCGATCTTCCTGTTCGCGCTGCCGGCCGGCGCCCTCACCGACAGCCTGGACAAGCGCCGGTTCCTCCTGTGGGGTGAAGGGTTCATCGCCGTGACATCGGCCCTGATGGCGGGGCTGGTCTGGCTGGACCTCGTCACCGCGCCGCGTCTCCTCGTCCTCGCCTTTCTGGTGAGCGCGGGCGACGCGCTGACTGCTCCTCCCTGGCAGGCCGTCGTACCGCTGCTCGTGCCCCCGGCACAGCTGCGGCCGGCCGTGGCGGCGAACGGCGTGGGATTCAACATCAGCCGGGCCGTGGGGCCGGCGCTCGGTGGCGCGCTCGTGGGCCCGTTTGGCATCGCCGCCCCGTTCGTCGTCAACGCGGTCAGCAACTTCGGAGTCATCGGCGCTCTGATTTGGTGGCGCCCTCCGCGACACACCAGCCGCCTTCCGCCGGAGCGGCTGTGGAGCGCGATGCAAACGGGTGTGCGCTACGCGCGCTTCAGCCTGTCGCTGCGCGCCACCCTGATTCGAGCCGCGGGGTTCTTTCTCTTCGCGAGCGCCTACTGGGCGTTGCTGCCGCTGGTCGCGCGGTCGCAGCTCGCGGGCGGACCGACGCTCTACGGGATTCTGCTCGGCGGTATCGGTGCGTCGGCCGTCGCCGGGGCCTTCGCTCTACCCGGGCTGACCAAGCGACTGGGGCCCGATCGGTTGGCGGTGGCCGGCGCCTTGGGCACGGCCGCGGCGACGGCGCTGTTCGGGCTGGCGCACGGTATCGCCACGGCGCTCCTGGCCAGTGCGATTGCGGGCGTTTCCTGGATCGGGGGGCTCTCGAGCCTCAACGTGTCGGCTCTGGTCGCGCTGCCGGAATGGGTGCGCGGCCGCGGGTCGGCGATTTACGTGACCGTCATGTTCGGCGCGCTCACCCTCGGCAGCCTCATCTGGGGTGAGGTGGCGTCGAGCCTCGGTCTCGCGCCGGCGCTGTTCGTCGCCGCCGCCGGGGGCGCGATCGCCGTGTTGGCGCAGCGGCGCTGGCAGCTCCAAACCAGCGCGGACCTGGACCTGTCGCCCGCGATGCATTGGGCGCCGGCCGTCACCAGCGGCGACTTCGACCCCAATCGCGGGCCGGTGCTCGTGACGGTCAGGTATCACATCGATCCGAAGAATCGCGAGCCTTTCCTCAAGGCGCTGGAAGACTTCGGCCGCGAGCGCCGCCGCGACGGCGCGTATCGTTGGCAGGTATATGAAGACCCGGCGAAGCAGGGGCGATTCGTCGAGACGTTCTTGAGCGATTCGTGGCTGGACCACTTGCGCCACCACGAACGCGTCACCCAAGCCGACCGGGCGTTGCAGGAGGCGGTGCTGCGCTTTCAGACCGGCGGCGCGCCGGAGACGACGCACTTCGTCGCGGCTCGCTCACGGCAGTAATCATCAGCATGCTTTGCTGTTATATAGAGGAGGGCACAGCCCGCGGAGGAGCGCATGACCCTGCAGGTCGTCCTGGCCGATGATCACCCGATGCTCAGGCACGGCGTCCGCGCCCTGCTCGAGCGGCACGGCGTCGCGGTATTGGCCGAGGCGTCCGACGGCCGGACGGCGGCCGCCGCGGCGCGCGAGCACCATCCGGACGTCGCGGTACTCGATATCATGATGCCGCTCTTGAACGGCATCGACGCCGCGCGCGAGATCGCCGAGACGTGCCCGGACACCCAGGTCGTGCTGCTCACCGCGCTCGACCAGGAGCGTCTCGTGACGGAGGCGGTGAGCGCGGGAGTCCGGGGGTTCGTGCTCAAGACCCAGGCCGAGGAGGACCTGGTGCAGGCGATCGAGCAGGTGTCGCGCGGTGGGTTCTACGTGGGCGGGGGGGTCTCGCAGGCGGTGGTGGAGGCCTGCCGCGCCGCCGCGGCGCAGGACCGCGGTCGTCTCACCCCCCGGGAGCGCCAGGTGGTGCAGCTCGTGGCCGAAGGCAAATCCACCAAGCAGGTCGCCGCGCTGCTCGGGATCACCCTCAAGACGGCCGAGTTTCACCGCGCGCGCGTGATGAAGAAGCTCGACGTGCACGACGTCGCGGGCCTGGTGCGCTATGCCATCCGCGAGGGGCTGATCGCGCCGTAGCCCGGGTCTTCTCCGGCCCGCGCCAGGAGTTTCCCCGGTTTCCCCCGCCTCACAGCGTGACCACATTGCAAGGTGGCTCGTCGCGCCCCGTTCAGCCGTGCTCCCGTCCTGCTCGTCGCCAACGCGTTCGGCACGTGGCTCAGCCAGGCGCTCGCCAACCTCATCAAGGCGCGTGGCTATCGCGTCCACTTCGTGTTGACCGGGCGGGAGCTGCTGGACCAGGCGCCGGCGGTGCGGCCCGACGTCATCGTGCTGGACGCGGATCTTCCCGATCTCGACAGCATCGCGGTGTGCCGCACGCTGCGCCAGAATCGCGCCGCCTGGAACATGCCCGTCATCATGATCACGGCGACGCCCGCGACCAAGCAACAGCGGCTGGCGGCGCTCGAGGCGGGGGCGTGGGACTACGTGAGCGTATTGCTCAATCCGGAGGAGCTCACCCTGAAGGTCGACGCCATGGCCCGTCTCAAGCTCGAGATGGACCGGGCGTTGGAGGAGAGCGCCGTGGACCCGGCGAGCGGGCTGTACACGCTCCGCGGGCTCGAGCGACGGGCGCGCGAGCTGACTGCGGACGCGGTCCGGCGGCGCGCGCCCCTCGCGTGTGTGGCGCTCGGCATCGGGCTCGACCCCAAAGGCGCGGGCGAGAATTCCACGGCGCTGCCCGGGGCGGCGGCATACGCCGGGCAGATCCTGCAGGCGAGCGGGCGGACGTCCGATTGCGTGGGAAGTCTCGGTCAGGGAGCGTTCGCGGTGCTCGCGCCCGCGACCGCCCCCGAGGGCGCCGAACGGATGGCCCAGCGGCTGTCGCGGGTGATCGAGACGGCGGGACCCCGGCCCGCCGGCGTACCGCCGCTGCGCGTGCACGCGGGGTACGACGCCGTCGCGGACGTGCACCACACGCCGCTCGAGCCCGCGAGCCTGCTCGAGCACGCGGGCGCGGCGCTGCGTCAGGCCCGAACGGGAAGTGGCGAGCGGATTCGGGCCTACCGGCCGTAGGCGGGCCCGCGGCTGGTCATGAGCGCCTGGTATACCAGCGTGGGAAACTTCCCGCCGATGTCCGTCCGGTTCGGCAGCTGGTTGATCATGAACACGATGACGAGATGCTCGACCGGATCGACGGAGTAGCCGCTGCCGTACGCCCCACCCCAGCTGAACGTTCCCACCGACGCCATCCCGCTGGCACCGTAGCGCTCGGTCGTCTGGAACCCAAACCCGAATCCGCGTGCCCCGGTCGAGTCGAACAACATGCCGATCTGGTTGTGGGTCATCAGATCCACCGTGTGCGGCGCCAGGATGCGCACGCCGCCGAGCTCGCCGCCGTTGCGCAACATCTCGAGGAAACGGGCGTAGTCGGCCGCGGTCGAGACCAACCCGGCACCGCCCGCGAAGCTCCGGCGCGGACCCTCCACGTAATTCCCCTGCCCGCGCGGGCCATCGGGGGCGCGCTGTGCGTGATCGGTCGAGTCGCTCGCATACACGGTCGCAAGCCGCCCGCTCGCCGCTTGAGGCACGAAGAAATACGTGTCGTTCATCTTCAACGGACCCGTGATGCGGGTTCGGATCAGCTGGTCGAGCGGCATCCCGGAGGCGCGCTCGGCGACGCAGCCCAAGATGTCGGTGTTGTAGCCGTACACCCACCGCTCGCCCGGCTGCGCGGTGAACGGCAGGGAGCCGAGCCGTTCCATCGTCGTGCAAATCGGCTCGTCTTTGTCGGCCGTGTACCAGCCCCATCCCGCCGCGGGCCCGAGCCCCTGCGCGGCATAGAGCGGTGCGATCAACCCGTCGGTGCCGTACGAGATGCCGGCCGTGTGGGTGAGCAGATCCCGGATCGTGATCGGTCGCGCGGCGGGCTTCGTGACGAGGGCGGTGTCGCGTTTCGTCGCGACGGTGGTGTGCGCGAACGTCGGGATGTAGCGGCTCACCGGGTCGCCGACCGCGAGCGACCCCTCTTCCACGAGCGTCAGGATCGCGGCCGTCGTGAGGGCCTTGGTCTGGGACGCGATGCGGAACAGCGCGTCGGGGGTCATGCGGCGCCCCGACTCCTTGTCGAGCCAGCCGACCGCATGCTGGTAGACGACGCGACCGTCCTGCAGCACCAATCCGACCGCGCCGCCGATCCGCCCGGAGTCGACGTACTGCTGCATGAACCGGTCGATGCGCGCCAGGCGAGCGGGCGCAAAGCGCGGCTGGGTTTGTGCGGGCAGGCTCGCCCGTGTGACAAAGAGCAGCCCCAGCGCGAGCAGCCGAGTGCGATCCATGCCATCCTCTCTCCGATGGGACCCGGCGTGATCTTAACGCCTTCCGCGCGCCGCGGCGAAGGCTCCTAGACGCCGGCGCCAATCCGGCGGTGGACACCGTGGCCGTGGGCGGCACCGTGACGTGGACCTGGACCAACGACCAAGGCATCTCCCACAGCGTAGCTAGCGAGCGCGTCCCCCGGCTGTCCCGTTTCCTCGGGTCACGCCGCCCGGCGGTCCAATTCGGTCCCGTCCACACTGAGCATCACATCGATGTTGCCCCGTGTGGCGTTCGAGTACGGGCAGCGCTCGTGGGCGCGACGCATCAGATCCTCCGCGTCGGTACGCGACAGGCGCGGCGCGTGCAAGTCGAGCGCGGCCGTCAGGCCGAAGCCGCCGTGACCGGTGGGACCAATCCCCACCCGCGCGGTGATTGTCGAATCGGCGGCATCGAGCTTCCGACCCCGCGCCACCGACAGCAGTGCCGACTGGAAGCAGGCGGCGTACCCGACGGCGAACAACTGCTCCGGATTGGTACCGGGCCCGCCCTCACCGCCCATCTCCTTCGGGACAGACAACTCGACGGTAAGGTGCCCGTCAGACGTGCGGCCACGTCCGGCTCGCCCTCCTTGGACCACGGCCTCGGCGGTGTACAGGATGTTCATGTCTCCTCCTCGTTCACGGCGCTGAATGCGCCCGCTTCGAGCTCCACCGTCGCCGCCGGAACCACGAGTAGCGACGTGGGCAGATGGTTGATCAGTCGTTCGGTGACACTGCCCACCAGCATGCGGGTGACCGATCCCTTCCCGTGCGAGCCGACGACGAGCAGATCGGCGCGCCACTCGGCGGTCTCGCCCAGGATCGTCTCCAGGGCGGGGCCGTGACGGACCTGTGTGACCACGCCGGGCGTGCGGATCTGGGGCCAGATGTCGCGCATGACCGTCTCTTCCAGGAGTCGATAATTCTCTGCCGCATCGGGCTGCGGCATGTCGAGCAGCGCGGGCAGCGGCTCGATCACGCTCAAGGCGCGCAGCTCGGCACCGAACAGGGTCGCGTAGCGCTGGGCGGCGGCGAGGGTCGGCCGGGCCGCGCCCGACTGATCCACGGCGACCAGGACTCTTCCGATCACAGGCTCTCCCACCGTGACCAGCAACGGCACGAGAGTCGTACGCGCCACGCTCACGCTGGTGCTGCCGCCCAGCCAGCGCCCAATGGTAGAGTGGTGCTTGCCGCCCAGCACCACGAGCTCTGCCCCGCGCGCGGCCACGGCATCGTTCAGCACGGCAGCGGGCTGTCCTCCGTGGACGGTGAGGGCTGCGAGCGCCCCCGGCACGCGGTTCCCGAGCGCCGCGACGATCCGCGTGCGGATCTGCTCGTCGCGCCGGGTGTACGGGTAGCGGCCACGCTCGGATGTGGGCACGGCGTGCACGAGATGAAAGGTCGTTGCGCCGCGCCGCGCCGCGTTGGCGGTGAACACGGCCGCGTTGGCGGCTTCAGGTGAAACGTCGACGCCGACGACGATGGGTTTCCAGGACATGTGTGTAATCCAAGTGACGTGAGCTACCTCACGAACGGCGCCCATTTCACCAAGGTTCCGAGTGCGATTATCTTGAGTCATGCGAGTTAGAGGTATTGTCGTCGCCGCCGCCGTGTGCGTCGCCTGTGAGGCACCGGTGTCGCACGCGCCCCCGGCCAAACTGACGGGTGTGCGGGTCGTGGACCTGATCCCGGTCTCGCTCTCCGGGGAGACCTGGCAGGACGCCGAGCCGTTCCTGGCCCTGTACGCCGCCAACCCGCAGCTCATGGCGGCCTCCGCCTTCACGCCTAATCCCGGCGGGTCCGCCAGCGCCACAGCGCCGATCTTCGTGTCGGACGATGGCGGCGACTCCTGGACGTTGCGCAACACCCTCCCCAGCCAGGTGATGACGGCCGACATCACTCACGCGGTCGGGGGCAACCCACCGGTGCTGTACGCCGGAATCATGAAGGTGCCCGGCTTCCCGCTGAACGAGCTCAAGGCCAGCGATTTCTTTTCGCCCGCCACGATGACGCTGCAGTCGTCGCGCGCCGACATCGATCAGCCGTTCGTCCGGACCACCGGGGTGGGGAGCGCCGATCGCGTGTACATCGGCCTCAATGATTTCGACGCACCGGACGGGCGCACCGCCACGGTCGACGTCTCGCTCAACGGGGGCGCGACCTATACGTCCCGTCGCATCGAAACCCGCGGCACCCTGGGGCAGAATGGCCCGTCGATCCGTCCCGCCGTGGCGCAGGATCACACCGTGTACGTGGCGTACTTCGGTTGGCGCTCGCAAACCGGATCGGATGTGACGAGCGACGTGGTCGTGGTGCGCGACGACAGTGGGGCGATTGGTGCCACTCCCTTCCGGGACTTGCTCGACCCGTCGGACCACCTCCCCGGCCGCCTCGTCGCGACTCACGTGACGATCCCCTGGTCCAACGCGCCGACACTGGGACAGGAGCGCATCGGCTCCACGCTGGCGATCGCGGTGGACGGGCCGCACAGCGACAACGTGTACGTTGCGTGGGCCGACCGCGTCGGGACGGGGGACATTTATACGGTGCACGTGCGGCGCTCGACCGACCGCGGCGCGACGTGGAGCGGCGACCTGCGCACCCTGACCAACGCCACCGACGCAAGCCTGGCGGTCTCGACCAACGGCACGGCCGGCCTGTTGTATCAGCAAGTGACCGGGACGGGAAGCACCAGCCGCTGGGTCACCCGGTTGGAGCAGTCCCGGGACGGCTTCACCACGCACCAGGACGTCGTGCTCGCCACCGTCCCGGCCGCGACGCCGACGTTCCAGTTCCTGCCGTACATCGGCGACTACAACGGTCTGCTCGCGCGCGGCAACCAGTTCCTCGGCATTTTCTCGGCCAACAACACGCCCGATTCCACTAACTTCCCGCAAGGCGTGGTGTATCAACGGCGCGTGGACCTCCCGACGCATCGGCTGCTCGATGGCTCGGGCGCCGCGGTGGCCGTCTCGATCGATCCGTTCTTCTTCAGCGTCCCGGTTCTGCCATGACCGTACAGCGGTCGCGGTGAGGGTCCCATGTACACTCGGTCAGCTGTTCTGCTCGCGGTCACGTTGTCGCTCCTCGGCTCCCCCGCCCCTGCCTCCGCTCAGGGGGCCCGGGCGGCGCTCGTGAAGCAGTCCGACATCATCTTCATCGGCACCGTCACCAAGGTGGGCGCCGTCGCGGTCCCCGAGGTCCCGGCATCGGACCGGACGATCGTGGTGCGGGTCGACCAGGTGCTCGAGAAGCCCGCCGCGGTCGCCCTGACGCCGGGCGATTCCGTCACCGTGCAAACCGTGCGGCCGGGCTCGCTGAAAGCGGGAACCCAGGCCACGTTCTACACGACGGGCTGGATCTTCGGGCGCGGCGTAGCGGTGCGCGAGGTCGGCCACGAGCCGGGGCGATCCCCGGTGGTGGCGGCGGTCCAGCAGCAAGCGGTAGCGAGGGCTCGGCTCGACGTGAACGACGCGGATCTGAAGGCGCACATTCAGAAGGCGGCGATGGTGGTCGCGGGCCGGGTGGAACAGGTGCGTCCGGCCGAGCTCGCGGCCGCAGCGGCGCGTCCCAAACGGATCACCGAGCACGACCCCAACTGGCAGGAAGCGATCATTCAGGTGCAGGACGGGATCAAAGGCGCCCAGGCTGGGCAGCAGGTCGTGGTGCGCTTCCCCGGCTCGCCCGACGTCGCCTGGGTCGGCACGCCCAAGTTTTCCGTCGGGCAGGAAGGCACGTTTCTGCTCCACATCGACTCGACCACTGGCTCGCCGCTCAGCATGATCGCCGGCCGCTCAGTGCCGGCGTACACGGCGCTGCATCGATTGGACGTGCTTCCCAAGCAGGACGCGCCGCGCATCCGGGACCTGATCCGGAAGCCATAGTTCACGGAGCAGGCCATACCTTCGAATGACGCGCTTGCCCTGCGTGTTGGGCTGGGCGGCGATCCTGGTCGCCACGTCAGGCTGTGCCGCGCATTCAGCCCCCGACCGCGCCCCGCCCGCAGATCGCAACCTGCTCACGCAGGAAGACCTGCGTGAGTACCGGTTCGCCACGGTGTTCGACGCGATCGAAGCCCTGCGCTCGCACTGGCTGCAGGAGCGGGGACCGGACAGCTTCTCCATCCCCGGCCACGTCCAGGTCTATCTCGACGATTCCCGACTCGGGGGCGTGGAGGCGCTACGCACGCTGCCGCTGGCGAACGTGCTGTACATCCGGCATGTCAATGGCGTCGACGCCGCCGCCCGCTGGGGGCTGGACCACGGCCACGGAGTCATCCTCGTCTCGACGCGCCGCTGACGGCGCTCGGCGCCGGCGCCCAACTCAGGCCACGGGGTGATGGGCGGGGTTCCACCGCAGGATGGCGTCCTCGACTCCCTTCAAGTGCGCCCGCATCCGTTTCACCCCGAGCTTCGCATCGCGCCGCTCCAGGGCTTCGAGGATAGCGAGATGACCCTCGTGATCGCGCTCGCGCGAGCCGAAGATGTTCAGGATCAGCCGCTGCTCTTCGGTGAACAGCTCTCGGAGGACGTCGAGCAGCTGGACCAGGACGGCGTTGCCGGACGCCTGCGCGATCTGCCGGTGGAAGGACATGTTGACGGTGTTCAGGACGTCGTCGTTGGCGAGGTTCTCGCCGGCCGTGGCGAGCAGCCGGCGCATCTCCTTCAGGTGCGCGGCGGTCGCCTTCTGGACCGCATCGGCGACCGACTGCGCCTCGAGCGCCATGCGGGCCCGGATGAGGTCGACGAGCAGCTTCTTGCTAACCGTGCCCGGGTAGTCCGGGCTGGCCAGTACCAGGACCTCGTCGCTCCGGCTCACGTACACGCCGGACCCGTGGCGGATTTCGACCACGCCGATGGTCTCGAGCTTTTTCAGGGCCTCGCGCACCGTCGGATGCCCCACGCCGAACCGCTTGGCCATTTCCATGATCGAGGGTAAGCGATCGCCTACGCGATACTGCCCCCGCTGGATCATTCCTCTGATCCGCCGCGCCAGTCTGTCCGACAGGCTTTGCTTCAGTTCCGGCGCGAATGCCGTCTGCGCGGCCTCGCCCGCCGTCGGTCGCCGAGCCACAGTACCTCCCGGGCGTTACGCCCGATTCAAAGCTAACGGCGCGCAACCCCGATCACGGCATCGAACGCCGGTTTCGGACGGCGCTGCCGGTCGAACAGCAGCGGGTAGCTCGTCCGTCCCCGCACCGGCCGGTTGTTGAGCCATGAATCCCCGTCCGCCACGCCCCAGAAGGTCACCCGGCTGATGTCGTGGGCATGCCGCAGATACACGGCGAACAGCTCCGCGTAGCGCTGCGCCAGCGCTCGCTGCACCGAGTCCGGCAGAGCGTCCCGGTAGGGATTCAAGTCGGTGGGCGAGGCCTCGCCGGGACGCGGCAGCGGGTCGATGTCGAGCTCGGTGATCATCACCCGCACGCCGAGCGTGGCGAAGGCGGCAATCGTGGTGTCCTGCTGGGCCGGCGTGGGCCAGTCCATCCGGTTGTGGCCCTGCAATCCGACGCCAGTTAGCGGGACGCCCTCGGCCCGCAGCCGTCGCACCAGCTCGAGTGCGCCACGCCGCTTGGGCGCGTTCTCCAGCGCGTAGTCATTGTAATACAGCTCCGCGTCGGGATCGGCCTCGTGCGCGAACCGGAACGCCTGGGCGAGGTAGTCGGCGCCGATGATCGTCAGCCACGGCGTCGGTCGCAGCGTGCCGTCCTCGTTCAGCGCCTCGTTGACGACGTCCCAGCCGCGGATCCGGCCGCGGAACCGCCCCACCACGGTCTGGATGTGGTCGCGCAGCCGCGCGAGCAACGTGTCGCGGCTCACCGGCTGGCCGCTCGAGTCCTGGAACACCCAGCGCGGGGTCTGCTCGTGCCACACCAGCGTGTGACCGACGATGAACATCCGGTGGCGCCCGCCGAACGCGACGTACTGGTCGGCGGCGCTGAAATCGTAGGTCCCGGGCCGGGGGTGCACCGAGGCCCACTTCAACACGTTCTCGGGCGTGATCGCGTTGAACTGCGCCGTGACGAGGGCGGCCCCGAGCGTGTCCCGCCCGGAGAACTGCGCGGCGTTGAGCGCCGCCCCGACCAGGAAGCGGCCCTCGAAGGCCGCACGCAGCGTGCGGGGCGGCCGGGCGCAGCCGGTCGCGAGCACGCCCGCCAGCGCCACGCCGCTCCAGGCCGGGCGGAGCGTGGTCAGGCGCGCCCCATCAGTATCCCGGGTTCTGCGGGAACGTCCGGGTGCCGCCGGCGGTCAGGTCGATCTGGTTCTGCGGGATCGGCCGCAGGTGGTGCTTCGCCTCGTTGAAGAACCCGCCATGTAATTGCGAGGCCTGCCAGTTGTCGTCCACGATGCGGTGCCACAGGCCGGTGCGGGCGAGGTCAAGCCAGCGCGTCAGCTCGCCGTACAGCTCGCGGCCGCGCTCGTCCAGGATGTACTCGAGGTCGATCGTGGCCGGCATGTGCGCGGCGTCGACGATCAGCACCCGATTGGCCGCCTCCGCCGCGCAGCCGCCGCAATTCGCGGCCCGCGCCCGGAGCGTCACGATGTACGCGCGCGCGCCCGCCTGGTCGCCCGCCCCCAGCGCGGCTTCGGCGGCGAGCAAGTAAGTCTCGCCCAGCCGCATCAGGAGGACGTCGCGACCGCCGTCCAGGTTGTTGAAGTCCGGCCGCGCCTCGTCCTGCCATTTCTTCATCGTCGGGTAGCGGAAAATATCGTACTGCCCGACGGTCGTCTGGTTGGGGCAGGGTTCCGCGTTGCACGGTTCGTAGATGGCGTACTTGGCGGCCTGCCGCACCGCCTGCCCGACCAAGTGCCCGGGTTGGAAGATGGCCGTATCGCCCACGACGAACGCCGCGCCGTTGGTGCAGTTGGTGCCGAAGGTCGGCAGGCCGCCGGAGCCGCAGGTGCCGACGGTGTACCCCGCGCCCCGGCTCGCCCCCTGGGACTGAAAGCACGCCCCCGAGTTGGACCAGTTGGCGAGCCACACGCTCTGGAACGTGCCATCGTACCGAGTGTCGAGCACCGTCGCGTAGGTCGAGTCGGTCCAGCGCTGCCACAGATTGCGCGCGTACAGCGTGGGCCGGGCGCGGCGGAAGCCGCGGCCGTTGTTGCAGTCGCGGGCCATGCCCTGGCGGTCGTCGTAGAACGACAGCATCTGCACGAACAGCGCGTTGCCGCCGCCGGTGTTGAACAGGCCCGCCGTGGTGGTGAACTGCACGGACCAGATGACCTCGGCGTTGGTCTCGTTGGCGGGGACGTTGCAGTACGAGCCCGGTCCCCGGGCGCCCATGGGCGCGCAGAAGATGTCCACGTAGTTCGGCAGCAGCGTGTAGGGGCCGGCGATCACCGAATCCGCTTCGGCCCGCGCGGCGGTGAAGTCGGTGGCCGATGTCGCGCCCGGCTCGCGCAGGAACGCCGGGCCGCTCAGGTAGAGGTCGGTGTTCGCCGTCTCGTAGGCGAAGGGATGGTAGGCCCGCGTCAGGAGGACCTTGGCCAGGAGATGGCGGGCCGCGCCCCGCGTCGCCCGGCCGACCTGGCTCTGCGTAACCGGGAGGTCCGGGATGGCCTCCCGCAGGTCCTTGGCGATCTGGAGGTAGATCGAGTCCACCGGTGAGCGGTGCGCCACATTGCTGGCGCCCTGGCTCTCCGTGAGGGGGAGCGGCGCCGGTCCGTACATCTGGACCAGCCAGAAGTAGCTCAACGCGCGGAGGAACTTCACCTCGGCGATCCGAGACGCCTTGACGCCCGAGTCCATCCCCGTCACGGCCGGCGCGCGCTCGATCACCGTGTTGGAGGTGTTGATGCCACGGTAGAAGCTCTGCCACGGGAACTGGTAGTGGGGGGCGCTCGCGTTCAGGCCGGCGGCGTAGGTGTTCTCGAACTGGTAGCCGCCCTGGTCGCCGTTGGTGGTCAAGTCCGTGCCGAACTCCGTGACGGCGAAGGACTCCTCGCGCCCGAAGAAGTCGCGCAGCTGGGCGTAATCGCCGTCGACGGCCGCTTCCAGACCCGCGGGGGTGGTGAAGTACGTGGTGGTGACGGTTCCGACCAGCTGCTCGTCGAGATTCACGCACGCCGTCAGCGCCGCGAGAGCCAACCCCCAAGACATCAATTGCAGGTTCTTCATTGGCCAGCCTCGGTTCGGGTTGATCTCGCGCTAGAAACCCAGGTTCGCGCCGATGAGCAGCGTGCGATAGCTCGGCGGCGTCGCGCCACTTCCCGCTTCGGGGTCGTAGCCGTAGTAGCTGGTGAACACGAACGGATCCTGGGCCTGTGCGTAGAGGCGCAGCGAGCTGAACCGAAACCGGCTCACGAGGCTCGCCGGCACCGTGTAGCCGAGCGTGATGTTGCGCACCCGCCAGTGCCCACCCGGCCGGTACGCCGGGGATGAGGAATTGACGTCGTTGTACAGCGGGTTCTCGCGGCCCGCGCTGGGATTCCAGTAGGAGTTGCAGCCCGGAATCGCGGCCTGCTGGGCCGCCGTCATGCCGGCGGGGCCGTCGAGCACGTTGGGGTCCGGGCCGCCGTCACACTTCATGGGCGTCCAGTACGCCACGTTCAAGTTGTTGAAGCGCTCGAACAACCTGGTGGCGGCGGAGCCGAACGCGTCGTTCATGGTGTAGCCGAGTCGGCCCTGGAGCAGGAACGACAGGTCGAAGCCGCGCCAAGTCAGCCGGCTGTAGATGCTGGCGAGCAGCTTCGGGTAGGTGTTGCCGAGCAGGATGCGATCGGCGGGGGTGATCGCACTGTCGCCGTTCACGTCGCGGACCCGGATATCGCCCGGCTTCTGGCCGTAGCGACGGGCGACGGCCGAATCGGCCAGCTGCCAGATGCCTTGGTAATCGAAGTCGTAGAACACCTGGCGCAGCGCGTCGAACGGCGGGATCGCCGGATTGGTGCCGATGTTGATCGGCTGCCCGATGAACCAGCGGTTGCCGATGTCATCCCCCGCGCCGCTCGCCAGCGCGAGGATGAAGTTGCGGTTGTGGGTGAAGCTCAGATCGGTGGTCCAGCGGGGGCCGCCCCCGGCGCCCGGGAGGTTGACCGTGGTGATGCTGGCTTCCCAGCCCCGGTTCTCCGTCTTGCCGATGTTCTGGAGCACCTGGGTGAAGCCGGTCGAGGCCGGCAGCGAGCGCGGCAGCAGCAGGTCGCTGGTGCGCTCGCGGTAAACGTCGAGCGTGCCGCTGATGCGATCGCGGAACAGGCCGAAGTCCACGCCGGCGTCGAGTTTGGCCGTTCGCTCCCACACGAGGTCGGGGTTGGGGATGGC
>Ga0209806_1000385_pt1 | contig 29766 bp, 32 predicted proteins | sample GraSoiAngelo_152_FD_186166 | JGI IMG/M metagenome (GOLD analysis project Ga0209806, IMG submission 186166) | Grasslands soil microbial communities from the Angelo Coastal Reserve, California, USA - 14_1009_12_30cm (SPAdes) (version 2) | ecosystem: Environmental > Terrestrial > Soil > Grasslands ... | reverse complement strand
GAGGCTCTCCTCGAGCGGAGTCTGCGGGTCGACGCGGTGCAGGTAGTACAGCGGTATCTGGTCGGTCCTCAGGCGGCGGAGACTCTGCTCGATCTCATCGCGCAGCGCCTCCGGGCGGCCGCGGCCGGGACCGCCGATCCCTCCCTTGGTGGCGACCATGCATCCCTTGGGAATCGAAGACAGTGCAGCGCCGATCGTCTCCTCGCTCTCGCCGCCGGTGTAGGAGTGGGCGGTGTCGATCATCTGCACCCCGGCGGTGACCGCCGCCTTGACGAACGCCACGTTCTCCGCGGTCTTCGTGAGCCGGTTCGTCCCAAGCCCTATCCGAGCTACATCGATATCACCGACATTCATGGACCCTGTCCATGATGGCGCTTGCAGCGGTGCGCGAGGAGTGTCATTGTCCCCATGGCCATGGACGCGATCGATCAGGTCGTGATGAATTCTCGACTGCATTATCTGGGTATGGCCGCTCGAGTCATCGAACCTCTGATGAAACTTGCGGTGTTGACATGCATGGACGCGCGGATTGATGTGGCGGCGCTACTTGGGCTGAGACCGGGTGACGCGCACGTCATCCGCAACGCGGGCGGCCGAGCATCCGTCGATGCAGTGCGGTGCCTGGCCATATCGCAAGCGATCCTTGGCACTCGCGAGGTGATGATCCTTCATCACACGGACTGCGCCATGGGCCGGTTCACCGAGTCAGACCTGGCGCAACGAATTGCAACGGCAACGGGACATTCTTTCGCCGAAGGCTTTGGATGTTTCGCCGACCCGATCGATGCGGTCCTCGAAGACGTTGAGCGCATCAGAGCTTTTGAAGGTCTCAGTCACCGCGACAAGGTTCGCGGGTTCGTGTACGACCTCGCCGGCAACGCTCTCACCGAGATCCGCCGGCCATCGACTCCGCGTCACTGACGATTGCTCCCCGCGGCGCGTCGTGCAGCAGAGCGCCACGCCCTTATCTTCGGCAACATCACCAGCATGGAAAGCCACAAGCCCATCCAGAACGCCGCCGAGGCAAGCAATTCGAGGCTCGTGACATCGCCGGTAAACGGGCGGACGAAGATCAGGCGCGAGCGATCGAGCCACGGCAGGACCGCCGGTATCTGCCTTCCGTCCAGCCAGTAGTAGAGGACATCCGCGCCGCCGCCGAATGCGATCGTGTAAAGCGCGCCTTCGTACCAGAGCGCCCACACACCTGCGTCGAGCAGCAGGACGGCCCCGACCCCCATCATCCCGACCAGGATCGCGACGTGCCCGGTCTGGTACTGCGAGTCGAACATCGAGAGCTGATGCGCCTCGAAGATCCGCTGCCAGAGCAAGATGTCGCTGAGGGCATAGAAGCCGAGTGCGATCAGGAGTGCTGAGAGCACCCGCCGCCTAACGGTATGGCCGGCCACGGTCAGGATCGCGCTTCACCTCCGAGCCGCTGTGAACGCGTCGCTGGATTGGTTGGGGAGTCGGGCTCGGTTGGGTCGGAACGATTTGCGCTACCTCCGGCGGGGTTTCGGCGGCGTTGGCACCGGGTGCCGCTACGGATGGACTCGCGCCCACGCCCGGTGGACGGTGGAGAAACTCCTGCAGGCCTTCCTTGACCAGCTGGCTCGTCCCGATGGCGACGGCCACCACGACACAGACGGTCGTGAGCGCATCGATCAAGCGCTTCGCCTCACGGCGCCGCGCTGCATGTGATTCGTAGGACGACCTCTGAGGCGCGGCAGGCTCAATCACGGTTCGGGTTCTGCACGAAGGCGGCCGACCCCTTCACGGCGAGCTCGTGCACCAACGGCACGAATCCGAGGCTGAAGACGCCGACGAGGGCGACCGCCGCAACCGCTCGCACGAACCGACGCGAACCCCGGCGCCGCGCTGCGGTCCACCAGCGCCGCACGAGAGGAAGTCGCATGAAAACAAGCGGGGCGCTCACCGCGACCGCATCGATGAAGATCGCGCTCAAGCCGAAGAGAAGAAAGAGGTGAACGAGGATGGTTCCCCAGACGACGTACGTCAAGCGTTGAACCCCTTTCCAGTGCCGCCCAAGCCATTGCTGCGCCGGTTGGTTGGCCGTAACGACGAGCGGAATCAGCAGGAGCGTGGAGAGCGTTCCCGCGGCCAGGAAGGTATGCCCACCGACTCGAGTCAGCACCGTGCCGGGGAAGGTGTCACCGGTCGTGATGGCCGCCAGCGTCAGGTCGGTAGCGGCCGTCGCGAACATCGCGATCCCGTAATCGCGGCGAAGAACGGTGTGCCATCTCCAGCCCGTCATCGTGTAGACCGGCGTGACGGCCAGCATCAGGATGAAGATCAGGAAGGTCGACGTTCCGAGAACGTCGGCGACCGAAGCGGAAATGTTCGCCACTCCATCCGGGCTGCCGCGAAGCGCCGAGATCACCTCCGGCGCCATGAGGACGAATGGCACGAGCAGCAGAGCTCGGAAGAACCACACGGCTTTCGTGCCGAAGCCCGATCGGTTGACGCGCTCGCCACCGACATCGCTCAGCGTCGACGATGTGTACGCCGGCTGTGTGGTCATGCGAACCCCCTATCCCACAGGCTCCCGACGTCCGGTGCGCTCCAGGATCTGATGGTCTGCGGCGAACCTCAAAACGCGCTTGGAACGGCGTGTGAGTTTTGGGCCGCCTGAGGGAAAATTCGAGGCGTGGGACGCCAACGAAAGTTGGAGGAGCGGGATCTCCGGAGCCTCGAGCGGAGAAGCATGTACTCGATCTTCGCCCCGCTCGACGACGATGAATCGTTGTCGCGCGAGCTCGAGCAGGAAGACAGGGCGACACCGACGAAGGCGGGCGAGCTCTGGGTCTGGGGTTTTCTGCGCCGGACCAGGCGGCGCCGCAAGGTCAACGGCGAAGAGTGGATTCCCGCGATGTTCATGTTCGTGCGCCGGTTCGGCTAGATCACACCGATACCATCAATGCGCCATGACAGTCGACGTATGGATTCCAGCCGGCACCCGACCAGAGCACCGCTCGCTGCTGCCGCCGATCAGTGCCATCCATGACCTGCCGGCCGATGGCAGGCTGCCCGCGCGACTCGGCCGCGGCCAGTTCCTGGTCGCGGGGTTCAGCGTGGAACGCATCACTCAAGTGATCCAGCGACTCGACGGCCTGCAGGTCGTCCAGACGCTGTCCGCGGGAGTCGACCGGCTCGCCGACAAAATTCCCGCGGGGGTGGTGCTTTGCGATGCATCGGGAGTGCACGACACCTCGGTCTCGGAATGGGTGGTGATGGCGATCCTGGCGAGCCTCCACAACCTCCCGGCACATGTCGACGGACAGCGCAACGCCCGATGGTTGGAGCCGGCGACCGAAGCCGATGACCTCGAGGATGCGACCGTCCTGATCCTGGGTTACGGCTCGATCGGGCGCGCCGTGGAAGCGCGCCTCGCGCCGTTCGGGGTCAAGTTCCTCCGCGTGGCGATGCACTCCAGGGACGGCGTATCACCCCCGACGGAATTACCCGACCTCCTACCGAGGGCGGACGTCGTCATCGTGCTGCTGCCGCTCACCGAATCGACCCGCGGCATGGTGGACGCGAAGTTCATCTCCAGGATGCGCCGTGGCGCATTGCTAGTGAACGCGGCGCGTGGGCCGCTCGTCGATACCGACGCTCTGCTCGCTTCGCTGCTTGCCGGTCAGATCCGCGCGGCCCTGGATGTCACTGATCCCGAACCGTTGCCCGACGGCCATCCGTTGTGGTCGGCGCCCGGGATCCTGATCACGCCGCACGTCGGCGGCTGGGTGCGCAAGAGGCTCGACCGATCCTGGCGCCTGGTCGCCGACCAGGTTGGTAGGTTCTCGCGCGGCGAACCACTGCTCAACGTCGTCGTCGAGGGCTACTGAGTGAGGGGTTTCCTCCTCGGCCTGATCGTCATCGTGGCGATGACCCTGAGCGTGCTCGCCGTCCGGCCCGGCGGATTTCGGCGGCAGCTTCGACTCGTCGCGCGACGGTTCCGGATCGTACTCGTGCTGGGGGGCATCTTCGTCTTCGGATCGCTGATCATCCGGCTCGCTTTCAGGGACGGGCCGATCGTCGATTTCGGGCCTGCCGCGCTGGGCGTCGCGCTCGGGGCTGCATTCATGATCTTGGGCCGCGATCCCGTGCCGGAATCCTCGCGCACCCAGGAGTAATGGGGTGGTGAGGGGCTAAGCGGGCCCGGCGACCCGGCTCCAGACCTATCATCGGCGGGCTTTGCCTTTCGACGTCGAAGACCTCGCGCGCGCGTCCCTCGTCCGGATCCTTCCGCGCAGCCGTTACCGGCTCGCAGCGCAGACCGACGCGCGCTTCCAATCGTTCGCCGGCAACACCACACGGATCGCGTACCGGCAGCAAGGCGCCACGCCGGCCTTTCTGCTCTTCAGCGGACCCGGTCAGAATCCCCACGCGGCCGCCATGGCGGCGGCGACGTGGGCCGAGGCCAACTGGAGGCCCAACGCGATCCAGCGCAGGGTTCGGCCAGGGGTCGTCGTAGTGCACGTCGCACCCGGGAACCAGCTGACGCAGCCCGGAACGGTGGAGGGCGCCGGTGTGCCTGCTTCGATCTGGACCGTCGACTCCGACACCGGTCGAGTCGGGGTCGCCGGCACTCCGCCGGGATCGCCCTCCGCGGGCGATGTGAAGCGCGCTGCCGCGGACCTCTTGAAGGGCGCAACGGTGCCGTCTCTGGGCGAGCTCGATCTGGCGGAGCGAAACGTGATGCAGGTCCGCACGGTCGGCGTGCCCCGAATCGTCGGCGGAGCGGTAAGCCTGTGTCTGATCCTGGTCGCATTGCGGTTCGGGCTAGGCGGAGTCGTCAGCCTTTTCGCGCTGCCCGGCGCGATCGCCTCAGGAAACATGGCGGCGGTCGGCTCTCTGGCGGTGAGCGTTCTGATCCTCGCGGGGATCATTCTTGGGATTGGGGTCCTTCTCAACATCGGCAACCTGGCCTTCCGCGTTCCGGGGTTCTCCAGCCCGGTGTCCCAAACGCGCAACCTCGCGTGGGGAGCCTATGTCGCGGTCATGGTCGGGCTGGTCTTAGCGCAAGGCGCGATGCCGGGCGTTCAAAACCCCGCCAATGTCGGGGCCGGCCAGACGCAGTACGTGCACGTCACCGCGACCACCTCGGACGACGGAAGTGAGACCTTCGTGAACACTGGCGGAGACCTGACCGTCGACCTGTCCGGCTGGCCCTCGACGGAGTGGCCGGGTGTGCAGTTCAAGACGAGCAACCCGAGCGTGCTTTCGCTCGACGTGCTCCCAGGATCGGACGGCAGTCCGGTCGCGAAGTTCACCGCCCACCAGGCCGGCGTCTCGAGGGTCGACGCGGCGTCAGCCGACGGACGTTACACGTTTCAGCTGCGTGTCTACGTCGGCGCCGCCCCTTAGGTCCGGGCCGCGTCCTTCAGCGTCGTGATGTACTGCGACGCGGCGACCGCCGCCGTCGTCCCGTCCCCCACCGCGGTGGCGATCTGCTTGGTCAGCTGGGCGCGCACATCACCGACTGCCCAGATCCCCTCGACCGACGTCTGCAGGTCACGGTCGGTCAGGATGTAGCCGCCCGCGTCGTGGTCGACATGGACCTTGAACAGCGAAGAGTTGGGCACGAATCCGATGAAGACGAACACGCCTCCCACCGGAAGCTCCTTCGCCTTGCCGTGCTGCTCGTACTTGACGGAGTGGACCTTGCCGTCACCGGTGATCTCCTTCACCTGCGCGTCGAAGATGAACTCGATCTTTTTGTTCTCGAGGGCGCGCTCGACCAGGATCGGCTGGGCCCGCAGCTCGCTGCGGCGGTGCAAGATGTAAACCTTTGACGCGTAGCGCGTGAGGAAGTCGCCCTCCTCGACCGCAGCGTCCCCTCCACCGATGACCGCGAGCTCCTGGCCCTTGAAGAAAGCGCCGTCGCACACCGCGCAGTAGCTCACGCCGCGGCCCCAGAACTCCTTCTCCCCCGGGACCTGCAGGTAGCGGGGCAGGCCCCCGGCGGCCATGATCAGCGCGGGCGCCCGGAGCTCCTCCCCGGACTCGAGCCGGACCACCTTGGAGGTGCCCTCGACGTCGATCTCCTTGACCGGCTCGAAGTCACGCACCTCGACCCCAAACCGCCGGGCGTGCTCGCCCATCTTCATGGCGAGCTCGGACCCCAGGATCGAGTCAAAGCCAGGGTAGTCTTCGACCAGCTCGGTGTTGAGGAGCTGGCCGCCCAGCGGCCCACGGTCCAGGATCACCGTCTTCAGGTTCATCCGGGCGGTGTAGAGCGCGGCCGCCAGCCCTGCGGGACCGCCCCCCACGATGATGACGTCGTACTCGCTCACTGCCTTAACAATTGTTCCCGGGGCAGTGGCTATTCCTAACTTGCCGGATTAGCCATGTTGGTACTTGACGCCGTACCCCCCACGAGGCGCATGGCAGGAGATGTTGTCGAAGGGGCATCCGATGGAGCAGGCGCCGCACTCGATGCAGTTGCCGAAGCTGACCAGGTTCTTCTTCTGCTCCTCGTTCCACTCGTAGACCCCGGCGGGGCAGAAGTGGTTGCAGTACTTGCCCGTGCATTTGGACAGGCAGACGTTCTGGTCGATCACCTCGATGTGCGGCTTCCCGGTGTCCTCGTTGTACTTGACGGTGAAGAGCTTGTCGGTCAGCTTCTCCATCAGCCGGCCCCGAAACGCTCCCAGATCCGGCACATCAGTCGGACGGTGTTGATGTAGTCCGCGGCCCTGATGTTCTCGTTCGGCGCGTGGATCCGGTTGTCGGGCCGGCCCACGCCCACCGGCAGCACGGTCGGAATGCCGAGGTCCGCGACGACGGGGTGCATCGGCCCGGTGGCGGGCATGAACGGCCACAACACCGGTTCGCCGTGCATCTCGCGCACGCAATCGATGACCGTCCGTGCAACGGCGGAAGCCGGGTCGGAGCGCGCCGGCTTCTCTCCCTCGCCGGCCAGGATCTCCACTTTCTCGAAGCCGTGCCTGTCCAGGTGCTTGCGCAGCAGCTCCAGCACCTCGTCGGGATCCTGGTTTGGAATCAGGCGGAAGTCGAGCTTCGCGGTCGCCTCCGCCGGCAGGACGGTCTTCGACCCGGGGCCCTGGTAGCCCGTGGTGACGCCCGCGATGTTGCATGTCGGCAGGAACAGCATCTGTTCAATGACCTGGTCCGGCTTCGGGTCGCGGACCAGCTTCTCGAAGCCGACGAGCTTGCGCCGCTTCTCGACCTCGGGGTCGATGCCCGCCATCATCCGGCGGTCGGCCTCCGTCGGGTTGACGACCTTGTCGTAGAAGCCGTCGATCTTGATGTTCATGTCCTGGTCGCGCAAGCTGGCCAGCGCGCCGACGAGGTACATCGGCGCCGATGGATAGATCGACGCGAAGCCCGAATGCTGGTCGAAGTCGAGCAGCTTGACCCGCAGGGTGACGTACACCAGGCCGCGGCAGCCGAACTGCAACGTGGGACGGCCGGCATCGTCGAACGACGTGCCCGATTCCCACAGGCAGCCGTCGGCACGCAACTTGGCGGCATGATCGTGGGCGATCTTCTCGAACGTCTTCGAGCCGATCTCCTCCTCGCCTTCGATCAGGAAGCGCAATGTGACCGGCACCTCGCCGAGCTCCTTCAAGGTTTCGAGCGCGTGGATTCGCGCCATGACGTCGGCCTTGTCGTCGGCCACGCCGCGCGCGACGATCCTCCCGTCCTTTTCCGCCGGCTCGAACGGTGGCGAGTCCCAGAGGTCGATAGGGTCGACCGGCTGGACGTCGTAGTGCTCGTACAGCAGGAGCTTGCGGCGCCCGGCTCCGGGAACCTCCGCATAGAGCGCGGGCATGCCGCCCGCCTCGAGGGTCTCGACCCGGTCCGTGTAACGCGCGAGCCGGTTCGCGAGCCAGTCGCGCGCCGGCTGGACTGCATCCCGCCCGTGGTTGGAGATGCTGGGAAACGAACAGAGCTCTTTGAGGTCATCGACGAAGCGGCGCGAGTGCTTCTCGATGTACGCGTCGACAGCGCTCGTTGAGATCACGACCTCATCGTAACCTTCTCCCGATGGCGCAAGCGACCGACGAATTCCACTTCTCGCCGCGCCCGAACCGCGCGTCGGAGATCAACTGGCGTCCCTGGTCGCAGGAGGCTTTTGAGCAGGCCAGGCAGACCGGCCGTCCCATCCTTCTTTCCATCTCGGCGGTGTGGTGCCACTGGTGCCACGTCATGGACGAGACCACCTATTCGCACGCCGGGGTCATCGACCTGATCAACCGCGAATACGTGCCCGTGCGCGTCGACAACGACGTCCGCCCCGACATCAATCAGCGATACAACATGGGCGGCTGGCCGACGACGGCTTTCCTGACCGCGTCGGGCGACATCCTCACCGGCGCGACCTATCTGCCCCCCGACCAGATGGCCACCGCCCTCACGCAGATCTCGACCTACTACCGTGGCAACCAGGCGGAGATCGCGAGTCGCGTCCTCGAGGCGCGCAAGCGGGCGGCTTCCGGGGTCGCGCGCAGCGCCGGCGAACTCGACGCCGGGCTTGTCGACTTGATCCTGGACGCGGTCAAATCGGCCTACGACCCCGAGTACGGCGGCTTCGGCAACGCGCCCAAGTTTCCGCAGACCGACGCGATCCTGCTCCTGCTCGAGCAGTTCGTGCTGCGGTCGGACCCGGACCTGGGGCGCATGGCGGTCCACACGCTGGAGCAGATGACCGGCGGCGGGACCTACGACCAGGTCGAGGGCGGCTTCTTCCGCTACTCGACGACGCAGGACTGGAGCGTCCCCCATTACGAAAAGATGCTCGAGGACCACGCGGGGCTGGTGCAAGCGCTCGCCCTTGCCGGCATGGCCGACGCACTGGACCGAACCACCGGCTACCTCGATCGCGTGCTCCGCGACCCGAAGACCGGGCTCTACGGCGGGAGCCAGGACGCCGACGAGCACTACTACTCGATGGACGCGGAAGAGCGGGCGCAGTCCACCGCGCCGTTCGTCGACCGCCGCATCTACACCTCATGGAACGCGGCCCTAGCGGTAGCAATGTCTTCCCCATTCATGGGGAAGTACCCGGCGAAGCCGGGGGATGGGGCTGGAGTACATCACCTTCTCGACTCGCTCTTCAAGCATGCCTACCGACGCGGCGAAGGCATGACGCATGCCGAGGGGGTCGGTGGTCAGCTCGGCGACCAGGTCTGGTCGCTCTGGGCCGCCGTCCGCGCATATCAGCACGGACTGGGCGAAAAGTGGATGCAGGTCGCGCTCGACCTTGCCGCCCACCTCGACGACCGTTACGCCGATTCCCAGCTCGGCGGTTATTTCGACCACGCCGGCGGTGACGAGCTGGGCCGGCTCGGCGAGCGCATCAAGCCGATTGCCGAGAACTCTGTGGCGGCGATGGCGCTGATCGAGCTCGACATCCTTGCCGGTGATCCTTCGGCGCCTTATCGGGAGCGCGCGCGCAAGGCGCTCGAATCGGTGGCGGCCCTGCCGCAGTCCTACGGGCTGATGGCGGCGGTGTTCGCCCGCGCGCTCGACCGCCTGCGACACGCCATCAAGGTGTCGACCAGGAACCCAGAGCTGGCGCACGCGGCGATGGTCGCGCATCCATATGCCGTGGTCGATCCGACTGGTGACGAGCGGGCAGTCGTGTGTGTCGGGACCATATGCTTGGCGCCGGTGTCGACACCGACCGCGCTGGCGGAGGCCATCCGAGAAGCGTCCCGAACGCGTGCCTGAAAGCCGCAGGCACTTCTCGCGCCGCGTCAACAAGGCGCTCGACGATCCGAACCTCCAGAAAGCGCTGATCCACGCGATGACCGGCCTGCGCGGCCGACGTAACGCCGCCTTCGAGAGCTTTGATTTCGCGGCGGGACGAGCCGACCTCAAGCGCCGGCGCAAAGCCAACCTCGACCGCCTCCCCGAGCTGCTGGAGCAGTTCACCCAGCGCCTGGCGGCCGTGGGCGGTGTGGTGCACCTGGCCGCCAACGCCGCGGAGGCGCGAGACATCATCGGCCAGCTGTGCTGGAACGCCGGCAGCGGACTTCCCGCCGGAAACCGCATGGTCGTGACCAAGAGCAAATCGATGGCGACCGAGGAGATCGAGCTCAACGCGTACCTCGAGGGTCTCGGGATGGAAGTCGTCGAGACGGACCTCGGTGAGCGCATGGTGCAGCTGACGCACACGCGCCCGTCGCATCTCATCGCACCGGCGATCCACCTCACGAAGGAAGACGCCGCCGCGGTGTTCGGCACCGAGGCGACCGTGGAGGCGATCCAGCTCCACGCGCGGGAGACGCTGCGCCAGAAGTTCATCGACGCGACGGTTGGCATCTCGGGCGCGAACATGGCCATCGCCGAGACCGGGACCATCGTGCTCGTCACCAACGAGGGCAACGCCGACCTGACGACGACGCTGCCGCCGGTGCACATAGCAGTGTTCGGCATCGACAAGCTCGTTGCGTCACTCGACGACGCGGTCGCGGTTTTGCGGATGCTTCCACGCAGCGGCACCGGTCAGATCATCAGCAGCTACGTCAACTGGATCACCGGGCCGTCGCGATCCGCCGACATCGAGCAGTCGCTCACGATCGGTGTGCACGGACCACGCGAGCTGCATTGCGTGATCCTCGACAACGGTCGCGAGAAGATGCTCGAGGACCCGATCTTCCGCGACGCCTTGACCTGCATCCGATGCGGCGCGTGCTCCAACGCATGCCCGCCGTTCATGGCGGTGGGCGGCCACCAGTTCGGTGGCCAGGCCTACAACGGACCGATCGGCCTCGTCTTGTCGCCCTTCCATCACGGCCTGGAGGATGCGGACCTGTCCAACACGCTTTGCGTCCAGTGCAACGCGTGCCAGGAGATCTGCCCGGTCGACATCCCGCTGCCGCGCCAGATCCTCGAGCACCGCCGCGCGGGTCGCAAGTCGCTGCGCAAGCAGGCCGTGGTCGGATTGTGGAAGAGGCCGAAGCTGGCCGACACCCTGATGCGAGCGGCGGCACCCTTCAGCGCGCTGGTGCCCAGTAAGCCCCGCCTCGCCCGGACCCCGTATCGGGACCGCGCGCAACCCGGCAAGGTGGACGGCGAACCGCTGACGATCTTCGCCTCGTGCCTTGCCGACCGGATCTGGCCGGACGCCGCGGTCGCCCTGCAGCAGATCGCAACCGCGGCGGGCTTCCAGGTTGGATTTCCCAAGGAGCAGTGGTGCTGCGGCCTCATCGCGGCCAATGCCGGGGACTTCAAAACCGGGGCCCAGCTCTCTGGCGACCTGACCGCAAGTCTTCGGAATTCCAAGGGGTTGATCGTGACGCCCTCGGCCTCGTGCTTCGGCGCGTTCACCATCGACGCGCCGGACTGGGGCGCCACTCCCGATGGCGACGTGCGGGACCGGATGCGCGACTCGACGCGATTCGTGCTGCAGCTCGCGGAAAGAAATCGCGGGCTCGTAGAGCCGGGGCGGATGAGCCTGAAGGTCGCCTATCACGACTCCTGCCAATCGCTGAGACAGCTCGGATTGAAGCGCGAGCCGAGGCGACTCCTCGAGCTCGCCGGCTACGAGGTGGTCGACCTGCCCGACATCGCGAACTGCTGCGGTTTCGGCGGAACGTTCAGCCTGGAGTGGCCGGGCGTGGCGGATCGGCTCGCGCAGTGGAAGCTTGACGCGATCGCGAAGACAGGCTGCGCGGTGGTGGCGTCGGACAATCCGGGCTGCCTGATGCACATCGCGGCGGCGGCTCGAAAACGCGGAATCGAGCTACGCGTCGCGCACGTGCTCGAGCTGGTGGCCGAACATCTCGCTTAACGCCAGGCGGTGATCGTTAACCTTTAAGACGCCGTGAAGATCAGCCTGGTCTCGGCGGGCGCCGCCGAGCTGAACGTCGACGCGCTCGCCATCCCAGTCGCCACCGGCCAGGGCCTTGCCGAGTCGGCCGCCGAGCTCGATCGCGCGATGGGCGGGGTGCTCTCCGAGATGGTGGTCAACGCGGAGTTCAGGGGCCGCATCCACGAGGTGCTGCCCATCCCCGCGCAGGGCAAGATCGGACCGCGCCGCGTAATCCTCTATGGCCTCGGCGCGCTCCACGACCTCGACGGGCAGCGCGTCCGCTCTGCGCATCACGAGCTGGTGCGCGCCTCGCGCACGTGGGGCTACAAACGCATGGCCGTGCTGCGTGCTGAGCCGCTTGGCACGGACAGCCTGAAGGCGGTCATCGAGGGGTGCGTGATGGGGACCTTCGAGCGCCGGTCGCGGCAGACCGGAGCGGCGCCCGAACGGCGCGAGATCGACGAGCTGGTGCTGGTCGGCTTCGGCGCCGGGCGCGAGCGCGAGGTCGTGGCCGCGCAGGAGAACGGCGAGGCAACCAACCGGGCCCGCGAGTGGCAGAACGCACCTGCCAACGAGCTCACCCCCGACGCGCTCGCGCAGGAGGCGTCGCGCATCGCAAAGCGCCACAACCTGGAGCTGGAGATTCTCGGGCCCGCCGAGCTGAAGTCGGGCGGCTACAACCTCCTGCTGGGCGTCGGCGCCGGCTCCGCGAAACCTCCCCGCCTGATCCGCGTGCGCTACCACGGGAACCACGACAAAGCCGGCGCCAACGGCGCCGCACTCGCGCTGATCGGCAAGGGCATCACATTCGACACCGGCGGCATCTCGCTCAAGAACCCCGAGAACATGAGCCAGATGAAAGACGACATGTCGGGAGCGGCCGCTGTGCTGTCGGCGATCGACGTGATCGCCTCTCGCAAGCTGCCCCTCGACGTCATGGCGGTCGTGGCGGCAGCCGAGAACATGCCCGGCCCGAACGCGCAGCGCCCGGGCGACGTGATGGTCAGCGCGGATGGCAAGACGGTCGAAGTCGTCAACACCGATGCCGAAGGCCGGCTGGTCCTGGCCGATGCTCTGACCCACGCTCTGCGCAACGGCGCCACCCACCTCGTGGACCTCGCCACCCTGACCGGAGCGGCCACCATCGCGATCGGACACGCGGCCAGCGCAGCGGTGAGCAACGACGATGGTTTCTGGTCGCTCGTCGACCAGGCATCTCGGGAGGCGGGCGACCGAGTGTGGCGTCTCCCGATGTACGCCGACTACCGCATCCTTCTGCGCAGCCAGATCGCCGACCTCCGCAACGCGGAGTACGGTGAAGCAGGCACGATCATGGGAGGCATGTTCATCGCCGAGTTCGCGGGGGGCAAGCCGTGGGCACACATCGACATCGCCGCCGCCGCCTGGAACACCAACCTTGAGTTGACGACGGTTCTGCGTGGGCCCAGCGGGGCGGGCACCCGGTTGTGCATCGAGCTGGCGGAACTCATGGCCGCCCCTGGGCGTTAACGAAGAGTGGCCATCCTCGAGACGATCCATTCGCCCGCCGACCTCAAAGCACTGGACCAGGCCCGCCTGACTGAGCTCGGGGCTGAGGTCCGCGCCTTCCTCGTCGAGCAGACCTCTCGCACCGGCGGGCATCTCTCGCCGAACCTCGGAGTGGTCGAGCTGACCTTCGCGCTCCACCGCGTGTTCGACAGCCCGAAGGACGCGATCGTCTGGGACACCGGACACCAGGCGTACGTGCACAAGCTCGTCACCGGCCGAGCGGCGCAGTTCATGGGGCTTCGGCAGGCGAACGGCCTTTCCGGGTACCCGTCGCGCAAGGAGTCGGAGCACGACCTCGTCGAGAACAGCCACGCCTCAACCTCTCTCAGCTATGCGCTCGGTGTCGCGGAGGCGCGGCTGCGCAAGAAGGTGGGCGGCTTTGTCGTCGCTGTGATCGGCGACGGCGCGCTGACAGGCGGCATGGCCTACGAAGCCTTGAACCAGATCGCCCACCTCCAGCCGCCGAACCTGATCATCGTGATCAACGACAACGGCCGGTCCTACGCGCCGACGGTCGGCGGCCTTGCCCGCCACCTCTCGCAGCTCCGAGTCGACCCCCGATACGAGCGCATCAAGGACGACATCTCGCGGCTGCTGCGCGAGCTGCCGCTCGTCGGCTATTCGGCCGACCAGGCCGCGTACCGCGTGAAGGAAGGTCTCAAGCAGCTCCTGCAGCCCTCGACCATGTTCGAGAGCCTGGGCATCAAGTACGCCGGGCTTGTCGACGGTCACGACGAGCCGGCTCTCGAGGAGGTCCTCACGCGCGCCAAGAAATTGCGTGAGCCCGTCGTGGTTCATGTCGTGACCGAGAAGGGCCACGGATATGGCCCGGCGGTCGAAGACGAGGTGGACAAGCTGCACGGCGTCAGCGCGTTCGACCCGTTGACGGGCCGGCCGCGATCGACTGAGCTCACATACACGGACATATTTGGCGACGCGCTGATGAGCTCGGCGGCCAGGCGGCCGGAGGTCTGCGCGATCACCGCCGCGATGGCCTCATCGACCGGACTCCTGAATTTCGCGAAAGAGTTCCCCGATCGATTTTTCGACGTCGGCATCTGCGAGCAGCACGCGGTGACTTTCGCCGCGGGCCTGGCGATGGCGGGGATGCATCCGGTGGTCTGCATCTACTCGACCTTTCTGGCGCGCGCCTTCGACCAGACGATCATGGACGTCGCTCTGCATAAGCTGCCGGTGGTTTTCGTCATCGACCGCGCTGGAGTGACCGGTCCCGATGGGGCGTCGCACCACGGCATCTTCGACCTCTCTTACCTGCGCATGATTCCCAACCTCAAGGTCGCCGCCCCGAAGGACGCCACGGAGCTGTGCGCGCTGCTCGAGACCGCGCTTGCGAGCGACGGCCCGGTCGCGATTCGCTATCCGAAAGGACCCGTTCCGGCGATTCCCGACCTGCCGGTGGAGCCGCTTCCGGTCGGGCGATGGGAAGAGATCCGCAAGGGCGACGACGCCGTGATCTTCGCCGTCGGCAAGATGGTCGAGGTCGCCGGCGAAGCAGCCGAACGCCTCGAGCTCCAGGGCGTTTCCTGCAGCGTGGTCAACTCGAGATGGGTGAAGCCGGTCGATCCCCGCGTCGCGGACTGGGCGCGACGCCATCGGGTCGTGATCACGGTTGAGGACAACGTGGGGACCGGCGGCTTCGGCGGCGCGGTGCTGGAAGCGCTTGCGCCACACGGTCTGGCGGGTCGAGTCCGGACCCTGGCGCTGCCCGACGAGTTCCTGCCCCAGGGCAAGGCCTCGGACATCCTGAAACAGCACGGCCTCGACGCGGCGGGCGTCGCCCGGTCGGTCTACGAGGCCGTCAGGGGCGGCGTTCCCGAGAAGACGGAGAGCTAGCTAGAGCCTTTTCCTTCCGGAGAATCCCTCGCCGACCCGGTGCCAGTGCTCGACCCGCTCCTCGCCCAGCTTCCAGCAAAGCTCGACCAGCTCGCCGTCGCGATAGGACGGAAAGTCGATCAGGCCCTCGAGTGGGCCCTTGAGCTGGATCCCCATGCTGTTGAGGTTCAGCACCGCTTTGAGAAGCTCCTCCTCGGCGCCGTGCACCGCGTCTCGAGCTTGCTGCAACCGCTCGCGGTCATCGCCGTTGGACCCAGGGCGCTGCACTTTGTAATCGGCCATGCGCAGCTGCTCCTCGAGGTCGGGTCTGAGGGCTGAGAGCTCCGCTATCTGCGCGACGATCGGACGCACCCGCGGCAGCTCGCGGTTTGCCTCTTCGACCGTGTATGTGCGGAGCCTCTGCACGGCTCAACGATACTTCGTTGGATGGACGCCACGGCGATGAGGCGGCGCATCGCGGAGATGCCGGTGGCACGCCTGGCGACGGTCGATGTGGCCGGCCGACCGCACGTCGTGCCCATCTGCTTTGTGGTCGATGGCGACACGCTTTACTTCGCGGTCGACGCGAAGCCGAAGCGAACCTCTGACCTCAAACGTCTGCGCAACATCGCGGCCAATCCCTCGGTGTCGGTGCTCTTCGACCACTACGAGGACGACTGGAGCCGGCTGTGGTGGGTGCGGATCGACGGCGCCGCGCAAATCGTCGCCGACGTCGCCCAGGCCGAGCATGCGATTGAAATGCTGGCCGGCCGCTATCCGCAATATCGACACGCGCGTCCAATCGGTCCGGTGGTGGCCATTTCGGTGTTTCGTATGTCAGGTTGGTCGCCGATCCAGGCCTGACGCAACCCAGCGCGTTAAGACGAGGCTTGACGAGACGCGACGTCTTGTCTAGTCTTGTCCGGTGGCCGAAGGGGATTCACGTGGCCGAATCCTGAACCGCGCCCGCGTGGTCGTGGCCATGGGAGGCAAACCGACAGTGGCCGATTTCGCCGCGGCTGCCGGCGTCTCCCGCGCCGGCTTCTACAGGGCCTTCAAATCGCGGGATGCCCTGTTCCAGGCCCTGAACCGAGTGCCCGAGCCCGGCTCCAGGGACCGGATCCTTGCCGCGGCCTTCCGGATGGTGGGCGAGCGCGGCCTGAGCTCTCTCTCCATGGACGAGCTGGCCCGCAAGGCTGGCGTCTCGCGGGCCTCGCTGTACCGGCTCTTCCCCGGCAAGGGGGCACTTTTCACCGGCCTCGTGCGGACCTACTCCCCACTCGAACCTGTGACCAGGGTGCTGGAGGCAATGGGCGACGAGCCGCCCGAGGCCGTGATGCCGGAGGTCGCCCGCGCGGTCTATCGAACCGTCTATGCCCGCGGCGAAAATCGCACCGGCCTGCTGAGGGCGCTCTTCTTCGAGGTCAGCAGCCTTGCGCCGGATACAGAGGGGGCGGTGCGTGAAGTGATCGCGAGCCTGGTGGGATCGCTGGTCAAATACATCACCACACAGATGTCGGCCGGGCGTTTGCGGCCCATGCATCCCCTGCTTGCCCTGCAGTCCTTTGCGGGTCCGATCTTTTTTCACCTGTTGACTCGTCCTGCGGCCGAGCAAGTTCTCGGTTTCGAGATGGATGGAGAGCAGGCAGTTGCCGAGCTGGCTGAGACCTGGCTCCGTGCCATGGCCATTTGAGGAGGAGCGCGATGAGCGAAACCTATGCCGTCACCGTGGAGGACGTCTCCAAGTCTTTCGGCTCCTTCAAGGCGCTGAACGGCGTAACCCTGCGGGTGCGGCAGGGCGAGATCTATGGCCTCCTCGGCCCCAACGGGGCCGGGAAGACGACGCTCATTCGCCTGATCTGCGGCCTCCTTGAAGCCCATGCCGGCACGGTGACCGTGCTCGGGCAGCGAATGCCCCAGGTCGCGGTCCTGCGACACATCGGCTATATGACCCAACAGGCGGCGCTCTATCCCGCGCTGTCAGTCGAAGAGAACGTGCGGTTCTTTGCCGCCATCAACGGCGCAGAGGACGGCGTCAAGCAGGCACTCGAGCTGGTGCAGCTCTATGAGCGACGCGGATCTGTGGTGGCGACGCTCAGCGGAGGCTTGCGGCAGCGCTGCTCGCTCGCGTGCGCGCTCGTCCATCGTCCGGAGCTCCTGCTGCTCGACGAGCCGACCGTCGGCATCGATCCGCAGCTGCGTGTGCAGTTCTGGGACTCCTTCCGCCGCATGGCGGCGGCAGGAACCACCATGATCGTGTCCAGCCACGTCATGGACGAGGCGGACCGCTGCCAGCGGTTGGGACTGATCCAGTACGGGCGGCTCCTCGCCGAGGGTTCGCCCGCCGACATCCGGACGCAGGGCGGCTCGCAAAACTTAGAAGAAGCCTTCCTCGCACTCGCCGGAAGGAACGAGTCATGAGCGGGCATCGCATCGTCGCGATCACCAGGCGGCTTCTGCAGGGGTTCCGCCGCGACCGGCGTACCCTCGCGCTTCTGTTCGTGGCGCCGATCGTCATCCTCGGCCTTCTCGGCTATATCATGCGGGGCTCGACCAGCGCACCGGAAGTGGGCGTCGCAAACCAGGATTCCGGTCCGCTCGGTGCGATCGTCGCGGACGGCCTGAAGAGCTCGAGCCATATCAGGGCCACCGACATCAATGCGGCCGACGGCGACGCCAGGCTCAAGGACGGATCGCTGGTCGCTTACATCGTTCTGCCTTCCGATTTCAGCCAGCAGGCCCAGGCGGGCACCGTCGCGCCTGAGGTCCATCTCGAAGGTTCGCAGCCGGGCGAAGACGCTCCGGTCATCCAGGCTCTGCAGCAGTCGATGATCTCGCTCGCTTCGCGCGTCAGCGGGCGAAGCGTCACCTTCCAGTTCCAGGTCAAGTATCTCTACGGTGGCCAGAATTACGACACGCTCGATTACTTTGGCGCGGCGTTCGTCGGCCTCGTTGTGTTCTTTCTCGTCTTCGTGATCACCATCGTGTCGTTTCTCAACGAGCGATCCCAGGGCACTCTCGAGCGGCTGATGGCAAGTCCGCTGCGACGAGGCGAGATCGTAGTCGGATACATGCTCGGATTCACCGTGCTCGCGCTGGTCCAGGCGGTCGAGGTGCTCGTGTTCGCCCTCGCCATCCTCCACATCCACAACCAGGGCAGCGTGTTCCTGATTTTCGGGATGGAGGCGCTGATGGCCATCGCCGCCGTCAATCTCGGCATCTTCCTGAGCATGTTTGCGCGCTCGGAGTTCCAGGCCGTGCAGTTCATACCGCTGGTGGTGGTGCCGCAGGTTCTGCTGTCGGGCATCATCTTCCCGGTCTCCACCGAGCCGAAGGGCCTCCAGTGGCTGTCCGACGTGCTGCCGCTTACCTACGCGGTGAATGGAATGCGCGACATCATGGTCAAGGGAGCGGACGTGACCTGGCCGTCCCTGCAGCTGGATGCCGCCGTGGTCGCGGGATTCTGCATCCTGCTGATCGCGGCCGGCACGGCAACTCTCCGCCGACGTCTGGGCTGAAGTACGTAGTCTGGGTTGCGGAATGTTGCTCGTTTGTTCGGCCCGCTGCGGAGGCCGGTTGTTCCGCGCCCTGTTCGCCGAGGTCGAGGTGGACGCCGCCGGGGTCTACCAGGACCACCGCGTGACGCAGGCCAGCTACGTCTGCCTCAACTGCGGCGCGCCGGCGCTTGACCTGGCGGCGGTGCCGGCGGACCTGGAGGCCCAGGCTCAGGAGGACGAATCTTCGGCTCCCGCCATCACGGACGTCCTGTGCCCCGTCTGCGAGACGATGGTCCAGCTCGACGAGAACATGGAGTGCCCAAACTGCGGGTCTCCGCTCGAGGCAGGCCGATGAATGCGGGCGGCGTTCAGCGGCCTGCCAAGGTCAGCTGAGAGCGGCGCTTCCCATCAGGATCTCCTTCATCGCCCGTAGGGCAGCCGCGTCGCCCTGACGCAACGCGACCCGCATCGACCGGACGGCTCGAGGCGTGTCGAGGTCGTCGGCCAGCGCCGCGTTGAACTCATCCATCAGCGCCCGACCGGGCGGCGTCTTGCGCTTACCCGCACGTTCGTCGTCGGCGAGGAATTTACGCATCTGCTCGACCAACCTTGCCGAGCGCGCAAGTCCCTGCCAGCCGAAGTCCCAGTCGCGGCCGTATCTGTGCGAGACGAGGTAGAGCCTCACCGCGGCCGCCGGCGCGCGCTGCAGCGCCTGGCTGACCTTGACGAGGTTGCCGAGCGATTTGCTCATCTTGCGGCCCTCGTATCGGACCATCCCGGTGTGCATCCATGCGCGAGCAAAGGGCTTCTTGCCGGTCAACGACTCCGACTGCGCGCGCTCCGACTCGTGATGGCTGAACTGCAGGTCCCGCCCGCCGCCGTGGATGTCGATCTGTTCGCCGAGGTAGTGCATGGCCATCACCGAGCACTCGATATGCCATCCCGGGCGGCCCTCTCCGAACTTCGAGGGCCACGCCGGCTCTTCCGGGGCGGAAGGGCGCCAGAGCGGGAAGTCGAGCGCATCGCGCTTCGCATCCGGGCCGACCTTGCCGAGCAACCCTTCGTCGCGGAGCTTGCGCAGCATCGAGCGCCGCGTCCGGTGTGACAGGCGGCCGTAGCCGCGATATTTGCTGGCGTCGAAGTAAAGCGCGTCGGAACGATAGGCGAAGCCCGATGAATGCAGCTTCGACGCCGCGGACACGATCCGCTTGATCTCGCCGGAAACCCGGGGCATCACGTCCGGCCGCCGCCAGCCGAGCACGGTCATGTCGCGGATGTGCACCTGCGTCTCGCGGTCCGCCAGCTCCCGCCAGTCGATGCCATCACGGCGCGCGCGCTCGAATAACGGGTCGTCTATATCGGTGACGTTCTGGACGTACTTGACGCGCACGCCGCCGGCTTCGAGGAATCGCACCAGCACGTCGAAGATCGAAAACGTGAACGCGTGACCCATGTGTCCCGAGTCATAGGGCGTGATGCCGCACACATACAGCGTGAACGGCTTGCGGACCGGATCAAAGCGAACCTTCCGCTCGGTCAGCGTGTCGCGGACGCGAAAAGGTTTCGTTCTAGCTCGGACGCACTACGACGGCTGCGTCCGCGCGCAGCGCCTCGACTTTGTTGGTGGCCTCCCAAGGCACTCCGAGGTCATCGCGACCAAAGTGCCCGTAGGTGGCGGTCTGGCGGTAGATCGGGCGCAGGAGGTTCATGTTCGCGATGATCGCGCCAGGCCGCAGGTCGAAATGGCGGCGGACCAGCGCGAGCAGCTCGTCTTCGGACTTCGTGCCCGTGCCGAACGTCTCGACCGCAATCGAGGTCGGGTGCGCGCGACCGATCGCATACGAGACCTGGACCTCGCAGCGATCCACCAGACCCGCCGCGACGAGGTTCTTCGCCACATGGCGCGCCGCGTAGGCTGCGGACCGGTCGACCTTGCTCGGGTCCTTGCCGCTGAAAGCGCCGCCCCCGTGTCGTGCCACGCCGCCGTACGTGTCGACGATGATCTTGCGTCCTGTCAGGCCGGCGTCAGCGGCGGGGCCGCCGAGGACGAAATGACCGCTCGGGTTGACCATGATCTTCGTCGCGGCGTCGACCACCTGGCCCTTCAGCACCGGATTGATCACGAGCTCGCGGACGCCCTCGGCGATCTCTTTCTGCGTGGCGCTCGCCGCGTGATGGGTCGAGACGACGATCGCCTCGATGCGTTTTGGCCGTCCGAGCTCGTACTCGACGGTCACCTGCGTCTTGCCGTCAGGCCGCAGGAACGGAAGCGACCCGTCCTTTCGCGTCTCGGCCAGCTTCTTCGCCAGCCGGTTGGCGAGCGAGATCGTGAGCGGCATCAGCTCCGGCGTTTCGCGGCAGGCGAAGCCGATCATCATGCCCTGGTCCCCCGCTCCCTGCAGCTCGAACGGGTCGTCTTCCAACGAGCCTTCGCGCTCCTCGAGCGAGTGATTCACTCCGGCGGCGATGTCCGGCGACTGCTCTTTCAGATAGACCTGGATCAGCGCGTGGTCGGCGTCGAATCCGATCTGCTCGTCGTTGTAACCGATCGCGCGGATCGTGTCGCGGATCGTGCGCTGGATGTCGAGGTCCGCATGCGTGGTCACCTCGCCGATCACGACGCAAAGTCCCTTTGTGATCGCGGTTTCGCACGCGACCCGGGCGTGAGCGTCCTGCGACAGCATCCCGTCGAGGACCGCATCCGAGACCTGGTCGCAGACCTTGTCAGGATGCCCCTCGGTGACCGATTCGGAGGTGAGCAGAAACGACCGCGATGAGCTGAAGCTTGTTGTCACAAAGGCAGATCATAGTGTCCTCCCCATCCAGGGGGAAGGTGCGGGCGGAGGGGCGACTAAGACCCGTTGTGGTGCCGGCTGTCCTCTGGGTCCTGCCCGAGCAATTGCGCCTGCAGCGCGAAGATGTCGTCGAGCACCCGGTCGATGCGCCGGCCCTCCAACCGGTGGTCGGCGATGACCCCGGCCCGCTCGAGATGACGTCGCAGCGACGCGCCCAGCGGCCCGTCGATGCGGACCCGCCCGCGGACCTGCGCCTCCTCGAGAAGCTGAAGACACCGGTCCAGGGCAATCTGCCTCGACCTGTGCGCCCGGACGTTCATTCGGTCCCCAGCACCTCGATGCGTCCTTCGGCGGTGACGCGCACCTGGACCGCGTTCAGAGCGGGAAGGGCATAGCCGTCGGTCGGCTTGCCGTCCGGGCGGAACGACGCTGGATGACACGGGCACGCGAGGTGGCTGTTGCTTCCGTCCCACCACAGCTCGCACGGCAGGTGGGAGCAGATGGATGAGACCGCCGTCACCGACTGGCCGCGCCGGAACACGAACGCCCCAATGCCACCCGCCTTGACGCGCTTGCCCTGGCCCTCCGCGAGGTCGCTCATCGCGGCGACGTCGATCCAGCGACCATCGACGGGATCGATCGCGGCGCCCGCCACCGGCATGACGCCCGGCTGCGTGGCTCGGCCGAGCAACGTCCCGGCCGCGACGCCTGCCGCGAGGCCAAGACCGGCGACCAGCGCGGCGCGCCGGGTCACGCGGTCCTTCTTCGGCGCCTGCTCCAGCAGCGTGGCGAGCCTCTTGCGAAAAGCGGGGTGCATGCGCTGGGAGCCTTGGCGCGCAGCGGCGAGTCGCGCCGCGGACGTGATGGCGGCCTTTTCCTCCGCATCGCCGCCGCGCAGCTTCAGGCGGCGACCCCGCAATAGGTCGGAGACGATCTTGTCGATCCTGTTCTCGCGCTTGCCGTTCATTCCGGGCGCACCTTCGCCGCCGCCCGCAACGCGCGGAGCTGCATGACCTTGATGGCGCCAACTGTCGATTTCATCTCCGAGGCAACTTCCTTCAACGAATACCCGTGCAGGAAACGCAGCTCCAGCACACGCCTGTAGTTGTCGGAGAGTTGGGCCAGGATCAGCTGGACCGTTTCGGTCCCCTCCTCGGAGGGTGGCCCCGGGGCCACAGGCATGGCGAGGTCTTCGCGGAGCTCGGATTCCGACAGTCCAAGACGCGTGCTCCAGAAGGCGCCGAGCACGGATCGCGCCGTCGCGAACAAGTAGCCCCGGATGGCGCTTGCGGGCGCGCCCTCGCGAAGCCGGGGGATCGCCTTGAGGGCGACCTGCTGGGTCAGGTCCTCGGCATCGGCGCGGTTGCCGACGCGCGCGTAGATGAACGCGTAGACCAGCTCCAGCTCGTCGAGCGCGATGTCGGTCGCGCGGGCCGAGGTCGGAAGCTGAAGGACCTGGCCGGACTCCGACTCCGACTCTTCCGACGTCATGGCGCGCCTAGGTGAAGAGGTTGCCGCAGAGCAGGTAAGTCGCGTTCGACCCCTGCATGTCCGGGCCGGCGTGCACGACGACATACCAGGTGCCTGACGAGGGCGGGTAGGTCAGCTGGAGCGTCGACTTCGTGTCCGCGTCGCCCTGGCCGTCCACCACGACAGTGTTGAGAGCGAACGCGATACCGCCCCTGGACTGGCAGCTGCCGAGGTGGATGTGTGAGACGTGCGCCGAGCTCGCGCCAAGCCCCGCGATCTTGAGCTCGACCGTCACCGTCTTCGAGGTGGTGGTCACGGTGGCGGTGCCGGTGGCGGTCACACCCGGCTCGGGCTGCAACTTGAACACGAGGCCGGCCTGAGTCGGCGTCGGGCTGGGCGAGGCGGGAGACGTGGGCGAGGGAGATTGAGTGGCGGCCGACCCGCCACCGCAGGCCATCGCGCAGACCGCGACCGCCGCCACAGCGAACCATGCCCTCGGCATTACCGGTGCAGGTTACTGGAGCGGGTCCCTGATTCCGCAGGGACCCGCTCGACTTATTACGCGTGTTTCGGCTGGGGCGTCCGGCGGCGGCGCCAGACCAGGAAGCCGATGCCGGCCAGGACGATGAACGGCCCGACCGCGCCGAGCCCGGTGACGAAGTAGTCGATCGTGGTGACGAAATTGTGCGCCGCGGCGCTGAGGGCAGTCGCAAAACCCCAGTTGTCCGAGGATGCGGCCTGCGCGGGGGCGCCGGCCTCGGTCAGCGTCACGGACACGTTGCTGTAGGACGTGTTGTCATCCAGGTACTTGATCTGACCCTTCAGCTGCTCGATCTGCGCCGTGATCTGTCCGATCTGGTTCTGCACCGCGATGATGTCGTTGATGTTCTGCGCCTTGGTCAGCAGCGCGAGCATCGCCGCGTGCTGGGCTTCGGCGTTGGCCAAGCGCGCGTGGAGGTCGACGTATTGAGCGCTGACGTCGGTGCCGGTGATGTGTTCGCTCTGCACCTTGCCGACCTTCGACAGCTGGTCGATGGTGTCGTCGAAATGCGCCGCCGGCACCATGAAGCTGATGACGCCGGTGCGAATCTGGCTCTCTTCAGGGTTGCTGGCCGGATTCGCCTGAGCATCGGTCCCGGCGATGTAGCCTCCCTCTGACTCGACCAGCGTGCGCACCTGCGCCAGCTTCGAGTCGAACGATCCGTTGCTGACGCTCACGGCCAGCTGCGCCTGCCGGATCACCGGCGGACCCGCGAGGGCCGGGACGGTGTCGCCTGGCAGAGTGGTCGTGCCGCCCGTCGTGCCGTTGGGCTGGCCGGCGGCTTTCGAGGTCTGGCCGCCACCCGAAGCGGGCTGCGAGAGAGACGTGCCTCCGTTCGAAGACGTGCTGCTGCCGGCGGTGTTCCCGCCGCCGCAGGCGGCCGCCGCCGCGAGGATGCTGACGATGACTAGGACCTTCTTCATGTGACCCGGCCTCCTGGGCGCGAATTTGAATGACAGAACGCCGGCCGCCGCTTGTCGTAACAATTGAGGGCCCATGATTCAGGCCAGGGATCTCGCGATTGACGTCGCCGCGCGCCGAGTGCTCTCGGATGCGAGCTTCACCGTGGCCGCGGGCGACAAGGTCGGGCTGGTCGGACGCAACGGCGCGGGCAAGACAAGCCTGCTCAAGGTCCTGGCCGCCGAGGACGACGCGGCCGGCGGCCTTGTGCTGCGCCGGGGGACCCTGGGTTATGTCCCCCAGAATCCGCGGCCGCGCGCCGAGGCAGCGCATACCGCGCTGTCCCACATCCTGTCGGGTCGCGGGCTGGACCAGGCGGCGGCCCGCCTCTCCGAGCTGCACCAGGTGCTCGAGCACGACCACTCCATCGCGAGCATTGAGAAGTATTCGGAGGCCGAGGAGCGCTACCGGCTGGACGGCGGGTACTCGAGCGAATCCGAGGCGCGAAGGATCGCAAGCGGGCTCGGGCTGCGACTCGACCGCGTGGACCTGCCCCTGAGCGTTCTATCCGGTGGCGAGCGCCGCCGGGTCGAGCTGGCGCGCGTCCTGTTCGCCGACGCGGAGCTGCTGTTGCTGGACGAGCCGACCAACCACCTCGACAGTGACGCCAAGACCTGGTTGATGGACTTCCTCCGCGAGTACCGCGGCGCCGTGATCGTGGTCAGCCACGACCTGGCGCTGCTGGACGCCTCGATCACCCGGGTCCTGCACCTCGACTCCGGACGTTTGATCGAGTATCGCGGCACCTACTCGCAGTACCAGGCCGCCCGACGCCTCGAGGAAAAACGGCTGACCTCGCTGGCCCAGCGGCAGCAGGCCGAGATCCAGCGTTTGAGCCTTCTGGCTGAGGTGATGCGCCGCCAGACGCAGAAACGCGCCAAGCAAGCTCACTCGATCTTCACGCGCGTGGAGCGGATGAAGGCGCAGCGCGTGACGGCGCCCCGGCGGGAGCGCAAGGTCAAGATCAGCTTTCCCGACCCGCCTCACAGCGGTCGCATCGTCCTGCACTCGAACGGCCTTGCCAAGGGTTACGGCGGTCCACTCGTTTTCCGGGATGTGTCCTTCGAGGTGGAGCGGCACGAGCGGCTCCTCGTGATGGGCTTGAACGGCGCCGGGAAGACGAGCTTGCTGCGAATCCTGGCCGGACAGAGCGAGCCGAATGCGGGCTCGTTTCGATTGGGTCACGGTGTTTCGCTGGGCTACTACGCGCAGGAGCACGAGGGAATCAGGCCGGGAGTGCCGGTGCTGGCTCACATGCGGGAGCAGTCGGACGCTGAGGAGCGGGTGCTCCGGGCGCTGTTGGGCATGTTCGGGCTGACCGGCGACATCGCTCGACAGGACGCGGGGACCCTGTCCGGCGGCGAGAAGACGAAGCTGGCGCTGGCGCAGCTCGTCGCGGGCCGGCACAACCTTCTGCTGCTCGACGAGCCGACGAACAACCTGGACCCGCCGTCCCGGTCCGGAGTCGCGCGGGCCCTGTCGGAGTGGCCGGGGACGATGCTGATCGTCAGTCACGACCCTGAGTTTGTCGAGGCGTTGCAGCCGGGTCGTGTGATGTTCATGCCGGAGGGGCGGCTCGATTACTGGGACGAAGACCTGCTCGACGTGGTGTCGATGGCGTGACGACAATAGCTCTGTGAGCGTTGAGGCCCAGGAGGTCGTCATGCCGGAGCTGCAGGGCGCAGAGGAGATCACCGTTGGCGCGTGGGCCAAGCAGGAGGGCGAGCGCGTGGCGGAGGGCGAGACGTTGATGGAGGCGCACACCGACAAGGTCAACGCAGAGATCCCCTCCCCCGTCGCGGGAGTCGTCGAAGCCCTGCTGCTCGAGGTCGGCGACCAGGTCGTGCCGGGCCAGCCGATCGCCCGTATCACCCCGGAGTGACCTTGCGGGTTGCGGTGGTCGGTGGCGGTGCGATGGGCGCCGCGACCTCGTGGAGGCTCGCCAAGCGCGGGGTCGACGTCGTGTGCTTCGACCGCCTCTCGCCTCCCCACGCAGGCGGCTCGTCGCACGGCGAATCGCGCATCATCCGCACCGCGTACTTCGAAGGCGCCTGGTATGTCCCGCTGCTCCAGGAAGCCTTCCCCCTGTGGCGAGAACTGGAGGCGATCAGCGGCAGACAGATCCTGACCATGACCGCCGCGCTGATGATCGGAGACGCTTCGTCCGAGGTGGTCGCCGGCGCGTCGGCGTCGGCCAGGAAGCACGGCCTCGACGCCGAGATCCTCGATTCTGAGGCGCTGCGGCAGCGGTTCCCCGGCCACCTCGTGCACGACGGCGACATGGCGGTGCTCGACCGGCAGGCGGGCGTGCTCAATCCGGAGGCGGCGGTGGCCGCGATGCTCGCGGAGGTGCCGCAAGTCGTCCGCGACACCGAAGTGAAATCGATCTCGGAGCTCCGCTCGCGTTTCGATGCGGTGGTCGTCGCCGCCGGCCCATGGACGCCGGAGCTGATCGAATGGATCCCACTTCGCGTCGAGCGCCAGGTCCACGGATGGTTCTCGATCGCGCGCGACGCGGACTATTTCGCCCCCGATCGTTTTCCCGCGTTCGTGCGCCAGTCACGCGACTCGGGCTTCATGTACGGCATCCCCAGCCTGGACGGCAAGACGATCAAACTCGGCCGCCATCACGACGGCGAGACGACTACTCCACAGACCATCCGGCGCCGTGTCGACGAGGTCGACATCGACCCCCTTCGCCTGCTGGCCGCGACCTACCTCCGCGGCGTGAGCGGGCACGTGACCCGAACCCTGACCTGCATGTACACCAACACGCCCGACGGCCATTTCGTCGTGGACTTCAGTCCTGAGGATTCGCGCGTCGTCGTGATCAGCGCGTGCTCAGGTCACGGGTTCAAGTTCGCGCCGGTGATCGGCGACATCGCCGCCGACCTGGTCTGCGACGGCGGAACGAAGCGCGACATCTCAGGCTTCGCGGCGAGCCGGTTCGCGGCCTCGCACGTACCAGGCGATGACGGCGATCACGACTAACAGCGCGATCGCGATCGCACCCTTCTCCAGCGGGCCGCTGATCCGGTCGTAGTTCCGGCCGAGCACGTAGCCCACCAAGGCGAGGGCGGCGCACCACGGCAGCGCGCCGACAAAAGTCAGCATCGAGAACCTGGTCAGGTCGATACGGGCGAGCCCGGCCGGGAAAGAGATGTAGGTGCGAATGACGGGCAGCACGCGACCGACAAACACCGCGAGCAGGCCCCAGCGCCGGAACCATCCATCCGCGATCTCCAGGTGATGGCGGCGGATGCCGATGTAACGGCCCGGGCCGAGGAGCAGCGGTTCGCCGAAGCGAGCCGCGACGGCATAAGCGATCAGGGATCCCACGAGGTTGGCGGCTGCGCCGGCGATGATCGCCGCGACGAGATTCATGTGTCCGGTGGCAGCGAGCAAGCCGGCGGTCGGCATGATGACCTCGCTTGGAAACGGAAACCCGCAGCTCTCGGCGACCATCAGGACGAACACGGCAAGGAGGCCGTAGCCGGCGACGAAGCTGCTGACGGCGGCGGTCAAACCGTCTGGACCGCCGCTGCTTTTACCGCCCTGAATGGCAGGGTCCGCACCTGCTGGTCGTCGATCATGATCTCGAAGTTGTAGAAGCCGGGTCGCTCGATCGGCACGCTGGCCAGGTTGATCACGATGCTCGCCGAGAGGTCCCAACCGTGCGGGTAGTCTGCCGGCACCTGGCGCGCGGGCAGCTTGAGCACAATCGGATTGGGCAGGACCAGCTTGCCGTCCTCATCGGCGCAATGGACCTCGACTTTGTGCGGCCGCTCGGTCTCTAGCCGCGTGGTCTGGAGGCGGAGCACGATCACGCCGCCGAAGGGAGTCGGGTACTGGTCGCGGATCAATGTGTCGAAGCCCGCGCCGAGGATGTAGACCAGCCCGTTGGGCGGCGCTTCGGCGGCGTTGGCGAGCAGCGCCCAGTCGAGCCTCACGCCGGCGGGCTCTTGACGACTTCGCCGCCCTTGACGACGAGCTTGACGTTCTCGGGTTTCGCCAGCAGAGAGATGTCGGCCACGGGATCGCCCGGAACCCCGATGACATCTCCCCAGGAGCCCGGCTCGAGGCTGCCGGCTCCCTTCATCCCGATCGTCTCCGCCGCCACCGACGTCGCGGAGCGGATGCAGTCGAGCGGTTCCATACCGAGCTCGCGCATAAGAAGAAATTCTTCGCCGTTCGAGCCGTGGGGGCCGACGCCGGTGTCGGTGCCGAACGCGATCTTCACGCCTGACTCGATCGCAAGCTTGACGCTGGCCTTGTGGTCGTCGATCACGGCTTTGGCCTTCCCGATCGCGTAAGCCGGCATCTTCCCCGCCTCGGCGTGACGGATGACCCAGTGCGGCGCCACGAGCGTCGGGATCAGGGCGTTCTGACCGTCGAGCATCATCTCGATCGCATCTCCGTCGAGCCAGATGCCGTGTTCGATGGTGGCGACTCCCGCTTGCAGCGCGTTCTTGATTCCCGCGTTTGCCTGCGCGTGGGCCATCACCTTGAGTCCGTGCACGCGGGCCTCCTCGACGGCTGCGCGGATCTCCTCCAGCGTCAGCGCGGAGTGATGCGGCTGGTCGCCGGGAGACAGCACGCCGCCGGACGTGCACAACTTGATCCAGTCGGCGCCCGCTCGTATGACCTCGCGCACGCGCAATCGCATGTTCTCCACGCCGTCCACCACCATGTACGGCCGGTCGGGTAGCGGAACGTCGAGGTCGGCGCCGCACATGAAGTGGGAGTCCGTGTGGCCTCCCGTCTGGCTTAGCGCGCTGACCGTCACGAACATGCGCGGACCGGGAAAGTACCCGGCGTCGATCGCCATGCGGACACCGGCGGGAGAACCGGCCGCATCGCGGACGGCCGTGAAGCCCGCCTCGAGCGTGCGTTTGGCGGCACGCACGGCGCGCATCAGCTCGAGGGTTGGAGGGGTGGTCAGCTCGCGCGCGAAATCGAGGCCTTCGCCGAGGTTGGTGAGGTGCACGTGGCAGTCGATCAGTCCCGGCAGGAGCGTGAGGCCGGCGGCGTCGATCCTTTCCGCGTCACGCGGCACCGTCGCTCCATTGCGTTTCCCAGACTTCGTGACGCGCCCGTTCTCGATGATCACGACCGCCTCACGCATCACCTCGCCGGTGGCGGGGTCGAGCAGAGCGTCGCCGAAAACGGCTCGGATCACCTGCCGATGTTAAAGCCCGACGCGAGCCCGCTCGATAGGCGGCTCAGCGCGTGGTGGCTGCAGCTCCCATCGCGCTGTATTTCACTCGGGTGCCGACGGCATACGCGGCGATGATCAGGACGAGCCCGAGTCCGAGGCTG
>Ga0209806_1000381_pt1 | contig 29833 bp, 30 predicted proteins | sample GraSoiAngelo_152_FD_186166 | JGI IMG/M metagenome (GOLD analysis project Ga0209806, IMG submission 186166) | Grasslands soil microbial communities from the Angelo Coastal Reserve, California, USA - 14_1009_12_30cm (SPAdes) (version 2) | ecosystem: Environmental > Terrestrial > Soil > Grasslands ... | reverse complement strand
GAGCTATACTGCCAATCATCAACCTTGCCCGACAATGCTTCGGCAGCGAACGGCGAAATGTCGCTTAACTGATTGTCTCAGCCGAGGGGTCCAGTCCAACCCCCTTAAAGCGTGACTCCTACGATAGATCTCTGGTTATGAGCATAGGCGGACCGTGTTCCGCCACCTCGGCGAGATCGATGGGGGATAGGTCTCACCGAAAAAGGGAGCGATATGAATCTGATGAAAGCACGAATAAGAAGGGGTTATTCCCTTCTCGCATGTGCCACGTTAATAGGGGTTGCGTTGCTCGGGACAGCGTGCAACAAAACGAACTCCAATTACAGAGATCGCGTAAAGACCGCACTCGAACAAGCGGATCTGAAGGATGTCACCGTCACCGAGGACACCAGCAAGAACACCATCACCTTGGGGGGAACTCTACATTCCGATGACGCCAAGAACAGGGCTGGCAATATTGCCCAGGCGAGCGCCGGCTCACGAGTGATTGCCAATGAGATCAGCGTAGAACCGGTGGGAAATGAAGGCGAGGCGCGAAAGATGGAATCGAGTCTCGATGATGGCATCGAAAATAACTTCAAAGCGGTTCTGATCTCAAAAGGTTTAGACAAGCAGAACATCCGTTACAAGGCAAAGAACGGAGTACTGACCTTAAAAGGTTCGGTCAAGAGCCCGACCCAGCGCCAGGAAGCGCAGGAACTTGCCAAGAACACCCCTAACGTTCAGCAGGTTGTGAATGAGATACAAGTGCAACGTTAGTAGAGTGCAAAGGGGGCGGCTGAAAATGTCGCCCACCCGATTTACTAGGTTCGGATCCGACTAGATGTCAAAAACTCGATAAGTAGATGGGTTTGGCTGCGCCTGCAAAAGAGTAATAGCAACGTTACGTACAGGCACGCCGGCGAGCGTTTGACCTTCCAGAGTTCCATGATGTGCATGGCCATGCACAACGAGATCAGCTCCGTGACGATCTATCACCTCCGCAAGTCGGGAAGTTCCTAAGAACGGTGTGACTTCAGGGTCCTCGCCGCGTACCGTGGCAGCGATGGGAGAATAGTGCAGCACGACGACACGCTTGGGTGTACGCAGTTGAGACATTCCACGCTCCAGCTTGAGGGCTTCGTCAATGGACGCCCGCACGAAGGTCTTGATTTCGGGTTCCCCGAAGGCGGTCAGAACGCCCCTGCCAAATCCTCCAACGAAGCCCTTCGTACCTGCGAAGCCCACACCATCACGTTCGTACGCGCTTCCGTCAAGGACCTTGATCCCTTCCGAGGTCATCATTCGCATCAGTTCTTGCTCTTTCCCGCACTCGTAGTCGTGATTGCCCAGCACGGCGATCGTTGGCACACGAAGTCGGACCAGAGCGTTGAGGAGGGGCTCCATTTCAGCAGGCTGCCCATAGTTGGTCAGGTCACCTGCCAGAACCAGAACATCAGCTTCATCGCGAGCCCGGCTGAGCTGGTCGCGCAAGACCACCTGGTTCGCGGGCGCAAAGTGCAGATCGGCAGTGGCTGCAATTCTCATTGAGCCTTCAGAGGGCAATCGGGATCAGGTGGAACGAACATCGGGCAGCGGTTCGATTTTTGTGCGCCGGTTGCGATGCTCCTGAAGGATGTTATCCATGCCCCACTCTTCCACATCGATTGCAAACATTGCATCGTCAATCAAGCTGCCGCGAAACCTTGCGCCTTCCTTCGGTGAATTCACTTCCTCAGAGAATCTGGCCAGCAAGTCTCGCCATAGAGACTGGGGAACGTAAACACTCTGGGCTGGATAGACGTAGCGAAACAGCGTCAGAGACCAGAGAACGAGCTCCCAATGCTCCCCTGCTAGTTGCAGTACACGTTCCCAGTCCAGCTTTCCACGCGAGGCAAAAATGATATGTGCTATATCAGCTCCATCAAACCGTTCTCGCCGTGTGACAAAAAGCTTGGAGGCCAACAATTCTTCCGGCGCCAACACCCTCGTGTCGACTCCACAGACTTTGGCGGGGTGTGCTCTTGCAATCCAGGAGTCGTCAACGGCAATGACAGCGTTGCTCATCCCAGTGATCAAATCGACAAAATAATCATCCCTGTGCACTTTGGCGAGCCAAACGGGATCGCATACTTCGCACTGAAAACCGCGCTTCTCAAGGCAGGCTAAGGCAGCAGATGCTGCTTGGGTGCTTAAGAAGATGTCCAGGTCTTTCGTGAAGCGAGAGATCCCTGTGTGCTGCCGCAGAGCGAACGCTCCCGCAACTGCGTATGGAAGATGCACATTCTCGAAGAGAGTAAGGACCTCGCGGAAAAGTGCCTGCTGTTCCTCGGGAAGTACACGCGGGACCGAGGAAGTGGCCTGAACTTCGCAGCTGGATTTGTCTTCCCGTTTTCCCATGTCAGGACGGGCTTCTTACTGATTGACCCGCAGGAGCATAAGCGTACCGCTATCCAGCTTGACATTACTTTTTTCCGAACTGACCACCGACCCCGTTTTGCCGTCTTCCGTAGGGGACAGCTTGAGGTTTGAAATACCCACAACGCCCTGAGTACTCGCTGTGAGGGGCTGATTCGACCCTGTTCCAGGCTGCGCTTCAGCAGGGGCCTCTCCTCCAGCAGAAGATGGGGACACCGTAGAAGGACTGCCGCTGCTCCCCACTCCCGTCGACCGGCCGCCAGCGTTGCCACTCGGCATTCCACCGGCCGGGGAGGGTGGGGTCGATTGGCCGGCGGCACCACCAGCGTTGTTTGAGACAGGGTTCAATGCGGTCGGACCAATGATGGCTTGGATCGACATCGGCATGGCAACGTCGCTCCCGTTCTTCATGACGGCGTGATCAAAAACTATGCCGACCTGTGATTCCTTCTGCTCCTTGTTGCGAGGTTGGGCTTCGGTCACGTGCCCCATGACCTTCGTATCTTTGGGCACAATTACCTGCCCGTTCCCTGCTTTCAGATCTTGCGTCACCCGTGCCTCAACATTGTCTCCGCTCTTCACCTTCTTGGCGTCAATTGATTTTGTCAGCTCTACGGGAATTACCGTGCCTGGTGCGAACCGCGGAGACGCCGTCGTTTGAGGGACGCTGGAAGTACCAGACTGGCTTGCAGATGGGTTATTTTGGGGCGGCGATGTCGCACCGGTGCTTTGCTGCGCAAGTGCTGCTCCAGACATCAAGAGTCCCGCCAAAATTCCGTTCACGAGTTTCATGGGTGCCTCCTTATCTCGGAATTAGCAATTTCGGAATGCTTATCAACACTCATTCAGTGTCCTTTGAAGTATTGGACTGCTCGCTCGTGAGCTTCAGCTGCCTTGCGAGTTCGAAAGGTTCCGAGGTTCCGCCTGTGTCCCGTCTTAGGATTCTTCTTGCGCGAATATAACCGGTACTGACCAGATGAGATTTTACGAATCACCTGTGCCTCCATGAGCAAAAACCCGCCTGCTGAGGATGTTCCTCAGCAGAGCGAAAGGGATTTCAAGTGTTGCATGAGAAGGCGCGGTCAGCCTCCTCTGTTCGGTACCACCCTATTCGTCTAGCCCGTTGCAATACCATCAAGCAAGGACCGTAGATACAGGGGCAAGCGACAGTATCCAGTGTTACCCTGAATCCGGCGTGCAGTTTTGGGGGTCTCCCATTTGAACTGAGGCTTTATGGCGCTGATTTTCCGAAGGACTTGGAGTGATTCACAGAAACGAAGCGCGATACCTAGGTTTCGGGCCCAGGGGGTGGCTGAGGCCTATACGAGCTTCACGTGTTTCAATGGCTACGCATTGGATGAGGAAAGAATACGGAACAACATTACCCACCGCCGGGCGTTCGTCGTCATTAGAAAATTTTCTTTGACGTGCTCGCGGCCGTTGCGGCCCAACTGAGCGCCGAATTCTGGATGCGTCAACAGATACCGGATCTGATATGCACAACCTTCCACCGAATGCACCAACAATCCGGTGTGTTTGTCGATCACTTGCGTCGGAATACCACCTACTGCGCTGGCGATGGTCGGCTTTGCTTTCCAGAGTGCCTCAGTCACCGTCAGCCCGAATCCCTCTTTAAGGGATTTTTGCACGATGATTGTGGAAGCACGCTGAAGGGCATTGATTTCCAGCGCCGACCACGGTGGAAGTTCCAGAATGATGACGTCGGGATCATCACCTGCAGCCTCCTGCGCTTCTTTCAAAACGACGGCGCCCTCGGGATCATCCGAGGCGCCTCCGCCCGCCAGCACTAATTGAAAATCGACGTATTTCTTGGCCATCTTGTAGGCCTTGATAACGCCAAGAGGATCCTTGAGACGGTCGAAGCGCGAAATCTGCGTAACTATGGGGCGTGAACGATCCACACCGAAGTTGTCGCAGACTTCCTGAATGTATTTTTCGTCGAGATCTTTGTTTTTTTCGGACAATGGATCAATGCACGGATAAAACAGAGCCTGCGGGATCGCCAGGCTGCGAGCAAATGCTGGAGACGAGAAGACGGCCGCGTCATATTGCTCAACCATGGGATGAAGAAAACTCCACACATCCCGATTCGGATGTGAGAGATCGATGTGGCAGCGCCATACCCAATGGCTAGACTTGCCCGCTTTTGAGGAGATCAGGCCAGCGGGTTGGGGATCGTGAATGACAACAAGGTCTTCGTCGAAGCTCATCCGTTTGCGGTTCTGCTCGGTATGCAACATAAAAACGTCCCGAGCCTGCTGTGTCAGAGTGAACTCCCCACCATGCAATGCATTGTGAAACGCTTTCGTTACTTCGAAGAAGTCATTCCCGCCTGTAATGACTTCCCAGCCAGTTTTGATCTCGAGTTCGTCGAGTAAGGGCACGAGTCGATTCAACATCTCGGCCACTCCGCCACCCACCGCAGTCGAGTTAACCATCTTCACCCTTTTTCCTCGTAACGGACTCGCCACGAACCGCAACTCGTCGAGCTGGGATTTGCCTATGATTGACTCGTAATCAGCCAATCGCGGAGCTGGCGGGGCCGCCGGTGGCGTCTCCGAGATACGCGGCTTGCGACGCTCTCGAGCCGGCGCAGGAGTGCCGGCTTGAGTTTGCGCATTTCTTACGCTCGCTTCGGCCGCCGGCGAAGAAGAATCCGGCTGCGGCGCCGTGGGACGGCCCAAATCCTGCATGGGTGTGCCTCGCTTAGAAAGTTTAGTGAACCGCGTTCTGTAGAATCTGGATGATCTTGCGACGCACGCCTTCCAGCGTCGATGTGTAAATGTCGATGTGATTGAGAAGAACAGATTCACGCTCTAATCCCAAATCTCTCAGCAGCCAGATCGAGAAGTCATTCGATTCCAGTTTTCGTCGGAGCCGCGCCTCTATGAAGTGATAATGAATAGAGTGCAGGCTCACTTGCCGGAGACCATCGATGAACTCTAGAAGATTCGCGGCGTGGCGTTGAGTTTGCAGAATAATCGTCTTGGAAGAACAGAAGTAAAATGGCATGGGAGCTGTGCGCTCACGCGACTTGGGATGTTCGGAGGCAAACTCCTCCACGACCTGTACCAGCCGCTCACGCAGCGCAGCCAGTGATGTAAACTCTCGCACATCGAGGCTGGCAAGTCGTTCTCCCAATCCGACCTCTCCCAACTCCGTGTAGGCCCAATGCGCAAAGTCGTTGGAAAATCCTTCTTTGATGAAATGGTGCTCCTCGAGAGTACGAAATGTATGTTGGAAAATCGATTCCTCCGGGCAGGATTGAAGAGCCTTCAGGAGTTCATCAATGGAACTTGCCCGCTCACGCTCGATGAACAGCAAGTGGGCTGCCGATTTGAATTCGAACGGTGCTTTTGCTTGAACCGTGCTGAAGGCAGTCGTGGGGGTTATCGCAGTCTGCACACTATTCCCTGCCTATTGGTGAACTGGAACTTTTAAGATGCGCGGAATCGATATTAGGTTGAACGTACATGCTTCTTCATTTGCGTCTAAGGGGTTCACTGGATGCCTGAGCTTGCGGTTATCCATTTTGATAGAAGTTTTGAGTGTAAAAAAGAAATCCTGTTCGTGGAAGCGCTCTGATCGACTGAAGGCGGTCCCTGACGTTGCACCCTCACGCCCTAATAGCTGAGTGCTTTCGTTCGCGAGTAGAAAGGTCCAAAGCATCGAGTGGCCAAAGTTCAACTGAATGGCGAAGCAGGGCTGACGAATCCACGCGCGGATGCTCCGATCTCAAGTGAGTTGCGATTGGGAGCTTCCTGCGCTCGCGATGGCGAATGTACATTCCTGGTCTGGGCTCCTAACGCGAGACGGGTTGATGTTCGAATACCGGACGAAAACCGCTCCCTGGAACTCACCCGTCAGCCGCATGGCTATTTTCACGGCGCGTTTGCTGCCTTTCAGCCAGGCACGCAATACGTGTACAAGCTCGACGGTGAGAAGGAGAGAGCAGACCCCGCTTCACGCTACCAACCTGACGGCGTGTTCGGTCCATCCCAAGTGCTCGATCTGTCTGATTTTGAGTGGTCCGATCAAGGCTGGCGGGGCTTGGAGCTCAAGGATTTTATCTTTTACGAGCTTCACGTCGGCATCTACACGCCCTCTGGCACGCTGGACGGTTTAATCGAGTACATCTCAGAATTAAAATCCCTGGGCGTCACAGCCATCGAACTCATGCCGCTGGCCCAGTTCTCCGGAACGAGGAATTGGGGTTATGACGGTGTGTACCCTTTCGCGGTGCAGAACAGCTATGGCGGACCTCGCGCTTTACAACGTTTTGTCAATGCCTGTCACCAACAAGGACTCGCGGTTGTGCTCGATGTCGTCTACAACCATCTCGGTCCCGAGGGGAATTTCCTCGGCGACTTTGGCCCCTATTTCACAGACCGGTACAGAACTCCCTGGGGCCAAGCCGTAAACTTCGATGGCGCGCATAGTGACGAGGTAATCCGCTTTTTCATGGAGAATGCGCTTTCCTGGTTGGAGGATTTTCACATTGATGCGCTACGTTTGGACGCAATCCATGGAATCTTCGATCGTAGCGCACAGCCGTTTCTGTCCTTGCTCAGCTCTCGTGTCGATGTTCTTGCCGCGCGCACCAATCGACACATGTATCTGATTGCAGAATCCGACCTGAACGACTCACGTTTCGTAAGGGAGCGGGATGGCGGTGGGTTCGGGCTACACGGGCAGTGGAATGACGACTTCCATCATGCTCTTCATAGTCTGCAAACTGGCGAAAGGTTCGGCTATTACCAGGACTTTGGATCGCTCAGCCATCTCGAGAAGGCGTTGCGAAACGGGTACGTATACACGGGTGAATATTCACAATATCGTCAGCGCCGACACGGAAACTCTTCACGCAATATTCGTCCGTCGCAGTTGGTTGTTTTCTCGCAGAACCACGACCAGGTCGGCAACCGCATGTTGGGCGAGCGTTCGAGCACATTACTTCCTCTAGAGGCACAGAAACTTTCAGCTGGTGTGGTAGTGCTGTCCCCGTACTTGCCTCTTCTTTTTATGGGCGAAGAGTACGGAGAGACCCGGCCATTTCTCTATTTCACGAGCCACGCGGATCTGGCATTGGGCAAAGCTGTTAAGGAAGGCCGCCGGCGAGAATTCTCTGCGTTCTACAAAGCGGGGGAACCGCCTGACCCGCAATCTGAGTTGACCTTTCTTCAGTCCGCTCTTGACCACAACCGCCGGAAGCAAGGCGCACACCAAATGCTTTGGGATTTTTATCGTCAACTCATCCGCCTCCGGAAGGAAGAACCGGCACTTCGGGAATTGGATGAATCTGTCGTTGAGGTGAACAGTTCTGAGGAGATCGGCTCTCTTTATGTGCGTCGTAGCTACGGTAAGAATGAGATCTATATGGTCTTCAATTTCGGAGATCGTGTGGCGGATTTCGGTGCGGAGCTTCCTGTAGGGCAATGGAGAAAGCAGTTGGATTCTGCTGAGACGCGTTGGATGGGACCGGGGAGTCATATTCCACAGACTTTTTCGGTGACAGGCATCTCAACGCTGAAGATTCAACCAAGAAGCTTGTGCGTTCTTAAGCGCACGGCATCCTGCCCGGATTCTTCTTTGTGATGATGTGCGACTTGCTTACCTTCTCGGCCAGACAGTGTGAGCCATGAGTGGACCACGGATTCCCGTCTCGACCTACCGCTTGCAGTTCAACCAGCATCTGCGTTTTAGCGATGCAAAGGACATGGTTGCATACCTGCACGAGCTAGGTATTACCGATCTTTACGCATCGCCTCTCCTGCAAGCGAAGCGCGGAAGCATGCACGGCTATGACGTCGCAGACCCGTCTCACCTCAATTCGGAACTGGGTACCGATGAAGAATTCGATGGCCTCGTCCGGGAGTTGCAGCAGCATGACATGGGTTTACTGCTCGACATCGTGCCAAACCATATGGCAGCCACGAGCGAGAATCCCTGGTGGATGGATCTGCTGGAAGATGGTCCTCGATCGGCGTTCGCGTCGCACTTTGATGTCGATTGGCACCCGCCGAGCCGCTCTCTGGAGAATCGCGTATTGTTGCCAATTCTTGGAAGGCCCTACGCGCAGGCGCTTGAGGGCCGCGAACTGCGGCTCACCTATGGACGAAGCGGATTCTTCCTGAACTACTTCGACTTTACGCTGCCCATCGCAACGCGATCCTATGGGCGACTTCTCGGGTACCGACAGGATCGACTGGAGCGCGTGGTTGGATCCGATGCGCCAACCTGGCTGGAGTTTCAGGGCATCCTGGCGGCGATTACACAAATTCCGTCGCCCGGAAGTGCGCCAGCCGAAGCACCCGGGGAGCGGCGTCAGCATCGTGAAGCCGTAAAAGAACGACTCTGGTCGCTTTACACCGGCTCGCCGGAAGTTAAGCGATTCGTGGACGGGAATGTTCGCCTGTTCAATGGCCGAAAAGGCGTGCGGTCGACCTTCGTCCTACTCGACCAATTACTTTCCGATCAGGCCTATGCGCTGGCTTTTTGGCGAACCGCCAATCAAGAAATCAATTATCGCCGTTTTTTTACGATCAACGATCTGGTCGGCTTGCGCGTAGAAGACCCCATGACGTTCGAGGCCATTCACTCGGTCGTTTTACGCCTGGCCACCAAGGGCATGGTTACCGGATTCCGTGTAGATCACATCGATGGCTTGCGCGATCCAGTTGGGTATCTCCGGCGTTTGCAGGAAAGAACACACCCTGAGCCGGGGGCGCGGCCGAAAGATTTTTATGTCGTGGTGGAGAAGATTCTTTCGTCAGGAGAGACATTGCCTGCTGAGTGGCCGGTTCATGGGACAACGGGATATGACTTTCTAAACTCCGTCAACGGTCTCTACGTGGATGCGTCCAATCTGCCAGTTCTGGAGGAGATTTATTCGCGGTTCATCAATGAGCGTGTGCACTACCGAGACCTCGTCTACAGAAAAAAGAAGCAAGTCATGGATAGTGTGCTGGCCGTCGAAATGCGCACCTTGGGTCGATATCTTAGTGTGCTCGCTGCGCACGACCGGTATGCCCGAGAACTGGTGCGTGGAGAACTCACTCAATCTCTGGTCGAAACAACTGCCTGTTTGGAGCCATACCGTACGTATATTCGTGGTTTCGAAATCAGAACACAGGACCGATCAGCTATCGAGAGAGCGCTACGGGAGGCACAGCGAAGAAACCCCAGCATGGACGCGGCATGTTTTCGATTTGTTCGCGAAGTACTCTTGCTGCAACCTGGACCGCATTTGTGGCCGGAAGAGCGCGAGGCTCGCCTTGCGTTTGTGATGACATGGCAACAATTCACGGGTCCGATCACCGCCAAAGGCGTGGAGGATTCGGCCCTTTACGTGTACAACCGGCTCATTTCCCTAAACGAGGTTGGGTCCTCTCCCGACTCTACTGACCTCTCGCTAGCGAGCTTTAACCAAGTTATGCAGGTTCGTCACCAAAAGTGGCCTTTTAGCATGAATGCCACGATGACACACGATGCCAAGCGTTCAGAAGATGTTCGAGCCCGAATCAATGTTCTTTCCGAATTACCGCAGGAATGGGAACGTCATCTGAATGACTGGAGTGCTTGGAACGCTTGCAAATCCCGCAAGGTGAAAGGAATCCGGGCTCCAGAGCGGAATGAAGAGACATTGCTGTATCAGACTCTGCTCGGTTCCTGGCCTGTGGAAGACATAGCCTGCGCGTGCTACATCCATCGCATTCAGGATTTCATGATTAAGGCGGTGCGCGAGGCCATGGTTCATACGCGGTGGACCATTCCGAACTTGGAGCACGAGCAAGCTCTGGTCGACTTTGTGCACGCTATTCTTCGGGAATCTCCTGAGAATCGTTTCTTGCAGGACTTTAAGCCATTCGCCAGAAAGATCGCTTACCACGGAGCATTGAATAGCCTCTCGCAATTAGTTGTAAAGCTGGCTTCTCCCGGCGTCGCTGACTTTTACCAAGGAACCGAATCGTGGGACCTCCGGCTCGTGGATCCCGACAACCGCCAGCCCGTCAACTTTCATCAACGGCGGGAAATGCTTGCAAGCCTCGAGCACGGGAGCGCAACACTCGCTAACCTGCTTGCAAATTGGGAAGATGGCCGAGTCAAAATGTACGTCATGAAGCATGGTTTGCAGTTTCGAAAAAGCCATGCTTCTTTGCTATTGAAAGGCGACTACTTTCCGATGCAGGTCGAGGGACCCCATCAGGACTGTGTGATTGCGTTTGCCCGCCGTTTCCGCGGCGACTGGAGCCTGGTCGTTGTACCGCGCTTCACCAGCAGACTTTTCGGGGCGGACGGTCGGCTCATCCCCGTAAATCCGGGTGAGGAGACGCGGGTTGTCCTACCCAAGGAAGCGCCCAAGCAATGGTTTCCCATCTTTGAGGATCAAGGGCAAACCCTCGAGAGTACTGACAACACACTGGTCGTGGGCGACGTCTTCCGATCCTTCCCTGTCGCATTGCTCTGCAACACCCACAAAGCGCCACACGAAGAGGACTAGGCTCGCAGATCTGGATTTCACGACTGAGGTCAACGCATCTCGGCGGGAGCCCAACCAAAAGCCGGAACGCGTTTTTCGCATCGTCCCGGCTAATCCTGGAAATATTGTTTGGACTGACCCTATTTTGCAGCTGGCGCGACGTCGACCACATGAAGGGTATTCGTTTTTGTATCCACCGTACCCGTCAGCTTCACGTTCTTACCCTCGTAAGGCGCGACTTTGCTCTGGTCATCAACCTGGTATGCGGTCTGCGAAGACGGATCCCAGAAAACAAGCTGCTCATCGGCTCTCGCGATCTTTCCCTGAAACGTTTGGGCTGATTGCTGGCTACTCGCATTGGTCTGCTGCTGTGGTTGAGAACTGGATTGGTCGGCATGTTGCCGGGGCTGCTGGGCCGCCACTTGAAGACCGATTCCGCTTAGCGGTACCAGCAAGATCATCGTGAACAATTTCCGCATTGCATCTCCTCCTCTTGAAAAAGGCCGTTTGAACTCTGATTCCATACTGGGGTTGCCGTGAAACATGAGGTTTTCCGTCGGCCCATCTTGACTTGCAAAGTAATTGCCAGGAGTCTCGTCGGACAATGACTAATTTACGCATAGACGCCATTTGGAGGATCGCAGAAAATGCGTGCCAACGTGCAAATTCCGCCTGAAGGGTTCGCTGTAAAACTGGCCTTAGCCGTAGTAGATGACACACAATGTGCGGCTCACGATACAGACGCGCTACACAGAAATCTGTATAGACAGTTTTAGACAAAGACAGGAAAATCGTTTCACACTTCGTAAACTAAGTTCGCGCCGCCCGTCGGGAAGGCACAATATGCGTAACACAGGCGGGATTGCGCTGGTTTTTTGTTTTACGCTTTTGGGCACATCTGCCGGCTGGACTCAGCCCGCGCCAGAAAAATCAATCCAGTGCGACTCGGCCGTGAAATCTAAACCCACGAATCCTTCGCTGTTGGGGCGGTCGGAAATGCAAGAACCGAAGCCCCTCCCGGCCATCCGAGCGCTGCGTTTCCAACAAATCCCCGTAGCAGTTTGCCCGGAAAATCCCCGCGAAGACCTGATCGACATTCGAGACGCCTCGATTAGGGCCAAGAGCGCGGATCAGCAGCCTGAGGGAATGACGCCGCCCAAATCAGCGCCAGATCTGCATGCACCTGCCGGACAATAGTCGGAGCGGGTTGTAGCATGGGGTGGATGTTTCGCAGCAATGCCTCCATCCGTAAGAACTACCTCTTCCGGCAAACTTCTGGTTCACACCGATGCGCTGTACGGCCTCCACCTGATTGCAAAAATTGACGCAACTAGAGAACGATCATTCGATAGTGCCAAAACGAATCATGGTCGTCGACGACAATCCCGCCATTCGACGGGCACTGAAAAACATTCTGGAATTCAATGAAGGCTGGGTAGTGTGTGGCGAAGCTGTAGATGGGCGGGATGGGATCGAGAAAGCACAAAGATTGAATCCGGACTTGATTGTGCTGGACGCTTCCATGCCGGTTATGAATGGTCTGGAAGCCGCCCGGGTACTTCATCAAATCATGCCCCAAGTGCCGCTGATTTTGTGTTCGCTTCACACTGACGACGCTTTACGAAAAGAAGCCATCAACGCCGGGGTCAACGCGGTCATTTCCAAAGCGCAGAACATCCAAACTCTGATTCATCGAGCACAGGAACTGCTGGATAATAATTGAAAACTTTCAGTTCACCAATCTGGAAATTTCAGCACTTCCCGCTTTAACACGAGAAGAGCATTGGAAGCGTCCTGCAACGCGCGCAGTTCTTCAACGTTATCGGACGCAGGCTGCAGGGCCTGAAGCCTCTGAAAGATGGCCGCTTCAGACTCAGCTATCTTTTCCTTCAGCTTCTGGGGATTTACTTCAACCAAGGCTTCCTGGAACATCTTCTTCCACTCAAGATTGTTTCCATCCGGGCTCAAGTTCTCCATAGAAACCTCCTATATCCACGGACGACGCCCCTCAAAACCGACATGGAATGTGGTCGTCCCGTGGGCCGATGGCAAGTTACTTCTGCGACAGAGCATCCTTTCGCCAAACGTAAAAGTTCCTCTCGTCAGCCAGTGTTTCAATCGTAATTCCACTGCCCGCGGACGCGCGATGAACGGCGGAACGCAGATTCGCCAGCTCGATCCCCACTTCGGACAAAGGTATTTCGAGCGCCGCACCCGGCGGCGCCGCCCGCAACTCTTCGAGGATGCCCTGGACGAGGTCGTGATGTTTGCCACGGCGGCCGCGATCAAGATCGGCTACGTCCACTCGGCGGTACCTCATGGCCCTCTGACTATGCTTCGGTTTTTGTTCGTTTGCCATGCGATACTCTCCTCACCCCATACTATACAAGCTATGTTTTTATACTTCAACTATATTTTAATACTGCGTTATCGAGCAAGCACAGATCGAGCAGACCTAGACTTAATTTCGGCGGCCCACGGTTTGTTGCTTGCGGAATTCAAAAACTGCTGGACAGACTGTACCGTAACCCTCTGCGCCTAATGTGAGGAAGAAGGCGACGAGTTCGCTAGCACGCATTGCGGCGGCTTGGGTGTCTGCCAGTCCCAGGGCGGTGAGTCCTGCATGATAGTCAACGACCTTCCCCGGGCGCTTCTCAGAAGCCTTCAATGCGCAAGGTTTTGCGACTTCGCGCTGACATCGTTACTTAGGCATATCCTCGCAATGTGGCAGGGAATAAACGTTTTTACGACGAAACGGGATATGGCAATTTAACTGCATCGGTGATCGTCGATTTACCTCCGCAGACAGGAGCGAATCAGATGAGTGATAACGCATGGTCCAACGCAAATCTTGTTCGCCTTCACAAGGCCGTTCTGTGCGCCAACTGCGACGTCATCAGCGAGGGCTTGAATGGGCATTGCGCTGCCTGCGGCAGTGAAGCTTTGTTAGCCTTAAGCCGAGTGCTTGGTGGAACGATCCAAACAGGCTTAACGTTGCTTCCGGATCTCCCGCAGATTGCCATCGAGGTTGCGCGCCGCAATTATCGATCCGCCGCCGCGTAAGCGCCTGCGCTGAGGTCGCATGCCGCCGAAAAGCGACGGAAAGCATGTCTGCGCATTGAACGAGCTGCTCCAGTTCCTGGAGCGTCTTTTCCCGGACATCTGCTAAGTCAGCAACAAGCCGCGAATAGAAGGTTTACAGCAGAATAGAAGGACCCGCCTGCTACGGATTTTGGCGTCCGCGGTTTCTCCTTCTTGAACCAGAACTCTCGGAGTTCTATCTCAACTCGTCGCGCCTGAAAAACAGTTCGTTTTGAAGGACTGCTTCGACTCCAGTCACGACTTCACGTCCTCGACTCTTCGTAACCGCGCCTTTGAACCCCGCATTTTTCGCAGCCTCAACAAGTTGATCTGACATTTCCTGAACGCTGATAAGAAGCATAGGAAGTGCAGGATTGCTCTGCGAGATTTCTCGGGCGGCTTCAATGCCATTCATGAGCGGCATGCCCAGATCCAAGATCGCCAAGTCCGGCGCTACCTGCTTCACTTGTTCGACAGCATCGACTCCGTTAACCGCTTCGCCACACACTTGCCAATTGGGCTGTGCCTCGAGCAATCTCCGAAAAAGCCCGCGGATCGCTGGGTCATCGTCCGCGATCAGTATGCGAATCGGCATCGAATGCCCTCCCGAACGCACGGAGGCTGATGAGCACGCGCGATTCTCGTCCATTGGGTAGCGGAGCCCAAGAGACACTCTGAAGAAAGAAGCTTGAGAAGATAAGTGTCACTATTGGGCACAGTTAGCAATACAGGTGTTACCTGAGTTCCCTCCTTGCCAGACCCTCGATGTTTCGATGCGCAACTTTGAAGAGCCACGAATTTGGATCTCAGCATTGAATTGACCGAGTTAATCGGGCTGCCGGATCTGTGAAAAAAGCGCCGTTCCATGTGGATTGCACGGTGCTTTTTATCTCGCCTTGTTTGTTCGCATGCTGTTTGCTCTCACGTCCGGATTCTTTACTTGGCCTATCGGTGGGCTTCGTTTGAGGCCCGCTGCGATTCGCGTGAATTCGGGACATCCAATGCTCCCACCACTGAACAAACTCTTTGTTTCCCCTGATCCTCAGCATGAAGTCTCCTAGTATCTAGATGGTTACTCTATCGACATGTCTGTGCGCTGCACATCGAAGTAATGCCCGACCGCGCCTGAATGACGACTGTAGGCCCCGGGAGCGATCAAACCCTCCACTCGCAACGCGCATCTATTTTTCAGCGGCTTGGAGGTCAAATGGGCAAGAAGAATGGGCTGGCGGATCCGTCGCGCCTTGACCCGCTTGTTTCTCAAGATAAGCAACTGCTTCGAGTCGTCGTCGAAACTCCAAAAGGCAGCCGAAACAAGTTTGCCTTCAATCCCGACGAACACACATTCGAGCTGAAGAAGGTCCTGCCTGCTGGAATGGCCTTTCCCTATGATTTCGGATTTGTTCCGTCCACCAAAGGCGACGACGGAGATCCTATCGACGTTCTCGTGCTCATGGATGAGCCGGCGTTCCCAGGATGCATGCTCAAGTGTCGTCCGATCGGTGTGATCGAAGGCGAGCAGATCATGAAGGGCAACAAGAAGGACAGGGAGAGGAATGACCGGATCATCGCGGTGGAACAAGATGCGCACAGCTGGGCAGATATCAAAACCGTCGGCGACCTAGGCGAGGAATTTTGCCGGGAACTTGAGGAGTTTTTTGTGAACTACCACAAGCTGTCGCGCGAGGAATACAAGGTACTCGCCCTCAAAGGACCTGATCGTGCGCGCAAGCTGGTGAAATCCGGGATGCGGTAGCCCGCCAGGAGTTGCAATGCACGAGATCCTCATCCGCTTCCTGATCGGCGGGGTTGTGGTTTCTGTGTTTGCGGTGATCGGCGATATCCTCAAGCCCAAGAGCTTTGCCGGATTATTTGGTGCTGCGCCCTCCGTGGCGCTGGCCACTTTAGGGCTCACAATCGTATCTGAAGGCGCAGCCTACGTTGCCTTGGAAGCGCGCTCCATGCTTGCCGGAGCAATCGCGTTCCTCCTCTACGGGAGTTGTGTGAGCTGGCTGATGACGCGCTACAAAGCGGGGGCAGCCGTGGTTACTCTCTGTGCAGTTCCAATCTGGTTTGGCGTATCCTTCGCACTATATTTCGCCTGGTTGCGATAGCAATGCAGGTTCACCTCGACTTTTCGGCGGCGGGCGAAACCAAGTGGTATGAATATGCGGTTCGTTTCATGTTTGGAGGGCTCATCACCGCAATCGCCGGCGTCATCGCCAAAACATTTGGGCCGGTTGTGGGAGGACTGTTTCTTGCGTTCCCAGCCATTTTTCCGGCAAGCGCGACGCTGATCGAAAAGCATGAAAGGAGAAAAGCCCGGCGTGAGGGGCAAAAGAATGCGGAACTGTCCGGGAGACGAGCCGTCGCGGTCGATGCCGCGGGTGCCGCGTTGGGAAGTGTCGCACTATTCGCTTTCGCCTTCGTAGTATGGCAACTTGAACCGCTGCATAGCACATGGCTGGTGCTTCCGGTCGCGACCCTGGGATGGATTTCAGTCTCGTTGTTGCTTTGGTGGGTAGGAGATCGCCTTCATACCCCAGGCGGAAACGAGCGGTCGCAGAATACGGAAACAAATGAGGCTCGCCCCGATTGACTGCGTCAGCTGTTGTCAACGAGTTCCCCGCAGTACGTCCTCAGCAGCTCGGTACCCACTCGCAGTGGCCCCGTGCACAGTTCCATTGTGTCCTGAAGTGTCCGTTGCCTCGCCAGCGAAGAAGAGGGTGTTCTCGACAGGGCGGCCTAAAGCTTCTTGTGCTCCGTCGGCTCCCACTTTGCCGTAGCTGTAAGCACCGCGCGAAAAGGGATCGCTTTGCCAGTCGTGAGAATAGGCGTCCTCCAAGCTGTGTTGAAGATCCCCAACTCCGATAGTCAGCAGTCGGCCCAAAGTTTCCAGCCCTTGATTGACCACAAAGACAGCGCTTTTTGACGTTAGCCGCTCTGCACAGTCGAATGGCGCCCAGCCGGTTATGATGGGCGTCTTCTCAGGCATTGCTGTCCACCAGGTCGGAAACCAGTCGTCTTGTGACAAAAGGAAGCTCATGTTTGCCGTTGTCTGTTCCCCATTCGCAGGCGAAATTCTTTCCCAGAACCGTTGCTTAAATTTCAGAACCAGGCGTATCACTTTCCCCATTTCCAATTTATTCAGAGCTACGACTTTTTCTCTTTGCAACCCTGGCGTGAACTGAATGGCACCGAGTTCTCCCGGAGGCGCCTTCAAGATTGCGAGAGGCACTGTAATCACGGCACGACTGGTTTTAAAGGTTGAAGAACCGTCACGATCGTGCGCGGTGATTGTCACCTCTCCTGGGTTCCACTCGATGCTCTTAACGACTGTTTCCATGCGGAATGAGGCGCCTGTTTCGGACAGTTGCTCGCGAAAAATCGCAAGCAAACTTTCATATCCGTTTGCAGCGCGAAAGGCCCTCTGCCCCTGGATACTTTCTTCTGCTTGCATTCCCTTCACCAGCCAATGAACTCCCACCAGATTAGGGTCGGCTGCGTTGAAACCGACGATGTAACCCAAAGCTCTCGTTCTTGCATTCGCTTGCCTCAAATCAGCCGTCCGCGGAGAGGTTCGCTCCAGGAATTGGAGGAAGGACTCGTCGGGCGCCTCATCGTCCATCTTCTCTAGAATCCTGTCGACCTGAGCAAAGAATCGGCACGGATGCAGATGGCCATCATCGACACACCAGTTCTCACCTTCCACTTCCGTAACTTTGACATTTGATGTTTGCAGCAGCTCCCATATTTCGGAAGGAAAACCGTGAATGAACTCTGCCCCAAGCTCGATCGGGGCTCCCAAGGACTTATCAGTGTGTGTTAGAACCCTGCCGCCAATCCGATCACGCGCCTCGAGAATCAAGACCGACAATCCCGAACGCCCTAGTCTGGCACCGGCGGCAAGCCCTGCCATCCCTGCACCAATGACAATTACATCTGGTACATTCGTTTTGGTTTGCATGAGGGTCGTTTATACGACATTCCGATCACCGCTAAGACGCGAGGCCCTTATCTAAACGTTGCGTCTCAACGCTGAGAGTTTACGCACGTGACGGTTTAGTACGATGTCAGCTCAATGACGATTTCGACGATCTCGATCGCACCGGATTACTGTTGCGATCGAGGGCCCGCTTCCTTCAGACAGGTGTGCGGAAAAGAGGTGTGCGGGACCGCATCGAGATTTAGCCGTACAGTGAAGACCCGATTGCTCGGTTCGTACACGGATGGGTTATAAGACTCAGATACTGGCGTCGTTTGTATCCTGCTCGAGAGTGCAGAATGAATCAAGCTTATCGTTTCAGAGACTTTGGCGATCTCTATCGGGCGGCGTTTGCCGAGCCCAATCCAACCATCAAGCAACTCCTCCTTGCGGAAGTCAAGAAGGTGCTCGACCGCTGGGCGGAAAGCATGGCGGACGGAATGCCTGCTTCGGGAAGACTTGCTTGCACAGACGTCGACTCGAATCGCCCGGTATCCTTTCGGCACGCCGCCTGACAATCGACAAAAAAGGTCATTCAACAGTCTCATCTCTGAGCTAACGGTCAATCTTCGCCTTGAAAGTACAACAAGCGGCACACAGTGTGCGCAGTGTGTCAGTGGATAGAGGTACGAAAATTCACTTCTCTCACGAGTGTGAAGCTGAATCCGATTAACTGCATCGGTGATCTACTTGCTTTGATCTGAAAGCGACGAGCCAGATCAACAGCCTGCGTCTCGGCGTGTCGGGCGATTCTGAGGTACCATTCTCTTGATGGTCACGACTATCGTGGTACTCGCAGATGTTGCGTAGCTGAACTTGCTCCAGCGCAATGTATCGGTAAGCCATTAGGATCGTTGCTGAAGAAGAGGAGGCGTGGTGGCAAACGCATTTGTCCACGTGGAACTGAATACCCCTGACCCAGCCAAGGCAAAGGCCTTCTATTCGAAATTGTTTCAATGGAAGTTGGCGGACGTTCCGAACACCGCCGTCCCAGATGGGTCCTACACCATGATTGAAGTCGGGGCAGGAACAGGCGGCGGAATCATGAAACAGGTTGCAGGCGGCCCTGCAGGATGGCTACCTTACGTGGAGGTCGACGACATTCACGATGCCACCCAGAGAGCTGAATCGCTGGGCGGCAAGGTTATGAAGGATGTCACTGAGGTGAGCGGGATGGGTTGGTTTAGTTTTATTCAGGATCCAACGGGCGCGGTGTTGGGGTTGTGGAAATCCAAATAAATTTGCTGCGCCGGCTTCTCGAGTTCAGAAATCGCGGCGGAACAAACCGCCGCATGGGAAGCGCTAGGTTGCAAACTGATCCACTCGCACGATTTGATTGCGGATTGCGTACAGAACGACCTCGCTCACCGAATGCAGGTGGAGCTTGCGCATGAAATTGCTCCGGTGAGTCTCCGCTGTTTTGACACTGCATCCCAAGATCACGGCCACTTCCTTCGTCGTTTTGCCCTCCGCGATCAACTGAAGCACTTCCCGCTCCCGACTCGTCAAAGTAGGCAGAGTCGCCAAACTGGAGGGCGCAAAGTAGCTGTCCAAAATGTCCTGCACCCTTGAGGTGAAAAACGTGCGATGCCGCTCGAGTGCCTGCACGGCGGCGACCAAGTCTTTCGCTGCATCTGATTTCAGCACAAAGCCCCTCGCCCCCGCGCCCAGCACTTCACGAATAAGCTGCTCGGAATCGCTCATTGTCAGAATGAGTACCTTCTGATCGGCATTCTCGCTAAGTATTTGACGGGTAGCATCGAGTCCGTTCAAGGTAGGCATCGCGATATCCAGGATCACGATGTCGGGCGAGAGATCTTTCGCCATTTGGACCGCTTGCCGGCCTTCCGATGCCTCTCCGCAAACTTCCCAACCAGGGTGCGCTTTCAGAAGGGAACAAATCCCCTGACGAACCACTGGATGGTCATCTGCGACCAGAATTCGTAGAGACACGCTTCACCTCGGATCTTCGACAATCTGGACTAGTATCTTTTGTTTCGCGCGTCTGGTCCAAAGCACGCACGAAGACGGCAACTTCGGTTTCCACACACAAGCCCTAAGCCGCACGAAGCTAAGCGAAAGCGTAGCAGAGCCATTGAACATGTCGATACAGGGTACCCTGTAGGCAATTCTAGACAAACCACTAATACCACGTCAGGTTGTTTATAGAGTTCGATTCATGATGTCGCTCGTCAGGATGTCAGCACACTTGCGAAATCGGGCGAGAGGCTTGATTAAAGTGTGGCATCAACGACCTTGCTTGCATCCAGCAGGCGCCGATCTGGCTACGCGCAGTGTCACCACAATAGGGAGAGGGGGCCTTTGCAGTGCTCCCTGCAGAGTTGATTGCGTCACAGTTGACTCCGCCACCGACGTGAGACGCCTAACCCAAGCATTCGGCTATGGGTCTTTCAGTTTCTTTCTCAAGTGAAAGCCCTATCAATTGTGGGTGCTGTCCACATCTCTCGAAAGCATCTCAACAGGAGTTTCGTGAGGACGGGGGCGTGTGAAGATGCGGCCAGCATTGGATATTGCGGAGGCGAGTGCAGATGCTCTGGTGGGACGAATTCGAGGGGGCAAGTGGTGGGGACTCGCCATTTTCGTCGCTGCCGTCGTCGTCATAAGCTCGGCAATCTATCTGGCGCACGCATGGCCATTCACTGAGCGGAATGTCATCGAAAATCTTGAAAATGCGACGTCGAGCAAAGTGCGGTTTCGCATCTTCAAACGCGTTTACTTCCCACATCCGGGTTGCATTGCGGAAGGAGTAATTCTCTTGCGGGGGGTGGGCTCACAAAATGAAACGAAAATGACCGTCGAAAAACTTACGATCGAAGGAACCATAATCGGACTTTTTACCAAACACCTCGCGTTGATTCGAGCGGAAAAGGCCAACCTGACATTCCCTGCATTTGGAACGGGGCCACGCTGGCAGCCTACGGAGTCAGAAATTGTTGTGGATGAACTCCGAGCAAACGACGCATCAGTCGATTTTAGCCGGCACAATCCAAAGCAACCTCAAGTTCGCTTCGTTATACATGAGTTTGTGGCGCATCATTTGGCAGCTCACGACCCGATGAGATTTGATGTTCGCGTGCAGAATCCGACTCCGCCGGGGGAGGTGCGCGCGAGTGGAAGTTTTGGTCCCTGGAAGATAGACCGGGTCGCTGCTACCCCAATTGAGGGTTCCTATTCATTCCGCGACGCGGATCTTGGCGTGTTTGGAGGGATCCACGGACGGCTAGCGTCGGATGGAAAGTTTCAGGGAACACTCGAGAACATTGCCGTACAGGGCGCCACAACCACTCCTGATTTCGAGGTCAAGCGCAGCAGCCACAAAATCGGCTTACAGACCAACTTCCGCGTGGGCATTGACCCATCCAATGGCGATGTCAGCCTCGAGCAAGTGAACGCACTTGTGTCGCGAACGTTGGTAATCTCACGCGGCAGTATCGCTCGGCATCCGAACGCCGCGGCAAAAACGGCATCCCTGGATCTCGCGGTGCACAGCGGTCGTATACAGGACCTGCTCCTGCTATTCGTTTCAGAGAAGGATTCTCCGCTGCACGGGGTCGTGAGTCTTAAAGGAAAGACAAACATTCCCCCGGGCGACAAGCCCTTCCTGCAAAAATTGCAGATGACGGGTGATTTCGGGATTGAAAGTGCACTCTTTACAAAGGAGAAGACACAGGAAGATTTAGACAAATTGAGCGCCGCGGCTCGCGGACAAAGTGATCCTCCGGAGGACCCCGAGAATGTCGTTTCCGATTTGCAAGGACACGTCGTGGTGAAAGATGGGACCGCGACTTTTACGGATTTATCGTTTAATGTCCCTGGAGCGAAGGCACGACTACACGGGACTTTCAACCTGATAAATCACATTGTCGACCTGCATGGCACATTATTTATGGACGCAAAGCTTCACCAGGCGACTTCGGGAATCAAATCGTTCCTGCTGAAGGCTGTTGACCCATTCCTAAAGAAGAACCGCCGGGGCGGAGCAGTCATTCCCGTCAGCATCACCGGAACTTACCAGCATCCGTCTTACAAGGCAGACCCAATTTAGACTGACCCGCTGGAACGTCTGTAGCCAGACAAAAGAAGTGGGGAGGGCTGCCGAACGCAATACTCGTTCATTTCGTGCTCTGCAAACGTACAAGGTTCACTGTAGAAATTTCCTAGAGTTGAAGCGTCCAACTCCAAACTTGAGAAACGAGTTTCTGTTCGAACCCAAGCCCTCAGAGGGTCCACTTAAGGGAAGAGCGTCCTACGGATACCTGTTAACGTTGATTGCCGGCGGGTGCCGCCCGAGTATGCTGTCAGTGTGATGGGAAAGCGTATCGTTGTCGCCGATGATAATGCCGCCGTTCGCCGGGCACTACGCGGCATTCTTGAGCTTGAGGGAGATTGGACAGTGGAGGGAGAAGCTGTCGATGGACGCGACGCAATTGAGAAAGCGAAGAAATTGCGTCCGGATCTGATCGTCCTGGACGTCTCGATGCCCGTTATGAGCGGACTTGCTGCTGCCAGAGTGCTACGTCACATCATGCCTGCTGTTCCCCTGATCCTCTGTTCACTCCATACCAACGACGTGCTTGAGAAAGAGGCGTCGGCCGCAGGAGTCAATGCAGTTGTTTCAAAAGCGCAAAACATGCAGGTGCTGGTCAATAAAGCCAGAGAATTGCTGGAAGCAGCATAATTCCGTCTAGGCCTTCCAATGTGGAAACTTCAGCGTGTCTCTCTTTAAGGCAAGCAGTGCCTTAGATGCCTCTTGCAAAGCGTTTCGTTCGGCAGGGCTATCTTGCGCCTGCGCCAGATCCTGCAGTCTCAAGAAGACAGCCGCTTCGGCTTCGGCTACCCTTTCTTTCAATCTCTCTGGATCTTGCTCAACCAGCGCTTCGTGGAGCATCCGTTGCCATTCAAATTTGTAATCGTCTACCAAGTTGGTAACGCTCTATTTACGCGATTTGTTCTTTCAGCAGAGAACCTGTGCCACAGCTTTGTACAATCTTGGCGATCTTTGGAATACCGTGAAATGTGTAGTCAGATGTAAAAAACAACTACACACTTTCCCTCGCTCTTCCTGGAACAGTTCCGCATGCAGGAGGTGAATTTCGTGACGAGCGCGAGTACCTGCCGACGATGCTGCTCAGTCGAATCTTTCCTTTGTAGACGCGAAGCATCCTGAGAAGGCAAGTCGGCCACGTTTGGATGCATGCTCGCTCATAGACGGCATCTTTCGTGTTTTTGTCGGGACGCAGTAGAGTTGTTCTGGCAGAGCTGGTTATTTTTTAGGCTTTTCAGCGCACCGCTGAAATATTGCCCTGGTTGATATGCAGAATGCGGCGTGCGGCGTCCGCCCGTTCTGTGATACGAGTGCCTTTTTTAAGTAGCGACCCTAGCCGAGCCCTCACTCAGCCGTAAGCGTCCGCCTTGATTGCTGTAGTGCGTTGCTTTGCATCCAAGAATCCGCATCAAAGAATTGCTTTGAGGTAAAGAGATGATGCTGAGGTTCGCACGACTAGGGTCGATATTCTTGATTCTCACGACTGGATGTGTCGCTCCCAAACGAGCCAGTTTGGTTATTCCGCAACGCTGCATACATGTGAACGCGGAAAGCTTTACCCGCCCCTGTGCGCGCCGCAATGACGGCAAGCTGGTGTGTGACGGAGTAGTGGTTTCTGCACTGTGTGTCCAGGTTAGGCAATAGATTGCTGCCGCGTTCGCAACCTCTAGCCCTTGGTGTGCTCGACAGTCCCTCCACACTCGACTCACATACTCTTCTGACCAAGACGGAGTCAGTCCTCAAAACTTCTCGCTCCGCCCTTCATGCGGTTGGTCACCAGTTGAGTCAGTCACCAGCTGAGTCCAGACAAATTTGATCACGCGTGCGTCGTTGTAGCAGTATGCAAGATTGTGATTCAGCGTCGAAAAGCAGTGCTGTTGACAAGTTTTTTTATCGCAATTAACTGTCCGTCACCAAACTTGTGCTGATCAATGTTACCCCACCGGGTCCGGTAATTTGCGGCCCATCACAAGTCCTGGTTTGGCCGGGGTTTGTGCGGTATTCACCAATGGATTGTGAATGTCGACGTCAATGCGAAACTTTGGCGCGGTCGCCATGCGAGCCTTCCTCTCGTGATCTATTGCAGCCTTAGTCGGCGGCTATGCCTTGTCCGATTTGTTCGACGGTTTGCGTGAAGAGAGATGTTTCAGGTTGATTCTTCTGGTTGCGGAGTTCTGCCTCCAGAGCCGCTAATTGAGCTTCGATGTCCTCTTGGGCCTGTCGCTTGCGAATGACCTCTTCTCGATAGCGGCGAAGGAAGTAGTCGATGGTTTCGACACGAATCTTGATCGATCCGGATGGCTTGTTTTCGTCTAGATCTTTGAAACAAAAATAAGGTGTCCCAGATTGCTCGATGATGCCTTCGATCACACCGTAGATCGGCGCATCGTGCCCGCACTTGAAGCTGGAAATCTCGAGCGCAACCAGATTCGGATGGCGCGCCGTGAACTTCGCAGCCCAAACCTTGTGATTGGTGCTGCACGAATAGGAGTTCTTCCAGGCATCACCAATATCCAGCGGACTGCTGATCACGCCTGCGCGAACTTCTTCCCCAAAAAGGCGGTCCAGCAAATCCTCGTCCAGCGGAAGAGTGTTTTGCGAGAAGATCGGATATCCAAGCTTTTGGAACTCGTCCAAGATCTCATGGTTGAGCCCCGGATCGTGGTGATACGGTCGGCCGAGCATGACAATTCCAATGCGGTCCTCATGTTCAAGTTGATCAATTACAGCCCGGGCCCGCCGGCGAATGCTCGTCTCATAGTCCTTGAGAGCGTTGAATCCGCTTTCGATTGCTCGATCGTTTTCCTCTTGTGACAAGCCAAGCACGCCCTGCCAAGCCTGCAACATCTGATAGGCAAATAGCTTGCGATCGGCGAAGTTGAGCACGGGATTGATGTACTTCACGTTGTGCTCGGCAAAAACGTCGTTCTCTTTTGTGAACGCCGCCTTGACTGTTTCCGGAGTTGCCGTGACTGTTGGGCAGGCATTGCTGCCCGTGAGCTTGACAAGCGGAGAGTGCAAGACGTCGTACATGGGGAAGAAGATCACATTGAGCGGCTTCTTCCGGTGTTTTTCCTGAATCAGATTATAGACGTGCGAGATCCCGATTTTTGCCGGGAAACACGGGTCAATGGCGCCACGACTTGCTCCGGCGCGGTAAAGCTCCGAACTCGTATAGTCGGAGTAAACAATATTTTCAGGCTGCACTCCCAGGCTCTCGAAGTATCCGTTAAAAAGCGGCGCGTACGTATAAATATTCAGTACCCGTGGAATGCCGATGCGCAACTTGCCGCGATTTTGCATGAGTGCAATGCGCTCCTTGGCCATTTTCGTCCAGGCGCGACTCGGAATCTGGTCAGCGACTTTCTTGACGTTGGTGGGGCGGAAGACTTCCTTCGAGGCCACGTCCACGAAGTTCGGGTGCTGATCTCGAATGTGATCGAGCCCCGACTTGATCTCCTTCATTTCCTCAAGATCTTCAACCGTTCCCTTTTCACAGGTCGCAATAATCAACCGCTGCTCACCATGCATGAGCGGGACTTTGGTCACTTTCTGGATGGGGACAAAGTTCTTGACCGGCTCGGTTCGAATGTCGATAAAGGTGCGGAGGCAATTGTTCTTGCAGAAGTTGCAGCGAGTGGCCTCGTTTCGCGTGGTGCGGTACTCGATTTTGCGCACTGCATCAAGCCCTACAAACGTGGTCATTTGACCATTCCGCCACAGTCGCAGCGATTCTTGCGCGGCTCCGATCGCTCCTGACTCGCCGCAATGTTCGTGCACAATAATTTCGGGCTGCCTGCCCGCCGCACGGAAACTGTTTCGAATGAAATCCACTTCTGCCTTTACCACTGCCAGGTTGTTTTGCGTCCCTCCCTGCAGCACAAAGCGGGAACCGAGCGCAGCAAGATTCGGAATACTCGCAACGTACAGGAAAACGTTCTTCGGAAGCACGGCAGCCAGGCCGGCGAGGATTTCCTCAGCACGCCACCCTTGACGCTGAAAATTCACGATGTCCGATTGCATGAAAACAGCGCAGCCATAGCCAAAAACTGGCATGGCATTTGCCGAAAATGCGAGGTCGGCGTACTGGTTCACGTCGTAGCCAAATCCCTCGGCGGTGGATTGCAGGAAATATCCGTTGCCGGCGGAGCACTGCGTGTTGAGCTTGAAATCCTTCACGCGCCCGTTGTGCAGAATGATGATCTTGATGTCCTGACCACCCACGTCCACGATTACATGTGGGTCCTCGTAGAACTTCAGCGCTGATTCGGTGTGTGCGACGGTTTCCACCAGCGCGACATCCGCGTTCAGAACGTCCCTCAAGATATCTTTGGCATAGCCCGTCGTTCCCACTCCTAGTACTTCGAGTTTTGCATTCTGCGCCTCCACTTGGCCGCGCAGATTTTCGAACATTTCAATAGTGTCCTGGATGGGGTTACCGTTTGAGAGCTGATACGACTTGCAGAGAATCTCACCGTTTTCGCTCAACAGCACGGCTTTCGTCGATGTCGAGCCGCCATCTATGCCGATGAAGCCGCCAACCGTGCTGCCTTTCTGAAACACTGCAGGAGTGAACTTCTTGCGGCGATAAGCGTCTTTAAACAGGTCGAGATCCGCGGGACGCTCGACCAGACCCTTCCCTCCAAACTTCGCCTTTTCCTCCTGACGGCCAAATTCAATGTAATGAATCAGGCTGTCGTATCCGCGATAGCAGCCAACGCAATCGTCCTCGCTGCGGCCAAACTCCACAGCACCCATGGCGGCGAAGTATTGAGCATTCTGCGGAACTTTAATCAACTCCTCCGGCTTCGCACCATCTGGAATCTTGACCTTCCGCTCCTGCCACATCCGCGGGATATTGGCTTGCCAAGCTTCGCGCATGCCGCGTACGAAGCTGTTCGGACCTCCTAAGAGCAACACGTGCGGGCGAAGCGTATGCCCACGCGTAAGCACACTGAGATTCTGCAGTACGATGGCTTCGAACAATGACGCCATCAACTCGTCCGGCGGGGTCCCAACCTTCTGCAAGCTGTTAATGTCAGTTTCAGCGAAGACGCCACACTTGCCTGCAACCTTGTGCAGCTTGATGCCGTGATATCCCTGCTCCGAGAGCTGCTGCGCGGGGATCTTCAGCTTCGCGTTAATCTTGTCGATGACCGCCCCGGTTCCTCCAGCGCATTTATCGTTCATGGAGGGAATTTTTTTCTTCCGTCCGCTCTCGTCGTCATCCTTGAAGACGATAATCTTGGCGTCTTGCCCCCCAAGTTCAATAACCGAATACACTTCGGGATGCAGTTTTTCCACTGCCAGGGACACGGCCGTGACTTCCTGCACAAACTTCGCTCCAATTTGATCCGCGATCCCGCTGCCTCCCGAGCCGGTCATGAACATACGCGTGTTGTGACGATCAATCCCAACCTCGGCTTCCATGCGTTTCAGGAATTCGAGCGTCTTCTCCGGCTGTTTCGTCTCGTGGCGCTGATAGTCCTGCCAGAGCACCTGGTCCGCAGCTGCATCGACAACAACTGCCTTCACAGTCGTTGAACCCACGTCCAGTCCCACCAGAAATTGTGTGCTATGGTCGTGCGGTTTTTGAGTGTGCTGGATTTTCGGCTGCTCCAAGGGAGCGATCTGGATCAACTGCGTACCCTTATGGTCGTGCATTCTTCCTCTCTTCAATCTGAGCTACGGCTCGATTCGTGGATGCACTAGAGATTCGAGGAGGGCTTCCAAACTAGTCCGGCCCTCCGCTCTGACGCCTTCTAAGTCTCCTTAGTCTCCGCTGGCAGTAGCCGGAGCCACCACACCGACGCGCGACCGCTTCCAAAAACCCGTGTCCTTATTGATGCGATCGTTCACATGAAGAATGAACTGCGCCGCTGTTCCAGCAACACCCTCCCTGTGCGGAACATGGTAGAAAGGCCGCTTCAACTCGGGATGCTCCTCAATGTATTCGCGGATTTCCTTCATGCTCTTACCAGTGGATTTCAGGCATTGTTCGAACTCTGCCTTGGCTTTCACCTTCGCCTCTCCCAGGGCCATTTGCACACGGCTGTGCGCGTTGACCTCACCCTCTCCGGAGGTTTCGATCGGGAGGAAGATCATGTCCTTGAACTTGTTCACGACTGCCGACTGGACGCCATCGGACTGCGAAGAGGGCATGCAGCCGAATGGCTTCAGCGCAAGTACCATGTGGCACAGCTTGTGAACCGTGTAGTACACATTTTTGCCAACTTCGAGATGCCCTTCACCACCTCGGGCAAACTGGTTGTAGAACGGATGAGCCATTTCCGCGAGGTCGGTTTGCGGAACTAAGTGATGAGTAATTCCACCTAGCTGCCGAATCGTGCGGTGGTAGAAAAAGTTCCACATGCGCTCGCCGGCTCCAATTCCCCAAAGCTTCTTGTGCAAACCAATGTAGTTCGCGAACTGCTTCTTGACTTCGTACCATTCCACATTCCGATAGGGTCGATTTACCGGCCACTTCGCCTCCGCGTGCGCCTTTGCCTGATACATGAGATAAGCAACCCAGGTAGCGATCGGCTCGACCATCACCTGAGCTCCCTCGCGCTCAAGAAAGTCGAACATGTGGAAGTTGCCGTCGCCTTCGGTGATCTGGGCCCAGAATTCCCCCGTGATCTTAACGAGTGGCTTAACGCGGGTGCGGTCAACTTCAATCGAATCCATCTTCTCGCGCGCCGACCGCAGGGCATTCAGATAATCCTTGCCCCACATGTGCTCGTGCCACTTACCGAAGACGTTGAAGGTATTCCGCAGAACCTTATTGCTCTTGAATTTCGGTTTCGCCCAGTCCGGCGCACGCTCTTCAATCTCAAAAGAGTCGCGGTCCTTCAGATCCTCACACAACTCGTCCACGGCATCGTGAAATATACGATCGGTCTCGCCCTTGTTCACTTCAAATGGACGGATTTGGTAAATCAGGTCGTTAATCACATCGCCAAGGTGCATGGCATTCAGCATGCCGAAGCCGAAATCGATCGTGAACTTGAGACCGGGCTCGCCCGACGCGGCTTTAATTCCATCGCTGTCTTTGAACAAGAGCACGCGGAAGCCGTCGAAGCCGGCATTCTTCAGTGCAAAACGATACTCAGCTTCGTACATTCCAAAGCGGCAGGGACCACAAGAGCCGGCCGTAAAGAAAACGAAGTCATCGAGAATCTGCTGGCGAGACATGCCTTCTTTTTCTAGAAACTGCAAGTACTGCACCAGGTTTCCAACCGTGAAATAGGTCGGATTGCATTGTCCATTGTTGCCAAATTCTTTTCCGGTCTGGAAGGCAGCGACGTCGGGCACTGGAAGCTTTTCGCAACGATACCCGCATCCCTGGAAGACCGCGCGGATCAGGTCTTCATGCTTCCATGTGAAGCCACCGAACAGAATAGTCACCTGCTTACGCTGTTCAGCCGTGAAAGCGCGCTCGACTGGCCTATGAAAATGAGTTGGATGATCGAGACCGGCGATCTTGCGCAGGCGTGCACGTTCAGCGGCTAGCCGCTCTTTTATTTCAGAATCGTTCTTAATCTGGACAAGATTCGTCGCCATGTCTTCCTCCGGATGTATGGGGATTGAATTGAATTGACGAGCTAAAGAGGACCGTGCGGAAGGGCGCACACGCCAGCGTAGCGCGGCTACTCCGAATAATGTTAAGCCTGCCACAAAACAACATTCCGAAACTCCCAAGTAGGGCTAGGAGGTTCGAGGTCTTACACCGGCGGAACTACTACGAGGGAGCTCCGTGGGCGCCGGATTGTGCAGAGGACATCCCGTTATTGCGCGATATCCA
>Ga0209806_1000380_pt1 | contig 29860 bp, 15 predicted proteins | sample GraSoiAngelo_152_FD_186166 | JGI IMG/M metagenome (GOLD analysis project Ga0209806, IMG submission 186166) | Grasslands soil microbial communities from the Angelo Coastal Reserve, California, USA - 14_1009_12_30cm (SPAdes) (version 2) | ecosystem: Environmental > Terrestrial > Soil > Grasslands ... | reverse complement strand
CATTCCCCCTGAGACGATCGAACTCGGTAAGAAGTCGATCCTCGACGGCCTGGGACTGGCGCTCAGTGGATCGAAAGCGGAAACTGCGCCCTTAATCCAGCAGTACATTGGATCTCTTGGTTGCCAGTCGGGGGGCGCCGCCGTGTTGGGGTCCGCGGCCAAGCTGCCGGCCCGCTTTGCTGCCCTTGCCAACGGAATTGCGATTCACGTCGACGACTTCGACGACACACAACTCGCTGTGGGCAAAGACCGCGTCTATGGGTTGCTGGTGCATCCCACGGTGTGCGTGCTGCCGGCAGCGCTGGCTACGGCTGAAGTGGGCGGCAAGGGTGGCAAAGATCTCCTCCTGGCTTACCAGCTTGGTGTGGAAGTGGAATGCAAGATAGCGGAAGCGATCTCGCCCCGCCACTATGAAGACGGATTTCATTCCACCGGCACCTGTGGTGTCTTTGGGGGGACCTCAGCATGCGCGCGGCTCAAGGGTCTGGATACTGTTCACACCGCGCGCGCATTCGCGATTGCCGCCAGCCAGGCTGCTGGATTGCGCGAAAATTTCGGCACCATGATGAAACCGTTTCAGGCGGGTCATGCAACCGAGAGCGGAGTGGTCGCCGTCGATCTGGCTGCGCTCGGCTGGACGGGCGCGGAACAGATTCTGGAGGCGCAACGGGGCTTCTTTCATGCTTATGGTGGAACCTACGATCCCTCTGCGATTCTCGATCATCTGGGAAAGCCGTGGACATTCCAAAGCCCGGGAGTTTCAATCAAGCCGTTTCCTTCCGGATCGCTGACTCATCCGGGGATGACCGAACTCCAGCGCCTGATCCGGGAGAACTCGATCCGTGCAGCCGATGTCGCGCAAGTGGAAGTCGGCACCAATCACAACATGCTCAATACGCTGATACATCATCGTCCGACGACCGGATTGCAGGCAAAATTCAGCATGGAGTTCTGCATGGCGATCCTGCTGGTGGACGGCAAGGCGGACCAGACGAAGTTCACGGATGCGGTGGTGAACCGTCCCGACGTGCAGGATATGATTGGGCGGGTGCGCTTCTATACTGACCCGGAAGCTGAAAAGGCGGGCTACGACAAGATGACCACCATCCTCAAGATCACGCTGAAAGACGGGCGCGTCATCACGGGCAGGGCAGATTTCGGAAAAGGCAGTCCATCGAATCCGATGAGCTTTGAAGAAGTGGCTGAGAAATTTCAAGGTTGTGCCGCGTTTGCGGAGTGGCCCAAATCGAAGGCCGATGGCGTGATTGAGCTCGTGCGCAAGCTCGAAGGCGTTTCTGATGTGCGCACTCTGACAGCTCTTTGCAGCAAATAATATCGGCGTGAAGCGACTTAACGGAGAAGAAACTTGAAAGCCTACAAAATAGCGGTGATCGAGGGAGATGGCATCGGCCGTGAAGTTGTCCCCGAAGGCGTTCGCGTGCTGGAAGCGGTTGCGCACCGCTTCGACCTTTCGTTCTCGTGGCAGAACTTCGATTGGAGTTGTGAAAGGTATGCGAAAACAGGTCGCATGATGCCGGAGGACGGGCTCGAACAGCTGCGCCCGTTTGACGCTATCTACCTGGGTGCGATCGGGTATCCCGGCGTGCCCGACCATGTCTCCCTGTGGGGCTTGTTGATTCCCATCCGGCGCGGCTTTAAGCAGTACGTCAATTTACGTCCGGTGCGCCTTCTGGAAGGGATTACCAGCCCGCTGAGCGGGCGCAAGCCCGGAGAGATCGACTTCGTCATCGTGCGCGAGAACAGCGAAGGAGAATATTCCGAGGTAGGCGGGCGCCTGAACCGCAACACCGAGGACGATATTGCGATTCAGCAATCGATATTCACCCGCCGCGCCTGCGACCGCATCATCCGATATGCTTGCGAACTGGCTCGCACCCGGAAAAAACACGTGACGTCGGCCACCAAGTCCAACGGTATTGTTTTCTCCATGCCTTTCTGGGACGAACGCTTCGCGGCAATTTCAAAGCAATATCCCGATGTGAAAGCCGATCAGTTCCACATCGATATCCTGTCCGCGCATCTCGTGGCGCATCCTGACTGGTTTGATGTGGTGGTCGGCTCCAACCTGTTTGGTGACATTTTGTCGGACCTGGGGGCCGCGGTCGTAGGATCCATGGGTCTCGCTCCCGCAGCGAACCTGAATCCCGAGCGGGAGTATCCATCCTTGTTTGAGCCTGTGCATGGATCGGCTCCAGACATCGCCGGAAAAGGGATCGCGAACCCGGTGGCACAAATCTGGACGGGCGCGATGATGTTGCGACATCTCGGCGAAGAGCAGGCCGCTCATGCTGTGGAACAAGCCATCTTCAAGGTGCTTGCGAGTTCGAGTGTGCGAACTCGTGACATCGGCGGCAAAGCAAGCACTCGCCAAATGGGAGAAGTGATCGCCGAGGAAGTTTCCGCGAGCGCAGGCGTGTCAGCCCGCTAACCCGGCTCATTAGGTACCGGGCATGACGCTGAGAAGGTCCCACTGGCGTCTACACGGTGAGACCTCCCGCGCCCCCCTCAAGGCACAACATCGTATACGCGAAGTTCCGCAATCTGTTTCTCGTGATGCGGAACCGCCAGAAAGTATTTATTGAGCTCAGGAACGAAAATCGCCGTCTTCGCCCGGAACGCTGTGGCTACGTGCGCAATCCGTTCATAGTGGTCTGGGTCTGTCTGCTGGAATACGTCAAGGAACTCTGTCCCCGCGAAATAGATTCGCTTGTGGCCGCCGTCGTAGGCCATGTCATCCACCATGGCCGCCGCCGGATAACTGCTTACAACTTTCCCCGAGTTCGTATCCAGGACAACCAGTTTGCCGGGATCCCGTGTGCCGACAAACAGCCGATGGGAGCCTTCATCCAAAGCGATTGCAGTGGGCTTCTTCGCAACCTCAGAGATCGGCCACGTCGCCAGCAGCTTGCGGTTGGTACGATCGATTACCTCGACCGTACTGTTTCCGCGGACGTTTACGAACATTCGAGGGCCTGACTTCTCGAAAGCCATGCCTTCTACATCGTTGGAATCCATTTTGATCTCGCCGACGGTTTTGCCGGCGTCGGTATCGATCGCCGTGATGTAGGAATTGGGAAGCTTGGCATCCTTGCCACCGTTCACGACGTACAGATACTTGGCGGCGGAATCATAGGTACTAGCGTCCGCCCCCTCCCGCAGCTTGATGCTGCCGACAGGTTTGTAGGACACCGTTTCGTAGATTTTGACCTCGCCCAGATCGCCGTCGACCACAAAGAGCTTCTTCAAGTCCGCCCGATAAAGAAGCGAGTGCGGGGCCTTGAGATCATCAATGGTGTGGATCAGTTTGTTGGTTCTGAGATCAAACACTAAGACCTTGGAGTTTTCTTCTGCGGTGGCGAACAGACGGTTTCCTTCGACATCCGCCAGCATATGGTCGAAATCGCCGTCATGGAGTTCCGGAAGGGGCGTTGTATGCTCGAGTTTGAGTGGCGCTTTTTGTGCAAAAGCACCGGTGCCGAATGCAAAAATCGCCGCGAGCATGATGAGGACGCGCGCTTTGTTCATTTTGATCTCCAGGTTTGAAGAAACTGTTAGTGATGAGCACAGATTGCGTCCACCATTAGGCCCACATCAGTCTGAACCGTGCATTAACGCAACATTAAAAACAGTTCAGTTCTGCATATTGCCAGGCGGGGCGACCGCAACTGTCAGCCGTTTTGGAACTTTGCCAACCTTGATTCGCGTGAGTTCCCGACGGCTCTTAACGTCGATGACAGAAACGTCATCGGAATCGGCGTTGCTTACGCTCAAAAACTTACCATCGGGTGTAAACGCAAGCCAGTTTGGACCAGTTCCGGTAGCCACTTTTCCCACGATCTTCTTCGCCTTCACATCGTAGATGTAGACGCAGTCATCGAGCAGGCTCGATACCCACAGTTCGCTCCCATCGGGAGTCAGCGCAAGCCCATGAGTGCGGGTATCTGCGGTTTCGTATTGCAGAGGATGGGGAGTGGGATGTTCGGCGGGTATTTCCACCCTCTGAATGACTTTTTTCTCCGGAACGTCAACGATGTTGAATCCATGGAGCTCCGCGACCGCGACAAACATGGTGTTCCCATCGGCACTGACCGCATACGGCCGTGGTCGTCCACCGGCTGGGATGACTGCAGAGTAGTCCATTTTCTCTAAATCGATGACCCTGATCTCGTGGGATCCCATCGAACTGACGAACATGTAGCGATTGCTGCCCGTGTTCAGCGCGTTATGCGGTTCCTTAATAGGCAAGCTCTTGACCACTGCTTGTTTCCCAACGTCCACGATGTCCACTTTGTCCCCGTCGCGGATTGGAACTGCTACATACTTTCCATCGGGAGTGACAGCGACCTGGTTGGGACGACCGCTCACCTTCACGCTTCCAATAACCTGGCGGGTAGCGGTGTCAATGATCCGGAGCGTATGGTCGGACTCCACTGTGACAAACAAACGCTTGCCGTCCGGCTGGACCGTCACCCCATGAATGCGCTCGCCGAGTTTGATGTCTCCGATTACCTTGAACGAGTTCAAATCCACAATGCTGATGTCGTCTCCACGACTGTTCCCAACGTAGAGCAGGAGATTTTCGGCTGCCGGCTTGCTCTCGGTCCAGGCCAGCATTCCGGTTAATCCTATCCACACCGCGAGGCACAATCTCACTTTCGACATGGAATCTATCCTCGATTCAACCAATTCTTCCCAATGATTCTTAAGACTGCATGAAAAGAGACCGTCGTTCGGCTGTGGGCGTAAACCTACAATCGCCACTCTGCCAGAGCCTCTAGACAGGATTCTCACTCCGGCCCGCTTGCTTGCCGACGGCAAGCATGAGAATGCCCGACGCGAACAAACTAGCTACGAGATAGAGCAATGCGGCCGAGAAGGAGTGCGTTCGACTGGCTAGATAGCCCATCACCATGGGTCCGACGAACCCTCCCAGGTTGCCGACAGAATTGATAAGTCCAATCGACGCGGCGGCGGCGGACTCACTCAGAAATCGCGTCGGCACGGCCCAGAACACAGGCTGGAAACCGTAGAACGCTCCCCCGGCGACAACAAACCACCCGACAGATAACGCCAAATTCGCACGCGAGAGAACTGCCAGAGCAAGCGCTATACCACACACGAAGACGGGTAAGGCCGCGTGCCAACGGCGTTCCTGCGTACGATCAGAGTGCCACCCGTTAACTTGCTGCGTGATGAACGCGGCTACGTATGGCAGGGCAGCGAGCAGAGTCACTTTGAAATCGCTTTTGCCCGAAAGACGCTTGAGAATCGTGGGCAACCAGAATGCAATGCCGTAGCTTCCGGTCATGGCACAGAAGTAGCACAGGGTGAGCAGAATCACATCCCGATGACGAAGCGCCTCCCATACCTGAAATGAACGATGACGCCGCTTGGCTTCTTTTTCCTGCTGCAGTTCGCTGATAATCCAGGATTTCTCTTCCTCCGGCAGCCAACGGGCTTGCTCAGGCCGATCGGTGAGGTACCAGATCGTGATCAATCCCAATGCGACCGCGGGAATGCCTTCGATGATGAACAGCCAGCGCCAGCCTCTTAGGCCTAGCCAGGAGAGTCCCAGGAGCAAACCGGCAAGCGGCGAACCGATGACGTAAGAGAGCGGGTTTGCCGCATAGAAAAATGCGACGGCTTTGGCTCGGTCCTGATATCGAAACCAGTGCGTCAAATACACGATGACGCCGGGAAAGAAACCTGCCTCAGCTGCGCCCACCAGGAAACGCACAAGGTAGAACTGATGGGCAGTCTGGATGAAGGCCATCAGCACCGTCATCAGGCCCCATGAAATCATGATGCGAGCGATCCAGAGGCGCGCGCTCCACCGCTCTACGATCAGCGCGCCGGGAATCTCCAGCAAGAAATAACCCAGAAAGAAAATCCCAGCCCCGAAGCCGATTACACCTTCGCTGAATCCCAGGTCACGCGGCATCTGCAGCGCTGCGGCCCCCACATTCATTCGGTCGAGGAAGGCAATGACGTAGAGCAGAAAGAGGAACGGCAGCAGTCGCCGGGCAATCCGGTGGCGAGCTCTCCGTACGATTTCCCCGCCAGGTAGCGTGGATGAGCTCCCATTCGTGCTGTGGACATCGAGTCGCATGGGAGTAGAACTCATGGCTAACTTGCTTCCTTTTGTTGAGGGCGGGACAGCCCGCGGTCAAGCAGCGGTGGCCAACCATCCGACCGAATTCCCGACTGCATACCTATCCTTACGCTAAAAGATCACCTTTACGGCAAACTGAATCTCGCGCGCGCTCGTGGTGGTCTTCGTAAGTGCCCCAGCCACAGGGTTGGGAGTGCCGTCGCCTAGGAAGACGTCGGTGTTGGTCGGGGTGGATGGCGGAGCGAAATTCACGTGATTCAGAATATTGAAAATCTCGGCACGGAATTGGATGTTGAATCTCTCGGAAATCCGTCGGATGTAGTTATTCTTGAATAGTGAGAAGTCCAGATCAGTGAGACCCGGGCCGATCAGGATATTGCGGCCGGCGTTCCCGCGGAGATTGAAACACGTTGGAAATGCAACAGGTGCTCCAAGACTTGGCGGGAGCGGATCACAGTATTGATTCCAAAAAGCCATGTCGGGAGCTGTGGGGACAGCGAAGCACTCCGTTTTGATATACGCGTTGGGATTCCTTGAATTCGTGAGACTCTTGCAACCTGACCCACCCAGCCGATTCGGAAATGCCCAATCGTCACCGCTGTTCGTGTTGGCCGGATCTGACCCGGTTCCCCACGTGGCAGTGAAAGGAACCCCGTCACTGGCCGTGAAGATCAGTCCGAGTTGCCAGCCTCCAAGTGCCCATTGCGCCGGCCCAGCGATAGACTTCGGAGTAGGTACTTCCCATGTGCCGTTGATCACCACCGCGCGTCCAACATTGAAGTCCGAGAGGCCCCGACTGAGCCTCATATCAAACCAGTGCAAGCTCGAGATGGAATTGCCAAACGCATCCCCCGCTACAGTGGCCGAACTGGTGTCGATGCTCTTACTCCAGGTCAAGCTGCCCTGGACTTGAAAGCCATGGCTGATCCGTTTCACCAGTTGTCCTTCCAGTGCATCGTACTGAGAATGGCCGCGGTAAAACATTCCTCGGACCGAACCAAAATTCGGGTTAATAGGATCGACGGGACCGCCAAAGTTCGGATCGTTGGGGTCGGTAATGTAGGGCCACACATATCCCGCTGATGTCTTGGTGGGAATGGCCAGATTTGCATCATCTACCCGGAATGGCTGATGAATGCCGCGCGAGCCAACATAGGCAAGCATACCTGCCAGGTTGGGAGTGATTTGTTGCTGCACATTCAGGTTCCATTGCATCACGTAGTTACGCTTGGGATGAGGTTCGAGGTAGGTGGTGCGCAGGCGGTTGACCGCAAACGTAATATCCTGGCCCCCAAAGTTGTAAAAGGGATGTGGACATCCGCAAAGGTCAACCGGGTTCCTGACCACCGTATACGAAAAAAATGGAATGGCTTGCGTTACCAGTAGTGGGAACTGATAGGGCAAAGGCTGCACATCAAACAGGCCGATCCCTCCGCGAACGGAGGTTCTGCCTTTGCCGAGGGGATCCCATGCAAAGCCGACACGCGGCTCGAAATCCCTGAGCGTGGGGTTGCTGAAGAAAGGGTTGCCCAGATGAGCCGTGGCATCAGTGATGTTCCGCAGATTCGCCAGCTTGCCTGAAGTTTCGCTAATAACGGTAGACATCTCGTATCGCAGGCCGAGATTCAAGGTCAGGTTCGATCGCACGCGCCAGTCGTCTTGCAAATATGCTCCGAAAAGAGTTTGCCGAAGATTGCGCGGGGAAAGTGTGCTGGCAATACCACCCTGGAATCTTGTGGGCTGGTTAAGAAGAAATCCTTCCACGCTGTTGAAGTTCCAGATGCCGTTCGGATCAGTATCCGCGACCACATTCAGAGACATATGTTCGACAGCCGCGCCAAATCGCAACGAATGCTTACCCTTGGTCAGGAAGGCATCGTCATAGGCCTGGATGGAGTTCCATCGGTCGAGATATGTCGGGCTCCCGCCGATACCGCCAGTGAAGTCACTGAGGCCACCTACTAAAGCCTGGGCAGCCGCCCGTCCTGCAAAAGCCGTGCCACCCACACCAAGATCGATTCTGGTGGCGTCCGGATTGATTGCCTTCAGGCTCTTGTTATTGTCGACCGCTTCGTGATTGCCGCCGATGCGAATCGAGTTCGCCAGTCGAGGAGTAAAAATGTGAGTGTCTTCCAACGACAAAAACTGCCTCGCCGTCAGAGTATCGAATTCAACATTGTTCAAACCGTCAGGGGAGGAATACGGCGTCCGATCGAACATGTAGGTACCGAACAGACTGTTTTTCTCGGAGAATTTGTGGTCAACGCGCGCGGTGAAAAAGTTTTCGTTGACGACCTGTTGTCCTGAGAACGTATAGCTTGCGATATCTCCATTGCCGATTTCAGTATTGGGATCGGGTGAATGGTAAAAAGTGAGGTACGAAGCGGCTGCAGGATCCAAGGTTATCTGATGGGTTGAGCAAGCACCGCTGGAATCCCCGGCTGGGTTCGAACAGATCAGCCCGTTACGGGCATTCACCGAAGGAACGAAAGCGAGTGTTGATATGCCCAAAGATTGCCGAATGCCTTCATAGTCGGCAAAGAAGAACGTGTGGTCCTTGACGATCGGACCGCCGATCGCGCCGCCAAACTGATTTCGCTTAAACGGGGGAATCTTGCCGGTATCGAAGTAGTTCTTGGAATCCAGCGCGCTGTTCCGTAGGAACTCGTAGGCGCTCCCGTGGATCTGATTCGTTCCTGATCGGGTGATCGCGTTGACCACGCCACCCGAGGTTTTGCCGTAGTCCGCCGAGTAGTTGGTGGTTAGTACTGAAAACTCCTGGATCGCGTCCACACCCAGATTTCCACCCAACACGCTTCCTGGTGCCCCATTGGCATAATCGTTGAGGCTAACTCCATCCAACCGGTAATTGTTTTGCTGCGGCCGCGCGCCCGAGATCGTGAGTTGCTGGCCGAAGCCGCGATTGCCACGATCCGTGCCCGCCGAGAAATCCGGTTGAGTGTGGATCGCACTCACGCCGGGTTGAAGCTGAGCCAGGTCAGTCCAGCTGCGCCCGTTCAGGGGCAGTTCGCGGACTGTCGTTGCATTTACCACCGCACTAATGTCCGAGCTCGACAACTGCACGGCGGGTACTTCGCTTTCCACTATTACCTTTTCGGTAAGGGAGCCGACCCTGAGAGAAAGGTCCAAGACTACCGATGCTCCAACGGTCAGCGCAATTCCTCGCCGCACCTCGGTCTTAAATCCGCTCGCCGAGAACGTTACGATATAGGTTCCCGGCAACAGATTGGGCGCCGAGTAGAAACCTTCCTCATTGGTGGTGACTTCGCGTTTCACGCTAGTTGCGAGGTTTTCAATCGCAATCTGAACATTGGTAATGACTCGGCTACTGCTGTCGGTGACTGTGCCTGTCATCGTACCTCCAGCCACTTGTGCATTTACGGGTATGGGGTCAACGTCGAAGAGAACAGTGAAGGCTACGACGACCATGCACAGCGTTCTGAAATTCGAATTGCAAGTCACGGGAGGGCTCCCTTCTGTTCTGCGCGGCGGAGAGCTTAACTCAGCAATATCGAATTAGTGCACATTAATTTTCGTTCATCTCTTCGAGGGAAAACTCATTGCTGCGACTGCGGCGAAGACTGCAATGATCGATCCGCAAAAACGCGAGGAACTCACAGAACAACGGGAAGTTCGGGGGCGTGTTAAGCAGGAGCGGTGTAGCGACTCTCCACTACGTCGACGAAAGCGTCTTCAGAAATGGGAGACGACGCGATCCTGGCTCAGTGCGTAGCACCTAATCCACAAGCCGAGGATTAGTACAGCAGGTTCCAGGTAAACATGTGGTGAGCGAAGGCGAACCAGACCAGGATGAAACAGGACAGAGCCAGCAGCGAATTTCCCAGCCTGGTCCAGGTGCCAAGGTTTGTCTCCCGCCAACTGTGTACGGCCGCGTAGAGCGCGACGATCGTACCCACCACACCAATCCAACCTATGAATTGCAGCAGGCGTAAAAGCGGATTGTAGCTGGGAGTAGCCAGGCTATTGTGTTCAAATGCCATCAGAAAGAACACCACCAGGGAGACTACGAAAACTAGCAGGGCGGCACACCCGAGCCGGACGAGCAGTCGCAAGCGCCGCTGCGACGGATCAAGATTCAGCGGATTGCGATAGTGCCGCCGCAGGATCGCTCCGATCGGCCACAACAGCAACGCCAGCAACAATACGGCTGCGCTTCCACCGACGACCGTCGTCACAAATGGCTGACTTTGGTACCACGCTACCTTCTGAAAAATAAAGAAGGGAAAATCTATGATCAGAGCCATTCGCCCGCTATTGTCACGCTTGAACGCAATCCGATCCTGACCGCCGTCCTCACGAAAGAGCAGGGGTCCGATCTCGCGAAATTTCTTGGGCGCTCCATTCAGATCTTTCAAGGCGTCGACGCTGATGGTTCCATCGGAGTTCGGATAGGCTTTCGTCTGCTCGATCAGGTTGAACATACTAAGAAGAGTGGTTTCAGCACGGCGACTTACGAGGTACCTGCCATCGAGGGTTTGCGCGTCCTGCTGGGCGTCGGCCGGCGACACTCCCGAGGGCGGTGTGTAGGGAAAGTAGCGATCCAGGAATTGATGCCAGACCCATTCGCGCGGGCGACCCTCTCCCTTCCCCAGGCTGTTGTAGGAAACGTAAAAACCGAGCTGCGCATCGGGCATCAGGTGCAGGTCGGTATGAAAGGCCAGCGTGTCACCGGCATGACCGATGATTCGGTGCCCGTTTCGTGTTTCCTCGTAGAACTCTGCCGCCATGCCATTCATGTCATCGCGCATTGTGAATTGGCGAGTATGCATTAACTCGACGGTTTCGGGGCGCAGGATCTGAGCACCCTCGTAGCGCCCGCCCTCCAGGTGCGCGATCATGAACTTCGCCATGTCTGCGGCGGTGGCAGAGCAACTTCCAGCGGGTAACGCCTCCACAACTTCGAACGGCTGCGCTGGCTCGGATGCCACTTTGTAGCCTTGCGACATCAGGGGCTTCAACTCGTCGGGGAGAGGCTCGCGGCAGGTGGAATGGATCATGTGCAGCGGCTTCAGGATGTGCTCGTCCACATAATCATTGAACGATTGTCCCGACACCCTCTCCACGATGTAGCCCCCGACAGTAGCACCGTAATTCGAATACGCCGGCGTTGTTCCTGGAGGAAAAATGCGCGCGGGAACGCGGTGTTTGAGAAAATCGCCGATCGGCTTCAGATCTTTCACATCTGGGACGAATACTTCTTCTCCCATTTCCTCGAAACCCGGCGTATGGGTCATCAGATTGCGCAGGGTGATGGGCTTGTTGTAGGCGGGAGGAATCTTGAAATCCAGGTAGTCATTGACGTCGCGATCGAGATCCAGTTTTCCTTGTTCCACCTGCTGCATTACCGCGGTCCAGGTGATCAACTTGCTGACTGAGCCCGGACGAAACAGGGTGGCATCCACCGAAACTGGAGTTCGTTTTGCAACGTCGGAGTAACCGTAGCCTTTTGCGAAGAGAACCTTCCCATCCTTTACAACTGCAATGACAGCGCCCGCAATATCTTCTCTGGCTAATTGCAGCGGCACGAGACCGTCGAGGAAGGATTCGATGTCGTTGGGCGAGAGTTCATGATGGGAGACTTCTCCAGGGATTTCCTTGTGGGAGGCAGGCGGTTTCGAACTTGACGGGTTTGGCGAGACCGATTGTGCGAAGGTGGACGCGAGAAGAATAGTAATAGTAATGACGAGCAAGCAGGGTGTCATTCGAAGGAAGAAATTGCGAACAAAGAAAAACCATTTGTCTCTGTTAGTCACAACCTTCGCCTCCTGTTTCTCACCGTTGCATGGATAGCTGAAGTGTGCCGACCTTTTCTTTTGGATTCAGTCTGCCGTCGTTCGCGATTGAAACCACCATTGTTAAAGGGATCGAGTGTTACACTATGTGGTGCATACTGTCAATATAATGCATCACTTGTTGCGCCTACCTGCTTCTGCACAGGATTGTTTCGACACTGGCTATGCAACATATGATGCACGAAACATCTGACAGGCACCATTTAGTGAGATTTCTCTTGACAGAGCCCGACACCCGGTTCTACTTTTTGGCCATTGCGTGAACGCATGGCATTTTCCGATGCCACCTGCCTCGATCGTTCAGGAATAAAGGTCGGCGACTGAAACGCCCGATGCGGAACGGAAGATTGCAGAATTTGCCTGTTTCACGCGCATTACGCCCGGCCGGTACCGGGAAATCTTTCTTCGAAAGAAGGCCGCCCGTGAACCCATCGCTCATTCGTATCATCGCAATGGTGGTTGCGCTCTTAGCGCTTGTTCAAGCCAGCGCGGGACAAAGCGCCAGTACAGGCGCAATTACAGGCACTGTGGCCGATCCGTCGGGAGCGGTCGTGGCCGGGGTCGGCATCACCGCCACGAACGAGGCTACAGGAGATTCCCGAAACGTTTCGTCTTCTTCGACGGGAAGTTATCTATTTCCTCTGCTTCCGCCGGGCTCGTACACCGTGAAGGCGTCCAAAACTGGCTTCAAAGAACTCGTGCGGCCGCACGTACAGGTCACGGTCACGGAGACCGCGCGCGTGAACGTGCGACTGGAAGTGGGCGCAGTATCGGAAGTTGTCACTGTGAACACAGAGCCCGAACTGCTGGATACGGTGGACTCCGCGGAAGGCACAGTCACAGACGGGCGGGCGATTTCCGCTCTGCCGCTCGCCTCCCGCAACTACACCCAGATTATTGGCTTGTCGCCCGGAGTCTCAGCTGAAGTGACGGATGCCACGGCGCTGGGACGAGGCACGGGGAGCGAAGCCGCCGCCGATCATGGGTTCTCGGCCCACGGAAGCGGAACCAACGACAACAATTACCAACTCAATGGCGTGGAAGTGAACGACCTCATGGGATCGGGCGCTCTCAGCGGCGGCGTTCCTGTGCCGAATCCAGACACGATTCAGGAGTTCAAGGTTCAGACGGGCCAATATGACGCCTCCTACGGGCGAAACTCAGGCGCAAATGTCGATCTTGTGACAAAGAGCGGCAGCAATCAGCTGCATGGGACGCTCTTCGAGTTCTTACGCAATGACGCTCTGAATGCTAACGACTATTTCCTGAATCAACAGCACGAGCCGCGCGCCGCGCTCAAGCAGAATCAATTTGGCGGCAGCCTGGGCGGGCATATTGTGCGTGACCGGCTCTTCTATTTCGGGTCCTATCAAGGTACTCGCCAGCGCAACGGGCTGGGCGCCGGCAGCTGCATCAGCACTGTGTTCCTGCCTCCGTTTACGAATGACCGCTCGCCCGCCGCCTTGGGCGCCATGTTCTCGGGTCCAAGCGCGGGCGCCATCGCTCCCGATGGCTCCAACATCAGCCCGCAAGCAGTAGCTCTTTTGAATCTCAAGCTGCCCAATGGTGATTACGTAGTTCCCAGTCCACAAACGGTGAATGCAGTTTCAAATCCTACCCTCGAGCAATTCTCGACCGAGGGCAAGGCTTCCTTCAGTACTGCTTGCCCCTTCAGCGAAGACCAGTTCCTCATCAACATTGACTATCTGCAGAGCGCGAAGAGTTCGCTCTCAGGCAGTTTTTTCTTCTCGAATACCAGTCAGATTGCGACCTTTGCTACGAACGGGAATATCGCGGGAAATGCGGTCCCTGGTTTTCCCGAAAGCACCGATAATCGCTACCGGGTGGTTTCCCTATCTCACCGGTACTCGATCTCGTCCAGCCTCGTGAACGAGGCGACGCTCGGCTATCACCGCCTGGTTGGGCTTCTGGGGCAGGCCGAGGTATTCAAGTTTTCCGATATTGGTGTAACGGCGCCTTCCTTTGACGATTCCCATCCCGAAATCGGAGTCGCGGGATCATTCGAGACTGGCGGAGGAGGGCAGAACCTTAACCTGGCTCAGAATTTCTATAACTTCAACGATTCTCTTTTCTGGGCTCACGGACGGCATTCGCTCCATGTCGGTGGAGGGATTGAGCGCTCGCAGATCAATCAAGTTCAATTTCATTTCCTCGGCGGTCTTCAATTTCCAGACTACGGGCAGTTTTTGCTGGGGAACGGGAGCTACTCGCTGGATGTGCCGGGCCTCTTCGATCGCTATTACCGTACCTGGGACGGCAATCTGTTCGCCCAGGACAATATAAAGATCACTCCAAAATTTACCTTCAACCTCGGACTACGCTATGAGCGGCTCGGGGATCTCTCAGATAATCTCGGAAGGAATTCCAGTTTCGATCCACTGCAGGCAGACCATACCGGAGCTGGCAGTCAGGCAGGCTACGTAGTGGCGTCCAATTTCCGCGGAGCAGCCCTCCCCCCAGGAGTTGTGCGTGCGCCCAACGAAGCCGCCACCCGAGGCCTCGGACAAAATACGTGGGGACCACGCGTTGGTTTCTCCTGGCAGTTGCCGGGTAACGATCACGTCGTCTTACGGGGCGGTTATGGGATCTATTACTCGCGCACCACGGGGCAACCGGTTTTTCAGGAGCTGACCTCGCCTCCATTTGGACAGGTGCGCCTTACACAAGGCATCGCGATTCCGTTTTCTAATCCGTTCCCCCCAGCGCCCGTCCTGCCGTCATTTCCGAGCTACTCACTGGCGACTTGCACCTCGGTGCTGGATCCGGGGTGCCTCTCTTTTGCCAATGTGTCGATCAATGTCAAACCTCCGGCGACTCAGCAATTCGATCTGAACACCCAGATCGGGATAGTGCCGAACCTTGTGCTGGAGATCGGGTATCAAGGCGCGAGAGGAACACACCTGTTCGAACTACGCAACTTCAATCAAGCCTTCCCCGCGAGCGTCGCTCACCCCGTGAATGGAGCGACAGACATGAATTTCTCCAACGTCACGCAAAGAGCGCTCGTTCCGGGAGTATCCACAGCGGCGTTGCAAGTAGATTCGACGGGCGCCTCCTGGTACAACGGCTTGACCGTAAGCTTGAACAAACGTTTCAGCAAGGGTCTGCAGTTCCTTGCTTCCTACACCTGGTCGAGTATGCTGGCAACGACGCAGAGCTTCGTTAGCGGCAGTCTTGATGGAGGCACTGCGGTGGGTGATCAGAACAACCCTCGGGCGCGGTATGGTTGGGACAGTTTTGTCCGCCCGCAGCGCTTCATTTTGAGCTGGGTTTATCAGTTCCCGGAAATTACCGGACATGGCGCTTTCGCCCGCAAAACACTCGGCGGTTGGTCGCTGGCCGGCGTTACCACCATTCAGTCTGGCCAGCGCTTGACGGTCACAGCGACCAACGTCCAAAACGTGTTCGGGATTCTGACCGATCGGGCTCCCGCTTCTGCTTCCGGCTGTGGCAACCGCTTTGTCACTTCGGGTTCGGTGCAGAAGAAACTGAACAATTTCATCAACAGCTCCTGTTTTGATCTCAGCAACTATGCCGTAATCGGGGATGACGGGATCGGGACGGCTTTCGGCAATAGCGCAATTGGGGAAGTCGTCGGACCGGATCAGAACAATTGGGACATCGGGTTGGCCAAGAACACCAATCTGACCGAAAGACTTCAGCTACAATTTCGCACCGACTTTTTCAACGCATTCAATCATCCCCAGTTTGCCAATCCGAATCTTGATCTGGGTTTAAGTGCGGCGGCGCTGGGATTGGTCGCACCAGACCCAACTTTTGGCGCCATCACGGCAACCAGCACAAATCCGAGAATCCTGCAATTTGCGCTGCGCCTGGTCTTCTAGACGTGCCTGTGGAGACGACAGCCCCGGGCCACATTAGACTGAATAGCACTGGGCCAGAGTTGCGCCGAGTTCTCGGCCTTCGTGATCTGGTGTTGCTCATTGTTGGAACGGTGATTGGCTCGGGAATTTTCCTCGTCCCGAGCGCAGTTCTGCACTCCGTGGGAAATTCAGTTACGGTGGCCTTGATGGTTTGGGTCATCGGAGGATTTTTGTCGCTCCTGGGAGCTCTCACCTACGGCGAACTCAGCGCCACGAAGCCCGAGGCCGGGGGCCTTTACATCTACATTCGCGACTGTTTTGGAGGTCTCGCGGGCTTCCTCTTTGGCTGGATTCTCTTCTTCGTCGTCAGCACCGGATCCGTGGCCACGCTGGCGGTCGCGTTCAGCAATTATCTGGGCGGACTGATAGAACTGAAGCCCTGGGCGGCCAAGGTCGTATCTCTTCTGATGATCGGCGTCATCGCGGTGGTCAATGTGCGAGGCACGCGTCAAAGCGCTAACCTGCAAAATCTGACAACTGCGATCAAGGTCGCAGCCATCCTCGCCATGGCGACGGGTCTGCTGTTGTTCTCTCATGCTGTTCATCCACTCAAGGTCGGAATGCCTCCCAGTGCTGAGGTTGGCAGTATCTGGGCAGGTTTCGGCACGGCGATGGTCAGCGTTCTATGGGCATACGAAGGATGGCAGTACGCGACTTTTACAGCAGGCGAGACGATTCATCCCCAGCGTAACTTTCCGCTGGCGTTCATGTCGGGAATTGGGATTCTGATTGGAGTTTACCTGCTCGCGAATCTTGGCTACGTAGCCGCCCTGGGCGCGGATGGGGTCGCGAATTCCAGCCGCGTGGCCGCGAGCGCGCTCTCAACCCTTAGTCCGGTGCTGGCCAGATTCGTGACTCTGGCAATCCTGATTTCGATTTTCAGCGCAGCCCACTCGATAACCCTTACCGCACCTCGTGTTTTTTACGCGATGGCGAAGGACGGGGTGTTCTTCCAACAGTTGGCCCAAGTGCATCCACAGTTCGGCACGCCGGCCTTCGCGATCCTCGCTGCCACCGTATGGGCGTCATTGCTGGCCATTACGGGGACGTTTGAGCAACTTTTAACATACGTGGTATTCGTGGGTTGGGCATTTTACGCCCTGGCGGCCGCCAGCATATTTGTCTATCGCAAACGTAAAACGACGGGGACGGTTTATCGGGTGCCGGGATATCCCTGGACACCGTCCTGCTTTATCGCGATCGTCGGTCTCTTCGTCGCGAATACCATCGTTCACCAACCGCTCCGCGCCTTCGTAGGCACCACGATTGTTCTCACCGGAGTTCCCGCCTATTTTGCCTGGCGGAGACTGGCACGAGTGGAAGACAAATCTAGCTGAAATGCCCCCACATTGATTGCCGTATGAACTCGCATCCGGAACAAATCACAATCCGCAGGTTGATGACTGATGACGAAGCACGCGTCTGCATGGACCTGCAACAACGTGTTTGGAGGAGTTCGGAACTAGAGGTCGTGCCTCATCACATGTTCGTGGTTGCTCATCGAACTGGCGGCCAGGTGCTGGGCGCCTTCGAACAAGACAAAATAGTTGGATTTCTTCTGGCATTTCCGGGCGTTCATGAAGGGCGTATCTACTTGCACTCTCACATGACGGCAGTCCTGCCTGAGTACCAAGGTCAAGGTATTGGCAAGAAGCTGAAGTTGGCACAACGAGAAGACGCGCTCGAACGGGGCTTCGATCTCGTCGAGTGGACCTTCGACCCTCTTCAGTTGGGAAACGCGAATTTCAACATCACCCATCTAGGCGCAATTGTGCGCGAATACCTGCCGAACATTTACGGAAACACAACCAGCCAACTGGATGCAGGCCTGCCGACGGACCGCCTGGTGGCCGAGTGGTGGATTCGGAAATCTCGCGTTCAACAGATCCTGGAAGGGCGGCCACCACGGTCAACACCGGATGTGCGCACCATTCGTCTGCCTCGGCGCATTCGCGAAATCTGCAAGACCGACCCGGAGACTGCACGCCAAATCCAAGTCCGACTTCGTCTTGAGCTTGAGCTGCTGTTCAACAGCTCCTTCGCGGCAACAGCATTCGAATTAGATGCGGATTACGCCACCTACATTCTGGAGCCTTATGAAAATCGAGATGATTACGCTGCGAGAACTTCGCATGCGTCTCAAGACACCGTTTGAGACCAGCTTTGGAGTCACGCAAGAACGCAGAATCCTGCTGGTCGAACTGGCAGCCGATGGAGTAAGCGGATGGGGAGAGATCACCAGCCTGGAAAGCCCGCTGTTCAACTCGGAGACGACCGACACGGCCTGGCACGTCATTAGCGACTACATCGCGCCGGTGCTGATCGGAAAGGAAGTTTCAACCGCAACGGAGCTGCCTGCACTGCTGGCAGGATTTCGTGGGCACGAAATGGCCAAAGCCGGCGTGGAAAATGCCTTGTGGGATGCGGAAGCGCAGCAGAAGGGTGTGCCTTTACATACTCTCCTGAGAGGATCACGCCAGGAAATCGTCTGCGGCGTCTCGTTGGGGATTCGCGAAACCCCGCAGCACCTTGTCGTCAAAGTACGCGAAGAGCTGGAGAGTGGGTATCAGCGAATTAAGCTGAAGGTGAAGCCCGGAAAGGATGTGGCTTTCGTCGCCGCGGTCCGGAAGGAGTTCCCTGAAATCCTGCTCTCGGTTGACGCCAACTGCGCCTACGAACTCAAGGACGCCGCCCACCTAAAACAGCTGGATGAATTTCACCTCCTCATGATGGAGCAGCCTCTGCAATGGGACGAGATCCATAGCCACGCAAAATTGCAGGCGCTGATCAACACCCCCATTTGTCTGGATGAATGCATCACCAATGCGCGGCATGCACAGACGGCAATCGAACTGGCGGCCTGCCGGATTATCAACATCAAGCTAGGGCGTGTGGGCGGGCATACCAGCGCCCGGCAGGTCCATGATGTCTGCCGTGAACACGGGATCCCGGTATGGTGCGGAGGCATGCTGGAATCGGGCATCGGCCGGGCTCATAACATCGCCATGTCGACGCAGCCGGGTTTCACTCTGCCCGGAGACGTCTCGGCTAGCCAGCGATATTGGGCAGAAGACGTCATCGAGCCCGAGGTGGAAGTATCTCGCAGCGGAACCATTCGCGTTCCCCAAACGCCGGGGCTGGGTTTCCGAGTGAAGCGTAACTTCATCGAACGCTTGACATGCCGGTCCCGAACCTGGACGGCCACGCGCGCAGTGGTGAGCGCGTAGAAGGAGCATGAATGTTGAATATAGGGCGCCATTCGGCAGCATGTGGTGCACGAGCGATGTTGCTGGTGGTGATTGCGACCACAGGCTTGGCTTCGCAGTCGACTCCGGCTGAGACCGGCCAGCTCGGCCTCGACGCTCAGATTCAGCGAATTATGGATCGCCCGGAATTTGCGCACTCGACTTTCGGAATCGAGTTCTACTCGATCGATTCGGGAAAAGTTATCTATGAGCGTAATGCGGGCAAACTCATAGTTCCTGGGTCGACCACAAAGCTGGTCACCGAAGGCACCGCGCTTGAGCTATTGGGAGGTGATTACCGATCTCATACTTATGTCTATCGCACTGGCCCGGTGAACAAGAAAGGTGTCGTGGAAGGCGACCTGGTGCTGGTTGGCAGCGGTGATCTGAATTTGTCAGGAAGAATTCAATCCGATGGCACCCTCGCCTACGAAAACATGGACCACTCCTATGGCGGACCCGACAGCAAAGGCGTGGGAGGAGATCCGCTGCGGGTGATCAAAGAATTGGCTCAACAGGTGACGAGCAAGGGTATTAAGCGAGTGACCGGACGTTTGCTTGTGGATACGAGCCTTTTTCCGGAAGGCACTGCCGAGTTGGGCACGGGAGTCGTGATCTCTCCCATGGTCGTGAATGACAATGTGATTGACGTGATCGCGAGCCCGGGGGCGAGTGAAGGCGCGCCGGTCAATCTGGAGATCTCTCCGAAAACTGGCTATATCCAGATCACAAACAAGGCTGTCACGGGCAAAGCAGATTCGAAACCAACCATCGATTACACGGAGGACAAAACCAATCCCGACGGGACTCATGCCGTAACCGTTACCGGCAGCATCCCGCTCGGCAAGCCGTTCGGAATGATGGCGTACCGCGTCCCGGAACCCAGCCGTTTCGCAGCAATCGTTTTTGGGGAAGCGCTGCGCTCGAATGGCGTCGAGATTTCTTCTGACCGCAAAACACCACCTCAGGATTTCAAGGCGCTGGCTGCAAGCTATCGCCCGGAGAACGTGGTCGCCGAACATGTATCGCCTCCGCTGAAGGAAGACGTCAAGATCACGCTCAAGCTCAGTCAGAATCTGCACGCCAGCACAACTCCGTACTTGCTCGGCGCGCTTCTTGCCCACAAAAGTAAAGACGTCGACCAAGCGGGCTTTGACCTCGAGAATGAGTTTTTAAAGAAGGCGGGATTGGATTTAACCGCAGCCTCGCAAAGCGATGGCGCCGGCGGCAACGCCTTCTTCACACCGGACTTCATGGTTCGTTACCTGCTTTTCATGTCGAAGCAGAAAGACTTCGCGGATTTTCGGCGAGGGTTGCCGATCATGGGGCGTGATGGAACGCTCTATAAGATCCAGGTGAATTCTCCCGCAGCCGGACATGTATTCGCGAAAACCGGAACCTATGATGTCGGCGACTCCTTGAACAACAACCTCATGATTACGGGTAAGGGCCTTGCAGGGTACATGGAAACCGCCAAGGGAGAGCATCTCGGCTTCGCGCTCTACGTCAACATGGTTTCGGTTTCCAAGGACGATCCTGAAGCGGTGCAGAAAGTGGCGGGCGAGGCTTTGGGCGAGATTGCGAGTGCAGCCTATAGCGCCCCATTGGGGCCTCCTGCGAGTCCTACTAACGCCTCGTATGACGTAATCATTCGCAATGGGCGAATCATCGATGGCTCGGGGAATCCCTGGATTTCGGGTGACATCGCGATTGAAGGTGAGCGGATTGCGGCAATCGGAAATTTGGGTGCTGCCACCGCGAAACGCACGATTGATGCTTCTGGTCTGGTCGTCTCCCCGGGTTTTATTGACATGCTGGGGCAGTCCGAAATGGCGCTGTTGATCGACAACCGGTCGCTCAGTAAGTTGTCCCAAGGCATCACCACTGAGATCACAGGCGAAGGCGCATCGATTGCGCCGCAAAATGACACCACACTGGCGAGTCTCGCACCCACACTCACTCAATACCACTTGACGGTGGACTGGACCAGTCTCGACGGCTACTTCAACCGGCTTCAGAAATCGGGCACGCCGCTGAACATCGGCACCTACGTAGGTGCGGCCCAAATTCGTGAAGCAGTCTTGGGCGATGCGAATCGGACCCCTTCTCCGGAAGAACTCGAGAAGATGAAGGACATGGTTGGGGAAGCGATGCAACAGGGCGCCTTCGGAATTTCGACAGCTCTCATCTATCCTCCGGGCCACTATGCCAAAACAGATGAACTGGTTGAATTAGCGAAGGTCGTTGGGCAATACGGCGGTATTTATGCCACCCACATGCGCAGCGAAGGGCGCTCTGAGGAAAGTGCCATCGAAGAGGCTCTCCATATCGGCCGCGAGGCACATGTGCCCGTAGAGATATTTCACTTGAAAGTGATCGGAAAGAGTCGCTGGGGATCGATGCCGAAGATTGTGGCCAAAATCCAGGCGGCGCGCGACGCCGGCCAGGACGTTTCCGCCGACATGTATCCGTATGTGGCGGGCGGCACTGCGCTGGCATCCAGCCTTCCACCGTGGGTTGCTGATGGCGGGCAAAAGAAGCTTCTCGAAAGGCTGCACGATCCGTCCACTCGGTCCAGAATCAAGCAAGAGTTGAAGACAGAGCATACTGACTGGGAAAATCTGTTCCTGGATAGCGGCGGCGGCAGCGGAGTTCTAGTCGCCGGAATTCAAAAGACTCAGCTCAAGAAGTATGACGGCAAGACCGTCGCGCAGATTGCAGCAGACGAAAAGAAAGATCCTGTGGATGCCTTGATAGATCTGGTGATCGCCGACGATGCTCAAACGGGCGCAATTTACTTCATCGCCGGCGAAAACGATCTGCAGTACGGATTGAAGCAGCCTTGGACGAGCATTGGCCTCGACGCCAATGAAGTATCGCTCGATGGGCTTTTATTCGAGCCTCACAACCATCCTCGCGCCTACGGTTCGATGCCTCGCTTTCTCGGTCACTACCTTCGCGATCTGCATTTGCTGTCGCTCGAACAGGGCGTTCGAAAAGTGACTTCCCTGCCCGCCCAGCGCGAACGCCTGCGTGACCGAGGATTGCTGAAAGAAGGATATTTCGCCGACATCACCGTATTTGATCCCGCAACCATTCAGGACCGGGCGACTTACGAGGATCCTGCCCAGCTCTCAGAGGGCGTGAAGTATGTCTTTGTGAATGGTCAACTCGAATTCGACAACGGACGCTTGACGGGCGTCGCAGCAGGCCAGGTTCTTCATGGTCCAGGCTGGAAAAACCGCCATTGAGGCTTTTCGCAGAATTGAATTTGTCTTGAAAAGGACGAGAAGGACGAGTCAGCCCCTCTTGCGCTGCCCATTCCCCGCCTGTTCCTCTGCCGGAGTCCTGGGAGAGTACCACCGGGATCGGAACTCCTGTTCCTTGCGCCGCAACACTGCTAGAGATTGTTGCGGTTTGATTTGAGCGCAGGCGATCAGGAGCGCATTCATGGCCGCAAGCGGAGCCACGTATGACCCGTGAAACGAAGGATTCGCAATGGAGGTGATCCAGAAGGAATCGCAGAATCGGGCGATCGGGGTCTTGTCACTATCGGTGATGCCAAACGTTGGCACGCCATTTTTGTGAGCCACCAGAACCGCGTCAACCGTATCCTGCAGGCAGCGCCCGAAACTAATCGCGATCAGCAAATCTTTCGGCCCCAGCAGGAATATCTTTTGTTGCAGATTGCCAGCCGAGCCGACCGGAGCCTCTGCATCCAGGCCGATCGAAACTAATGCATAGGCCAGCATGTGAGAAAGTGATGCGGCAAAATCAATTCCAATGACAACGATTCGGTGGGCACGATGAACTCGTCTCGCCAGTTCGGTTACGCGTGCCACATCCAGGCTCGAATGCAAGGCATGCAAATTGCGCTCATCCATTTCCAGGCTGTGGTTAATATGGTCGGCGATGCTGCGCTTTTCCCGGGCGGTCGACTTCATGACCGCATAGGGCGTGATGTGAGTCACGAAATGGGAGCGGAGATCGGCAGTGAAATCGGCGAAGCGCTCGTAGCCGAGAGCCTGGACGGTTCGCACGATAGTGGCCGTGTTTACGTCATAGTGTTTGGCCAGGGCACGAGAGGACAAAAAGTACGTGTCTTCGGGATGGTCTAATATCTCGCGGATGAGGCGTTTCCGGCTGGCGCTAAGATTCGGTTGCGCCTGTGCAACCCGGGCCTCCAAGGTCGTTGTCCAGGGCGCGCCGGCGGGAGAGATGCCATCTCTCGACTTTGGGCTAGCGCCCATAGCAACATTTTGGCCGTCCGCTCGCTGCCCAGCTCTCATTTCAAGGCCCTCCATGATTCCAAAATCCCTAGCCGAGCAGGGAAAGGTTCAATTTCTTCCGAAGCAACCTTTTACATTTACACCAGTTGTTGCATGTGGTCAATTGTATGCATTATTAGATGCACGACGATTGCGTCAGCGTTCTTCAACGGATCCCGCTTGGCGCCATCACTCCTCCGCCCCGCAGGTTGACGACATCCAGCGTGTCACGCCCGAGATCTTGAAGACAGCATGTTGTCATGTTTTTTTGACTAGTTTTACTAGGTTTGTCCACTTAAAGGATTTACCCCGTTGACAGAGTTCTTCATTGTCAAGCGTTGGATCCCCTTGCTGAACGCCTCTCCTAAGCTGCAAACGGGGCTCTGAGGTACCAAAAACCGATATGGGGAAAACTTCGAGGGAATGTTAGAATTTGCATGCTCTTCCACGACATCGATTCACCGAACAGACAAAAGAGGGGGCCCTGAGGTTAACTGATGGCATTGCAGCCAACGCGAAACAACTCTGATGATTTCGAAGCCTTGGCACCGATCGATCCTCTGCCGGTCAATGGCCATCAACCGCTACACACATACTTTGGTGAACCGCACAATGCTTTACTGCATTACTGGCACGTCCTGACGAAGCGGAAATGGGTAGTTCTGCCCACTTTTGCCATTGTTTTCGCACTCTCTGCAATTGCAACCCTCAGTGAGACCCGCTTGTACCAAGCCACGTCGAAAGTAGCGATCTTCCCGGAAGTTCCAAATGTTTTGGGATTTAAGGACGCCGAGAATATTGCTCCTGATTACGAATACGAAGCGACTCTAGAAACTCAGGTTGCGATTCTGCGCAGCGACGCTTTGGCCTTGAAGGTGATCGAAGGGATGCGCCTTTACCAAGACCCTCGATTCACGGCAGTCAAGCAAAGTTCACCCGAGTCCCCGATGGGGGAACCGAGCATGCAACCCGATCCGGTGCAAGCCGCCGGCTTGCTCGGCGCCTTTCGGGGCGGTCTGAGCGTCCAACCGGTCCCAAGTACCCGCCTGATACAAGTCAGCTACACCCATTCCGATCCGCGGTTCGCGACCGAAATCACGAACGCACTGGTCAAGACATTTATCGAGGAGAATTTCAGGACAAAATACAATTCAGCCAGCCAGACTTCGGAGTGGCTTGGGAAGGAGTTGGCGGATTTGCAGTTGAAAGTCCAGACTTCCGAGGAAAAGCTTGTCCGCTATCAGAAGGACCACGGAATTTTGGGGGTGGATGAGAAACAGAACATTGTCACGGAGAAACTGGGCGAACTGAATAAAGAGTTGACGGAAGCCGAGACGGATCGCATTCAGAAAGAGGCCGATTACAAGCTCGCGATGAACGGCGATCCTGAGATGTTCATGAAAACGAGTCCTGACGGGAGGGGTGGGAGCGGGCTCCTCGACAAGTTGCGCGAAAAAGAAGCTGACCTGGAAACCCAGTATGCAATGGCAACCACCCAGTTTGGTTCGGGTTACCCCAGGGTGACTGAACTGAACAACCAACTGAAGCAGGTGCGTGCTGCCATTGAGGCTGAAAAGACGAAATTGCAGCAGAAGATGCGCGATGACTACCTGGCAGCCTTGCAGAGAGAGAATTTGCTGGATTCGGCATTCAATAAGCAGAAGCAGGAAGCTAACAAACTCAACGAAAGCGCCATTGAGTACACGGTATTGAAGCGCGATGCAGAGACAAACCGTCAGCTATACCAGGACCTTTTGCAACGGCTAAAGGAAGCAGGTGTGAGTGCGGGACTCCGATCGAGCAATATCCGCATTGTCGACATCGCGCGAGTTCCAACGCAACCGATCTCTCCTAATGTGCACCGGAGCCTGGTGCTCGGATTTCTATTGGCTCTTGGCTTAGGAGTTGGATTGGCATTGGTGCGCGAGACCTTCGACAGCACCGTCAGGAGCATGGAAGAAGTACGGGCGGTTTCAACACTGCCTGCGCTGGGAACAATACCACTGCAGCTTGTCACTGACGAGCGTTTCCGTAAACGGAGGCTGACGATTTCGCCCGACGGCGAAAGGTCGGGAATGCTTGCGCTAGTCACGTACGAGCGTCCGAAGTCTGAAGCAGCGGAGGCCTACCGCGCGCTTCGAACTTCCATTCTTCTGTCCTCGTTCGGGGCGCCGCCCAAAGTGATTCTCGTCACCAGCGCGATGCCCCGAGAAGGAAAGACCACCATCAGCGCAAATTCAGCGCTGGTGCTGGCGCAACGGGGAAGCCGTGTTTTGCTGGTCGACGCAGACCTGCGTCGCCCCGGTGTGGAGAAACTGTTCGGCGTCAGGGCTCACGGAGGGCTTAGCACTCTGATTAGTGGATCCAGCAAGGTCGAAGAAGTAATCCTTCCCTCCTCCGAAGTCCCTAATTTGTGGATCTTGCCGGCCGGCCCGATTCCGCCGCAGCCCACCGAGTTGCTGGGTTCGACGGTTATGAAGGATTACATCAGCCGCTGGCGCAACGAATTTGACCACATCATTATCGACACGCCTCCATGCTTGTCCGTGACTGACGCCGTGTTGTTATCTCCGGAGGCCGACCGGGTCATTCTGGTCGCGCGCTCGGGACAGACCACAAGGCCCGCCCTGCGACGGGCTTGCGACTTGCTGCTGCAGGTAAACGCCAGGGTCATGGGTATAGTCCTAAACGCACTCAACCTGCATTCCGTTGAAGGGTACTACTACTACGGCACTCAATATTCAAACAACTACTACAGTGAGGAGTCGCCCAACAATAAGCCCAAGGCGGCCAGCAAAATCTCTTGATATGACTCCTTGAAGATTTGCATCGAGCCAAGGCGTGGGCTTAACAAATATTCTGTCTCTATCTGCTTAGATCCAAATTTTTAGATGCAGATTGAATTGCGATCCCGGGTTAAGAAATTTTCCTTCGCCGCCGCTTGCTTATTGGGCGCAGCCATTTACCTGCAATTCGCCCTGCGCGCGTTTCTCGCGTCTCATCTCGCCGCAAGCCTCGACCCACCGAAAATCCAAAGGGCCATTCAACTGGAGCCAGCAAATGCCGAATATCGCGACCTCCTCGCCCGCACCCTTGCGTTGTCCGGCGCAACCCTGGACGAAGCGGTTTCAGACTATCGAGCAGCGGTTCGTTTAAATCCTTACGAAGCTCGCTACTGGCTGGATTTGGCGGGCGCTTATCAGTTTGCGGAGCGCACGAAGGAGCAGGGGGACAGTGTTGAGCATGCAGTAGAAGCAGACCCAACAACCCCTCATGTCGCATGGGAGGCGGCCAATTTTTTCCTGGTTCAAGGGAATCGGAAAAAGGCGCTTCGTTATTTCCGGGTTGTACTCGCGAACGACCCCGAGGCGGTCGATTCCACCCTGCAGCTTTGCTGGCGCGCAACCGGAGACGCCACGGAGATGCTTGACAATGCGCTGCCCCCCAGACCCGATCTCTACTTGTCGTTTCTCGGTTTGCTTGTCACCAAGCAGGAAGTAGCGGCGGCCGAAAACGTTTGGAACCGTCTGATCGGACTGCAACGAACATTCTCGGCAAAGCTAGCTCTTCCTTACTTTCGGTTCCTCATTGCCAAGCAAGAAGTCGAACCCGCGACAACCGCGTGGAAACAGTTGGCCGACGTTGACAGATCTCTTCAGCCGTACCTTCCCTCGAGCCAAAACCTGGTCATAAACGGTGGATTCGAAGAGAATTTGCTGAATGGTGGATTTGACTGGTGGTACCAGTCTTACGTACATGCTACCCTCGCCATCGATACAACTGAGTTTCACAGTGGAACACGGTCCCTCTCTGTGACGTTCGACGGATACAGTGTCCCGGAAGTTCAAATTGTTCAGTTCATTCCCGTTAAGCCAAACACCGTATACGAATTCAGTGCCGAATCCCGGACGGAAGACATTGATACCGCGAGCGGTCCAAGATTCGCAATTGTTGACGCCTCTACGAATTCTTCCTACGTCCTCACCGACGATACTCTAGGCACCAGTCCCTGGCGTCTGCATGAAGCACGTTTCCAAACCGGGCCGAACACAAATCTTTTAGCGGTGAAAATCGTCCGCGATCCACCGGCACCGCTCATCCGGGGAAAGCTTTGGATCGATGATGTCAAGCTGGTAGAGACACGCAATTAGGGATTGTGAGTTGAAAATCTCATCGTATGTGATTGTCGAAACCGGCGCGGAGCGTTTGGATACGGAGCGTGCCCAGGACACGGTCCCAAAAACCGTGCCTTCAGTACTTGTTTTTGGGCTGTTCGTCTTATTGGCTTTTGGCATATTGGCATTCGGCGCTGTCCATGAGTGGTCGACTTTTCTTTTCGAGGCGGGCTCGGTAGTTCTGTTTCTTATTTGGGCAGGCATGCAGTTTGCTTCCGGGCAGGTCAAGCTATCGAACAATCCTCTCTACCTACCGGCTTTATGTTTTTTCCTACTGGTCCTCGCGCAAATTGGCCTGCGGACATCTGCCTACGGCTACGTTAGCAAATATGAAGTCCTTCACTACGTCTCATACGGGATCGTGCTGCTCATCGCAGCAGAATGCGTCAGAGAAGAGCGAGCTAGGAAGAAATTTGTTTTCGCGCTCATTGTTTTCGGAGCCATTTACGCTTTCTTCGCGTTGGCTCAGGAACTGATCTCAAACGGCAAGATCTTCTGGGTTTACACTCCCCGCTCCAATGGCGCGATCTACGGAAGCTACATCAACCACAACCACTATGCCGGGCTGATGGAGATGCTCGTACCGGTTCCCTTGGTCGTGAGTATGGGCCACCTGCTGAGCGGCGGGAAGCGAGCCCTGGTTGCGTTTTGTGCGGTATTGATGGCGAGCACAATCTTTCTTTCACGTTCGCGAGGCGGAATGATTGCGTTCGTTCTCCAAATCGTTCTGTTCGCCGCTTTCGCCCTGGTGCAAAGAAGAAATTACCGTGTGGCAATCGGCTTGCTCGCCGTGTCTGTCTTAATTCTCGGATTCCTATTTTTTGTGGGCAAAGGGCAAGTTCTAGGCCGGCTTGGAGACTTGGCTCCCGGCATCCGCTTGGAAATCACCAAGGACTGCTTCAGAATGTTTGCCCACCGGCCAGTGTTGGGGTGGGGGCTAGGAACTTTCCCCACCGTATACCCCAGTTACCGCACCTTCTACACGAATTACTTCATAAACGAAGCGCACAACGATTACGCGCAACTTTTAGTAGAGACGGGCCTGCTCGGTTTTGCCCTGATGCTTTGGTTTCTAGTTCGCTTGTACGGCTGCACCCGGGTGTCCTCACGCCGATGGGAATTCAAATGGGATGGAGCATTATCTCTGGCCGCTCTGCTAGGATGTACCGGAATCCTGTTCCATAGTTTTGTGGATTTCAACCTTCAGATTCCTGCAAACGCTGCATTTTTTTACGTGCTGGCTGCGTTGGCGGCTTCTGAGCTGTCATCACGGTCTTCTCGTTCCGGCCGAACCAAGGCTACAGAGACTAAAGAGCTTGGAGAGCTTTCCGGGGAATAAGATTGCCCAACATTAACTGTACGATTGTGATGAGCGAAAATGTTCGGTCTCACGCCCAGGTCTACGATGAGGACCTGCAAATCAACTACTGAACTGCGCGCCAAGGATATATCCAAGGCGCAGGTCACTCTACGGAGGAGAAATGTGGCGGAAACAGCTGACCATCGGAGTCCTGTTATCCTTATGCACTTTCGTCGGACACGCTTTGGCACAAAAAAACGAACTGTCAGGAATCATCGGGCGACAATTCATCAGTGATCAAATCATCCCGACCAGTACTTCCACTGACAACCTGCTGCGGTTCGGCAACGGCTTGAGCTTCGAAGGAAGCATCGCCCGTCGCGTGATGGAAGGACAATTATTGGCGGTGTCGCTGGAACTCCCGGTTGTGTTTAATGTCGACGAGGACGTGCATACCCACGATAATCCGGTATCGCCCGGCTACAAGGCGTTTTTTGTTACCCCGGCAGCGCGACTCAATGTCTTTCCGCAGACGGCGGTCTCGCCGTGGGTCAGCGTGGGCCCGTCCTCGATCACCAGGACCCGCTTGCCGGCCAGGTCGGCTCCCTCCTCCAGCGTGACCGGGCTGCGCCCGCGGATGACGGTGGCGGCCGGGTTCAGCTCGGCGGCCGCGGCCTCGATGGCCACCACCTGCTCCGGGGTCGCCGAGTCGACCTTGTTGATGACGATGACGTCGGCCATCCGGAAGTTGGTCTCGCCGGGATGATAGGTGGTCTCGTGCCCGGCCCGGAGGGGGTCGGCAACGGTGATGTGCACCGTCGGGCGGTAGAAGGGCAGGTCGTTGTTCCCGCCGTCCCACATGAGGACGTCGCATTCGTCCTGGGCCCGCTCCAGGATGGCGCCGTAGTCGACCCCGGCGTAGACGACGGTCTTGTTGCGCAGGTGCGGCTCGTACTCCTCCCGCTCTTCGATGGTGACGTTGGCCGCGTCGAGGTCGTCG
>Ga0209806_1000378_pt1 | contig 30001 bp, 31 predicted proteins | sample GraSoiAngelo_152_FD_186166 | JGI IMG/M metagenome (GOLD analysis project Ga0209806, IMG submission 186166) | Grasslands soil microbial communities from the Angelo Coastal Reserve, California, USA - 14_1009_12_30cm (SPAdes) (version 2) | ecosystem: Environmental > Terrestrial > Soil > Grasslands ... | reverse complement strand
TACTGGTAGGCCTTCGTGTCCATCGCGTACTTCTCGATGTCCGCGACGAGCGCCTTCCGCTTGGCCGGATCGGTCTCGCGGCTCTGACCGTCGATCATCTTGTCGAGCGTCGCGTCGTCGTAGTACGCGAAGTTGAGGCCCTTGCCGAGCCCCGTCGCGGACCAGAACTTGGCGAGCTGGAGGTCGGGCTCGTCCAGGAAATCGCAGTTGAAGTCGAGCGCGACCTCGAAGTTGCCCGCGCGCAGGTCGGCCTGGTACGCGGAGGTCTCCTTCACGTCATGCGTCGCGGTGATGCCGACCTGCTTCCACTGATCGATCACGAACAGAGCGACCGGCTCGTACGGCGTCGTGATGTTGCGGTTGAGGAACTTGAACGTCAGGTTCGACTGGCCGGCGTCCGCTAGAAGCTGCTTGGCCTTCGCCTTGTTCGCGGCGGCGTCGGTGCCGAAGCCCGCGATCTTCTGGAGATCGGTGTCGGCCTCAGCGAACGGACCTTTCGGCCGCATGAGCCCGCCGACGTCCTTCACGATCGTGATCTTCTGCAGCGCGGTGCTGCCCGCATACCGGTCCAGCGCGAGAGTGAGCGCCTGGCGCACGCGAACGTCATCGAACGGGGCCTTCTTGGTGTTCGGGACGACGTAGTTCACGCAGATCCAGGGCGCTTCCTGGATGGCGAGTGAGGTTCCGAGCGCGCTCGAGAGCGTGTCACGCTGCTGTGGCGTGAAGCCCCGGAACTCGATCGCAGCCTGCTTGCTGCGGATCGCGTTCACCTCAGCGTTCGCGTCGGTGATGATGAGCGCCTTGTACCCGTCGAGATAGGGGAGCTGGACGCCGTTCTTGTCCTTCGCGAAGTAGTCGGGGAACTTCTTGCCGTTCCATTCCGCGCCCTTCGTATTCGAGACATACGTGAACGGACCCGTCCCCATGATGTTTTTCTCGTACCAGTGGATGTCCGCTTTGAGCTTCGCCGCGCTGTAGATGAAGTTCCAAGGCGAGGCGAGGTTCGTTGCGAACGAGGCCGAGGGGTACTTGAGCTTGAAGATGACGCTGTCCGGCGCCGGCGCGGTGATCGTGTCGACGGCGGCGTAGGCGCCGGCGCGCGGTGAGAGGACGCCCGTCGGCGGGAAGATGATCTTCTGGTACGTCGCGAGAATGTCATCGCTCGTCATCTTCGAGCCGTCGTGGAACTTCACATCGGTGCGGAGCTTGATGGTGTACGTCAGCTTGTCTGCCGAGACCTCGGGCATCGCGGCCGCGACGTCGGCGGCGACCTTAGTGAGGTCGCTCGGGTCGAACTTGTAGAGCGTGCTGTAGTGCGGCGCGATCGGGTGTAAGAGCGCGAAGGTTGTCTCACGGTGGCCGTCGAACGACGGCGGCTCGGCGTTCACGATGAAGGTGAGCGTTCCGCCCGGCTGCGGCTGCTCGGCGGCGGACGTGGACGGCGTGGCTGGGCTCCCCTTCGGTGCCGGCGTGCAACCAGCGAGCACGACTGCGAGCGCGACGGAAAACGCGGCGATCTGGCGGTTGGACACGAGGACCACCCCCTCGGGCCGAGACTCTAGCGCACGCCTCTCTTACGAATGACTTCGTCATAGAGTTCAACGAGCTGCCCGGTCACGTGGGTCCAGTCGTATTCGGGTGCGCGCCGGGCCCCCGCCTGGCCGAGCCGCTCACGCAGGGCGGGCTCGCAGAGCAGCCGTTCGAGAGCGCCGGCGATGGCGTCGGGATCCCGAGGCTCGACGAGGAGTCCGGTGGCATTTCGCTGTACGACACGCTTGTAGCCGTGGATGTCGCTCGCCACGACCGGTAGCCCCGCGGCCATGGCCTCGAGGAGGACGATCCCGAAGGACTCCTGGCCGGTCGATGGCGCGCAGAAGATGTGCGCCGTCTTGTAGAAGCGGGCCTTGTCCGTGTCCGATACCCGCCCCGCGAAGAGCACGTCCTCGATGCGATTCTCGCGAACGAAACGCCGGAGGCGCCCGAGAAGCGGCCCGACGCTGCACAGGATCAGCCGGAGCTCGGGGTGCTTCGGCTTGAGCGTCGCGTAGGCCTCCATGAGGTACATCGCGCCCTTGCGCGGTTCGAGCCGGCCGACGAACAAGATGTTGATCTTGCCGTCCTGGTATTCCGGGAACGGTTTCGCGCTCGAATAGAACTGGACATCCACCCCGTTCGGGATGATCCGGTAGTCGCCGGGGAAGTACGTGGAGATGAAATGTCGCGCCGCGCTCGAGACCGCGATCCGCGCGTCGAGCTTGTTCATGTAGCGGTTCCCGATGACGCGACCAGCCCAGTACGAGAACGAGAAACCTCCAAAGGCGTGGAAGGTCGCGACCTGCGGGCAGCGCGCCGAGTCGAGGATCTGCATGGAGAGGAACGGCACGAGCGGCTCGTGGTGGTGGATGATGTCGAACCGCTCGCGGTCCAGCATGCGCGAGACGAGCCACTCGAGGCGGAGCGACAGCGTGATCCGCCCAATCGCGCCGTTGTATGGGACGGCGATTGCCTGTCCGATCGGGATCACGTCCTGCGCGGGCGGATCGTCGCCCCATGGCGCCGTGATGATCCGTACGTCATGTCCCAGACGGCGGAGCTCCGCGTAGCTCTCGCGGATGTAGGAATTCGCGCCACCCGGTCGGGGGTACGCATACGGAGAGACGATCCCGATCTTCATGCTCTCTTTTTCTTGCCCATGCCGCCCGACCGAGCCATTCTGCGGCGCGCGCGTTTCACCGGGTCGCGGACCATCGACCGCCATTGCTGCTTTGCGGCGCCGTCGAGGTGCTCGCGGAGCGTCCAACTGCGTCCGTCGGCCCTCGTCGCCTTCGCTCCCAAGGCGGTTCGGAGCTGCTCCGCGGTGCTTCCCGGGAAATCGGTCCAGCACGTCCCGACGAGCGCGGCGTGGTGCGCGTCGCTCGAGCCGGACTCCGCGATCCGCAGCGCGTGCGTGTTGAGCCACAGAGCGCGGGACGCGCGGACGCGTCCGGCATACGAGGGATTGCGGACCTCGATGGCATCCACCATCCGCGAATCGTCTCCGTAGGCCGCGAGCTGCCGCAGCGCGCCCTCCCCGATGGAGAAAGTCAGGTACGAAAGGGGATGGGGCGCGATCGCGATGCCACCGGCCTTATGGATCCGCGAGACCGCCTCTACCAGCGAGCAGAACATCGGGACCTCGTCCTCGATCCACAGCGCGAGGAGATGCCCCGATCGAGTCGTGACCTCCGCGCCGGGAATGACGGAGACAGGGCTCGCGCGCCGCGCCGCGAGCTCGCGCAGCGCGAACGCGCCGCGGATGTCGTCGTGATCGGTCAGCGCGATCGCGTCGAGACCCGCCCGCTCCGCGGCGTCGAGGATCTCCTCGATCGAAGAGAGACCGTCACCGAGATCGCTGTGAACGTGGAGATCCGCCCTCCCCATCTTCAAGCAGCTCGTCCCGTCGGCCTAGCCTCCGCAGGGGCAGGGACCTCTGGGCGCGGAAGCGACCGCCACGGGCTCAAGGCTGAGGGACTCGCTCCTCGCGGGCAGGGGGAGGGGCCCAGGGGGCAGGGGCCCCCGGCCGCGTAGCGGAGCGCGCAGCGCGCTCGTCGCTCATTCATGTTGCTCAAGCAGCTCGTCCCGTCGGTTCGTCCCACACCGGCCGAAACACCGTCCACTGCTCGGGATGCTCTTTGATGTACCGCTCCAGGACCGCGGCGAACTGACGGACACCGGCGCGGACGTCGGCCTCACGGTCGCCGGTCGACGCGAGCACGAGCGGCTCTTCAATCCGCGCGTGGAGAAGACCGTTCTCGCGCCACGTGAACGCGGGGACCAGCGCCGCGCCGGTGCGAAGTGCCAGGGCGACGTGCGCCGACGGCAGGAGTGCCGTGCGACCGAAGAACTCGACCCGCTCGCCGATCCCCGTGACCGCGCGGTCCGCGAGGATGCCAAGCACGCCGCCGTCGCGGATCACCCGGTGAATTGCGAACGCCGAGTCCATGGGTACGAGCACGAGGCCTTGCGCCTGCCGCGCTCGGTTCACCGCGTGCATGAGCTCGGAGTCGGTCTTCTCGGCCGGGAGCGTCAGCGTGTAGCCACGGTGCATGAGAACCTGGCCGACAAGAGCGACCGGGCCGAGGTGCGCGCTGCCGAAGATGACCCCCTTCCCGAGGCGCTGCGCGCACAGGAAGCGATCCCAGCCCTCGACGCGGACGATCGCGTCGAAACGCGCGCGGTCGAGCCGCGGGATGTGGAACACCTCGAGGTACTGCCGCACCTGATTCACGAACACGCGTCGGGCCGAGAGAGACCGCTCCGGCGCGATTATCGCCAGGTTCGCGCGCACCGCGGCGCGGCCGCGAGGCGCCGCGAGGTACGCGATCGTGCCGACGACCTCCGAGATCGGTCCCTGCCAGCCCGGCGGCACTCTCGGCAGAGCCCGCTCCGCCGCGGTCGCGAGCGCCCGCTCAGCGCCCATGCGCTAGATGGTGCCTTCGGGCCGGGTCCACATTGGGCGGAATATGTACCACTGGTCCGGATCGCCGCGGACGAGCTGCTCGAGGCCGTGAACGATCGTCTGCGTCGTGCGCTCGATGTCGTGAGCGGCCTGTTTCGTGCGTTCGACGAAGATCGGCGGGAGGGCGACACCGCGGAACGTGTTGTCGCGCTCGCGCGTGACCGCGGCGACCACGATCGGCGCGCCCGAAACCCGGGCGAGGTTCGCCGCGATCGTCGGGAAGGCGGTGCGCTCGCCGAAGAACATGACCTCCACGTTGTCGAGCTCCTTCGCGCGCGGCCCGAGGTCCATCATGAGTCCGACCATCTCGTTACGGCGCAGCGCCTGAAGCACCTGCCGCACCGCTCCCTCAGGTGGCAAGAGCCTCACGTTCTTGTGCGCCCGGTTCGCGACGAGGAGATCCATGAGGCGCTGGTTCTCGAGTTCGTCGGCGATCACGTTCAGCGGCATCTCGTCCGCGATACGGGCTCCGCCGATCTCGAAGTTGCCGAAGTGCATCGAGACGAAGATCAAGCCGCGCCCGTGGTCGCGTGCGGCTCGGAAGTACGACCACGAACGCGGATCGACTGCGACGAGTCGCTCGAAGTCCTCGGAATCCAGCCGCGGGAACCGCATGATCTCGACGAGGTACTTCGCAAAGTTGCGGAACGAGCGTCGCGCTACGCGCGCGACATCGCGGTGGCTGGCCGGTAGGTCGAGCACGATGGCGAAGTTCTGCTTCGCGATCCGCCGCCGCCCGATCCAGACGAGATAGGCGATCTCGCCGCCGACGACGGCTGCCGGGTACGTGATCCAGGAGGGCAGGCGCTGAGCAAGCGTGGCCCCGAGACGCCAGCCCCAGAATGCCGATCCGTGCAAGAGGCGGTCGAGCACCTAGGAAGCCCCGCTGAGCGTCTGCTGTCCCGAACGTCCTTTGATGTATTCCTCCACGCCCTCACGCGCTCGGTCGTCGGGAATCTGGCGCGGCGGCGACTTCATGAAGTACGCCGACGGCGCCACGATCGTGCCTCCGAGGCCACGGTCGAGCGCGAGCTTGCAGCAGCGTATTGCGTCGATGACCACGCCGGCGCTGTTCGGCGAGTCCCAGACCTCGAGCTTGACCTCGGCGTTCAGCGGTACATCGCCGAAGGTGGTTCCCTCCATACGGATGTAGCACCACTTACGGTCGAGAAGCCACGGAACATAGTCGGATGGTCCGACGTGGACGTCCTTGGGGTCGAGCGGATAGTCGAGCATGCTCGTGACGGCGTTCGTCTTGCTGATCTTCTTCGACTCCAGACGCTCGCGCTCGAGCATGTTGAGGAAGTCGGTGTTGCCGCCGAAGTTGAGCTGGTACGTCCGGTCGAGACGCACGCCCCGGTCCATGAAGAGCCGTGTGAGCACGCGATGCGTGATCGTGGCGCCGACCTGCGACTTGATGTCGTCTCCGATGATCGGGAGGTTCTTCTGCGCGAAACGCTTCTGCCAGTACGGCTCCCGGGCGATGAAAACCGGGATGCAGTTGATGAACGCGCAACCCGCTTCGAGCGTCTGCTCGACATACCACTTGGTGGCCTCTTCGCTGCCCACGGGCAGATAGCTCACGACGACGTCGACCTCGCGATCGCGGAGGATCCCGACGACGTCGTCCGTGGCGCCGGGTGCCTTCTTGACGACCTCGGAGAGGTACTTGCCGATGCCGTCGTGGGTCATGCCTCGCGAGACCTTGACCCCGGTGCGCGGGACATCCGCGAAGCGGTAGGTGTTGTTCGGCTCCTGATAGATCGCGTCGGCCAGGTCTTTTCCGACCTTGTTACGGTCCACGTCGATCGCGGCGACGAAGTCCACGTCCCGGATGTGATAGCCACCGAGGTCGACGTGCATGATCCCCGGAATGCGGTCGCCGGACTTGGCGCCCCGGTAGTAGTGCACGCCCTGCACGAGCGAGCTCGCGCAGTTGCCGACGCCGATGATCGCGACGCGGATCCGCTTGTTCCTGCTGCCGCGCCGCGTTGCTCGCTTTTTCTTTCCTTTAGTCGCAGTCGCCATGGCTTCGGATTTCTACCTTTCTTTGATCGAGAGTTGGCGGCCCACGTGGACCACCCGCAAGACGAAGGTGATCGACGAGAGGAGCGCGAGGGCGAGGACCGCCGCGACGAACAGGGCCTGGGCGTCGAACACGGCCCATGCGGCGAGGCCGAGGAGGAAGATGACGATGCGCGCCTCACGGGGCGCGGGGCCGACGCTCGCGCCGACGCCGAGCGATTCGGCCTTCGCCCGGACATACGGAACCAGAGACGATGCGACGAGCGCTACGAGGGACGACCAAAGGAGCAGCGGCTGGCCGAGACTCGCGCCCGATGCCGCCGCGCCGACGAAGAGGGCGCCGTCCGCTATCCGGTCGACCGTCGAGTCGAGGAAAGCGCCGAGGCGCGTCCCGCCGCCTGATGCTTTGGCGAGCTGCCCGTCGAGCGTGTCGGCAAGCGTTCCCACGAGCAGGACGAGGAGCGCCGGCAGCGGCAAACCGGCGGCGAGCAGTCCCGCCCCGGCAACGGTCAGCACGCCTCCAGCGACCGTGACCGCGTTCGCCGAGATGCCGATTCCGGCGAGAGCGCGAGCCAGCGGGCCGATCCCCGCGCGCGCCCCTTCCGCCAGCCGGTCGGGCACCACGCCGTGGCTCACGCTTGCGCCTCGGCGCGATTCATGAGGAGGCGGAAGCCGCGCGCGTTGAGCTCGGCGAACTTTTCGCGGTCGAACGAGCAGCGCACCTCGCGGCCGACGCGTTCCATTCGGACGATCCCCGCGCGGCGCAGGCGGCGCAGATGCCAGGACATGAGCGGTTGGCTGATGCGAAGACGGCGGGCGAGCTCGGAAACAGGTTGCTCGCCTTCGGTCACGAGGATCTGAACGATACGCAGGCGGTTGACGTCGCCGAGTGCGCGGTAATAGCTCCGCAGCTCGCGCAGGCTGGATTGGCTCAGGAGCGCTCCCCGTTCCATCAGCGGCTAGCATAAGCGGGAATTTATAGGTCACCAAGCGCCAATTCGGTCGCGGTGGGAGAATCGCGACATGCCCCAGGGCCAACCCCTCGCCGCACGGATGCGGCCACGTGACCTCGATGAGTTTGTCGGCCAGACACATTTGGTCGGCAAGGGCCGCGTGCTGCGCAAGGCCATGGATGCGGGTCAGCTGCCGTCGATGATTTTGTGGGGGCCGCCCGGCACCGGCAAGACGACCCTGGCGGCGATCGGGGCGACGCGCACGAACTCACGTTTCGTGGCTATCTCGGCGGTCGCGTCCGGTGTCGCCGAGCTCAGGAAGATCATCGACGAATCCCGAAAGCTCCGCGCTCTCACGAATCAGGGCACGGTCCTTTTCATCGACGAGATCCATCGCTTCAACAAGGCGCAGCAGGACGTCGTGCTGCCGTATGTCGAGAACGGCGACGTCACGCTGCTCGGCGCCACGACGGAAAACCCCTCCTTCGAGGTCAACTCGGCGCTCCTGTCGCGATCCCGCGTCTTCACCCTGAAGCCGCTTACCGAGGACGAGGTCCGGGTCATCGTCCAGCGCGCACTCGAGGACCAGCGCGGACTCGGCGGGACGGTCGCGCTCACGAGGGAAGCCGAAGACGGCCTCGTCGCGGTGAGCAATGGAGACGCGCGCGTAGCGCTGAACGCGCTCGAGCTCGCCGCCGACTCCGCGGTGCCCGGACCCGACGGGAAGAAACCGATCGGGCTCGACGAGGTCAAGGAGGCCCTGCAGCGGCGCTCGCTCCTCTACGACCGCGCCGGCGACCAGCACTACGACACGATCTCGGCGTTCATCAAGAGCGTCCGCGGCTCGGACCCGGACGCCGCGCTCTACTGGCTCATGCGCATGATCGACGCGGGCGAGGACCCGATGTTCATCGCGCGCCGGATTGTCATCCTCGCCGGTGAGGACGTCGGCCTCGCCGATCCACAGGCGCTGGTGATCGCGAGCGCAGCCCAGCAGGCTACGCACCTGATCGGGATGCCCGAGGCCTACTACCCGCTCGCCGAGGCAAGCGTGTACCTGGCGCTCGCGCCGAAGTCGGATTCGCTCAAGCGCGGCCTCGGCGAGCTGCAGCACGACCTCGCCGAGACCCGAGTCGACCCGGTGCCGCTTCATCTGCGCAACGCACCCACGCGCCTCATGGCCGAGCAGGGGTACGGGCGCGGCTACAAATACGCCCACGACTTCGAGGGCCACGTCGCACCGGATGAGACCTATCTACCCGAATCCCTTGCAGGCCGCCGCTACTACGAGCCGACCGACCTCGGCGCCGAGGCCAAGTTGAAGGCGCGGCTCGAAGAGCTCAGGCGAAGCGTGCGACGAACAGGCCCAGCTCGAACAGGAGATACATCGGGGCCGCGACAAGGGTCTGGTTAAAAGGGTCGGGCGTCGGCGTGATGATCGCGCCGATCACGAACGCCGCGAGAAACGCGTAGCGGCGCTGCTTCGCGAGCCACGCTCGCGTGATGACGTGGATCTTCACGAGCGCGAAGATCACCACCGGGACCTCGAAGACGAGGCCCATCCCCAGGATGAAGATCGTCACGAACGAGAGGTAGTCCGCCGCTCGCAGCTGGTTCTTGATGACATCTTCCCCGAACGTGATCAGGAACTTGATCGCGTTCGGGAGCAGGACGAAGTAGCAGAACAGCATTCCCGCGATGAACAGGGCGATGACGGGCAGCCCCATGAAGCGGATGAACCGCCGCTCCTTGGGCAGGAGCGCCGGATCGATGTAGGCGTAGATCTCGTACAGGATGAGCGGCATCGCGAGCGCGATTCCGGCAAAAAGCGCGACGCGGAAGTATGTCGTGAAGTTCTCCGTCGGACTGAACGAGACGAGCGTCGTCGGGGGCACGTGGCACGAGTAGGCCGGGATGAAGGTGCAATCCACGGGAATGAGCAGGATGCGAATGAGCTGCGTCCCGAAGAAGAACGCGATCGCTGTCGTAATAACGAGCGCGATGGCCGACACCACGAGACGGTCTCGGAGCTCGCCAAGGTGTTGAACAAGCGAGAGCTCTTTGTCCCGTTCGCGAGTGGCCGTGCCCGAGCTCATTTGTCGCCCGTCACGCTAGCAGTTGCCCCGACCTAGAATTGACCTCCCATCCGCCCCCGTAGCTCAGCGGATAGAGCGACGGCCTCCGGAGCCGTAGACAGGCGTTCGATTCGCCTCGGGGGTACCGGCGCGACGCAGGGACGGCATGGTTGGTGCAGACATCGACCCGTAACGAAAACGGAGGTGTCTGCATGGGCATCATCGCCTTCCTGATCGTTGGGCTGATCGCGGGCTTCATAGCACGCGCTCTCGTCCCGGGTCCGGACCCGATGGGTTGGCTCGGCACCATGATCCTGGGCATCGTCGGATCGTTCGTCGGCGGCACGCTCGCGGCTCTCGTTTTCGGCGGGACGCTCGAGCTGTCGGCATCGGGCATCGTCGGCTCGATCGTCGGCGCGATCCTCGTGCTCTTGATCTGGCGCGCTATGGGTGGCCGGCGCGGCGTCGTCGCCTGACGCGACGGGCGAGTAGGGGAGAGAGGCCGCGGCGCTCAGTGCGTCGCGGTCTCTTCGTCTGCCAGGACGATCCGGTTCGTCGCCACCCAAAATTTGCCGAATCGATCCTTCACCAGCCACTCTTCGCCGTTCGGCGAGGGCCGGACGAGCTCGCCGACGCGACGATCGGGTCCGAAGATGACCTTCGTGCCGGAGCGAAGCTCGATGGGCGGGCGGCGGCTCATCGCGTCGAAACTCTAGCCGCTCCAACGAGGCTTTCGTCGAGGCGTCGCACGTACTCGCCGAACATCGGCTCGACGAAGTCGTAGCGGCCGCGCCCCAGCCGGACGACGAGGCCGCGCTCCTGCAGCGCGGCGAGCGCGCGCAGGACCTCGGGCCGCGGCACAGCGCCTCCCTCGGCGTCGGCCGCGTACAACACGGCGCGGTGGGCGATCCGTTTCGCGACCTGCTGCAGGTACTTGTGCGACCCGAGCTCCGTCCAATGAAGCGCGAACGGCCGTTCCAGCTCGCGCATCGCCTGCTCGTACGCGACCTCGAGAAAGTCCGAAGTCACACTTCGTGCCGCCGCGTCCCGCATGAGGTAGTAGAGCGCGGCGCAGACCTGCATCGTGTCCTGTGGGTGACCGCCTGTCGCATCGAGGAGACGGTCAATGCTCGCGTCGTCGATGGTCATCTTCTTCGCGGCGAACTTGGAGCGGAGATATTCGAGCCAGTCGTCTGGATCTATGCCGAAGCGGTGCCCGCCCGCGTCGGTGAGGTCGAGCGGCACGGCGAATCGATAGAAGGCGTGGCCTTTCGCGCTGAAGAGCTCCTCGAGGATGCCCTGCTCCGAGCCGAGGAAGGCATAGCTCACCCCGCGATGGGCCTGGAACCGAGCTCGCATTACGTCGAAGATCCGGGGTCCGAGCCGTCCCGCGGCCTGGAACTCGTCGAGCACCACCACCACGCGCTTGCCGGTGCGCTTCGCGAGCCCCTGCGGCAGGTCGAGAGCGCCCTCGAAGAAACGCTGCGCGTTCGTCTCGCGAGCGAGCTGGAGAGCGAGCTCCACGTGCTCGTACTTCACCTTCACCGTTGGCTGCATCCCCGCCGCGATCGCCTTGGCCTGCTCGAAGCTCCTTTCGACTCCCGAGAGATTCATCAGGATCGCGTCCGCGAGCCGCTCGCCAAGCCCGCGAATGTCCGTGGCCCCGAGGCAATCGACGTACGCGGTGTGCCCCCCGTGCCGCCGGATCCGGCGAAGCGCCTCGACGATGATGGAGGTCTTCCCGATCCGTCGTGGGCCCGAGATCAGGACGTGCTGCCCATCCTCGAGCCGCTCGATGAGTCGCCGCAGGTAGGCTTCCCGGCCGACGAGGTCGGCCGCGGGCACCGGGCCGCCCACGGGAAAGTACGGCGTGGCGAGCGTCCGGTCGCGCGGCCGCAACACGGCACTCATCATACATCCGGTGTATCAATCACACGCTGGCGATGCATGCAGCGGCGACGTGGGACGATGGCGGGGTGCCGTATCTCGTTGCCGCGATCGTCGCCGTGCTCGCCGCGGTGACCGGCTGGCTCGCACGACCGCTTTCGCCCGGTCCAGCCGAACGCCGCGAGCTCATCGAGGCCGTGAACGCGGTCGACCGCGAGCTCGCCGCGAACCTCGAGCTTACGTCGGTGTTCGATCAAACGAAGCAGGCGGTGACCCTCGAGAACGGCGAGTTCGCCCGCTATCGCGAGACCCTCGAACGAGACGCGGGGCCCGCCGCAGCGGCGATCGCCGCGCTCTACGAGGGGATGTCGGAAGCGGAGTCGGCGATGGAGCGCCGAGGACCCGCGAACTCGCTCCGCCCGGAGGACCGCAGCCTCATCGAAGGTTGGGAAGGTGACGCGCGTGCGGCGCAGCGCTCCCTTCGCGATGTCCTTCGGGCTCGCCCTCGTGCGGGCTGGCCCGCGGTCAGCGCTCGCTTGCACGGGCGCTTTGCGCGGCGTTAGACGACCCCTGTCTCGCTAATGGCACGAACCGTGCATCCAGAGCGTTAAACAGCCGGATGTCCATCAAGGGGATCGCTCCTGGCAGAGCGTACCGTGCCTACCGCTTTCCGACCCGTGCGGGCGGTCGCCTGTCGCGGCGGGTCAGCGCGGTGCGCCCTGTCGGCACGTTCGCGGGGGTCCTCACTGCAGTTCTCCTGGCAGGTGTCGGGTTCGTCGGAGTGGCGGCGGCCGCGACCTTCGGCTACTTCGCCTCGGATCTTCCCTCCGCGAGCGACCTCGCCACGGTCCCGATTCCACTCACCACACATATCTACGACCGTAGCGGCGAACATCTCCTGTACACGCTGTCAGATGAACGACGCGACCTGATCTCGATCGATGCCGTTCCAAAGCGGATGCAGGACGCGACCATCGCGATCGAGGACAAGACCTTCTGGAGCAATCCCGGTGTCGATGTCGGCGGCATCGTGCGGGCGATCCAGGTCAACAGCTCGAGCGGCCGCATCACGCAGGGCGGCTCGACGATCACCCAGCAGCTGATCAAGACACGTCTGCTCGGCGACGATCCGACGTTCACGCGCAAGATCAAGGAAGCGATCCTCGCCGTCGAGGCGACGCGGACCTTCAGCAAATCCCAGATTCTCGAGATGTATTTCAACCAGATCTATTACGGGAACCAGGCCTACGGCCTCAAGGCGGCGGCCGCAACGTACTTCGGCGTCACCGATCTGAATCAGCTGACGCTCGGACAGATGGCGCTCCTCGCCGGCCTCCCGCAGGCCCCATCGGACTACGACCCGAGCCAGAACATGGAGGGCGCAAAGGCGCGCCGCGCGCTCGTGCTCGACGCGATGGTCGACAACGGATATGCCACCGCGACGGAGGCTGGGGCCGCCAAGCTGGAGGAGATCGTCGTCAAGCCGGTGACGACCTCGCTCTACGCGCCCCACTTCACCTTCCGCGTGCGCGAGCAGCTCGTGCAGGTCCTCGGCGAGAAAGCGGCGTATCGCGGCGGCTACAACGTCTACACGTCCCTCGACTGGACCATGCAGCAGCTCGCCGAAAAAGAGGTGCGCCAACACGTCGACGCCCTGAAGGGCAGCAACGTCAACAACGCCGCCCTCATCACGATGGACCCGACGACCGGAGAGATCCTCGCGTACGTCGGAAGCTACGACTACTACATGCACACCCCGCAAGTTCAGGGCGACTACGACCACGCCGGCATCGCGTTCCGTCAGCCGGGCTCGACGTTCAAGCTATTTACGTACCTCACCGGGATGCAGAAGGCCGGCATGACCGCCTCGACCCAGCTCTACGACATCCAGTTCAACATGCCCGACGGAACCGGCAAGAGCTACAGCCCCAAGGACGCGACGAAGGAGCAGCACGGGCCGGTCACCATCCGGCAGGCGCTGCGCGAGTCGCTGAACCTTCCGGCCCTGCAGGTAACCCGGACCGTCGGCGTCGACGCGATCATCGATACGGTCCACCAGCTCGGCATCAACCGCGACTGGGACCGATCGCGTCTAGGTCTGTCGTTCGGCATCGGCGCGGGCGAGATGCGCCTCATCGACATGGCGAGCGCATACGAGGTCATCGCGAACATGGGCGTCCGCGTCGACCCGACCTTCATCCTCAAGATCGTTGACCCGTCAGGCAAGGTCGTGAAGGACTACTCCAAGCCCGAGGGTCGCCGCGTTCTCGACCAGCGCTACGCCTGGATCATGGACGACATCCTGAAGGACAACACCAACCCGCAAGGCTCGTTCGTCTTCGGTCCCTGGACGACGATCGGCCGGCCCGCGGCACTCAAGACCGGGACAACGGACAACCTGCAGGACGTGCTCGCGATCGGCTTCACGCCGCAGCGCCTCACCGCGATCTGGATGGGCAACTCCGATAACTCCGAGATGCGCGGCATCTCTTCGGCGCTCGGTCCGGGCGTGCTCTGGCGCGACTACATGAAGACGGTGGTAAACCAGCTGCCCCCGGACTGGTACGCGCGACCGGAGGGGATCGTCGACAAGGTCGTCTGCGTGAACCCGTCGCTGTATGGCGGCAATGGCTCGGGGCTCCTGCCCGGACCGAGCTGCCCCGCCGGCTTTCGGTTCACGGAGCACTTCGTGCAGGGCACCGAGCCGACGACCGACGACCGGACCTTTTACACCTCATGCGGAATCAACCTCCGCGCGCCTTTCTTCGACTGGCAGCGGGATTACAACGCTTGGGCACAAGGCGCGGTCTCTGGCGCCTACAGCTACAACGGACGCTTCAGCTGGCGGATCTGCGGGTTCGCCCCGAAGCCAAGCGAGTCCCCATCGCCCTCGCCGGGACAGAGCGGACAACCGGTCACACCGCAGCCGCAGCCGACGCCGCCCCCGGCACGCACGCGCAAGCCCTAAGCAAAGCGCGGATTCGTCCCTAGACTCGGCGGCGTGAGGGCGGTCATCGGCGTTTCCTTCTATACGCCCGTCGAGGGCGAGCTTCGCGAGCTCGAGCGGCGGCTGTTGGAGGTCGGCCGAGGCGCGCATCCGGTCTTCCGTGACGCGGTCGCGCACCTCTTTACGACGCCCGGCAAGCTCCTGCGGCCGACGCTCGTATTCCTCTCGTCGCGGTTCGGCCCGAGACAGGACCGCGAGGTCGTGTTGAATCTCGCCGAGTCGCTGGAGCTGGTACACACCGCCTCGCTCGTCCACGACGATGTGGTGGATCGAGCGGAAGTGCGCAGGAACATTCAGACCGTGAACGCGAAGTGGAACGACGACGTCGCCCTCATCGTCGGCGACTACCTCTTTGCCAAGGCCTACGCGCTCGCGGCCGTGCTGCCGAAACCCGAAGTCATCTCGATCGTGGCGCAAACCGTTTTCGCGCTGTGTGACGGAGAGCTCGGCGAGATCACCGCCACGCCCTCTCTTCCGAGCGAAGCCTCATACCTCGACCGCATCGAGCTCAAGACCGCATCGCTGTACGCGGCCTGCAGCCAGGGCGCCGCCCTGCTCGCCGACGCGGAGCCCGATCACGTCGCCGCGCTCGGCGCGTTCGGGACGAGTCTCGGTATGGCTTTCCAGATCACCGATGACGTCCTCGATCTTGTCGGCGACGAGGCCGATTTCGGAAAGACGGTCGGCCGCGATCTCCTCGAGGGGATGCCGACCCTACCGATGATTTATGCCGTGGAGGAGCGCGACGGCACGGGAGGAGCGCTCGCGGCCCGTATCCTGGCCCCCGCGAAGACCGAAGACGACGTACGCGCGCTGCTTACGGAGATCCGCGGATCGAGCGGTCCAGAGCGTGCCCGCCAACGCGCCCTCGCCTTCCATGACGCCGCGATCAGGGCGCTCGACCGCCTTCCGGATCGCCCGGAGCGGGAGGCGTTGCAGGATGCGGCCGATTTCGTCGTGAGCCGGGTGCGCTGATGGCTTCAGCGGAGATCGAATCCTTCCGCGGCCGCGTTCTTCGGGAGCTCGACCGCGTCGTGAAGGCGCTGGACGGGCTCGATGAGGAAGCCGTCAACTGGAAACCACCCTCGCCATCCGCGAACACGCTGCTCGTGCTCGCGACGCACACGCTCGGCGCCGCCGAGGATCACATCGTGCGCCAGGTCGCCGGCAAGCCGATTGCGCGATCACGCGACGCCGAGTTCGCTGTTCACGGCTCGGCTGCCGGGATCAGGGCGCGTGCCGCCGAGGTGAAGAGCCGGATCGGCGATGCCCTGGAAGGCTTCGACCCTGCGCTCCTGGGGGATGAGCGGGACACGCCCTCGGGCAAGCGCACCGCGCGCGACCTGCTGGTGCACGCGGTGGCCCACGCATCGGAACACGCTGGCCAGGCCGAGCTCACACGTGACCTTTACATCGCGAAAAGGGGGAGCACATGAAGGCCAAGGTCGTGGGCGATGGCACCAAGGCGAAACCCTGGAAGCTGACGACGCCGAGTGGATCGTCCGAATACGAGATGTACCGCGCCGAAGACGCCGATCCGCCCGCGATCGTGTGCGTCGTCGGCAAGACGGAGTTGCGCTATCACCTACGTGCCATTGACGATCTGCACGCGATGCTGAAGAAGCACGGCGACTGGATGCTCCTCGGGAGCGCCGACGAGCAGAAGCCGGCGGCGGAGGGCACCGTCGAGGCGTGGGGGCGATCGCCAAAGAATCCGGTCAAGGGCTGGTATGGCCTGAAGAAGGGTCTGCGCGGACGCTTCGGGATGTACATGCCGCCGCTCCTCGAGGCGCTTGGCCTCGCCGAGGTCGAGCACAACCCGAAGAACAATCGGATGCGCGCCGTCTAGGGTCGGGGCGGTCGCGCGCCGCGCCGCTTCCCGCGGCGCCGGCGACGTTTGCGTTGCCCCTCGCCAGCCTCGGATACGGGCGTCGGACGCTCCTGCCGCGGCACCTCATCGCTGCCGTACGTTCCGACACCCTTGGTGTGCGCTGGGATCGCCTGGAACGACACGCCGAGCTCCGCCGCCCCGAATTCCTTGCGCGTTCCGTCAACCATCCCGACGACGATCGACTCCTTCACCACGTTGACGCCCTGGGTCGTGGCGCAGCCGGACGTGCCGCACGAGCCGCTGACACAGGATGGGATGTGGAAGGTCTCGCCGAGCTTCGGCAGCTTGCCCTTCACCTCTTGGTAGGTCTCGAGCTCGTAGATGAGGCAGCACTTGAGCCGGCCGCACACGCCGGTCAGCTTCGACTGATTCAAGGGGAGGTCCTGCTCCTTGGCCATACGGATCGAGATGTTCGAGAACTTGTCGAGCCACGACGAGCAGCACAGCTCGCGCCCGCAGGTACCCACGCCGGTCATCACCTTGGTCTCGTCGCGCGCTCCCATCCGTCTGAACTCGATACGCGTGCCGAAGTGCGCGGCGAGCGCCGCGTTCAGCTCGCTGAGGTCGGGACGGTCGTCGCTCGCGAAGAAAAAGACCAGGCTCGAGCCGTCGAATTGCCAATCGGCCCCGAGGATCTTCACCGCCAGGTTGCGCGCGCGGACCATCTCGGCCGCGGCTCTTGTCGCGTCCTCTTCCATGCGCTTGTGTTTGTTCATCGCGAAGAGGTCCGCGCCATTCGCCTTGCGCACGACGGTGCCGAGTGGCGGGTCGACCATCACGAGCGGGGAGTCCGTCGGCAAGATCGCGACGCGGGCCGCATCCTCCCCGAGCTCGGTGCGGACGATCACGAAGTCGTTCAGATCGACATCGTTCACCCCGCCGGTCTCGAAGAAGTACATCCGGCCCGCCTTCATGAAGCGAGCGCCGATGACCGTGCGCGGCGTGATCATGCGGCCGCTCCGGCGAAAGCCGCGGCGTAGGGAAGGCGCAGCACGAGCAGCTCGAGCAACATGCGTGCGTTGACGTTCGACTCGATGACATCGCGCCGCAAGCGATCAAGGGACAGGGCCAGGTCGACGAGCTCGCGCTGGCCCACCGAGTTCGCGAGGGCGGCCGATTCGCGTGCCCGTTCCGGCCGGAGCGCGCGCTCGGCGCCGTGCGCCGCGACCGCGGCGTCCCGCGCGAGCTCGCTCCACCCACCGAGGCGGGACTCGATCGCGTCGTTGCGTTTCTGAGGGTCGCGCTCGGACTCGGCCAGGTCGACCGCCCACGCGAAGCGGTCCGTGAGGCCGCTGCCCACGAGCCTGTAGAACTCCGACTCGAGAGACCGGCGCGCCTTTCGCGTAGCCTCGTCGCTTGCGAGCTCGACCGCGACGCCAGGGCGGCCCGCGCCCGCCGCCGCGTGACGGCGCGCATCGGCGCCGAAGCGCTTGCTCAACCCATCCGCGATCTCGGCCGTCGCCACCAGGCGCAGCGGAAGCGGTATCAGGCGGGAGCGGATCGTCTCGAGCAGCCGCGCCGGAGTGGGTGTCAGGAGGAGAAGCACGGCGTGGATCGGCGGCTCCTCCAGCGTCTTTAGGAGAGCCACCTCGGCGTGCTCTGAGAGGTCTGCCGCGTCGTCGATGATGACGACCCGCCACCGTCCCTCGAGTGGCCGGAGGGCAAGGTCCTGCTGCATCTCCCGGATCTGCTCGATCGCGATGAGCTTCTTGTCCGAGTCTCTCTCGAGATCGATGAGCCGAGTGACCAGGCGGACGTCGGGATGGGTGAAATGCTCGACTTTTCGGCACGCAAGGCAACTCCCGCAGCCACCGGCGGCGGGTGGCTCAGCGGTGCAGAGGAGCGTCTGCGCCAGCCGGATCGCCACCGTTCTCTTGCCGATCGACCGCGGGCCGCTGAGCTCGTACGCATGGGCCACGTCGCCCTCGAGCGCTTTCTCGCCCAGACGAGCGAGGAGGCGACGCTGCCCGATCACATCACGCACTCGGGTGCGTGAATTCTAGTCGGCTAGCAGCAAGGCTCCTCGTCCGGCGGGCAGCATTCGGGTGCCGGGCAACACGGGGCGGGGCAGCAGGGCTCATTCACGCGACGACCTCCTTTCGCGCACGGATGTACGCGCTCGCGATCGCGCCTTCGACTCCGTCGAGCCGAACCTCGCGTGTGACTTCGACGTTGACGCCCGTGAAACCAGCATCGGAGAGCGCCGTCGTGTATTCCTCGATGGAAATCGTTCCCGCCACGCAGCCGGCCCATTGATCGAGCGAGTGCTTCACCTCGGCGGGAAGCTCCGCGAGCGCGACCATATCCGCCACGGCGAGCCGGCCGCCTGGCCGGAGAACCCGGTGCGCCTCGCGCAGCACGGCTCGCTTGTCTGCCGCGAGATTGATCACGCAATTCGAGATAACGACATCCACGCTGGCGTCGGGGAGTGGAATCTGCTCGATGGTGCCTTTCAGGAACGTCGCGTTCGGGACGGCCGCCCTGGTCTGATTGCCTTGAGCGACCGCGAGCATCTCATCGGTCATGTCCACGCCGTACGCATGACCGCCTGGCGCGACCCGTCGTGCCGAAAGGAGAACGTCGAGACCCGCGCCGCTCCCGAGGTCGAGAACGCGCTCGCCCGGTCGCAGGTCGGCCAGAAGCGTCGGATTTCCGCAACCGAGACTCGCGGTCGGGTCGATGCCGACCGAGGCGAGCGCCTCAGCCGAGTACTCCGTCCTGATGTCAGAGCAATCGTCGTCGCAGCAAGCGCCGCCTGATGCGCCGACCGTTACCCGGAGCCTGTCACCGTCGTCATGGAGCTTCCAATCAGCGGTCCCGCAGCAGACCCGCTCTGCGTCGAGGAGCCGCGCCAGCTCGGCGTGTGTCTCCGGCGACGCGCGGTACGTCGACGTCACGACCCCCCCGGCCTCGTCTCGGCCGATGAGGGCCGCCCCATCGATGCTGTTCCACTCGGCGCGGCGTGTCGCGAGGTCGGCCGTGCCGAGGTTGCACGCCAGACCGAGCCGCCCGGTGACGCCCGCCGGGGCCATCTGCAAGGCCTTCGCGGCGTAGCGTGTCCGAATCGCTTCCCGTATGTCACTCACACCAGACCCTCCGACGCATAGACAAGCGTCGATGGGACGCTAACGAATCCATTGACGTCCGTCAATGGGTCTGGGAGACTCGAACGGTGGAGAGAATCGCAGTGCTGCCGGAGCGCGAGCGCGGCGTCTGCTGCCCGCCGACGCTGAGAGCACGCCCGGAGAAGATCGAACAGACGAGCGAGATTCTGAAAGCGCTGGCCGACCCGACCCGTCTCCAGATGATGCTCTCCCTCCGCGACGCCAAGGAGCCCGTGTGTATCTGCGACTTCACCGCGACCTTCGATATCTCGCAGCCGACCGTTTCGCACCATATGTCGAGGCTCCGCGAAGCCGGGCTGGTTGATGTCACCAAGCGAGGAATCTGGTCTTTCTACCGGCTCGCGCCGGACCTTCCTGCCGCCACCCGACGGATCCTGAACGCTATCGGCTAGCTGCCCGCTCCCGCGCGGCCTCGTACGCGCGCTCGGTCCGATCGGCCACCAGCTCCCATGTCCATTTCTCCTGAAGCCGGAAGCGGCCGGACTCTCCCATGCGCCGCGCACGCTGGGTGTCCCCGAGCAGCGTCAGGATGGCGCGGGCTATCGCGTGAGGGTCCTGCGGAACGATGAGGCCGTCGACCCCGTCCCGCACCACCTCACGAAGCGGCGGGATGTCGCCCGCGATGACCGGTCGCCACGCGAACCAGGCTTCGAGGTACGTGTGCCCGAACGTCTCGTGCACCGAAGGCATCGCGAAGATTGTCGCCCGCGCGTAAGCCTCGGCCTTGTCCGCCTCGCTCACGATCCCGCGGTCGACCCAGCGCGGGTCCTTCCAGCGTCGCTCGAAGCGCGCGGTCCACGCGTTCTGGCCGATCGCGACGAACCGTGCCTCCGGGCGTGATCGCCACACGATCCTCGCAGCATCGCGTAGCGCGTGATACCCCTTGTACCGCTCCTTGCGTCCGATGAAGAGGACCGTCGCGGGGTCCATCGGAACCTCGGGGAGCCATTCGATGATCGGGCCGGTCCCAGTGACGTGGACGTGGCGTACGCGACGCGAGGCGTACCACTCCGACTCCCACTTCGTCAGGGCGATGACCGCATCGTCGCGGCGATAGCGCGCGATCTCGGCGACGGACGTGCCCGAGAAGCGCTGGCCGGGATGGACGAGCGGCGTCTCGACAAAAGCCGCACCGGCGGCGCGCGCGGCGCGCTCGAGCGGTCCGGACCATTCGCGCGCGATGGAGTGCACCACGTCCGCACCCGCGACCGCGTGCTCGAGGTCCGCTTCCGCGACGAGCGAGGTTGGCAGGATCCCATCGAGGGTTGCGCCGAGGCGCCCACCGCGAACCGGCAGGAACAGAAAGCGGATGCCCTCGTGTCGGAGCTCGACCGGGCCCGGGGGAGCCGCGTAGACGTCGAGTGGGATCCCCGGTCGTCGCCATGCCGGGCGAAGACCGACGAGGGTCACGTCGTGATGGCGTTTCGCCAATGTGCGAGCGAGCGTGCGCGCCTGTGCTTCCGAGCCGCCGACCGTCGAAAGGAGCTTCTTCGCGATAACGACGCGCATGGCGTCGCGAATCTAGGCGAGCGCCTCGCCGACGTCAGCCTGAACGTGAGCGAGCGCTCGGGCGTACGCCTCCTCGACGCGGTCGATCACGCGCTCCCAGTCCCACTTTTCTCGCAGCTTCGCGGACCCGGCCTGCCCCATCGTCGAGCGAAGCGTCGGATCGTCCAGCAACCGCTGGATCGCGCCGGCCACATCGTCGGCGCGCTGGCGGACGCAGAAGCCATCCACTCCATGGGCGATCACCTCGCGGAGCGGGGGGATATCGCCGCCGACGACGGGACGCTCGTGCAGCCACGCCTCGAGATAACCGATGCCGAAGGTCTCGTGCAACGACGGCATCGCGAAGACGTCGCACGCGTCGAGGGCCGCCGACTTTTCGGTGCCGCTCGCGCGCTCGATGTCGACGATGCGCTCGTCGGCGTAGCGCGCGAATTCATCAAAGAAGCTCGAGTAAAACCCGGGGATCCCGATGAACACGAACCGCGTGTCCGGATGGCGCCGCCAGACGAGCTCGGCCGCGTCGAGCACGTGGATGTAACCCTTGTACCGCTCCTTGCGCCCGATGTAGAGGACGAGCGGAGCGTCCGCTGGAATCCCGTGCGCCACGCGGAACGCGAATCCGTCCCGCGAGCGCAGCGCATTCGGGCCCATGCCCGTCGTGACGATCCGGGCCGCGTCGACGCCCTCGCCTGTAAACCAACCCTTTTCCCAGTCAGTCATCGTCGTGATCGCGTCGGCGCGGCGGTACCGCGCGAAGTCGCTCGGCGTGTCGCCTCCGTGGAATTGCCCCGGGTGCGCGAGCGGTGTCAGAACGATAGGAGTACCGAGCGTCTCGGCCACCTCGAGAGAGCTGTCGAGATACTCGCGGCCGATGTTGTGGATGAGCTCGCGATCTTCGGCATACCACTCAAGGACGTCGGTGCGCATCAGATCGACGAGCGTGGACGCGTCCGCGACGCTCCCCAGGAAGCCGCCGCGCGGCTTCACCTGCACGACCTCCACGCCTTCGCTCGTGAAGACCCGCCGATCGTCGAAGGCCTGCGCGCAGACCACCCGGACATCGTGACCCCGGGTCGCGAGTCGCGTCGCGAACTGGTACGCGAGACTCTCGGATCCGCCGACGCGCGCGTACGCACGCTTCGTGAAAAGGAGCTTCATGCGAGAGCGGTCAGGGCAAGTCGCGTGCTACGACGCGACGGCGCTTTCGTCCAGACCGATGAACTTCGACCAGGTGCGCTCGCCGGCGCGCACGTACGAGGCGTACAAGTACTGCGGTGTGGCCGGAGGCCGTATCGGCAGACGCAGGAGCGTCATGCGTGCCTCAGCCAGGGTGCGGCCGCCCTTGCGGTGGTTGCAAGACTTGCAGGCGGCGACGACGTTCTCCCAAACATGCTGACCGCCCCGATGGCGAGGTATCACGTGATCGAGGGTCAGGTCGTGCCCACGCCGGCCGCAGTACTGGCAGGTGTGATCGTCCCGGACGAGGACTTCCTTACGCGTCATCTTGACGACCGGACGCGGACGCTTCACGTGGTAGGCGAGGCGGATGACCGATGGTGACGGGAACGAGAGCCGCTCACTCGTCACAAGGTGACCGTTCTGCTCTACGACGCTCGCCTTCTCCTTGGTGAGGAGCACCACCGCTCGACGCACGTTGCACACGTTGAGCGGCTGAAAGTCGAGGTTTAGGACCAGCACATTCGCGTCGACTACGCCCATGTTCAGATTCTAGGGTCAGCGCGCTACGATTGACGTTCCGATGGCCTCTCAGTCCACACCCGACAAGAACGGCTCCAAGGGCACTTGGACCCTGAAAACAGGGCTCGCTCAGATGCTCAAGGGCGGCGTGATCATGGACGTAGTCACCGCCGAGCACGCCAAGATTGCCGAGGAGGCGGGGGCGGTCGCGGTCATGGCGCTCGAGCGCGTTCCGGCCGACATCCGCGCAGCCGGTGGTGTCGCCCGGATGAGTGACCCCGAGATGATCCACGCGATCATGGACGCGGTCACGATCCCGGTGATGGCCAAGGCCCGTATCGGACACTTCGTCGAAGCGCAGGTTCTGGAAGCAATCGGCGTGGATTACGTCGACGAGAGCGAGGTCTTGACTCCGGCCGATCTAAAAAATCACATCGACAAGCACGCGTTCAAGGTTCCCTTTGTCTGCGGAGCGCGCGACCTGGGTGAGGCGCTGCGCCGCATCAACGAGGGCGCCGCGATGATCCGCAGCAAGGGCGAGGCCGGCACCGGGAACATCGTCGAAGCGGTCACACACATCCGCGCGATCACCGACGCGATCAAAGAGCTCGGCGAGCTTGGCCCGGACGCCCTTGAGACCAGGGCGCGTGAGTACCGAGTGCCGGTCGAGCTTGTTCGACAGGTCGCGAAGGACGGCAGCCTGCCGGTCGTGCTGTTCTGCGCGGGCGGCATCGCGACCCCGGCGGACGCGGCGCTGATGATGCAGCTCGGCGCCGAGGGAAACTTCGTCGGCTCCGGCATTTTCAAGTCGGCCGACCCGGCGCGCCGCGCGAAGGCGATCGTTGAAGCGACGACGCATTTCCGTGACGCCAAGCTCGTCGCGGAAGTTTCGCGGGGACTCGGCGAGGCGATGCGCGGTCTTTCGCTCGAGTCGATCCCGGCGCAAGAACGACTTGCAGTCCGCGGTTGGTGAGCGCCGCCCGCTGACCGCGCGCGCGGGTGTCCTCGGTCTTCAGGGCGATTTCGCGGAACACCTCGCCACCCTCGATCGGCTTGGCGTGGACGGCGTTGACGTCCGTCGACGCGAGCAGCTGGACGATATCGATGCGCTGATCATTCCGGGCGGCGAGAGCACGACGATCGGGAAGCTCGCCAGCCAGTACGGGATCATCGACAAACTCAAAGACCGCGTTGCCGAGGGCATGCCCGTGTGGGGCACGTGCGCCGGCGCGATCTTCATCGCGAAGGACGTCCCCGGACACCCGCACCCGCTTGCGTCTCTCATGGACATGACCGTTGAACGAAACGCGTTCGGCCGTCAGGTCGACTCGTTCGAGGCTGACCTGGATGTGAAGGGGTTTGGTTCGGAGCCGTTCCACGCGGTCTTCATACGAGCGCCGCGCATCAGCCGCGTTGGGCCGGGCATCGAGGTCCTCGCGCGTCTCGGCGACGGGACCGTGGTCGCGGCGAGGCAGGGGCGGCTCCTGGCGACGAGCTTTCATCCCGAGCTCACCCACGACGAGCGCTTTCACCGGTACTTTCTCTCGCTCGGAAAGAGCTGATGCCCGCACGGGCGGCGACACCGCTCGACCTGCCCCGCATCTCCGCACTGCTGGCGAGTTCGCTCCGCGACCCCACCGGGATCATGGCGTCGGCGCTGCCGGTTCCGCTGGCCGCCGGCGCGGTGTCGAGCTGGACGCGTCTGCTCCCGGGCTTGATCGGTCTGCAGGGGCGACTCCGCGTCTTCCTCGAGGAGTACCGCGGACAGCTGCGATCGAGTGCGCTCGTGTACGACGGGAACCGTCCCGAATGGGTCGTCCTGATCCTTGCGGCGTTGCAGCAGCCGGGCGGCGCCGACAGCGCTTTTCGACTTCTTTCGGAGATCAGTGGGTCCGCTGCGCGCGCGGGGATGCATCGGATCTTCGCCGCGGTGTCGGACGAAGCGCTCGCGCGCGAAACGTTCTTTCAGGCGGGGTTCTACTCGTACACCCGCGAGACCTGGTTCGTGGCCGCGCGCACGGCGGTCCTGTCGGTCGTGTCCCAGCTCGAGGTACGCGAGGCGACCGGGCGTGACGCGCACGACCTCTTCCGCTTCTACGCGATGACCACGCCGCGCGCGGTGCAGCGCGCCGAGCAGCTCTCGTTCTCCGACTTCGACGTGAGCCGCCGCGGTGGCGCGTACGACCCGCCGCATCTTGTGGGCGGCAATCCGCTGGCCATGCGGAGGAAGTCGGCGCTCATAGCCGGCGAGGAATCGCGCCCGCGCGCGTTCGCGCTGGCGTTCAGCGGCATGGAACGCCATCCGCACGTGTGCAAGGTTCGGACGGCGGATGGCGACGTGGACCTCGCGCGGGAGCTGCTCCGGGCTACCTCCCGTGCGCTTCCCGCCGGAAAGCCGGTCACCTCGCCGGTGCGGTCATACGAAGAGCACGTGGCGCGGGCACTCCTAGCAGAGGGCTTCCGCGAGATCGCCACATCGATGCTCTTCACAAAAGAGCTTGCGGAACGCGTAGAGGAGCGCGCTTTCGCCCCGGCGGTCGTGCGATGAGCGACTCTCAGGTGCTCCCGACGCGCGAGGGTTACGACCGCTGGGCCGCCACGTACGACACGATGGGGAATTGGCTCATCGAGCTCGAGGAGCCCGAGGTCTATCGCGTACTCGGCGACGTCGCGGACAGCGACGTGCTCGATGTCGGTGCCGGTACCGGACGTCACGCGATCCGGCTGGCCGAGCAGGGCGCTCGCGTCACGGCGCTCGACTTCTCGGAGGAGATGCTGGCGAGGGCGCGCGCGAAGCCCGGTGCGGATCGCGTCCGTTGGCTGGCGCACGATTTCGCGAGGCCGCTGCCGTTCTCGCGCCACTCGTTCGATCGTGTGCTCTCCGCGCTGGTGCTCGAGCACATTCCCGGGGATCGGCTGGTCGCGTTCTTTCGTGAGCTCGGACGCGTCACTCGCGATGACGGCGTCGTTGTGGTCACGGCGATGCATCCCGCGATGTTCCTGAAAGGTGTGAGCGCGAAATTTCGCGACGAGAGCGGCGAGATCCGTCCGCGGTCCTATACCGCCAGCCTCTCGGACTACGTCATGGGCGCGGTCCGCGCCGGCCTCGTCCTCGCTGACCTCGCGGAACTGTCCGTCGATTCAGGGCTCGCCGCGCGAAACGAGCGCTCGCGCAAGTGGCTCGGCTGGCCTGCGCTCGTTGTGATGACTCTGAGACGCGCTCCTGGCTAGACACTTTTCGCAGCCGGGAGCGCAGGTATGCTCTATCGAGTACGAGTCTCAAGCGTGGCCGTCCGCTTCGACGGTCGATGACATGACCAGAGAGCAATTGCTCGCTACCGACGAACTGGACGCCATCCTTCATGCACTTCCCCCGGAGCTCGTCCAGCGGGTTCGCGGTCTCGACCGGCTGGATGGCCTTCTGGAGATCGTGATGGACCTGGGACGCCTACCCGAGGCCCGGTTTGCAGCTCGTGAGGAGATCCTCTCGCAACGCGAAGTGACCGCCGAGGACATCGCCTTTGTGATCTCCCGTATCGGGCAGTTCGGCGGGGACAACCGTGCGGGCATCGAGCGGACCCTTCACCGCATCAGCGCCCTCCGCAACCGGGCGGGCAAGGTGGTCGGTCTCACACTGCGGGTCGGTCGTGCCGTTTACGGGACCATGGAGATCATCCGCGACGTTGTCGAGGCGGGCCGCAGCATCCTGCTGCTCGGCCGCCCAGGCGTCGGCAAGACGACTCTCCTTCGAGAGGTCGCGCGGGTGCTCGCTGACGAAATGGGCAAGCGTGTCGTCATCGTGGACACCTCGAACGAGATCGCGGGTGACGGCGACATTCCGCACCCGGGCATCGGCCGCGCGCGACGCATGCAGGTCGCCGCTCCGTCATTGCAGCACGCCGTGATGATCGAAGCCGTCGAGAATCACATGCCGGAGGTCGTTGTCATCGACGAGATCGGTACCGAGCAGGAAGCCGCGGCCGCCCGGACGATCGCCGAGCGTGGCGTCCAGCTGATCGCCACGGCGCACGGCAACACGCTCGAGAACCTCATGCTGAACCCGACGCTCTCTGATCTCGTCGGCGGGGTTCAGACGGTGACGCTCGGCGACGAAGAGGCGCGACGGCGTGGCACGCAGAAGAGTGTCCTCGAGCGCAAAGCGCCGCCGACGTTCCAGACGCTGGTCGAGATCCAGGCGTACCAGCGCGTCGCTCTCTACCAGGACGTCGCTCAGACGGTCGACGCGATCCTCCTGGGATCGCCGGTCGCTCCGGAGATCCGCTCCCGGGACGCCTCGGGTGAGCTCTCGGTGACGACTTCCGCACCCTCGCGACTGCCTGTCGAGGCGCTTGAACGGCGGAGCACGCCGCGGGTCGCCTCGAACGGCGGGCGCGAGACGGTGAAGGTCTACCCGTTCGGGCTCTCCTGGACACGGATCGAGGAGGCGGCGCGCGGGCTCGGCCTTCCGGTTGCGATCGTGCGCGAACCCGACGATGCGGACGTCGTCATCACGCTGAAGAACTACTACCGCCGCAAAACGCCGCGTCTTCGCAATGCCGAGTCGCAGGGCATCCCCATCTACATCGCGCGCTCCAACTCGTCGACGCAGATCGCGAGCGCCCTCGCCTCAGTCATCGAGCTCCGCCGCGGTCCGGAGGACAAGGCGCTCGAGGAGGCGCGCGACGGCATCGAGCAGGTCGTCGGCGGCCAATCCGACGAAGTCGAGCTCGCGCCACAGAACGCCTACGTCCGAAAGCTCCAGCACGAGCTCGTCGAGCGCGCGAATTTGAGCTCCCGGAGCGCTGGCCACGAGCCCTTCCGTCGCGTTCAGATCTATCGGTGAGCGGCGTATTTCTGTCTTTCGAGGGTGGCGAGGCCGCCGGCAAATCGGTGCAGGCGGCGCGACTTTCCGAGGGTCTGAGCGCACGCAGGCGCGGCGTCCTGCTGACTCGGGAACCCGGCGGCACGCCCTTCGCCGAACGGATTCGCGACGTGTTGCTTCACGCGCGCGAGGTGGATCTCACCCCCGAAACGCAAGCCCTGCTCTTCTCCGCGGCGCGCGCGCAGCACACTCGCGACGTGATCCGCCCCGCGCTCGCCGAAGGGAAAGTCGTCATCGCCGACCGCTATTTCGACTCGACGCTCGCGTATCAGGGCTACGGCCTCGGCGCCGATCTCGAGGGTCTCCGGGCGATGACGCGCTTCGCGGTCGGGGCTCTTGTTCCGCAGCACACCTTTCTGATCGACGTCCCCGTGGCGGTCACGCTCTCGCGCCTGGCCGCGCGGTCCGGCGTCGCGCGCTGGGACCGGTTCCATGGCGACGACCGCGCCTTCTACGAGCGTGTCCGCGATGGATACCTTCGGCTCGCCGCAGGCGAGCCGGGCCGCTTCGTGGTCATCGACGGCGATCGTGCCGAGGAAGTGGTGGCCGCGGACATCCGCCGCCAGGTCGATCAGCTCCTGGGCCTTCCGGCCTAGCGACGGACGCCGCGTGGCGAAGGGTGAGCGCTACGTTGCCGTGAGGTCAGCCCAGCCCGCATCGCCAGAAATGACCAATCTCGGTTGACCATCCAAGTGGCATCCAAAGGGGCGCGGGGTATAGTCGCCGCCCGATGAAGCTGGTTGTGGCGATTGTCCATCCGGAGGACGCGGGAGCGCTGGTTGACGCGCTTACCGACAAGGAGTTCCGGGTCACGCGGCTGCACTCGCAAGGTGGATTCCTCAAGCAATCCCACGCGACGATCCTGGCCGGGGTAGAGGAAGCTCAGGTCGACGACGTGATCTCGATCATCCGTGAGACCTGCCACGCGAGGAGCCAGTTCATCAACCCGATGCCTCCGATCATGGAGCCGGGCGAGTTCTACATGCCGTACCCGGTGGAAGTCACCTTTGGGGGCGCCACCGTCTTCGTCGTGAACGTCGCGAGGTACGAGCGGATCTAGCGCGTACCACCGTCGTGGTCGATAAGTCGTGGGGGCGATGACGGTCGGGAATTGGCCGATTTCGGGGATGTGCCGACATTGGTCGGTAGCGATCGTCGCCCGCAGTGCGGTTTTGGACATCGGTCGCGATCTTCATCATCTGCGCGGGTGTGATCAGCTCAGTCTCGGGCTAGGCCGTCGAGCTCCTCGAGCTTGATCGCCGCTTCGGTGCGATTAGCCGCGCCGAGCTTCGCGCGGGCATTCGCGAGGTGGCGTGCGATGGTGTGCTGACTGAGGCTGAGGCGCTCCGCGATCTCACGGTTGGTGCCGCCCGCTGCGGCGAGCTGGACCACCTCGACCTCGCGCTCGCTGAGGCCGGTGCGCCGGCGGCGTTGCGAAACGAGACGGGCGCGCTTTCCGAGATCGTCGTTGCGGCGAGAAAGACGCGCGAGCAGCTCGTCGGCGCGGGTGGTGCCGAGCGTCCCGAGCGCTTCGACGGCCGCGAGGCGCGAGGGAAGTGGTGCCGCCGTGTCTTCGACGTGTCTCGTCGAGACCTCGAGCAGGATGTTCGGACGACCTGACGCCGAAGCGAGCTCGACGATCGCTTGACTGCGGACGCCGAGCGACGCCACTCCGAGCGCCGCGTCGGCCGCGACTTCAGCCGGGACGAGAAGCGGGCGCCTCCATCCGGTCGCCTCGAGGAGGACCGCCAGCCAGCGCGCGACTCGAGCATTCGGGTTGTGCGCAGCCATCCACGTCAAGGCGGTGACTTGTGCCCAGCGGTTGCCGGCCCTGCGCGCGAGAGCCTCCGCGGTGGCGAGGTCGGCGGGTCGCTTCGAAATGATGCCGGCGAGAAGCTGCGGTAAGACCCGAAGGCCGACGCCGGCGCGATCGGCCTGTGCCCGCAGTCCGGGGAGCTCGGGGTGCCGTTCTCCGGGTGCGCTGGTGTATTCCGCCGTGACGCGCCACGCGTGCGACGCGAGCTGCGCGCGCGCCGATCCGAGCCCCGCGGCGATCCGCTCGGCGATCCGGGCGGATCTCAGGAACGTGTCTCCGCCGACCATCGAGAGGAGCGGGAGGAAGTGAAGAAGGACCTGCCAGGCGCCGAGAGGCGAAAGTCCGGTGGGCTTCGCGAGATCCGAGAGAAGTCGAAGATCCGGGATGCGCTCATCACCCAAGGCGACCGCGATTAACTCCTCAAGATCGGGCGCACACAGGCGGAGCGGTTCATTGGTGCCGTCGAGGTGTTGTGCCTCAAGCGTGAATGCCATCGCTGTCGGCAATCGGCCCGCCTCGACCTCCGCGAAGGCCAAGCTCATCGCGTCCTGGAGTCTGCGTTGGCGGATGTGACGCCCGGCGGGCACGTCGGGGCGCGCCCACACCAGCTCGATCGCCTGGAAGCTCAACATCGC
>Ga0209806_1000377_pt1 | contig 30005 bp, 28 predicted proteins | sample GraSoiAngelo_152_FD_186166 | JGI IMG/M metagenome (GOLD analysis project Ga0209806, IMG submission 186166) | Grasslands soil microbial communities from the Angelo Coastal Reserve, California, USA - 14_1009_12_30cm (SPAdes) (version 2) | ecosystem: Environmental > Terrestrial > Soil > Grasslands ... | reverse complement strand
GGGGGCCGTAGGGTCGGGAGTTCAAATCTCCCCCGGCCCACCAGACTAACTTTGGCTACCTTCTAGTAGTCTTCGTCTCTCTTCTCCGTGGCGTGAGTGCTTTGGGGGATTTGCTTCGAGCACGTTTCCTGTACTTTGGCTCGTACAATTGCACTTCCACATCTCCAGGCATTTGGAAGTGGGTCACCAGCCCGAAGCTTTCATCGCTAATGCCCGTGGTGAAGTGGACGCCACGAGACTTCAACTCTTCAACTGTCTTCTTTATGTCATCGCAATAGAAGGAAATTGAATGAGACACTCCATCGGATGGATGGCAGCCCAGATCGGCTTCCGGCATGTCGAAGATCAGCCAGCCTTCACCGACATCCGTGAAAGGGAACCTGAGCTTGTCGCGAATGAATGCACGCAGCTCTTCGGGCCTGGGCGTGTACAATAATGCGTGAAGACCCTTGATCAATTTCTATCTTCCATGTTTGTCCCACTCGTCTCCTAAGACAGTTCTCATTCCCCATTTTGGGCTTGGAACGGATAAAGGCGCAGCCTCTCTGCTAGAGGCCAGCTGATACCGCGAGTCCTCTTGTCTTGGCATGGCTAGAACGGGCCCCGTGGCGTTTGGGCGAGAACTTTTCCAATCGCTTTATCGCTCGACGAATTGTCTCCGGCTTCTTTGAGAAGGAAAACCTGAACCTTAGCCTCCCGTGTAATGGGTTGTGGAAGAAGCTTGACCCAGGAACGCCACCGACCCCAATCTTGGTGATCAGGTGCATAGCGAGGTCTCGGTCGTCCCTGAAACCCGTGTCATTAGTCGTAGTCCACACATAGTATGCCCCTTCCGGCTGGAAGACTCCAAATCCCGCATCATTCAACGAGTCCACCAACATCTCTCTACCCTTACGATAGTTTTCTCGCAGATGCTCATAGTATGACTCAGGCAGCTGAAGAGCGGCCGTACACGCCTCTTGCAACGGCGTCGGAGCGCAAACGGTTAGGAAATCATGAACCTTTCTTATCGCGGAAGTCAGGGGCTTGGATGCCACGACGTATCCTACACGCCAGCCTGTCACACTGTAGGTTTTGGAGAACCCTGAGATCGTGATTGTTCGATCCTCCATTCCAGGGAGGCTCCCGATGCTTACGTGGTCGTGTCCATCGTATAGGATGTGCTCGTAAATCTCGTCGGTGATCGCGTAGGAATCATAGTCTTGACATAGGTCTCGGATCAAACCCAACTCTTGACGTGACAGAACCTTTCCTGTAGGATTGTGGGGTGTGTTGATGATGATCGCCTTGGTCTTCCGATTGAACGCCTGTTTGAGAGATTCTTCTTCGATCTTGAAGTCTGGCTCCTTCATTCGGACGTACTGGCATTTTGCGCCCGAGAGAATCGCATCGGGGCCGTAATTCTCGTAGAAGGGCTCGAAAATCACGACCTCCTCTCCTCGATCTAAGAGTGCAAGTTGAGAAGCGATCATACCTTCAGTTGTTCCACATGTGACCGTGATCTCGTCCACATTGCAGTCAATGTGGTTGTATGTTTTCATCTTGCGCGCGATCGCTTTCCTCAAACCAATGGCCCCGTAAGTTGTAGAGTACTGGTTGTATCCCTTCGAGATGGCAGTTGCAGCCGCTCGCTTGATGCTGACCGGCGGATCAAAGTCAGGAAAACCTTGAGCAAGATTTACCGCCCCGTACGCCTGGCAGAGGCGAGTCATCTCTCGAATGACGGATTCAGTAAACCCAGAGGCTCGAATAGAAGGCCCCTTTCTCATGACGCGGCCTTACCCATCGAGGCTAGTAAGGATTCCCTTCACGACCACCCTCTTGGTGGAGTCTAAATAAGCCATCAACCCCTGAGGGATGCTCACGCCGATGGTCTACTGCTCCGTCTTCCTGTACAGAGTCCCGAAGAGGAAAGCCGAGGCTTTCACTCAGGCCTTGAAGCCAATAATGAAATTGTTCCTAGACTCAGGAGCACTCTCGGAAGAACTTCTCCAACCAAAAGAAATGGAGGGAAAGTTCGGCTCAATGAGCCTTCCACCCGCCATTGGTATGTCCCAAGACGAAGATCTTTGGGTTGAGATAGCCCGTTTCAGAGACGCCTCCCACATGAAAGATGTTCATTCCACAGTATCAAAGAATCCTCATCTGGAAAAACTCCACTCTCGGTTCGACCTGCTCATCACCGGAAAACAGGTCTACCACGCAGAATTCGAGTCGATCCAACAGAAATAGTGACCAGCCGTCCCTCTGATTGAACAGAAGAAACGTCGACTACACTCGGGCCATTTTTCTCGACGGTAGCTTTGCAGATGCGCGATGATACCTCAAGATCATATCCGCGCGGAGTTAGACACTGCGAGAGCGTAATAATCTTGAGGGAAGCATGCACTTGGAGCCGATCTTGCAACTAGAAACCGATGTTTGTATTGTTGGTGGAGGAGTGATGGGTGCCGCCACAGCGTATGCGATAAGCCGTATGACTGAGAAGAAGATCATTTTGCTCGACCGGTACGGTGTCGGCAACGAGTATTGCAGCTCCAACGATGTCAACCGAGTCTTTCGCTACGCTTATGGAAATGATCCGTATTACACCAAGATGGCGATCGAGAGTCTAGGACTCTGGAAAGAGATCGAGAAAGAGTCCCGCCAAGAATTATTGATCCCGACAGGCCTTTTGATGCTCGAAGGAGACGACCAACAAGCTAACGAGTTCAATGAATCCAGCTTCGGCACGCTGACCAAACTGGGGCTTGGCGCGAAGCTCTACGAAGGACCAGAATTGAAGAAGCGTTTCCCTCAGTTCCGAACCCGCAGGGGATTCCTCGATCCGCACGGAGGGGTTCTCTTAGCATCGAAGAGCTTGGAGACTATGGCGTCCCAAGCCCGGGCAAAAGGAGCGAGGATTCTTGAAAAACATGTGACCGCGTTTCGGGACAGATCGGGCCTCGAAATAGAGACGTCCGAAGGACAGACAATCCGAACTCAGAAACTCGTCGTGACAGTCGGACCTTGGTCTAACGGCTTCCTGAAAGATGGGCTAACCGGCATTACCCCGACAAGGCAACAAGTCGTCTATCTAAGACCCTCTGGAGACATCGAGAAGTTCAGGCCGACTTCTTGCCCGGTCTTCTTTACGGATCACCACTACGGACTTCCAGCTGCAGGCATCGATGGAGTCAAGATTTCTAACAAGGAACTGATCGACCCCGTCGACCCCGAAACCGCTAGTAGACTGGTTGACCGGGAGCAAATTGAACAATGCAAGGCGGCATGCCGGAAATTCATCCCCGACCTAGCAGATGGAGAGGTTGTAAAAAGCAAGGTATGTTTCTATGACATGACAACGAATTCTGATTTCGTCATAGATCAAGATCCTGAAGATAGCAACGTTGTTTACGGTTACGGTTTCTCGGGACATGGGTTCAAGTTTGCTCCTCTCGTCGGCAAACTGTTGGCGGAGCTGGTCCTAGATCGAGAGCCTAGCTTCGACCTTACTCGGTTTTCCTCCAGAAACTCTCACAGGAAGCCTCAAGTCACAAGAGGCCACCTAGGCAAGGGCGAGTAGCACCGCTAATACCAGCGCTCCCAAGACCGCTTCGAAATGCATTACCCTGGCCTTGCGCCGGTCCAGCTTCTTCCACTCCTCTGACCACACCGCCATTTTGGTTTTGGACTTGCCAAAAGCCACCCCGCTAGGTTCGTGTAGATCGTAGGTACCTCTGGAGGCGTGGAGAACACAGAACGACATCGTTCCCTCTAAAGCAGCCAGCAAGCCGATGTAGAACGGGATGAATAGGAAGAGCCGGAAAACGAGGGAAACAGACCCTGTAGTAAGAAGGCCAAAGCCGACGAATACAGCCACTATTCCTAGCCCTGTGGCCAGTCGTATGGCCCGTCCACGGGCTCCGATATTGCACCTACCAGGGGCATATTCCGGCGGCATTTCTATCGACTTTTTGAAAAGAGTAACAAGCTTCATTTGTGGCCCCCATCACCTATATGGGTACAGTTGGCGGGCACTTCTACGATCTCACCGGAAAAGGATAACCAGCTTACCCCAGACAGGACCCCGCAGACTACGTACCCCGCGGGAGGGTCCGTAATGAGCCGGAGGAAGACCAGACCCCGAGACGAGGTGGGACACTACGTCTGCCCTAACTGTGGCAGCCCCAGTTTGGTCCGAGATGCTGAAACTGGCGAGGTCATATGTACCAACTGCGGTTTCGTTCTATCAGATCCTACCGAACAGTACGCGGCCCCGGTTCCAAGGCGGACCGAGGAAGGACTCCTTGAGAGCCAGTCAGGACCTCCAGGAAGATTTTCGGCTTTTGACAAGAACCTCTCCACTATCATTTCCAGGGCGCAGGCTTCCAACCGGTCGCTCAGCGCCGACGAGCGCCTACAGCTCTGGCGGCTGCGAAGAACCCAGCTCCGCGCATCCGCAGGATCATCAACCGCTAGAAATCTGTCCAGGGCAATGAGCCAACTCCGAGGACTAGCCGGACGACTGAACCTGCCAGAAGTTGTCACTGAACGTGCAGCATTGATGTACCGAAGAGCGCTCAACAAGGGCCTCGTCCGAGGCCGACCGATAAACGGAATGGTTGCAGCCTCGACCTACGCGGCGTGTCGATTGACCGATGTGCCTCGCTCTTTGAGTGAGATCGCAAAAGCCTCAGGAATGAGCAGGAAGCTTCTCGCCCACTATTACCGAGCCTTGGTCCGATCTCTGGATGTCACCATGGCAATTGAAGATCCATTGAAACGGGTCTCGAAAATCGCATCTCGAGCGGGAGCAGACTCTCCAACAGAGATGCTTGCAGGGAAGATTCTACGGGAAGCTATCAGACTGAGGGTTAACGTTGGAAAGGACCCGGACGGTTTGGCGGCAGCGGCGCTCGATCTGGCAGCAAGAATACGAGGGTCAATGGTTATGCAGAGAGACCTCGCAAAGGCGGCGGGGGTTTCTGAGGTTACCATTCGAAGCAGGATGAGGGATCTGAAGGCAGCGGCGAAGTCTCTCGGCCTCCCTGATGTCGCGTAGCAGTCACTACTCCGGTTCTTCTCGAGTAACACGAGTCTAAACCCAGTTTGGCCCTCGCCTAGGCTTCTGCAATAGGAGGGTGTTGAGCCAGCGTAGATGCTGGCGTAGGTCAAGCCTAGAGGGCTGGAAAAAACGGAACCTTACGTAGCCGCGACCCTAAACATCGGAACAATCATAGTAGACGCTCTGATGGTTCTATTCATCATACGAGAACCACTTTCCTACTTCCGACCCTACAAGACCTACTTCATAGCCATCTACGCTTTCTTCAACGCATTTCCAATCTCACAAATAGTCCTAGCATTTTCCAACGACGCATCCCTAATCAGACTCACCACCCAAGCGTTCTCAGCTTCTGCAGCCATCATAGCAACACTATGGGGACTACTAGTAACAAAGCTCTACCTTTACCCGGAGAAATTCACGCTGCGCTTTGCGTTTGCAAACCCTCTCAAACCAACACACCTTGCTTACATTCTCTACCTAGTTCCGATGGTATCTCTCGTCATACTGACAGTTGGGGATCCAACTTCCGTAGATCCGAGTCCTGGCCGAGAAGCATTCTATGTTCTCGATAACAACTACTACAGAGCTGTTGGTCTGAGTTCTCTCCTACTGAGCGTTGCTGCGGCCGTGATTACGGCCTTCACTCTTTACTCATTCATAGTCCTGTCTCGACTTAGATCGCAGTTGAGGGACCGTGAGGTACGAGGCGCGCTGAGAGTCATCGCGAGATGTTTCGCAGCAATCGCAACTTTGTTGTTGTTTGGATATGCCTCGGCAAGTTTCGGATACAGCTTGTTAGGATTGGTGAATTTTGCTTGTGTGATTCTTCTCATCGTCGCAGTGACTGCTTTCAAGCGACCAACTTTCTTGCGAGCATTCCTCGGCCTTGTTCCGTCTCTAGGTCCTAACCCATCTGTGATGCGTGGTGACCAGATAGTTCTAATCTATGAAAACGATCAGTCAAAAATTACCCCGGTTGCCCGGTTCGTCAATGAGGGCGTAAACCAACAAAACCGAGTTCTCTATTTTCACTCCAATGACGAGGCTAGTGCCCGAGAAGAACTGTCAAGAAATGGTGTTGACGTGAAACATAACCTGACTAAGGGAAACCTTAGACTACCATCCATCGACAGTCTATACCAAGGCGAAAACCTTCTCGACGAAGAAGCCGCAATTGGACAGGTCCAAGAGCTAGCCAATGAAACCAAGGCCTTAGGAAAGAACGGGCTAAGGATAGTGATAGATTACAGCGATACCACCAAGCGTCCATATCAGAAATTTATCAACCATATCGCGGATCCTAGATGGACGACTCCGGAGCACTACGTGCAAGTAATGATGACTTTTGCCAACCGTGCCTTCGAGAATGAGCAAACAACCCTTGACCTCCTGAAATCGAAGGTCCCGGTCATAGATCTAACTGAGTCAAGCGACATATTCTCTCGCACAGTTGGACTGTCCCATGATGAAATCGCTGGCCAGAAAATTCTGCTTGAGTACGATCCGCTCTCAGGCTATGAAAAGATACTTAGATCGTTGGCCACGGAAGCTGCTTCCAATTTCGAGAGAGTAATCCTATTCACCAGAAAAGAGAGTCCAATTCACTCCGCGATGGAGGATGAGCCAGGGTTGAAGATGTTCGTCTTAACATCAAGAGTGTCCTATCCAAAGGTCGAGAGCGAGAACGTAGTCCTCATACCTGCATTTGACAGCTCGCTGATTCTCGACTCGATGAACAAGACAATAGAGGCCTATGCCGCGACCCCCTTCACAATGATTTTCGACAATATTTCCCACCAAATCTTCACGGTGGGAACTGAAAGAGCGCACTCATTCGTTCGTCAAGCTCTTGAGCTAATGGCCTCAAACAGGATCACGGGCGTCTTTCTCGTAAACTACCCAGCGCACGACGCGAAAACCGTGTCTACGTTTGAGAACCTCTTCGATCTCGAACTGATATCCAGGCCTGGAGCCCGCATTCCTGAGGTCAAGAAGAAGCTTGCTTTGACATTAGGATAGTCAAATCATCAGATAGACAATGTTTTTCCTGGAAACCATAGCGCAAAAAAGAGACTGATGGCTGAGGGTGCTAAGGTCCAGCTGATTTGATTTTCCGTGATGAGTCCCGGGGTAGGAATGACAAAACCAATTGAGAAAGATTGGTAGCGTTACAGGTCTAGATTGTCTAGTTACCAAAACGGGGATTCGGATCAGGCTAGCGGTGGTGCAACAGTCAGAGGATCAGGCTTGCCACCCGAAGGCCAGTATCTTTCCAAGAGCTGAGAGAGGAAACTGTGAAAGCCGGAAATGTTTACGCTGTGGATCTGTTTCTCATATTTCGCGATCTTGTCAATGTACAAACTAGCGCGTCTTCTGAAGACTGGTTCTAAGATCCTGAGACGCGGTAGCACCATTGGGTCTCCCAGATCCTCTCTCTTGATGATTCCCTTGTTGACTGCGAGCGAGAGCAACGGGCAAGACAAGTCGCGTTCGACCAGCTCCCTTGGATACGTTACTAGCATGTTTCCTATGTGCGCAACTCTCTCCGCTAGGTAAGTCACCGACCTCATTCGGCCAAGCTCTGCAATGTCAAAATCAGGGGAGCACATCAGGTCCATGTCTAGGGCGAGCATTACCATGCAACCATGCGGTATGTATGCGTCAAGTTCGATCGAATTGTTCATGCCTACCATGTTGACGAGAGAACTGTAGTCCATGGCTGTTAGGACTTGCCGCAGGTCGAAAAAGAACGGTTTCTCGAATTCCTTGTACCTTGGATATTCTTGGATGGACTCTATGGCATCCTTCCAGAGTTTCTTTCCCAAGTCTAAGTATGGGTCACTTCGATCAGATGCTCGACCCCAAGGGATCTGGACAAACTCCTCTAGAAGGAATCTGCTCCTTGTGGCAAAATTGTCCGCCAAGTCGTCGGCAAGCACATCGAAGATTGCGACCTTTGTTTTGTCCTCGCCCAGAGGTATCCGGTAGTCTAGGCTTACGCAGGGAAGGCAGATCCACGTGTATAGATTGTGAAGCCACTCGAATAGGTGGTCAGCGTCCCGTGTCCCTATGGATTTGTATAGTAGTGTTGCATCCTTAACGGTAAGCCGTTGCGAAGGTCGCGGAACTTGAGTCAGTCTTTCATTAGAGCGAGGAAGATTTTGTTCCTGAAACACTTGCTCCGCGAATGACGAAATCGACAAAACCTCGCTAACTTTGCTTCTGTTTAGTTTCAGCTATGTCTCTGGGATATAATCGTCACCTACCTTTCTCGCGAAAAAACCTCTATGACCGTTTATATCAGCGGGTCTATCTTCTGATAGAAATTTCCAGCATGTCACCAGAAACTGCTCTATTACCAAAAAGAACGAATAGGAACAGGGCTTGATTAGACGAAGTGGTCTTTGCTAGCCCAAAAAAGGAAGTTCTTCCTCAACCCAAGGAAGAGAAATGACGCACCCACAGTCTCCAACACACCCCCAACTGGCAGCAGTCCCATAGAAGTCAGGGACTCGATCAGGAAGGCCACGACCCCCATGCTGGAGAATATTGCGCTCAGACAAATATACACCCAAGCTCTGGCCGCAACATTTCGCTTGAAAAGAAATAAAGTTCGAAGACTGTAATAGATCAGACCCGTGGTCACAACGACCCCAATGATCGAGACGAGAAGAATTGTTGGGTCCAAGGATCCTATCTCGTTTCTATGGAAGCACTTTTACTTAGAGCCAATGTTACTCCCGAATTCACCTATAGGTCTGGAACTCATAGACCAAGACGTAAGAGTCAAACTGTTAAACTGGCCCGGCCAACAGTGGCTTGGAACGGCACTGTTCTGGGAATTCTAGTTGGCTGCTTCTGCGGATTTCACATTTCTGTTTGACCTTGGGCTCGCAGTCTTTGCGGCACTAGGCTTCAGCTACCTCTTCTCAAAAATCAAGCAACCCGTCGTTGTAGGACAACTGGTCGCTGGAATAATCATAGGCCCCTTCGGGCTCGGACTGATCCAGAACCTCAACACGATTGACCTGCTCGCCTCTCTCGGAATCATACTTCTCCTTTTCACTGTAGGTCTAGAACTCGATCCGCTAGAGATTAGAAAGATCGGACCAGACAGTTTCATCCTTGCAATCGTTGAGTTAACAGTCACCTTCGTCCTGGTCACACTGGTAGGGATAGCTGTAGGCCTTTCGCAGATCGAGGCAATCTTTGCTGCAGCAGTTGTCGCCACCACTAGCACGGCGATAATGAGCAAGATCTTGCTCGAAACAAAGAGTCTGCGAGCGAAAGAGTCTCACACGGTAGTGACAGCGTCCATAATCGAAGATTTTGCCACAGTATTCATGCTTCTACTATTGCCGGGGCTCGCTGCAGCTAGTAACCAGGTCCCCCCGCTCGACCTTGCCTTTCTGGTCCTGAAGGGAGCGTTTCTTGTTGGAGTCATTTTCGTATTCGGTTGGAGAATCGCTCCATACCTCATTGACAGAATGAGTCGAGGAGATCAGGAGTACAAGGAGACAGCATTTCTGCTCGCACTATCCTTTGGATTCGCGTTCGCAATTTTCTCGTCCTACCTAGGATTCTCCCCTGCAGTCGGAGCATTCCTCATGGGATTGATGATCAGAGGCCGCCAGGCACAGTTCGTGAAAGAAAAGGTCGGTCCCATCAAAGACCTGTTCGTCGTTCTCTTCTTCGTCTCTATGGGAACACTCATCAACATCGGAGCCCTCCTCACGGTGACACTTCCAATAATAGCAGTCTTGGCTGTCGCCATCTTTGGGAAGTTCCTAGGCTGCTGGACAGGTGCCAGGCTATCTGGCGCGAGAGACGAGGCCGCGACGGTCGGACTCTCGATGCTGCCTCGTGGAGAATTCTCTTTCATTGTAGCCCAGGAAGGGACGGGTCTCGGCGTAGCCGCTCAGATCCTCTACCCAGTGGCAGGACTCGTTACCCTGATCAGCTCTATTCTATCCTCAATCGGACTTAGACTCTTCAAACCTAGTGTTACCCCTGACGCCCAGAAGGTCAAGATTTCTCAGCGGCTCCGCCAACTCGTTCAATTCAAAAGCACTACGAGGGAAAAAAGTTGAAGATCCCGCCGGGTGCTGGACTGCTCTTTGTCGGATCGGGACTCTACTGGGTCCTCGCGGGTCCTCTCATTGGCTGGTTCAGTGTACTAAATCCTGCGCAAATCAATCTATCGCAAATGGGCTTGACCGCAGTCCTCATTACAGGAGTCGCCTGCTTGGTCTTGGGACTATGGATCATCCCAATAGATCTCGAACAACTTTCCGAGCTCTTCTCTAGAAGTGATGGATGGATCTTTGCCATCCCAATAGCCCTGGTCGTTGCCGACACTTACCTCACCCTGATTGGGTTGTCAAAAGGAAATTGGGAATTGAACCCGTTCGTCGCATCTGCAGTCCAGATTGGACCCTGGGCAGTCGTTCCCTTTGTCGTATCCTACATGGCCCTCTCGGAAGGATTGGCCCTAGGGATGCTGAGCATTGGAAAATGGTTGTTCGGCGTCGCGCGAGCCTCAAGATTCATGCCTTTCGCATTGATATGCGGAGCTGCCTCTTTCGGACCGGTAAGCAATACAGAACTGCTTGCCTTTCCAGGAGCGGGCCCGGGCGACTATTTCGTCGGCATAGTGATCGAGATGGTAGCATTGTCTACTGGTATCTATCTGCATTTCAGACGGCTAAAGTGGTGAGATAGGCTAGGTCTTTGTCTTAGTTCTTCTACGAAGGGCGTAGATTATCGCTCCAACTACTGCGATAGCTACGGCAATCCCTCCGCCTATGAGGGTTGCACTGGGGAGGCCTCCCACGCTTGAAGATGAGCCTACAGTTAGGGAAAGGGTTGTGGAATGCACCGATGAACCGCTGGTCCCAGTAACTGTCACGGTGTAGCTTCCCGGTGATACAGGGGTGGAGTACGCCCCGGAAGATGCTGCGAACACGCTAAGCGTTGACGATATGGAACCACCCGAGGGCACAGCAACGGATGCGGGGCTGAAGGTTACCTGAGGCCCACTAGAAGAAAGAGTGGAAGTCAAAGACACGGTTCCAGAGAACCCGTCAAGGCTAGTCAGAGTAATGGTGGTCGTGCCAGATGACCCTTGAGGAATATTCAGCGATGACGGGCTGGAGATAATGGTAAAGTCAGGAGCAGTCACGCTGATGTTCACGCTAGTACTGCGAGACGTTGTGGAGTTTGAAGCTGTCACAGCCAGGCTGTAAGAGCCCGGGGAAGTGTTAGCGGGTACCGAGATTGTGAAGTTTGACTTTGCCGTTCCGCCTGCCGGAACCGTAACCGGATTAACACTAAAGCCGCTTGTCATGAGGCCAGGCGGTGAAGAAGGTGACGATGATAGGGTAACTGAGCCAGCGAAATTGCCCAGACTAGCTACTGAGATAGTTGAGTTAGTCATTGAACCTTGCCGTATGCTCAGTGACGAAGGGTTCGAAGAGACGCCGAAATCCGGTCCGTTAACGGTGAAGAGACCGAACATGGTTGTCGGATGGTATGTGCAATAGTATGTGTATGAGCCCGTGAAATCGGCGGTAAACGGATATGTTGCAGAGGGGGGAAATAAGGGTGAACATTTGTCTGGAGGGCAAGTCGGGTTGCCTTTCCCGTCTTTGTCCACGTCAACTACAAACTGGTGTGTGTAGCCATCTCCGCTTGACAACGTCAAGCTAATTGAATCTCCTCTGTAAACTGTGATCGAAGGGTTGGAACTGTTCCAACCATAGAGATAGTTCCCCACGAGTATAATTGAACGCGCCATAGCTCGAGCCTTGGGAATGGTGGGTAGAAGCAAATTCGATAGGGGAAACATGGGGCTGACAACTATTGTTGATAGAATCGTCAGGACTGATAGAACCAGCCAGAATTTTCTCATTCTAAAACATCCTACCTTAATAGCACCTTAATAACGTGTTCGGACGACAATTCCCTTATTTTAGGCAGCGTTCGTAGCTCGAAGAGAGAATTCGATGCCTCGAGCTGGCCGTAAGATAGAGGCCGGAGAACTGCTTAAGCCCACACTAAGATTCATGGTCCAAGAACACCATGCTCGTCGGTTGCACTGGGACTTCCGGCTGGAGCTAGATGGAGTCCTGAAGAGTTGGGCAGTCCCTAAGGGTCCTCCCACAGAGTCAGGAGTAAAGCGACTTGCAGTTCAGGTTGAAGATCATCCTCTCAGCTACTTTGGGTTCGAAGGTACTATCCCAGAAGGCGGGTATGGCGCAGGCGAGGTAAAAGTTTGGGACCAAGGATTATACGTTTTGGAGGTTAGGGAACCTAGGAAATACCATGTTCTCTTGAATGGACGAAAGCTGAAGGGAGATTATCGGCTAATCAATTTCAAGGACAAGAACTGGCTAATGTACAAAGTAGCTTGATGCTATTCTTATTTTTCTTTCCTTCTGCACTCTTCTAGCATCTCTACTGCGCTCCGCAGGTGCGGTATGACTATGGAACCGCCTACGATCAAGCCAACGTTGAAGAGTTCGAAGAATTCTGCATCCGAAACTTTCTGATCGACGCACTGGATGATGTGATAGGTGACGCAGTCATCGCATCGGAGGACGAGTGATGCGACGAGCCCCATCATTTCCTTTGTTTTTCGAGAAAGCGCGCCGTCGTTGTAGGCTTGGGTGTCTAGGTTGAAGAAGCGTTTGATCTGAAGGTTTCCTCTTTCTAGAATCTTTTCGTTCATCTTCTCTCGGTATGCTTTGAACTCCTTCAGGGAATGGCCATGCTCCATCGTGTATCTCACCCGTGCCCGTGTTGTGGGGCAGGTTGTATTAGAACAAGCGGAGCAGGATCCGGAACACGATTATGGGAGACTGAAAAAACTCGGGTTATACTGGAGCAGGTAGATTGCGGTGGCAAGGATCCCGAGGATAATTATCAGATAGCCGATCGCTTCCAGCGCCCTTTTCGCGCGTGCTAGGCCGAGCTCGGTAAGAGTTGATTGGAAACGGAATATTCCATGATACAAGGACCCTGCGACAGTCACGAACAAGAAGAGCGTCCCGATGTGGTGATGGTTTAGGATAGCGCTGGTTGGGTCTCCGTTCGAGACTGGCCAGAGACCTAGCGGATAGGCGATTCCGACTAGGTAGATCAATACCGGAAGTAAGAAGGCAGCAATGAAACCGCCCATCGAGAAGACTCCCCAGAGGATTGCATGTAGACGGGCAACTTTCGGCATCAATCGCTACCTCAAGATGAGTATCTGGATTACCGCGTAAGAGATGATCAGCAGTAGGACAATGTTGAGGAGTAGGGCTTGCCAGGGTTTGCTCGTCGTTTTGCCTATTTTGATCGGTTGGACCTTGCCAATCAGATAGAACCAGGTGAAGGCGTGGTAGAGTGTGAACAGCAATGCTATGACGTTGAAGGCAATGATGCCTGGATTTCTCATCAGGGTGAGGGCGCTGTCTTTCGCTCCTGATGCGAACAGCGATAGTTCGTAGATGTAGATGAGACTGAAGACCGCAACGAAGAAGCTCGTCCATTCTCGGATCATGTACTGGGTGAAGTGTCTGTTGGAGAGCCACCATCCTGGACCAAGCTTGCGCCTGTACTCAGGAAACGGTTTGTCCTTCGACAGTTATTTTCCGCCTCCTCGTGGCATCACGAGCGATTTTAGAGCGTTTGTAGCGCCTAGGATCTTTGTCTTTTGAATCGCTAGCATAGGATCAACGCCTTTCGGGCACACGACGCTGCATTCTCCCACTAGGGTGCATTCCCAGACTCCCTCGATTTCATGGACTATTGGGAATCGTACAGCTTTTCCTTGGTCTCTGGAATCCTCAATGTATCGGTAGGCCAGTGCCGTGGCCGCAGGGCCCAAGAATTTCTCGTTGAGCCCATAGACGGGGCATGCGGAGTAGCAGAGCATGCAGTTGATACAGGAAGAGAACTGACCGTATCGTTCTAATTCCTCGGCGCTCTGGCGGTATTCGCCGTCTTCTGGCGGAGACTCTTTGTCACGTATTATCCAGGGTTTGATCTCTACCAGTTTGTGCATGAAGTCGTCCATGTTGATGACGAGGTCTTTGATGACTGGAAAGTGAGGGAGGGGCTCCACTTTGATCGTTCGACCTTTGAACTCATGGAGGAAGCTAGCACATGTGAGTTTTGGGACCCCGTCAACGTTCGCACCACAGCTTCCGCAGACCCCCATTCTGCATGACCAGCGATAGGTCAGCGTCCCATCTAGATTGGCCTTGATGTAGTTGAGCGCGTCAAGAACAACCATGTCCTTTCGGTAGGGCACTTTGTATTCTTGAAAGAACGGTTTCCCGTCTTTCTCGGGTCGATAACGCGTTACCCTTATCGTTGCAATGTCTTGGCTCATTAGTAGACTCGAGCCTCCGGTTTCCAACGAGTAATAGTCACCGGCATAGTTTCTATTCTTGGAACGGTTCCAGTTTGATACACTACCAAGTGCTTGAGGAATTGATCATCGTCACGTTTTGGATAGTCTGTTCGGGAGTGTGCGCCTCTCGATTCCTTTCGTGCCAGCGCAGCGTAGGGAATGGTCTCGGCGACGTCAAGCATGAAGTCCAGCTCTAGGGCGGAAACTAGGTCGGTGTTGTAGACGCGGTCCTTGTCTTCAACGACGGCGTTTTTCATTCTCTTTTTCAAGTCTCCGATGAGTCTACAAGCCTGTTTGAGATTGTTTTCATCGCGGTAGATGCCTACGTGTTCCTCCATGGCCTTTTGCATCTCTGTACGAATGGTCGAGATTTTCTCGCCTTGCTCAGGCTTCAGAACCTTATCATAGATTCTCTTCTCTTCCTCTAACGCAAGGCCTTGAACAGGGTTTCCGAAGCTCAGTGCAGCTTGCTTCGTTGCGTATTGAGCCGCTCCAATTCCGGCCTCGGCCCCGAACACGAGGCATTCAGTCAGCGAGTTGCTGCCGAGACGGTTTGCACCGTTCATGCTGATGCACGCGACCTCTCCCGCAGCGTACAGTCCAGGTAGGCCTGTGTAGCCGTGAATGTCGGTGTGGACGCCTCCCATCATGTAGTGCTGCCCGGGCCTGACGGGTATCATCTCATGAGCTGGATCTATCCCCAAATATTTCTCGGCCAGTTCCTTCACGAAGGGGAGTTTCGCCTCAATCGTCTCCTCGCCTAGATGGGTGAGATCCAAATGGACATAACTGCCGTATGGGCCCTCGAATCCCCGGCCCTCCTTGATCTCAGTCATCTCCGCCCGTGAGAGTATGTCTCTGGGCCCGAGCTCCATCTTGTTGGGAACGTACCTCTTCAGGAATCGTTCGCCATCCTTGTTGAGTAGATGGCCACCTTCGCCCCGCGCTGCTTCTGTGATCAAGATGCCAGTGTTGGGTAGCAATGTTGGATGATACTGAACCATTTCCATGTCTTTGAGCGGCACGCCGGCGCGGTAAGCCAATGCCATACCATCGCCTGTCTTGATCCATCCGTTGGTTGTGAATTGATAGATTCTACCGCATCCTCCAGTAGCTATAACGACCGCCTTGGCTAGGAACGAGACGAGGTCGCCTGAGCGCATGTCGATCGCGGTAACGCCGTCAACGCGTCCATTTTCTACAAGGATGGATGTGGCAAACCACTCGTCGTATCTACGAATATTCTCGAACTTCAAGCTGGTCTGAAAGAGACTGTGCAGGAGATGGAAGCCAATCTTGTCGGTAGCAAACAGTGTTCTCTTTACGCTCATTCCTCCGAATGCCCGGACGCTAATTCGGCCATCAGGGTCTCGGCTGAATGGACAGCCCCAATGCTCAAGCCGTACTGCTTCCTTGGGGGCTTCTCTAACAAAGAACTCTACGGTATCTTGGTCTGCCAGAAAGTCGCTCCCCTTGATAGTATCATACGCGTGTAGGTCGAAATTATCGTAGTCGGTCCTCAGGACGGCAGCCATGCCACCTTCCGCGGACACCGTGTGGCTGCGCATAGGGTATACCTTTGACACAATGGCGATGTCTAGCTTGGGGTTGAGCTCCGCTGCAGCAATGGCAGCTCGGAGTCCAGCTGCGCCACCCCCAATGATCAAAACATCGTGGCTGAGATGTTCCACTACGATTCAGCTTCCTGCATTCGACGAGCGACTGTTAACGAATCGGCCCGTATTTTAAATAACGTTAGGAAGTCGGAGGAAAAACCGGCGATGGGCAGGATGCCCCTAGTTGACTAGAACGCTGCCTTCGTGACCCTGAGGGCTTGACCCTGTGTGTCGTCAAGTCGCATTTGGACGGAGAACAGTCCTCTCAGTGCGCCTAAGAATCGCGCCTCTGTCGTTTCCGTATTGACGAGAAATATTGCAGTGACAGTTGACGGGCTCAACAGCTCGATCAACTGTTTGATACCGGAGTAGACTTGCTCCCACCTTTCTCCTCGAATGAGTTCGGTGATGCTGTCAAAGACGAAGCTCAATGCAACGGACATGTTATTCTCGAAGAAATCCGTAACCAGCGAAGTTACCAGGCCGAGCTCTTTGTCCGGGATCTGGATTTCTCCATCCGGAGATTCGTCGGGAACAGATACGAGAGACGAAGCTGCGACTATCCTCACCATTCTCTTTCCCTTCAACGATCTGTACAGCTTGCTAGACTTGGATGTGAAAAGGGCACACATCTCAGCATTGGCGATTCCTTCGTCGAAGAACTTTTTCACCACTTCCTCAAAGTTCGCGTTTGAAGAGTACTCGAGAAGAATCTTTGAACCCTCAATTCTCGGATGGTCGAGGTTGACAAGAGTTGAGAATGGGTCCGACGCTTCTGAGAGGTTGACAAGCTCAACGTCTCCGTTTTTCTGCAAGAAATCAGCAACTTGGGGTCTAGGAGCCTTGCTAGACTGTAGCAGAAACACCTCCGCTTCCGGTTCACCTGGATTTTTTGACTCTTTTACAATTGACCCCATCGAGCCCTGGAGGTCCTGACGCTCCAGCTCTTTCACGAACACCGTTGCTGTCTGGCTTAGACCAAATTTGTCCGAGAGAGCTTCTTTCCCAGACCTTTTGTCATCGGAGACTGTCGAAGGGGTGACAAATTTTCCGTTCTCTGTCCACTCGTTGAATCGAGAATCGCTGCGTGACAGCCCCTCTACAAGCCAAGGGGCCGGAGACTTGAGGACAACCTTGGCACCGGCCTCGATAGTGCTTCGAAAAGCAGAGGATAGGAAGGACACTGTTCGCATTCCGGAATCGTGAAGAACTAGGTATCGTTTCCCGAATTTTATTAGACTCTGAGGAAATAGGCTACTTTTCAGGAACCTAGTCGTTCCGGGAAGAGTCCGAATGGAATTGGCTAGCAGGCAATAGAGCACGGAGCTGATGATCAACCCCAACTCGTAAGAGAATGGAATAATCGGCGATAGGAGGAAGAAAACTACCAGCCCCACAGTGGGAAAGCAAAGCCAGCTAGACAACATCAGGAAAATGGAGTTTCTCGTATACGATGTCTGGGCACGACGCAAGGATGAGAGAAGCAGCAGGGAAGGATACAAGACGATGGGAACCGCAACAGCAACTGTGAGCGCAGTGTACCAAGTGGGAAAGGAGGGCAGTACATAGGCCTCGTTCCCGTAAGACGTGAGGGAAGAGGTGACCGGATCAAAGACAAGTGTGACAACAAGCCAAGTACCAAGAGTAAGAAGAAACAAAGGGAACAACATGGTTCTCTTGAGAATGATCCTCACAGATTCTCCCCACGTCCTCGCTTCAGGACAGAACTGAACAACGGCCGCAGCGTGGCCAAAGTTCACGGCGACTAGGAAGAAGCCGACGAGCATTACGTATGTTGCGAATATGCTTTGGGTTAGAATTCTGTCGATATCGGCCGCCAGAATTAGGAAGAAGTAGATGTTAAGCCAAATTAGGTTGCGTCGCGCAATCCCAACAAAGGAAGGTTTCTGTTGGATAAGTAGCCACAAGGAAAGGGCTGGGGCCACCATCGCAACTAGGTCTAGATAAACTGGAGTAGACATGTTACCCTTTCTTGGTCCTGTGAGTGTTCGTGATAGTGTGTTTGGACAGTGGGCGAATGTTTCAAGGTGACGTAACTGAACGGTGTAGCCGATTGTTACTCGGCTTTTCACGCGTCATAGCCTTGTTCTTTGAAGTCAAGATTAGTGTTTCGATTCTTCGCTTTAGCAACTCGTATCCTTCCTCGCTCAACCTCTTCCGACGCCTATTGCCGGCCCAGATAGGGCGTCCCCACATTGGGTCGGAGGTGTATCTGGGGACCAGGTGCCAGTGAAGGTGTGGCATGGAATTCCCCAGCAGCTCATAATTCATCTTGTCGGGCTTGAACGCTTTCGACAGCGCATTCGCAACGAGTGACATGTCTTCTAGAAACTGTTTGCGATCCTTGTCAGCCAGCTTGTAGAGTTCTTCCTCATGCCACTTTAGCGTCAGAAAAGTGTACCCTTCAAATGCCTGGTCTGGGTTCAACTTCGCGACTGCCACCCTAGACTCGTAAAAGACGAGATTCTTGGGCTCGTGGATACCTTGACACATCCAGCAGTCGGCCTGCAGACGTGACAAGAGGCTTCGATACTGAGCCAGAATCCGATTGTTTTTAAGATAACGATGAAGATTCCGTGCATCGAGGTAGGAGATCTTCGATTCCACAGAGACAACTAGTTTGGGTGTCGACTATTGACTCCTGGTTCAGTAGGGAAGCTTGCCAGAGAATACAATCCTCACCAGACGGAGCAGGAGACTCTCAACTGGTGGAATACTAACCGAACCTATCAAAAGACCAAGAAGAAACTCGTCAAACGCCAGAAGTTCTACTTTCTAGACGGTCCACCCTACGTAACCAACGCTCCCCATGTGGGGCTTGCCTGGAACAAGACGCTGAAAGACATCGTGATCCGATACCATCGGATGAAAGGCTTCAATGTTCACGATCAGCCGGGCTATGACTGCCACGGTCTTCCTGTCGAAGTACTGATAGAGAAGTCGTTGAAGTTAACTTCGAAAAAGGACATAGAGAATGTCGTTGGAGTAGACCGATTCATCGCCGACTGCAAGAAATTCGCCGAAGAAAACGTCCAGGCTCAGACAAAGGTTCTGAGAGACCTCGGGATCTGGATGGACTGGGACAACCCGTACCTGACTTACAAAGATAGCTACATCGAGTCTGTCTGGTGGACCATAAAGCGCGCCCAAGAAAAACACCTACTCTACAAGGCATTGAAGGTCGTCCACTGGTGTCCCCGATGCGAGACAGCTCTAGCCGGGTACGAGGTTACAGACGAATACCGAACCGTCCAAGACTTCTCGATCTACGTGAAACTCCCATTGGTCGATAAACCAGGACAGTTCATACTGATATGGACCACGACGCCCTGGACCCTGCCTGCAAACCTTGGGGTGATGGTTCACCCAGACAAGCCCTACGTCCTAGCGGAGGTCGACAGTGACAAACTCATACTAGCAAAGGAGAGACTTGAACAAGTCCTTAGCGGACGAAGCTACAAGGTCCTCGACGGATTTCAGGGACGAGAACTAGAAGGCACAAAGTACCGCCCGCCATTACAAGAGGAAACCCAGGCTCAAACCGGGGAAAACCGGCATCGGATCCTACTCAGCGCTGAACACGTTTCGATGTCTGAAGGAACCGGAGCCGTCCACACCGCTCCGGGTCATGGAGAAGAGGACTTCGAGGTCGGCACGAAATATGGACTGCCAGCCTTCTCGCCTGTAGACCCGTCAGGCCACTTCACAAAGGAGGCGGGTAAGTACGCTGGGCTCTCTGTTAGAGACGCGAACAGAGTGATCATCAAAGACCTCCATGCCAAGAATCTTCTCTGGAGGGAGGAGACAATCGAGCACTCTTACCCTCATTGCTGGAGGTGCAAGACAGCCCTCATCCTGCGAGCAACAGACCAATGGTTCGTCAAGGTCACCGCGATCAAGGAAAAAATGTTGAGCGAAAACGAGAAGGTCCGATGGGTGCCGGAATGGGCCGGGTCCAAAAGATTCCACGACTGGCTTGAAGGCGCCAGGGATTGGGTAATATCACGCCAACGCTACTGGGGCGTCCCGCTACCAGTGTGGACCTGCGAACAATGCGGAGAACATACCGTGATAGGCTCGAAAGCAGAACTCATCAAACTTGCCATACACCCACCGAAAGAGTTTGAGCTTCACAGGAACGGTGTCGACAAAATAGAGGTCAAATGCAAATGTGGTGGAAACGCGAGGAGAGAGTCTGACATTCTAGATGTTTGGATGGACTCTGGCACTGCCTCTTGGGCCAGCCTCGATTATCCAAAGAACCCTGTCGAGCTAAAACGCTTGTGGCCAGCGGACGTCATCCTAGAAGCGCACGATCAGACGAGAGGCTGGTTCTACAACCAGCTCGTTTCCAGCGTCTTCGCATTCAACCGAAGCCCATACCGAAGAGTGCTGATGCACGGCCATACTCTTGATGAGCAGGGAGAAAAGATGAGCAAGTCGAAAGGCAACTTCGTCAGCCCGGGTGACGTTGTCAGCAAGTATAGCCGCGATGTCCTTCGATTCTATACTGTTCAGTCAACACTCTGGGAGGATTTCCAGTTCTCATGGAACGCGGTAGAGGTGGCAGCGAAAGATCTCCAGATTGCCTGGAATGTCTTCTCGTTTGCAACCCTCTACATGAACCTCGACAAGTTCCAGCCTAATGCTTGGTCGGTCAAGAGGCTTTGGAATAGCCTGAGGCCTGAGGACAAATGGCTGGTCTCTCGTAGCGAGAGCTTGTTGAGAGATGTAGGCGGTAACATGGAAGGTCTCGAGTTGCACCTAGCGCTGCGGAGACTCAGAGCGTTTGTAATAGAAGATTTGAGCCACTGGTACATCCGTCTTGTCAGAAGACGGTTCTGGCAAGAGAAACAAAACCGGGACAAGCTTTCGTCTTATGCAGTCCTCCATCATGCGTTGAGGATCTGGCTGATCCTAGCGTCTCCCTTCATTCCATTCTTAACCGAGACAGTCTACCAGCAGGCCTTTCGCGAAACGGTGAAGCCGGCGCTGGACAGCATTCACATGTCCTCTTGGCCAAGGTCTAGAGCGATGTGGATTAACAAGAGTCTTGAAGAGAACATGGAGATAGTACAACAGGTCTCCGCAGCATCATCGTCAGCCAGGCAATCGAAAAAAGTAAAACTCCGCCAACCAGTCGCCAGGACCCTAATCGTCACAGACAGCAGCAGAGTAAGGCGAGCGGTCAAGAGCCTAAGACCACTATTCCTTCAACAGACAAACTCGAAAGACATCCGCCTCGTCGGACTCGCAGAAGAAGAACAGCTCAAGAAGCTGATAGTTGAACCGAACTTCAAAGGACTTGGACCCGTTTTCAAGGGAGATGCCAACAAGGTCGCCGAAGCCCTACGATTAACAAATGGCCGGCAGCTCTTCCAAGCCCTTCAAGCCAACAAGTCTTACACATTGAAAGTGAATGATCGAGACTATACAATTACCGGGCAGATGGTCTCGTTCAAAGAGGAAATGCCGGAGAACTTTGCTGTGGGAAGCTTCGACGATGGCCGTGTGTACATCGATCTTACAATTCCGAAGGAACTGGTGAGGGAAGGCTTCGTAAGGGAAATTGTGAGACGATTACAGGAGATGAGGAAACGCCTCGACCTTCCAGTAGACGCCTTCGTTGAAGCATACGTAACCGTTCCTGACGCCCAGAAGCTCGAATGGTTGGAAGATGAGCGAGATTACCTCATGGAAGAGGTTAGAGCGGACACACTGCATCTCCTTCGTCCCGACCAAGAAAAGCCGAAGGTGAACGCGGAAGAAAACTGGCAGATAGAAGGTCTCATGTTCCAGATGGGCCTATTATCCAAAGACGCGCTTCGCTAAGATTGCCAAACCGGATCAACGCGCAAAAGGTAGGCTTTCTCGTCAATCCGATAGCTGGAATGGGTGGAGCAGTAGGACTCAAGGGCACCGACGGCAAGAAAACATTACAGGAGGCGATCCGAAAAGGTGCAAGATCGGTCTCCCCGGAAAGGGCCCTAAGATATCTGGAAGAGGTTCAGAGAAGCGACAAGGGCATCGGGTTTCTAATCGCCCCGGGAAAAATGGGAGAGAACATTGCTGACCAATTGAAGCTTGAGCATGAATCGGTTGGGCGAATTGGAAGGGCAACTACGTCCGAGGACAGCGTAAGGATCGCTCGTCTCATGAAGAAGAGAAGAGCAGACTTGATCGTTTTTTGTGGTGGAGACGGAACCGCCCGAGATGTGTTGAAGGGCGTTGGCCAAGATACTCCCGTTCTAGGCGTTCCCGCAGGTGTGAAAATCTACTCGTCAGTCTTCGCTATCAATCCGGCAGCCGCGGGAGAATCGACCGTCGCGTTTCTTCAGGGTCAGATTCCCAAGAGGTTGGGTGAAGTGGTCGATGTTGATGAAACCGCGTTTAGAGAGAATCGATTGTCAGTCAAACTGTTCGGCCATCTTACGACCCCCGATTCGGGACCCCTGATGCAGCAGTCAAAATCAGTTGTTGGATCATCCGAGAACACTGAGCTAGACGCGATCGCGGAATATTTCCAGGAAGAGATCGATCCAGCCTACACTTACGTTCTCGGTCCTGGATCAACATTGGCGAGGATTGCCAAGCGATTGAGAGTCCGGAAGACGCTTCTAGGAGTTGATGCTGTGAAAGGGAATGGCGCGCTCCTAGGAAGGGATATGGACGAAAGGGCACTGCTAGGCCTGGTCGGCAAGAGTCCTACTAGGATCGTAATTTCACCGATAGGTGGACAAGGCTTTCTGTTCGGACGAGGAAACCAACAGATCACCCCAGAGGTAATTCGTAGAGTGGGTGTCGAGAACATTATCGTGGTTGGATCGAGAAGCAAGATCGAAGCATTACATCCCCGACGTCTGCTTATCGACTCTGGTGATGATGAGACAGATCGACAGCTACGAGGTTACCTTCGGGTGATCACGGGATACAGGGAGGAAATGGTCATCAAGGTAGAGTAAGCGACCGACTCTCACAGCTGACCCTCGCTGTGCCCCCGTCTTGATGACCGACAGTAACACTACACTCTAAGTCAGTAGGACCCTCTAACATAACGATTGGTCATGCCCACAGCCCACAGAAAGGCCCTGACGAAAAAAACAAAATCCAAACCCGTGAAGAAGCTTCGGAAAGCCTCTCATCCTCACAAGTCTTCTCCAAAGACTATTTCCCATCCTAAGAGAAAGACCACAACAGAGAAAGAATACGTCACCTACGTGTATGAGTGCACTCGCCCTGGTTGTGGCTACAAGATCTGGCGAGACGACAAGGGTGAACCGGGACAGCTACGCAGCGATCTGAAGTGTCCAAAGTGTCACCATGTAGAATTCCGGTGTCTCGGCAAAGGGGATTTACCTGAAAGCTTTCAAGTTCCAATCCCTCCGAACCCTGTCGATTTCAACGCGGTCAAGGCCTCTGAAATAGGATCTAACTAGGAAATCGCTCACTATCAGAACAATGCTTGAAGGCCCCCTAAACTGACGTGGTGATTGCTGCTTGGTGCGGGGGGTGGGATTCGAACCCACGAAGGCCTACGCCACAGGATCTCTCCTGAAGCCGGATCTTAAGTTAAGCACCACTCCCATCTGAGTGGTCCTGCCCCTTTGACCTGAATCCCGCCCTATAGGACAGGATCCCATAGAGGTCTCGGGAACCCCCGCTGGTAGTGCAATCGGCCTCAGTCCATTCTTAAGGCCAATCCAAATTATGACGTTACGAAGGTATGATAGTTCGGAACCTGAGACTGGCACCCTTCGTTCTTCAGTCTGAGGTACAATCTCCACAAATTCCAGAATGAGTCAGCCCCCTTCTTGCGGAAGGGTCTGGCGGAAAGGATGTCTCCCAGTAGGACCGTTCAGAAAGCTGTGACGCCAGATTCTGTCAAATCGCTCATGATCATCGAGGCAATCGTGATAGCGTTCTTCTCGTTCTGGCTTGCTAATGAGTACGTCTACAACGTATTCTTCCGGATATACGTGAACAGCATTTTTGTCGAACACTTCACGACCTACACAATCGCATTAGGCTTAGGAATAGGTCTAGCAGGGGCGGCTGCTGCAGCGACTCTCTACAAGAACCTACGGGAGGCAAAGGTGAGGCTGGGATCAGTTGCTCCAAAGATTAGAGGTTCTGTCGAGAAAATGCTAGCAACTGTTCCTACCATGGAGACGCAGGGGGCCGTTCCTCTGATCAGCTCTGTTCCCGTCTCTCAACCCGCCTCGGGAGCATCTACAACCATCGGCCCCCCGGTTCCTCCAGTTTCTTCTTCGCAGCAAACGGAAGAGAAGAAATAATTTCCCTTAGGGTTTCTCGCCTAGTTCTCTGGCGAACTCTGATAATAGTTCTTTTTGCCTGCGGGAGAGGTCTCGCGGGATCTCAACATCAACTCTTACAAGCTCATCTCCTCGCCCCCATCCTCCGACCTTGGGGAAACCTTTGCCTTCCAGACGAAACACTGTTCCGGGTCTTGTCCCTGGTGGAATCTTTAGCTGCGCTTTACCGTCAATAGATGGGATTTGAAGTTCTCCGCCGAGGGCGGCCTTTGGAAAACTGACTTTAGTCTCGTAGAGAATATTGTCTCCGTCGCGTTTGAACTCGGCGTGAGGCTTCAATCTTATCCGAACATAGAGATCTCCACTACGCCCTCCCTGAGCAGCGTTTCCTTCTCCTCTAATTCGGAGGCTCTGGCCTTCATCGGCCCCAGGGGGAACCTTCACTTGGAGTTTGGTCCTGGTCCGGTCAAGGCCGCTCCCGCCGCAGTTTTTACATGGCTTGTCGATGATACTTCCTTCTCCCCTGCACTTGGGGCATGTGGTTATTTGGACGAGTTGGGCGAAGCCGGCTCGCCGCACTGTTTGGACCTGGCCTCGGCCATGACAGGTGCTACAAGTCTTTCTGGAGCTTCCAGGCTGGGCTCCGGACCCGTTGCATTCTTTGCACTCTGCGAGCCGGGGTATCTCTATCTCTCTCGTCGCTCCATGGGCGACTTCGTCGAAGTTGATCTGTAGATCGTAGACCAAGTCCTCACCTCTGGCGGGTCCACTTGGAGCTCCATAGCTCTCGAAGCCTCCGAATCCGCCGAGGATTCTTTCCACGAAGCTGCTGAAGCCGCCGCCGAATGTGCCGAACCCCATGTCCCGGAATATGGAGTCAAAATCGGCGCCTCGGAAGATGTCTTCAGTGTTATATTTCTGGTAGATGCCCTCTCGCCCGAACTGGTCGTACTGTTTTCTCTTCTCGTCATCGGACAGTATCGCGTAGGCTTCGGAGATTTCCTTGAACTTCTCAGTTGCCTCTGGGGCCTTGTTTCTATCCGGGTGATACTGTAAGGCGAGCTTGCGGTAGGATCCCTTTATGTCATCCTTGGACGCGTTTCGAGTAACCCCGAGCACGTCGTAGTAGTCTCGCTTCTCCATCCTTTCCGATTCATCTCGCTCTACCGAGAGCCTTCGTCCTTTACCTCTCTGAACTCCGCGTCTACGACATTGTCATCTTTAGGGGGGCTTGCTCCAGGAGCGCTTGCCTGCTGGGCTGAGTCTCCAGGCTTCTGGGCAGTGACCTTCTGGTATATTTCCGCGCCAATCTTCTGCAGAATTCGCGAGAGATCGTCACTGGCCGATTTTATCTTCTCAGCCTCCTTCCCGGATAGCGCGCCTCTCAAAACGCCTGCCGCCTTGTCAATGGTTTCGACCTGTTCTTTCGTAATCTTGTCTTTCAACTCGTCTTTTGTCCTGTCTGCAGTATAGAGCATGCTCTCCGCTGTGTTGCGAAGTTCGACCTCTTCCTTTCTCTTCTTGTCCTCTTCTGAGAACTGTTCAGCTTCATGAACCATTTTCTCCTTTTGGTCCTTCGAAAGCTTGGTCGAAGCAGCAATCGTGATCTTATTCTCTTTTGACGTAGCCAAGTCTTTTGCGGAGACGTTCAGGATACCGTTGGCATCGATGTCGAAGGTCACTTCGATCTGTGGAATGCCTCTTGGTGCTGGCGGGATTCCAGTTAGGTTGAACATCCCCAGAGATATGTTGTCCGAGGCCATGGCACGCTCTCCTTGGAGTACGTGAATTGTGACTGTGGTTTGCGAGTCGGCCGCTGTCGAGAATATCTGGCTACGCTTTGTCGGAATGGTAGTGTTTCTCTCCATAATCTTTGTAGCGACGCCTCCCAAGGTTTCTACGCCTAACGACAGCGGTGTTACGTCCAACAGGAGGATGTCCTTGACCTCTCCGGCGAGAACTGCGCCCTGAATGGCTGCTCCAACGGCTACGCATTCCATTGGATCGACTCCTCGCTCTGCTTGTTTGCCGATTATGTCTTCGACGAATTTTCGGACGAGTGGCATGCGGGTCTGGCCACCGATGAGTATGATTCTGTCCACGTCCTTCGACGTAAGTTTCGCATCATCGAGAGTTCTCTTGATCGGTGTCTCAACTTTTCGGACTATAGGACTGGCGAGCTCTTCCAGCTTGGCCCTCGATAGGGTTGTGTGGAGGTGTTTGGGTTGGGATGAGTCTGCTGAGATGAACGGCAGATCTACATCGGTTGTGAGGAGAGTGGAAAGTTCGATCTTTGCTTTTTCCGCGCCTTCCTTGAGCCGCGTCATAGCGGCACGGTCGTTTCGCAAGCTTATGCCGGTCTGGCGCTGAAACTCAGCGAGCAAGTACTCAACGATCGCATTGTCGATGTCAGTCCCGCCTGTTTGCGTGTCTCCGCTAGTGGCTAGAACCTGGAAGACTCCGCCGCCGAATTCCATCAGGGTTACATCGTGTGTTCCGCCTCCGAAGCTGAACACCATGATTTTCATCTCCTTGTCGGCCTTATCCAGCCCATAGGCGAGACATGCTGCTGTGGGTTCATTGATTATTCTGGCGACCTGGAAGCCAGCTATCTCTCCAGCGTCCTTGGTTGCTTGTCGTTGGTTGTCGTTGAAGTGGGCTGGGACTGTGATGACTGCTTTCTTCGTCGGTCGTCCTAAGAACGTCTCGGCGTCTTGTCTTATCTTCTGAAGTATGAACGCGGAGAGCTGTTGTGGAGTATAGTCCTTCCCCGCAATGTGGACTCTGTAGTCGGTGCCCATCTTCCGTTTGATCTCGATAATTGTCCCCTCAGGGTTCGTAGCCGCCTGTCGCTTAGCCGGCTCACCGACTATCAATTGGCCGTCTTTGGTGAAGGCGATGACTGATGGGAACATCTTTCCGGACGCCGTCTGTCCTTCCGCGCTCGGGATAACGACCGGGCGTCCAGCTTCCAATATCGCGGCAGCCGAGTTCGTTGTCCCCAGGTCTATTCCTAGTATCTTCTCGGTCTCAGGCTTACTCATTGTCCTCTATCTCCTCTAGATCTGGCCTCTCGGATTTAGACTCGCGCTCGGCGGAGTTCACGGCTACTTTGACGATGCTTGGCCGGAGGACCTTTCCCCTCAGCATGTATCCTTGCCGGATCTCCTCCACGATCGTTCCATCCTCCTTGTCCGACTCGACTCGTAGTGCTGCCTCGTGGAGGTCAGGGTTGAACCTTGATCCTAGGCTTCGAATCTTCTCGACGCCTTCTTTTGAGAGGAGGGCCTGTAACCGTTTGTGGACCATTCCCACTCCCTCAACTATTGTCGGGTTCTCCCTGCTTTCCTCTGCCTCTCCGAGTGCCAGTTCTAGCTCGTCGTTTACGATTATTAGGTCCGATAGGAGGCGTTGGTTTCCGAATTGTCTGTTGTCAGACATTTCCTTCTCCACTCTCTTCCTATAGTTCTCGAAATCGGCCTGGAGATATTGCAGGCGCCGTAGATAGTCGTTAGATTTCGCCTTCTCTTTCTCCAATTCCTCTTTGGCCCCCTTCAACATGGTTTCTGCGTCTTCTTCTTTCGAGGGTTTCTTGGGGGGTGGTTGAGCCTCTACTGTTTCGGTTGCAAGATGTCCCTTTTTCTCACCCATCACAATTACTCCTTCCTGCCCTCGCCAAGTTCCATAAGGCTAAGCTACAATCGATTTGGAGCGTCAGGGAAAAATTAAACCTTCTGACACGCCGACCACCGATTACCAAGCGATAATTGCGAATTGGTGCCGACCAGACCAGTTTTCTTTGACTTCCCTAAATGTGACGGCTTGTGTTTCTCGTAGGATGCCGGATAGGTTACGCTTGGTTGATAGCCCACATGGAACATGATAGAATCCATTCGGAGGATCATGTATGGGTCTATTGAGTCATCTTACCCATCCAAAGGGCAAGATATGGATCGCTCTTGACAAGCCAACTTTCCAGGAAGGAGAGGCGGTTGCTGGCAAGGTAAACGTGGAAGCAGAAGAGTACATCCCATCGATCGGACTGAAGGTTGAAGCGAGAGTCGTTGAAAGCTGGAACGAGATGGTCTGGGTCACTCTCCCTAACAACCAGCGGGTCCAAGAGAACCAGCGTCGGACGAACAATCTCTACCAACGCGATGTACAAGTCATCGGGCCTACTGACTTCGGAAAGGGCCCAGTTCAGACCTTCCCGTTCAGTGTCGGGATTCCTCCGTGCAGAGCTACACGGGGCGGTGCCTCTGTCCAGAACCTACTGAAGGCGGTCTTGCAAGTCAAAGGAAGACCTGACATGACCAATGAAACTCAGATCGCATTCGTCCCAGCCGGTGCTTATGGTTCCATGCCGATGAACGTAGGATATGGACCGGGACCAATGCCCGCAGGCTACGGACCGAACCCTGGCTATCAACCAAATCCGGGCTATGGAATGCCACCTATGAACCCGGGCTACCAAGGCTACGGTCAACCGGGATACGGTGTTCCACCTCCACAACAGCAAGCCCCCTCGGTCAAGGTCCGCTGCAAGTACTGCACCGGACTGATGGACGCGAACGCGTCAAACTGTTCCACATGTGGCGCCCACCAGTAGACGAGTATCTTATTCTAGGATGAGGACGATACTAGTAACACACCGGCGACTATCAATACTGCGCCGGTACCTGAATAGAAGTTGAACGGATCCCCGAAGATAATCACTGATAGAGCGACAGCAACAATCACTTCTATCGGGAGAATAATTGAGGATATTGTCGGAGACACTGTCTCTAATCCTTTCATGAGGAAATAGTAGGCTCCCAGTGTGGCAACAACCGCTAGGAACGCGACGTAGAAGACCGCTTCCCAGTTGAGGTTGATGGAAGCGCTTTGGTCTAGGGGAATAGCGAGGACAAGAAGAAGACTTGTGATGAGAATCATGCCTCCAGTGACCGGTCGTCCTCCTTTCTGGACAGCCAGGTCTTTGGAATAGATGAAAACCAACGCTATGGTAACTGCTGTTCCAAGTATCAGCACGTCGCCTAGAAACTGGGCCTGACCCAGGCTCACGAATTGACCCCGGGTCACTACAAGACTTGCACCAAGAAACCCTGACAAAACTCCGAGGCCCTTCTTCGCGGCTATCGTTTCGCTCCCGCGGACCCACGATAGAAGTGGAATCATCAGGGCGGCCGTGCTTATGATCAGAGCCGCATCCGAGGAGGTTGTGAACCTCTGTCCCTGAAACTGCAGGACATATCCGAGAGCGTTGACGAATCCGAGAATCCAGATTGGCTTTGCTCGGAGAAGATTCCAGTCAACCCATCCTCGTCGACGAAGAAGCAACAAGACCAGAACAGAAGCGAGTGAAAATCGAAGAGCAGCGAAGAGATCTGCGGGGAGGAGACCCAGCCCGAGCTTGATTATGGGCACGCTCGTCCCGAATAGTATCCCGGAGAATACCGTGGCAAGGATTCCAGTTCGGGGAGCCGATTTCTTCAGCCTCTCGACGGGCGCGGTCTTGCATGCTGGCTATAGAGTATAGGGCGTTTGGTTCTGTCAAGTCATCGGTTGCTCGAGGACCTGACTTGCTCTCATCGACTCCGGGGATTACCGTCATCGTCGGGTTCCGCTTCATTGCTTCACCTGAG
>Ga0209806_1000374_pt1 | contig 30072 bp, 24 predicted proteins | sample GraSoiAngelo_152_FD_186166 | JGI IMG/M metagenome (GOLD analysis project Ga0209806, IMG submission 186166) | Grasslands soil microbial communities from the Angelo Coastal Reserve, California, USA - 14_1009_12_30cm (SPAdes) (version 2) | ecosystem: Environmental > Terrestrial > Soil > Grasslands ... | reverse complement strand
TCCACGTGGAAATGAGCAAATTGCCTCGCCGCCATCCTGGACACCAACCCCGCAGCCCCGGGGATATGTCGCAGAACGCCCCGCTCAGCGTTCCCTAGTAGGGCAATTCGCTTGCAATGGAAACGCAAACTTCATCTTTAGTAACCATGCAGGCGGCAACCGACGAGGAGTCGGTGGCCGCTTTTGTGGACGAAACGCTCGCCGGCACCGGCTGGGAGGTCGACTCCATCCGGCACCGCGTGAACCGAATCGATCCTCCCAATTCGTACTGGTCGATCTTCAGCGTCGACATATATAAGGACGGAGAAGAGCGCAACCTGCGGCTGGTCGCCAAGGGCGCCCTGAACCCTGAGGCGTGGGAACAGCTCAGCGCGCGTCTGATGCGGCACGGAGCCGGCAACCCCTGCGACCCGATCAACGGGCTTGGCTACCCGCGGCTCTTTCCCGAGACCCAGCACGCCTACTGGTACTACCCGTACGACCCTTCGATGCCCAACCTGCCGCTAGCGAACGACGCGGCGAGGATGGCGGGCGTGCTATTTGGGCTCGATCAACCCGAGGAAATGCAGGCCGCGGCTGGACGCGTGGACATCGAGCGCGTCCGCTACATGCCAGAGGTCGGCGCCATCCTTCGGTACACGATCGACGTGGGGGGCGCCCCGAACGTGATCTACGGCAAGGTCCAGCCAGGCCGGCGGGGGCTTCGGACCAACCAGATCGTGGAGGGCTTGTGGCGAGCGTCAGCCAAGTACCCCGGCTATTTGAACTTGCCGCGTCCGTTGGGCTATGTCGAGGAGATGGGCATGCTCATCGAGGAAGGCATTCGCGGCAAGCCGGTAGGTGAAAGGCGGACGAGCACCCAGTTCATGCTCATGGCCGAACCGGCGGCCGAAGCGCTTGCCGTGATCCACGAATCACGCGTCGAGAACGACGAGCGAATTACGATCCAGGCCGAGCTGGAACGCCTCGACAGGGTCGCGGAGAAGTTCGCATATGTCCATCCCGAAGGACACTTCCTGCTCAAGGACCTCATCACTCACATACGCGAGCACGTGCAGAAGACCACTGAAGAGGAGTGGCTGCCGACTCATGGCGATCTCAAGTACGACCAGTTCATGTTCCACAACGACCGGTTCACGCTGCTGGACTTCGACTATTTCGCGACGGCTGAGACCAGCTATGACCTGGGTAAGTTCTGTGCCTACCTGGTGCCGACGCGCCCCAAGGATTGGAGGGACTCGGTGGCCGTGGAGGAGGCGCGCGTCCGGTTCATCCGCCGCTATCGCGAGCTGAGGCCCCACGCGACACTTCAACGCTTTGCCATCTATGAGGCGCTCCAGTTTGCGCTGCGCGCCATGGCCACCATGTGGGGGTCGAAGCCGGGGTGGCACCGAGTCGCGGAAACCTACCTGGTCTTCGGCTTCGAGCGCCTCAAGAGCCGGCTGCCCGAATAACAGCGGTTTCGATACCCGGCGATTCTTTTTACAAGCCTTAACCCAACTCGCACCAGCTAGGCGGCCGCCCGCGGTCAGGCTCTGCCGTCTGCCATGCGGCTTGTTTCATGGTTCGGGGGATTTCTCGTCGTCGCCGCCCTGCTTGTCGGGGTGCTTTCCGCCGTGCAGCTGCGCTCGGCCAGCGGGCACTCGCTGAATGCCTCCCGCCAACCGGTGGCCGCCCTGTTCGGGGTTCACGACCCCGCGCCCGATCCACCACACAAGATCCTGCCGCCGATTCCGAGCCCGGTCCCCGTCGCGCCGGCCGAATCGGCCCCCGCGCCGGCCCCACCGGCGCGCCCGGCCATCGTCGTCAACTCGACACAGCAGGCCTTGATCAACCAGGACCGCGCGCGCAACGGACTTCCCGCGCTCACCTGGAGCAGCTGCCTCAACAACATCGCGCGAGGCCAGTCCGCGTACCTTGCTTCACCCAACGTCGCGTTCCAGCACTACAACGGCGTGCAGCAAGATCTGGGCTGTCATCTTGGAGCCCAGGTCGGCGAGAACATTGGCTGGTGGTCGCTCGGTGTCGACGACTCGCAGCTCAACACGATGTTCATGAACAGCGCCGAACACCGCGCCAACATCCTCGGTCCGTACCGTTATGTGGCGACCGCTTGGGCGGTCCGTTCCGACGGTCGAGGCTACATTGCGGTCGAGTTCGGCTGAGTTCGGCCCGCTGAGTAACCCGATTTAACCGGGCGTTGTTCTGACGTAGCGCTCCAACGCGGGCCCGAGACGCCCACCAGAGCGCTCGGAGGAGGAGCGTGAAGGGTGTCGACGCAACCTGCCGTACGCGGCCACCATGCGCTCTGGCTTCGACCAATCGCGTGGATGTGGGCCAAGCGGGCGTGGATCGCGGCCCTGGTCGGAGTCTTCCTTATCGCTTCGACGCTGTACGTGCTCTGGGCGATCAAGGATCTGCCTGACCCGAGCCAGAATGTGCTGGCGGCGGGCGATGTCGTCGTGCTCGACCGCAACGGCAAGCTCATCGAGGACTGGAGTCCCGCGGGCCACTACCACATCACCCTCACCCTTCAGCAGATGGGGCCCTACGCACCAAAGGCGGTGCTGGCGGCGGAGGACCGCAACTTCTACAACCACGGCGCGATCGACCCAGGGTCGACGGCGCGCGCGGCGTGGGTCGACCTCACCTCGCACGGCCTGAACCAGGGCGGGAGCACGATCACGCAACAGCTGGTGAAGATCCAGCTGCTCACGCCGCAGAGATCGCTGACACGCAAGATCCAGGAGGTCGTCCTGGCGATGGCGCTCGAACAGCGGTACTCGAAAGACCAGATCCTCGGCATGTACCTCAACCGCGTGTACTTCGGCCACGGCGCGTACGGGGTGGGCGCGGCGGCGCGCACATATTTCAACAAGGACGCCAAGGACCTGTCGGCCGCGCAAGCGGCTTTTCTCGCCGGCCTCATCCAGGCGCCCACGCTGTACGACCCGGTAGTCCACTACGAGCTCGCCCAAGGACGCGAGGCATATGTGCTGCAAGGCATGGTTTCCACCGGCGCCCTGAAGCCCGATGAGGCAGACAAAGCGGCCAATGAGGACGTCAAGTCGGAGCTGCAGATCCAGCCGTCGGCGCGTCAGAGCCTGGCACCGCACTTCGTCGATTACGTCCTGACGCAGCTGGAAAAGCTCTTTGGGGCAGCGGCCGTCCAGCAGGGGGGCATCGTGGTGCACACCACTCTCGACCTCGGCGTGCAGAATGATGCCGAGGCTGCGGTCGCCAACGGGGTACAGGACCTCAAGCCTTTCAACGTGAACAATTCGGCGCTGCTCGCGGCGGATCCGAAAACCGGCGCGATTCTGGCCTGGATTGGTTCCGCCGATTACGGCAATGACTCGATCGGAGGCCAGTTCGACGTGGTGCTTTCGCCGCGCCAGCCCGGCTCTTCGTTCAAGCCTTACGTCTATGAGGCGGCGCTCCGCGACCACAAGATCACGTGGGCCACGATCCTCCACGATCGCCTGACCAACTTCAACGGCTATCAGCCGCGCGACTTCGACAACGGAGGGATGGGCGACATCAAGGCGAGCACCGCGATCCTCTACTCGCGCAACATCCCGGCCGTCGAGGTCGGTCAGATGGAAGGCATCAACAACGTGAACAACCTGGCCCACGCGATGGGCATCAAGAGCAACCTTCAGCCGTACCTATCGACCGCCATCGGTGCGAGCGACATCACTCTCTATGAGCACGTGCAAGGCTACGAGACCTTCGCCAACCAGGGCCAGCGCATCGACCTCCGCGTGCTCAACGAGGTCGATGATTCGACCGGCCACGCCGCCTTCAAGTACGAGAACCCGACCGGCACCCCAGTCCTGTCGCCTGCCGAGGCGTTCCTGATGTCAGACGTGCTGAAGAACTACCAGAACACGTGGCACTTCGGTTGGAACCGTCAGATGGCGAGCAAGACGGGCACGAGCGACAACGGAAAGGGCGGTATCCCGGACTCGTGGATCATGGCGTACAACCCTGACATCGTGGTCGGAGTGTGGGTGGGCAACACCGCGCCGAACGGGGGCGGCGGACTGATTCGCGCCTATGGCGAAAACGTAGGCCTGACGATCATGAAGCGCTTCGTGAACGCGCTCCCGTCCGGCATGCACGACTGGTACGCACGCCCGGCCGGCGTCGTGCAGGGTTGCGGCAGCGACACGCAAGACCCGTTCCTGCCCGGCGCCTGCACCGCATCGCCCTCGCCGTCTTCGTCCCCGAGCCCGTCGCCGTCCGGCAGTCCGTCGGTGTTGCCTTCGGTCCTACCTTCGATTCTCCCCTCGGCGTCGCCTTCGGCCTCACCGCCGGCGTCGCCATCACCGTCACCGTCACCTTCGCCGAGCTGATGCTTGCCGTGAGAAGTTCCGAGACTCCGTTTCTCGAGAGCGTCGAGCGCCGGCGGCCGGGCACGTCGCTGCGCGGCTACGTGACGCGCACACTGCCCCACAGCTCTGCGATCGTGGTGGCCAACCGCGCCCCGCACGAGCCCCGTGCCGAGGGAGGCTTCACTCGCGGCGCGGGCGGAGTGATCACCGCCCTGCTCACTCTCGCCGAGGTCGCCGCGGCGGACTGGGTCGCTGTCGCCCGCACCGAGGGTGAGCGCGCGCTGATCGAGGACCACGGCACGACGTGGAACGCACCGCTGGTCCGCAGCGAGACGCAACTCCACTACGCAACTCCGACGCCCGAGCAGTACGAGCAGTACTACTCGGTGATCTCCAACCCGGTCCTGTGGTTCGTCCAGCACTACCTCTGGGACCTCGCGCATCAGCCTGTCATCAACGGCCGCATCCACCGTGCGTGGAAGAACGGGTACGTCGAGGTCAACAAGCAGGTTGCGCGAAAGGTGGTTGAGGTGGCGCGGGGGCTGCCCGGGCGACCCCTGGTCATGGTCCACGACTACCAGCTCTACCTCGTGCCGAAGCTCGTCCGCGAGCAGCTGCACGGGGCGATCATCCAGCACTTCGTCCACATCCCGTGGCCGACGCCGCAATACTGGAAGGTGCTCCCGCGCGAGATGAGGGACGCGATCCTCCACGGGCTGCTCGGCTGCGACATCGTCGGTTTTCAGACCAGCCTCGATGTGCGCAACTTCCTGATGACGTGCGAAGAGAACGCCGGGCTCGCGGTGGACGAGCGTGAGAAGGCCGTGCTGGTCGACGGGCGGGTCGTCTACGCGCGCGCTTACCCCATCTCCATCGACGTCGCGAGCACGACGCGCCTCTCTTATTCACATGGCGTGATGGTCGAGGAGCGAAAGCTGCGCGACTGGAGACCCGAGCACTTGATCGTTCGGATCGACCGCACGGATCCTTCGAAGAACATCATTCGCGGCTTCCTCTCCTACGAGAAGCTGCTGGCGCATCATCCCGAGCTGAAGGGCAGGGTGCAGTTCTGGGCCTTCTTACAGCCGTCGCGCCAGGACGTCGCCGTCTATCGGAACTACGTGCGCAAGGTCCGCCAGACGGTGCAGCGCATCAACGCCCAGTACGGCGCGCATGGTTGGCAGCCGATCCGGCTGGAGCTGGGCGAGAGCGTCCGCAAGGCGATGGCCGCCATGCGCAACTTCGACGTGCTGGTGGTCAACTCCGTTTATGACGGGCTCAACCTCGTCGCCAAGGAAGGCGCGCTGGTCAACCGTTCCGACGGCGTGATCGTCCTGTCGGAGAATGTGGGCGCGCACGAGGAGCTGCATCCACACGTGCTCTCAGTCAACCCGTTCGACATAGAGGCGACGGCCAATGCGATGCACCAGGCGATCGTCATGCGCGTCGAGGAGAAGCGTCGGCTGAACGAAGGGGCCCGCGAGGTGGTGCGCACCAACGACATCGCGCGCTGGATCACCCGCCAGGTGCAGGACATAAGAGACCTGGCCGCAGCACCCGGACTTAGAGCGGGGTAATCAAAAAAGAGGGGCGCCGGCACCTATACCGCGCCCCTCTCCCCAGGTCCCTCTCCCCCGTGGGGAAAGGGTGCCCAATCTACTGACTACCGGTTAGTAGCCCCTCGGTCGAAAGCCGCCCGAGCGTCGTGCCACCGTCACGTTGCGGAAGAAGATGATCGTGACCAGGCGCGCCACAGCCCATCCGGCGAGCGCGTAGACCAGGATCGCGACGACCACTGACATCTCGAGCTGCGATTGCGTCGTTCCGATCGTGGGCAGGATGTTCTTGAACGGCCCGAGGAAGACGGCGGTCACGTTGTAGAGCCAGTTGGAGAAGCCCGCCTCGGGGTTCGCACCGAGCAGCTTGAGAACGAGCCGCAGCAAAAGCAAGCCGTCGATGAGCCCAAAGACGAGATAGACGAACTGAACCGCGCGCCAGCCCGGGTTGGAGGTGCTCACCACCTCTGACGATTCGGGCGGCACTCCTGGATCCTCGGTCGTGACGGTCCGATGCTCATGCACCCGGCCGCTCACGGGATCACGCTCGACGTCGGTGTCCCTTCGCTCCATTTTGAATACTCCCTTTGCGTGGTTAAAAACGATGAACGGGCACAAATGAAAACGCCCGGGTGGTTTTTGCCACCCGGGCGCCTGGGGGAGGTAGGTGAGCTCAGGGAGTGTTGGTCGGATACCACAGCGGCAGGGTGGAGAGCGCCTCGTCGGCGTCTACGTCCGGGTCGGGGCTGTTGCTGCCGAGCTGGTACTGCCAGGCGGCGAGGTGGTCCGGGCAGCCCGTTTCATACGGCTGCCATACCGGCGCATTGGCCTTCGACCAGCCGCCCGAATCGAGGGAGGGCTCAAAGGACCAGATGTACGAGTCCCAGGAGATCGCCTGCTGCTCGCTCTGGGCCTGGCACCAGGCGGCTCCGAACTCGCTTCCCGCCGTCCCGTTCCCGTAGAAGACCGGGACGTAACCAGCTCCTGTGACGCCGTCATACCAGCCGCGGATGAAGCCGGAGTCGATGTTGCCGGCGCCCGGACATGCCTCGCCGGGCGGTTCGATATCGATGGCGATGACGTGACCCACGGGCTCGGTGTCGTGCGCGGCCACCGAGGTTGCGACCTGGGCGTAGCCCATGCCGGTGTCGTAGCCCGAGACCGCGGAGCAGTTGTAGTCGTTGTAGATCGGCAGGATGCCCATCCGCATCTTCGCGGCGGTGTAGATCTCGGGCCAGCTCAGTCCCGGACACACCGTGGATGTCAGGTAACGGCCCCAGAAGTCGGGGTTGCCCAGCGCCCGCTGCACGCCCGGCAAGACCTCACCCGTGGGATCGCCCGTGAAGGCCTTGCAGGAGTCGACGCCCCACAAAAGCCTGGCCGGCTGGATTGCCGCCGACCGCGCCTGGACGTCGATGAGGGTCGTGGGTCCCGTCACCTTCTGGAGGAGCTGGCCGAGCTTGCTCTGGTTTCGCGTCGACGGGACCGCGCCGATCGCCGCGCTGAACTGAGGAGTCGAGCCGGACGTGGCCGCGACCGAGGCGCTGCAGGTGTTGCCGTTCTTGCAGGGCGGCGCCACCAGGTGGCCCTGCTCGTCGAAGATGCCGATGCTCCAGGGCGTGTTCGTCAGGTCGGCGTTGGTGCTGGCGGTGAGGTGGATGTTGCTCCCGACCTGGAACGTGGAGCTGCCGCCGATGGCGATCGAAAGCCAGGCGACCGAGACGTGTTCGGAGACGGCCCAGATGTCGGGGTTGGAAAACGTGGCCGTCAACGTTCCGATGGCAGCAACGATCGACCGCGTGCCGCTCGCCGGCTGCGTCAGCGCGACGCTGCAATTGGTCCCTCGGCTGCAATAGGTGATCCGACCCATGTTGCTGAGGTCGAACATTTCAATCGCGTAGCCAAACTGTTCGACGGGGATGGTCGAGGTTGCGGTCAGGGTCGTTGGCTTGCCCGGCCCGACGGCCGACTGGGTCGCTGCGAGGCTGAGGCCGAGCCAGCCGACGGAGACCGTGTTCGAGGTGAGCGCGCCGCTGGTCGGGGCCTTTGCCGTCGGGGCGCCCAGGTAGGCCACGAAGTTGTGGACCCCTGCCTTGGCCGAGTAAGCGACCGCGCATTGCCCGCCTTGCAAGCAGGAACCCAGCAGAGTCGCGGTCGTCGTGTCAAAAATCTGGATCGCCTTGCCGGTTCCGGTCACTCCCGCCCCCGCGGTGGCGGTGAGCAGGACTTTGCCGCCTGACTGGATCGCCTTCGTGTTGGACGTGAGAGTCAGTTGCTGGACGGAGGCCGCCGGCCGGAGAGACAGGATCGGAACGCTGGGTGCAATCGATGGAGTGTCGGCCGGCGCGCCGGAGTTGTTGCCCGGGTTCGAACCACCGGAGAGAGGAACGTCGCTGCAGGCCGCCGGTGTGGCGAGGGTTGGGTCGGCTCCCGCGGGGCAGGGGGACTGCCCGTCTGGAGTCGACGGTGTCCCCGCGGCGGTGTTACCCAGGCCATCGTTGGTGACGCAAGAGGCACCTTCGCCAGAGGCAGGGCACTGCTGCGCCCCGTCGGGAACGCTGAGCTGCAAGCTCTCACCGGCGCCCGGTGAGCACGACTCGCCCCCCTCACCAGAGCCTGAGCAAACGGTCACCGTCGACTGGTGCAGGACGCTGCCGGCGGCCGGGGCGGCCGCCAGCGCCGTGAATGTGAGCTGGTTCGCCACGGCGACGAAGACCACCGCCAGATGGACGGCCGGGCGCGCTTGGAAAGAAGTGAAAACCCGTCGAAGTGAGTGCACTGATACCCCCGTTGGCGCACCCAGGGACGGGGGCGCTAGATGTCAGGGGGCAAGCTACTGGCGGCATGCCGGTGCGCCCACGGCGCTTGGGTTAATAAGCCTGAAGCGTTGTCAATTGCTCTGAATCAGGGCAAAAGTCGGGGGTTTTGGAGCCGGATCGGTCGGGCTTGACGCGGGGGCGGGTGCATTGTGACGGAAATGCCGCCGCTTGACCAGCCCGGAGAAAAGCGAAGCAGCCCGGGGCAGTGGGCTGCTTCTCTTTTAGAACGTCGGACCGCGGGCGTCTACGGGCTCGCGTGCACGGCGCCGAGCACGTTTCCGTACATGACACCCAGCGCGAGCAATCCGAGGAGAGAGAGCAGGACCAGGATGAAGGCCCGCGCGCATGCGTCCATCAGCCACGACTCCTCGGTCGAGTCCGAATCGGCGACGTTCCAACGCCGCCCGTAGAGGCCGGCTCTCACGGACAGACCGATGGTCGCCAGCAGGATGATGAATAGAACAGCCATCACATAGGTCGAGGGCGTGGACACCGAGCGGGTCGGCGTCCACGCCATCCAGACAACGCGCCGCGGGGCGAATGTGAACATGTCGGGTCCGCTTCAAATTGCGCCCCGGCGCCAGACGTCATTTGAGGACGCGAGCGCCCCCGGACTCGGCCAATACTCGTGACGGGGGACGCGTTCTTCTAGGCGTGGAGGTCCCGCTGCTGCTTCAGTTCTCGATCGCCTTGTTCACCGGCATGGTGGCGGCCACTTTCGTGCCGCCGGTCCGGAGGTCGATCCCCAAGCCCGTAGAGATCCTTCTTTGGGTCGGCTTGGTGTCGGTATGCGTGCTCGGCGTGGCCAGCATCACCGACCCCAACGCGCGTGAGCTCAGCGCATCGGCAGCCTGGGCCGCGAACCAGATCCTCAATACGCTGGTCGGTCTGGCGCTGGGAGGATTCGGCGGCTGGATCCTGGACCATCGCTTCCCGATCGCGAGCTGGCTCGTGATCATCGCCGGCACCGACATTTTTGCCCTCATGTTTCTTCACTCGATGCGCCGCGCCCAGCCATGGCGACCACGCATCAGGCTGCGCGAGTGGATGGAGCTGCCAGTGCCCGAGCCCCCCACAGCGACGGCGCGTCGCCGGCTCGTCCTTGCGGACCCGCTCGCCGATGTGAACCGCAGGCTCGCCGCCACCGGCGCGATTGCCGGGACGGCGGCCCTGGCCAAGATGATCGACTTTTCGATCTGGGTGCGGAACATCATGGTTCCGCGTGAGGCTCGCCGGCTGGCGCGGGTTGCGGTTGTCGGACGGGTCGAGTCGCAAGCTCGCTTGGAGGGGCTGCGTGACGCGACGGCGCACCTCCAGTACGCAGCGCGCTCCTGGTATGCGGCCGCGGGCGAGCCCGCGATCAGCGGTCTCGCTGTCAAGGCCGGCAGTGCGGTACGCACCGCGCGAGCAGCCAGGCAAGGTCTGAGCCCGAGCGCTCTGCGACCGGGTCAGGTGATCGACATCCACGCGCTTATGAGCGCGCAATCGCTCGGCTGGTACGGACCCTTGACCGCCGCACCGAACGAGTCACCGGGGGAACAGGATGGCGCTGAATCACAACGATCAGATCGTCTGGCCTCGTAGGGTAAACGGCATGCGACGGCGCGCCAGCGCCGCGCACGTTCTGAGCAAAGGCAAGGTTTCGCGACCAGCCGGCTGGCTCGTGCGGCTCTTCATCCTGGTCGTGATCGCCGTGCCGAGTCTGATCATCACGTCACCGGGCTACGTCGCATTCGCCGATAAGCTGCCCGACCCGAGCCAGGTGACCTCCGCCATTCCCGGGGATACGTTGATCTACGCGTCCGACGGCAAGACGCTCCTCGCGGACCTGCACCCGCCCGGCTATCAGAGCTACTACGAACCGCTGGTGGACATGGGAACGCTGCTCCCGGAGGCGGTCATCTCGATCGAGGACCACAACTTCTACTCGGAGCCCGGCATCGACCCGCAGGGCATCATGCGCGCCTCCATCGTCGACTATCAATCCGGGTCCGCGGTCCAGGGCGCTTCCACGATCACCCAGCAGCTGGTGAAGCTGCGGCTGGTCGGCAACCAGGCGTCGCTCGACCGCAAGATGCGCGAGGCGCTCCTCGCGTTCGAGATCGAGCGCCACTACACCAAGGCGGAGATCCTCGAGTGGTACCTGAACAGCGTGTTCTTCGCGAACACCGCATGGGGCACAGCGGCGGCCTCCAGGATCTACTTCCACAAGCAGACCAAGGACCTGGACCTGGCTCAGGCGTCGATGCTTGCCGGGATCATTCGTGGTCCGACGCTCTACAACCCGCTCGTCAACTGGACGTCGGCCAAGAACCGGCAGAAGACCGTGCTCGACGCGATGATCCGCGACGGCAAGATCACCGCCTCAGACGCGGCACGAGCATTCGCTGAGGACCTCTCGCGGCCGTCCCACATGTTCATGCCCACCAACCAGATAGTGGCGCCGGCCTTCGTCAGCTACGTGACGTCAGCGCTGATCGCGCAGTTCGGCAAGGACGCTACCTACAGCGGGGGGCTTCGGGTTGTGACGACGCTGAACTACACGCTCCAAGTCATGGGTCAGGGCGTCGTCAGCAACGTCATCGGGTCTCTCGCCTATCGCAGAGTCACTCAAGGTGCCCTGGTGGCCCTTGATCCGACGTCGGGTGCGATCCTGACCATGGTCGGCTCTGCCGATCCCAACTCCAATGGCGGCCAGTACAACCTGGCCGTCTGGCCTCCGCGAAACCCGGGATCGTCGATGAAGATCTATACGTATACGGCCGCCATCGCGAGCGGAAAGTTCACCATGACGACGCCGATCGCGGACAGCCGCTTCTCGTATCGGGATCCGATTTCGGGAGAGGTCTATTCGCCGCAGAACTACGACGGGCACACTCACGGGACGTGCCAGCTCCAGGTGTGCATGGGCAACTCCCTCAACATCCCAGCGGTCAAAGTCGAGCTCGGCATAGGGGTCTCGAGCGTCGTCCAGATGGCACGCACGATGGGAGCCCCGCCGTACCAGCTCCACGGCACCGACGCGAACGGGTTCCCGATCTACACGAGCGACGACGCGCTCAACACGTATGGCCCGTCGTTGACCCTCGGCGGTTACGGTGAGACTCCGCTTCAGATGGCGACAGGTGCATCGGTGCTCGCGGCGCAGGGAATTCTGCGCCAGCCATACGCGATCAGTGTCGTCACCAAGGGCGACAACCTGATGTACGTGCATCAGTACGACCCGGGCAAGCAGGTGGTCGATCCACGGGTCGCGTACATCATGGAGCAGATCATGTCGAACGACAACAACCGCGCCATGATCTTCGGCCGCAACTCGCTGCTCACACTTCCCGGACGGCGTGTTGGGGTAAAGACCGGAACATCCGACTCGTTTGCGGATGCCTGGACCGTCGGCTACACACCACACCTGGTCGCTGCGGTTTGGGGCGGCAACGCCAACTGGACCGTCAAGATGACGAACAACTCGGACAGCTATTACATCGCCGCGCCGATGTGGCATCCCTTCATGCAGATGGCGCTCGACTCGCTTGGATTGGGCGACGAGTGGTACTCGGAGCCGGCCGGACTGGTCAACCAGAGCTGTCACGGGCAGACCGCCTACTACATGCCTGGCACCCACTGCTAGGAGAAGGTGACCGCAGACCGATGCAGGCCAGGTTCGACAAGGCGGGCAGGAGGCTTCCCGACACCGGGCACGGCTGTGGCTGCCAGCTCTGCGCGGACTCGAATGCGCCGCGTTACGAGCGCCGCGAGGACCCCGAACGCGAGCCGCGAGTGTGGAGTCCGCTGCGGAGACGCGTCGTCCGGATGTTCCAGAGAGCGGCCGCCGGCTGAGCCGGCGGCCTAGATTCTCCTTGCCGTCAGCCTTCTACCGCGAAGCTCGCGGCGCCGTCGTCGAGGGCCGCCTGCGGTCCGTACGAATGCTTCAGCATCACGCGCAGCCGCTCCTTCGCCACGGCCAGCCTCGAGGCCACCGTGCGCTCAGGAATGCCGAGGGCCTGCGCGATCGCGCGGTTGGTGTAGCCGTGGTAGTGGCGCAGCACGATGGCCGCGGCCTGCTTCGGCGGAAGCTTGGAGAGGGCGATGGCGAGGTCGCGGTGTTCGACGACCTCTTGCGGGTCGGGCGCGAGGCCCGGCCGGCCCAGCCGGCGAATCACCTCACCGACCTCGCGGAGGCGCATTTTTCGCTGGTACGAAACCGCGGCGTTGATTGCGATGCGGTGGACCCACGCCTCGGCCGGCGCGATCGGCTGCCATGTCGACCACTTCTTGTACGCGCGCTCGAACGCGTCCTGGGCGCAGTCCTCGGCCGCGGCCCTGTCGCCAAGCATCCCGGTCAAGGTGCCCAGGATCTTGCCGTAAGAAGCCTGGTAGAGACGCTCAAAGTCCGCTTCGTTGCCGGCCTGGTAGCTCGTCGTTGGCTGTTTCGTCTCGCCGGTGCTCGCAGAGATCGGCTCTGCCATGGTTTTGCTTCAACCCCCTTGGTTCGGTGAGCTCACGCTCAACCTCGGCCTAACTCTCCGCCTCAGGGGGTATTTGGGTCGCCGTACCGATGGTCGGATTTTGGCTAACTCAGTTGCAGTAGCAGGTGTCGGCGCGCCCCGCGACGTTTTCAAAAGAGATGAATCCTGGGGCAGACTCAGGCGGAACGTACGCGGTGGACGTGCTGGCAACCCTGGCCAGCGGTCTCAGCGTGGATGCGACCGAGAGCGGCAGAAAGGCGCTCGAGGTCGTCCGTGAACGCTCGCCTGAGCTGATCGCGATCGGCGAGCAAACCGGCGAAGACCTCGTCACGACATCGGCGGGGTTCATCGACATGATGCTCGCCGCGCTGCGCAACGACGTCGAGCTGCCGTGGCCGGACTTCGAGCAGCGATCGCGCGATTACGGCCGGCTCCGCGCGGCGCAGGGACTGCCGCTTGAGCTGCTGATCGACGTGCTCGCCGTCTACCGGCGCGCGACGATCGAGCTCATCTCGCGGCCGATCCAGGGCAAGCCGCACTACGACGAGATCATCACGATCGCGCAAGGCCGGCTTGAGGATGTGACCGAGCGCCTCACCACGGCGATCGCGCGTGGCTTTCTCGAGCACATCGATGAAGAGCACCGGGCCCGCGAAAGTGAGATGTACGGGCTCGCCGCGATCGTGAGCGCGATGGGACGTTCGCTTGACCTCGGAGAGACGGCGGAGGTCGCGCTGATCGAGGCCCTCGCCGCGCTTCGGTTGAGCACCGGCGCGTTGTGGCTGCGCGAGCGGTCGTCCTACAAGCTGGTCCACACAGTCGGCCTGGACGCGGACCAGGTCGATGACTTCGCGCGCCAGGTCGGCCCGCATGTGAAGGCGTCGGCGTCGGCAGTCGGCAGGGCGGAGTCGCAGGTGGACCGCATCTCCAGCCAGGAGTGGAATGCCCTGCGCGCGCAGCTCCGCGTCCGGGGCAGGACGGTTGGAATGCTGACCGTGGCGACCATGGTCGATCGCGTGTTTGGCGCATCCGACCTGCTTTTCACGGCGGCCGTTGCGGACCAGGTGGCCATCGCCATCGACCGCGCGCGCCAGTTCGCGAGCGAGGCCCGCACCGACCACCTCACCGGTCTTGCGAACCGCCGCGAGTTCGAGCGGGTCATGGAGCGCGAGGCCGCTCTCGCCGAACGGCACAACCGGCGGCTTTCACTGATGATGATCGACCTCGACAACCTGAAGCGGATCAATGACCGGCTTGGACACAGCGCGGGCGACGGAGCGCTGAAGATCGTCGCGCAGCAGCTGCAGCGTGTCGTGCGGGCATCGGATGTCTGCGCGCGGGTGGGGGGGGACGAGTTCGCGGTTGCGATGCCCGAGACCGACCTCGACCGGGCTCGCGATGTCGCGCTCCGCCTTCGCGGTGCAGTCGAACACGCCGCCCTCAGCCTGCGCGCGCCGGAGCACGTGGAGGTCAGCGTCGGCATCGCCGCGTGGCGGCCCGGCCAGGACTGGCAGGCGATCTACAAGGCCGCCGACACCGATCTCTACGAGGACAAGCGGCGGCGCAAGACAGTGCGGCGCTGGCGGCAGGAGGACCAACCGGCGGAGATCCGGATACTGGGACGGGGCGCCGGGCGGCGACGGGTGTCCGGGGCGTAAGAAGGGGTTCGAGTCTGCCCCTCCGGCCCTTCGGGCCACCTGCCGGACTAGCCGGTCCAGGACGCGCTGCCCGCGCCTACTTATTGCCCCATAAATGGGGAGGAGACTTATCTAATTGCCTTTATTCCACCAGCGCCAATTCGCGTGCTTTGACTATTGCTTCTAGCTTGGAGTGCACTCCCAGCTTGCTGCCCAGGCTGCGGATATGGGTGCGGACTGTCGTGTAGCTGATCCCAAGCCGGCTCGCGATGTCGCGACTCGACGTGCCCTCCGCCATGAGGCGAAGGACCTCCTTCTCCCGCGGCGTCAACCGCTCGAGCTGCGCTTCGGCCTCGCGCCGGTTGTTGAGCAGCTGCGCGATCGACCGCGGCGTGAAGAGCGAGCCTCCCTGCGCTACGGTGCGAATTGCGTCGACCACCTCCTGCGCGGCTCGGGACTTGTGGATGAACGCGCTCGCGCCCGCCTCGAGCGCGGCGAAGCGCGCCGCATCGCTGTCCTCCCGGGTCAGGAAGATGAGCTTGGTCTCAGGGCGCAGCTGGCGGATGCCGGTCGCAGCGTCCGCGCCCGTCCCGTCGGTGAGCCGGAAGTCGATCAAGACAAGGTCGGGTTTTAGCTCGGCCGCGCGAGCGATCGACTCAGAGACCGATCCGGAGTGCCCGACCACGGTCATGTCTTCCTGGTCGTTGATGAGCGCGGCCAGACCTTCGGCCACGACCTGGTGATCCTCGACGATCAGGACACGAGTCGTTTCGCTCTTCATTTCCGTCGCCACTTTACAGAGGCATCCAGAACTCGACCGTCGTGCCGAGTCCAGGCTCGCTTTCGATCTTGTTCCAGCCTCCCGCCAGAAGGGCTCTTTCGTGCAGCGCGAGCAGGCCCAGGTGTCCAGGCAGGCGATCGCGTTCTGCGACCACGAAGCCGCGGCCGTTGTCCCGGACCAGTCCGCGCACTCCGCCGTCGTCGACTCTCAGCGAGACGTGCACCCGGGTGGCGGAAGCGTGCTTCTCGACGTTGGTCAGCGCTTCGGTGAGCTGGCGAAAGATCATCGACCGGTAGTCATAGGACAGATCGTCTGGAATGTCGAATTCGACCTCCACCTCGGCGCCTGACAGCGACTTGAGGATCTGGACCCGGTCGCGGACGGTCTCCATGAATCCGCCGGGGACCTCGAGTGCCGGCGGCCGGACCTCGAACAGCAGTCGGCGTAGCGCCTCTTCGGTCTGGGCGAGCATGTCCTGAGCCTCGGCCAGCAGCCTGCCCGCATCGCCGTTCGGCTCCCGCAGCCGTTGCAGCTGCAGCTCGACCGCGGTCAGCTTCTGAAGCGCATCGTCGTGCAGGTCGCCCGCAAAGCGCTTGCGCGCCTTGTCGACGGCGGTCGACACGTTCTTGAGCAGCATCTGGCGCGCGGCGTCGACCTTCTCGAGGCGCTCGACCGTTTTCTTCAGGTCCGCGTCCGCGTACTTCAGCTGCCAGACCAGTCCCGCCGCAAGACCTGCTTTCTGCAGAACCCAGGCATCTTCGCGCGAGAAACCTTCGCGGCGCCGCGAGTCGTAGGCCGCGACGAGGCCAAGGCGCTGGTCTCCCGCCCGCCAGGGCACGGAGATGGCGTTGTCAACGTTCAGCACGTCGAGCACGTAGCTGAAGTCGCCCGACTGGTCGGTGCGTGACGCCCTGAACATCAGGTCATGAAAGACGACCCGGCTCGCCAGGTCGTCGCGGTCCAGCGCGCAGGGCACCGGGTGCAGGCCGGCGAGAAAAGGGTCATCGATGCCGTGGCCGCCGGCGATCGGATACAACATGCCGTCATCGCTGCGCCGCCAGAAGAGCACTTTGCCCGCCCCGACCAGCTCCGCGATGCTGCGAGTAAGGCGGCGGTAGAAGTCGGCCAGGCCATCCCCGGTCCGGGCGTGGCGCGAAACCGCCAGCAGCGCCTGGACCGCCGCTTCATGTGCGTGCTCGACCCGTTCCGCGCTCTGTGCGCGCTCGTCGTTGATAAGCCGCTGTCGCTCGCTTCGGTCGAGGTCTGCTCGCAGGTTGACGAGTGTGTCGACCATCTCCTGGCGCCGCTCCTGGAGCTGTGCGAGCCCGATCGCCGATGCGACCTGATGGGCGAAGATCGCAAAGGTCCGCTGCTGGACCGCCGTGTACCCGCTCGGGCTGGCGACTCCCAGCATGCCAATCGAGCGGCCGCCCGCCTCCAGCGCCTGCGCGCAAGTCGAGCGGATGCCGGGTGCGGCGTTGTCCGCCATCCCGCTCCAGATCGCGTTCGACATCGAACCCGAGAGGGCCCGAGCGGTAGCGAAGATGCTCTCCACCTCATCTTCCGGCAGTCCCTGCATCGGGTCGCTGGCCATCGTGTACACGTGCTTGCCGTCGCCGCCGTCTTCGGCAAGGGCGAGAAACGCGACCGTCGACCGCGTCAGCTCGATGGCGAGGCGGAGGGCGTGCTCCGCGATGTCCGGGACCGTCCTGAAACGAGACAGCTCGGCTGAAGCATTCTGGAACGACTCGAGAACGTCGCCGTAACCGGCCCCCGCCCCGACGGTTTCCAACGGCTCCCCCCTTAGCACCCGATGTGCGCCTGACAGGATTTTACTTCTCTCGTCCGCGGACGAGAGAAGCATCGCCACCGGTACTCGCGAGTACGGGGGCCGGGGGCCGCGTTCATGAATCGAGGGGGCTTCCACTGGTTGCTTCAGCGGAGCTCCTCAGGAAGGGGAGAGTGTGGCCATGCAAGCAGTCGAGCGATCTTCAGTCCAGCGGTACTCAGCGAGGCGGCGGCGTTCTCTAATCGGCATGGTGTCCCGAGCCTTCCAGCTGGTGAACGGCTCGGCGAGTTTGGTCTTGGTCAAACCCATCGTGGTCATGGCAGCCAGGGTTCTGGGTCCCGGTCCGACACGACTGCGGCTCGTCAAGCTGGCCCACAACCTCGGCCATAACGGCGTCGTCGCGGCGCCCCACACGCCCCAGCGAGATGAGTACGATGAGACCCAGGGACCGGCTGCACAGCCCACCAGGCGCGCGGCGTAGGTTGGTCTTAGGGGCATTTTCGCCGCCTTCGGGCGGCTCGCTGGGGAAAAATCTGAGGATCTCAGGTAGTCCCGTCGTAGGAGGCGTTTCTGCTACAGATGAACGACTTCGACCAGATCCTGGAACTCAAGCTGCGGCAGATGCTCGACCCGGTGGTGGCCAGCCCTCCTCCCGCCCGAGGACGGCGGGTCAAGAGGTCGCGTCGGCCGATCCTGGCGGTTGAACCGGGCCCGTTAGAGGCCATGCCGGTTGCCGTCGCGGTCACCAGCGCACCGCAGCTCTAAACCAGAACCCCTTCCTTCCTCTCGCGAGGCCGGGTCGCAAGACTCGGCCTCTTCGCCCCCTTCGCCGGAGCGGGCATTGGTTACTGTTGGAGCAGCTTGAGCTCCCGCACCTCGACCATCAAGTTCGCCATCAGCCGCGTGCCGGAACGCCTGCCCGCCGCCGAACGTGAGCGCCGGCTGGGGAATCCCGGTTTCGGGCGGATCTTTACGGAGCACATGGTCCGGATCAGCTGGGACTCCGAGCACGGATGGCATGACGCCGAGCTGAAGCCCTACGGACCGCTGCCGCTCGACCCCGGGACGTCGGTGCTGCACTATGCCCAGGCGGTCTTCGAAGGCCTGAAGGCATTTCGCCAGGCCGATGGCGGCGTTGCCGCCTTCCGCCCTGGCTCGCACGCGGCACGCTTTCGTGGCTCGGCGCGGAGGCTGGCGCTGCCCGAGCTTCCGGACGAGACGTTTCTCGAGGCCATCGACGTGCTGCTCGAGGCGGATCATGCATGGGTCCCTTCGAGCGCCGAGCACAGCCTGTATCTGCGGCCGCTGATGTATGCGAGCGAGGTCAGCCTGTCCGTCCATCCGTCTGGCGAGGTCGCCTTTCTGCTGATCGCGTCGCCCTCGGGTTCCTACTTCCCGCGTGGCGTCAAGCCGGTGACCGTGTGGCTCTCCGAAGACTTCAGCCGCGCCGCGCCCGGCGGGACCGGCGCCGCCAAGACGGGCGGCAACTACGCGGGTGGCCTGCTCGCCCAGGCCCAGGCCGCCGAGCAGGGATGCGACCAGGTCGTCTGGCTGGACTCCAACGAGCACCGCTGGGTCGAGGAGATGGGCGGCATGAACCTCTTCTTCGTCTTCGGGAGCGGCGAGGCGGCGCGCCTGATGACCCCGGCCCTGACCGGAACGCTCCTGCCCGGTATCACGCGCGACTCGCTGTTGGTGTTGGCACGTGACCTCGGATACAGGGTCGAGGACGGGCGGATCAGCGTCGATGAGTGGCGAGCCGGCTGCGAAGACGGTTCTCTGACCGAGGTCTTCGCATGCGGGACGGCCGCCGTCATCACGCCGGTGGCCGCGGTCAAGTCCGCGCGTGGGTCATGGACGGTGGGGGACGGCGAGCCGGGCGAGGTCAGCATGCGATTGCGCAAGGAGCTGGTCGACATCCAGCGCGGCGCGGCGCCTGACCGCCATGGCTGGCTCCACCATGCCCGCGTATCGTCAGAGGGCTGATGTCGCGCGTCGTCATCGTCGGGGGCGGAGGCACGGGCGACGCCGCGGCGTTCGGGCTCCGCAAACGTGGCTTCGACGGCGAGATCGTCATTCTCAGCGCGGACCAGGACCGGCCGTACGACCGACCGTACCTCTCCAAGGAGTTCCTCCGCGGCGAGGTCGACGTGCCGAAGGTGTTCTTGCACGACGAGGCCGAGTACGCCAAAGAGCGGATCGAGCTGCGTCTCGACCAGCGCGTGACCGGCGGGTCCTTGCCCGAGCATAGACTGACCATGTCCGGCGCGGACGCAGTTGGTTTCGACGTTCTGGTGCTCGGACTCGGCGGATCTCCGCGTCGCCTACCCGACATGCCCAGCGCCGAGAATGTCCGGACGCTTCGCTCGCTTCGTGACAGCCAGGATCTGCGCGCTGCGCTGCGGCGCTCGAACCGGTTGCTCCTGATCGGGGCCGGGTTCATCGGTGCCGAGGTTGCAGCCTCCGCGCGCCAGCTGGGCAAGGAGGTGCTGATCGTCGAGGCGCTGCCCGTCCCGCTGCAGCGGGCGCTCGGGGACGAGGTCGGCAAGGTGTACGCGCAGATCCATCGCAGCCACGGCGTCGACCTGCGAACTGAGACTTCCGTGCGGGACTGGCACACGAGCGGCGGGCAGGTCGTGGGCGCTACTTTGTCGGACGGTAAGCGGGAGGAGCTCGACCTGGTGCTGGTGGCCATCGGCATCGAGCCGAATCTCGAGCTCCCCCGGGCGCTGGGACTGCCGATCGAGCGCGGCGGCGTCCGCGTCGACCAGGCGTTGAGGGCGGCGCAGGACGTCTATGTCGGCGGAGACATCGCGCTGCACCACCACCCGGTCCTCGGGCGATCGATCCGCGTCGAGCACTGGGAGGTGGCCAAGGGGCAGGGCCGCGGCATCGCGGCGAGCATCGCCGGCGGCGAAACGGCCTACACCAAGCTGCCTTACTTCTGGTCGGACCAGTACGACGTCAGCCTCGAATACCGTGGCAACGCCTCAGGCGACGACGCCGCGGTCTGGCGCGGCGACCGCGAGGCTTTGAAGTTCTCCGTGTTCTACCTGCGCGACGGCATGGTCGAGGCCGTGCTGTCGATGAACGACGCCAAGACGAACGAGGAAGGGGGCAAGCTGATCGAGAGTCGGCGTCGCGTCAGCCCCGCTGCGCTGGAAGACACCGGTGTCCAGATCTCGGAGCTGCTCGGAACGGCCGCCCCTTAAGCCTCCGGTTGGTTCTCCTCGGGAAGGAGCCAGGGCAGAGCTTCGGCAAGCGGTCGCATGAGGGTGGCCTGCTGCTCCTTGCTGATCAGGTTTCCGGCGACCAGACCGAGGGCGGCCATGAACGCCGCGTCCTCCGCCTTGTGCCCGATGTCGCCGTGCTCCGCCTTCCAGCTGACGAGCGCCCCGCCTGACTCGGTGAGGCCGAAAAGGTTGCGCCGGACCTCATCCCAGGCCGCGCCGCGCCCATCCGATTCGATGGCGTGGATGGCGGCCTTCTCTGCGGCATGGATCGCATCCAGGCCGTGGAGTCGCGCGTGGCGATCCCAGCCCTGCGCCGCGCGCTCGACGCCCGCCGGCGACAGCACTCGGATGTCGTCGATGAGGCGCGCCAGCGTGCGTTGATGCTCGGGGAATCCGTAGCCCTCGGCGTCGACGCTCACGATGACTACCCTATCGCAACCACGCGGGGACCCAGCCGAACCGTCCAAGCGCGAAAGGGCCGGGCCCGGAGACGATGATCTGCGCGTTGGCAATGACGGCGAGGTAGTAGAGCCAGCGAAATCCATCGTCGTTCGCGGCGAACGCGACCGTGAGCGCGAGGTTGACGGCCAGGAGCAGGCCCAGGATCCCGGCCCAACGCGCGGCAAGGCCGAGGATCAGAAGAACCCCCACCACCGTCTCGCCCACCCCCTGCGCGAGCGCGAACAGCAGCCAGTTCGGCACGATCACAGAGGTGAGGAGCTCATGCAGCCCCGGGATCGGATTGGCCTTTGCGGTCTCGACCATGAGCGAGTGCATCCAGCCGACCCCCTGCCACTTCTGGCTCGCGAAGTAGAGCCAGTAGATCCCGACCACGATTCGGAACACGCTCGGCCACGCCTCACTCATGGGCGCGCCGTCCGGCAGGGACCACGGTCGCTATTTGAGCACGCGAAGAACCGGGTCGGTGGCGAGCTGGAACGCTCGAGCCGCGGGTCGCATGTGCATCCGGTTCAGTCGGTGCTGGATGGCGCCCTTCAATATCGCAGCGCGCAGCTTGTGCTCCGAGAAGTCTGTGTTGAAGAGCAGGCGATTGTGGCGCACCTTGTGCCACTCGCCGTGCAGGCGGCGTTCGCGCACCCGGTCGTAAAAGCCCGTGCCCGGCAGCGGATAGGCGATCGTGTAGCTGACGTAATCAAGCGGAAGGCTGCTCGAGAAGTTGATGCTGCGGATCAAAGAGTCCGTCGTCTCGCCGATGTAACCGACCATGAAAAATCCGGCAGCTTTGATCCCCGCCGCGACGCACGCCTCGACGGCCGCGCGAGCCTGGTCCGGCGTGATGCCTTTCTTCATCTCTTTCAGAACACGCTCATCGCCGGACTCGATGCCGAAGAAGATCCGCTTGCAGCCGGCGCGGTGCATCTGCTCGAAGAGGTGCTGGTCGACGTGGGTGACGCGGCTGAGACACTCCCATGTCAGCGGCAGGCGCGCGTCCTCGATCGCCTTCGCGAGCTCGAACGTCCGCTTGTAGTTGAGCGTGAACAGGTCGTCCGACATCCAGATGTGGTCGTAGCCGAGCTCGGCGATCTCGCGCATCTCTTCCACGACTGATTCGACAGGTCGCGCGCTGAACAGATCGCCGAAGACCGACTTGTGGCAGAAGTCACAGCGGAACGGACATCCTCGGGTCGACATCAGAGGCGTGGTCGCATCCTTCCAGTGTTTGCGCCAGTAACGGATGTACTCGTCGTTCGGTATGTCGCCGCGATAGGGCAACGGCAGGTCCGACATGTCCTTGCTGCGGTGGAGCGCGGTGCTTTTGATCACCTCGCCCTCGCGCTTGAAGACGACCCCGGGGATCTCCTCGAAGCGGCGGTCATCCAGGTGCTGCATGATCGAGACGATCGTCTGCTCGCCCTCGCCGACGGCGACCAGGTCGAAGTCGTCCACGAACGTTTCGGGCTCACCCGAGGGATATGGTCCGCCGACGACTGTCAGCGCTTTGCCCCGGACCTGTGCCGCAAGCGAGAGCGCCTCGTCTTGCATCGTGATCATGCAGTAGATGCCGATCACCGAGGGTTGAAGCCTCTCGATCTCTTCGAGGACTTCGCGACGCTCGAGGAACGTGTGGTCGATGTGTCGCACCGTATAACCAGCTCGGCGCAGTGAGGCGCTGAGGTACATCAAGCCAAGCGAGGGCATGATCCAGTGACGGCCTTGCTTCGGCGCGCGCTGGGGATAGACGAGCACGGCGTCGACCTGCTGCTTGGTCATTGCGCCTCCTTGACGTTGATGTGGTATGTCGCGCCGGCGAACCGGCCGGCAAAGATGTAGTCCAGGCCCGCCCAGTCGAAGTCGGGTGCGCTGAGCTCGCGGCCGCCATGCAGCGATGCGCCTGCGAGCGAAGGCACCGACCATTCGACTCCGAGCGTCGATGATCGAAGTCGCGCCCAGCCGCCGGTCACCAGAACCCAGCTGCCGAACTGAGGGCCCTTCAGCGTCGCCTGGTTTTCAGCTGCGAAGTCGTCGAATGCGGAGGACTGCTCGTTGAGGATGCCGACCTCTGAATATCCGGGCGCCAACCAGATCGTTTTCATCGCCACTGACACGCCAGTCCCGTCGACGGTGTAGGTGACTTCGATCGCACCTCGTGATGGGATCGGCGTGAAACGGTATTCGTGTGCGGCATCGCCGCCGATCTCGTCGAGCTGGAACGTGCGCTGCCAGACGGCGGTGTTCGGGGTGGACAGGTCGACGTCCGCCACGGTTCTCGAGTAGACCCAACCGTCGGCGTAGTGGACGATCGGGACCCCGAATCCCATTCCTTCGCCGGTCGCCTTCCGGGAGGCGATCTGCAGCGCGAGGCCTTTGGCCAGGGGAGCGGTCTTACCCTGCGCGGGCATGGGCGAGATCGCCACATTGGCGCCGGGGTAGACGGACTGCAGCGCGCGGGCCTGGCCGAGCCGGTAGACGTAGACGGGCTTGCCGGCGCCGGCCTGATAGCTGCTCTGCTGGCCCAACGACGCAAAAGGCGGAGAGGGCGATCCGACCGCCAGCTCGGGGAACACCTCGGTCGCGCGGTAGTAGCTGATGTTCTCCACGACGACGACGTTGACTCCATGCGAGCGCATCCACTCCAGGGCCTGGGCACGGTCGAGCGGGAGCGCCTGCGAGCCGGCGATGTCGGACGGGCGCTTTCCGCTGTAGTACGCGGTGGCCGGAGAATCGGTGAGCAGCACGCCCGGCGCTCCCGCCGAAGCGCGACCCGCCGCCACCAGTCCCGCGTTGGCGTTGGCGAAGCTCCAGAAGACGGGTAAGAATCCGACCGCGAGCATCGCTGTCGCGCCGACGGCGAGCAGCCTGACGACCCGGGTATGCCTGTCGAGCGCGGCCGCAGCCAGGAGCGCCATCGCGGGCAGGGCCGGGTACAGGTAGCGGTGGCTTCCGCTGTAAACCCCGATCGCGACGAGCACGAACACGGCGGCGAGGTAGACGAGAGCGGGGAAGTAGACGAATCGCCACACCGCGGTGGCGTGGCTGCGAAGGGCGGCGACCGCTCCGACCACCCCGAACGCGACCAGCGGCAGAGCGGCCAGACCGAAGGTCGCGGCGAGCTCGCCCAGGCGATCCACGCCGCTCGCGGGCAGGCTGCCACGCGCGGATGCGGACAGCACCTCCACCGTGCCTCTAGCCATCGAATGGCTCGCCGGCGCAAAACCGAACTGCAGGAAGAGCAGCACCGCCAGCGACGGGACCGCCCATGCCACCGCGGCGGCGCGCGAGGGCGCTGTGGCCCGCGACCGGATCGTCTCGACCAGGGCGAATCCGGCCGCCGCCACAACCCAGATCCACGCCTTGGTCGAAGTCACGCACGCGAGCGCGGCGAGGAGCGCCGCCACCTTCAGCCGGCCACGCACCGCGGCGAGTGCGGCGGCCGTCAGGAGCGCGGTGAGAAGGGGCTCGATGACAGCCGACCCGGAGGTGAACAGGAAGACTGGGTTCAGGACGAGCAGGGCCACAGCAAGCCGTGCCTGGCGTACGTTGGGCGCAAGGGCATACACGCATGCCGCGGTCGCCGCCCCCAGCAGCGCGCCCATTGCTTTGAGGGCGCCGAGCTGCTGCAGGCCGAAGAGCTTCAGCAAACCCGCCGCCAGCACGTGGTAGGCGGGAAGCCACGTGTCTTCCATGCCGAACAGCGGGTCGTGCAGGTGTCCGGTGGCGGCAAAGTTGGCCGCGATGAGCCAGTGCCCGTATCCGTCCTCGAATGGCTCGGGCAGCTGGGCGGCAAGCAGCAACAGGATGGCCGCCAGCCCGAGCAATGCCACCACCGGAGCGCCGGCCTGGACTCGAACCAAAGCGCGCCGGCCGAGGCGGCGCAGCGTCAGCACCTCCAGGAAATCGACGATGCTCAGCGCCGACACGACGAAGAAGCCGAGCGCGAACATTGTGGAGTACACGGCGATCAGCGACTGGCCCCTCGCGAGGGCGAAGGGGACCAGGGCGAGCGCGATCAGACCGGCCGCGCCATCGATCAGCGCGCGCGGATCTCCCACCCGCACGTAAGCCTGGTCTCGCCACTCCTGCCCCCTTTGCACGATGCGGTGCTTGGGCGTGCGCACGAAGACGCCGCCCGGCCGAAGCGCGCGGCTGAGCGCGATCAGGGTGTTCAAGGACATCCCCGCGCCGACCACCTGGCACAGGATCGATGGAATGCCCGACCACCACTTCCGCCCTCGCCTCGTCTGCGCGGCCACGAAGCCCACCCACGGCGCGACGCCGACGAGGATCGTGATCGCGGAGGAATCGGCCAGGTACCAGGGCAGGCGCAGTCCGGCGGCCCCGAATGCCAGCAGAACCAGGGGGTAGCACGCGAGCTGAACGAGCATCACCGGCCCCACCCCATAGGCCAGCAGGTGCACCGCAGCCTCGAACTTGACGGCCGCGCGGCTCCGGCTACGCAGCACCGGAATCAGCAACCGGAACGCCGTCTGGAAGCTGCCCGTGGCCCAGCGCGATTGCTGGCGCCGGTAGGCATCGATGGAGACGGGCAGCTCTTCCGGCACGACGAGGTCCTCGACGTAAGCGGCCTTCCAACCGCGCAGCTGCGCGCGGTAGCTCAGGTCCAGGTCTTCGGTGAGCGTGCGGGCGCTCCATCCGCCGGCGTCCTCGATCGCCGTACGCCGCCAGACGCCGGCGGTCCCGGTGAAGTTGGTGAAGTAGCCGCGCGAGGACCGGACGGCCTGCTCGACCAGGAAGTGAAAGTCGATCGCCATCGCCTGCAGGCGCGTGAACAGCGAATAGCCCTCGTCGAGGTGGCCCCATCGCGCCTGGGCGAATGCGACAGACCGATCGTCGAAGGCGCCCATGATCCGCCGCAGAAAGTCAATCGGTGGCACGAAGTCGGCGTCGAAGATTGCGATGAACGGCGCGTCCGTCTGCTCGAGGCCGAAAGCCAGCGCGCCGGCCTTGAAGCCGGCTCGCGAACCACGGCGCACGTGGGTGACGTGGATCTGTTTGCGTCGCCAGTGCGCCGCACGCCTCGCGATGATCTGCGTCGTTTCGTCGTCCGAGTCGTCCAGGACCTGGACCTCGAGATGCCCGCGCGGCCAGTCCATCGAGCACACCGCGTCGATCACGCGCTCCGCGACGTATCGCTCATTGAAGATGGGAACCTGGACGCAAACCGTCGGCTCCTCTCCATTCACGGGGAGGTGGCGGGGAGCGCCGGAGGGGCTGTTCCGTATCCGTAAAGCGCGAAGCGTCAAGTAGAGAAGGTTCAACCCAAAGACGAAGAGCAGCACGCTCGTTGTCGCGAGTACGGCGACGGCGATGAACCTGATCAATTGGAGTCGAACAACGTGTACGGCCGCATGGTGGCGCGGACGAATGCCACACGGGCCAGTGCGTCGGGACGGTTGCGTCGGGTCCACTGCATGTAGCGCCACGCCGACTCGCCGAGCAAGCGCGCGGGCCAATCGAGCACAGACGGGAACAGCAGCTTCGACACGCGGCGTTGCGGAGGATCGATCAGCAGCGGCGAAGACCGTTGCGCGAGCTGCGGAAAGTGGTCGAGGAGAATCGGATTGGCATCGATCACATCACGGATCGCTTCAACTCCGAAGACCGGTTCGCCGATGAGAAGCTCGAACGCCATGTCTTCGTCCTGCCGCACGAGAGGCAGGCCCTGAGACCGTTCCAGGATCAGGTTGGCGGTCATCAGCCGCGGGGCGATTGGACGCCGGGTCAGGTCGTCGACCGGTTTGTGGCGATACCGCAGCGCGTGCAGGATGCCGAGGACGTTCACCATCACATACGCGAGGTGGCGGTGGCCGTCCTCCACGATCAGGTTCAGGTCGACGTCGTCGGATTCGCGAAACCCGCCGCTCGCCAGCGACCCTGCGATGGAAACGCTCGTGATAAAGGGCGCGACCGACACCAAGGTGCGGATGAACTCGACGGCGAGCCGGACATAAGCCGCCGACTCATGGCTGTGGGCAGCGGATCGGCTCCGGATGTCCCCCGCCCGACCGAGGGCGGAGCGCTGCACGACCAGGTCTTCGGCGATTGCGAGCTCGGGGTCGGCCGCGACCGCCCAACTGACGTCGGCTTCGGCAACGGGCCCGCCGAGGCAGAGCTCGGAGAGTCGCCGGGGTGAGACCGCGTACCCACGCCTGTCGAGAAGAGCGATCGTCCGCCGGACGCGCTCTCCGACAGGGCGCGCGGCCACCGCCGCGTAGCCGACGCTCATGGGGTGGGATACGGGTTTGGGTTACGTGCCATCATCGAGTCGCAAGATCAAGAAAGCGCACGAACAACTCGTGGAGGAAGGCAGATGACAGCCGACGGACATTTCCAGGTTCCCCAGCCGACCAACGAGCCGGTTCGGTCCTACGCGCCATCTGACCCCCACCGCAAGAGCCTCAAGTCTCGCTTGGCCGAGCTCACGGATGCAAGGACCGAGGTCCCGATGCTGATCGGTGGCGAGCGTCGCTGGGGCGCGTCGCGAGCCGACATCCGAGCGCCGCATCGGCACGAGCTCGCCGTCGCGGAGTACGCGGTCGGCGGAGCCAAGGACATCGACGATGCGATCAAGGCCGCGCTCGGGGCGCGGAAGATGTGGGCGGCCACCGCCTATCACGAACGTGCGGCTGTCCTGCTTCGCGCGGCGTCGTTGCTGGCCGGCCCGTGGCGCGACACCATCAACGCGGCCACGATGCTCGGCCAGTCGAAGACCGTGCACCAGGCGGAGATCGACGCAGCTTGCGAGACGATCGACTTCTGGCGTTACAACGCATTTTTCGGCGACCAGCTGCTGCGCAACCAGCCGCTCAATGACGGCACGGCGTGGAACCGGCTCGAGTACCGTCCGCTGGAGGGATTCATCTTCGCGGTCAGCCCGTTCAACTTCACGTCGATCGGGGGCAACCTGCCGACGGCGCCGATGCTCATGGGCAATACCGTGGTTTTCAAGCCGGCGACCCAGACCCTGCTGGCCAGCCATTTCCTGATGGAGCTTCTCATCGAAGCCGGAATGCCGCCGGGAGTGATCAACATGGTGAGTGGGAGCGCTGCCGAGATCTCGAGCAAAGTGCTCAGCCACCCCGAGCTGGCCGGGATACATTTCACCGGCTCAACCGAGGTGTTTCATGGCATGTGGCGCGAGGTCGGGCAGAACATCGACCGCTATCGAACGTATCCGCGGCTGGTGGGCGAGACCGGCGGCAAGGATTTTGTCGTTGCGCATGACTCTGCTGACACAGATGCGCTGCGCACCGCGCTGATCCGCGGCGCGTTCGAGTACCAGGGCCAGAAGTGTTCGGCCGCGTCGCGCGCCTATATCCCGCAGTCGATGTGGAAGGAGATGAAGCCGGAGCTGGTCGACCTGGTGGAGGCGATTCCGCAGGGCGACGTCGCCGACTTCCGCAACTTCATGGGCGCGGTGATCGACGGCCGCGCCTACGCGAACCACATGACCGCCATCGAATTCGCGCGCAAGACCGATACCGCGAAGGTCGTTGCGGGCGGCAAAGGCGATGACAAGGTGGGTTGGTTCATCCGTCCGACGGTCATCGAGACGACCGATCCGAACTTCAAGCTGCTGCGCGAGGAGCTCTTCGGGCCGATCCTGACCGTCTACCCGTACGCGGATGGAAAGTTCGAGGAGACGCTGGACCTGTGCGACCGGACAAGCCCGTATGGGTTGACCGGGGCCATCTTCGCGCGCGACAGGCAGGCCATCAGCAAGGCGTCGGAGACGCTGGTCAACGCTGCCGGCAACTTCTACATCAACGACAAGCCAACCGGTGCGGTGGTGGGCTTGCAGCCTTTCGGCGGCGCACGTGCCTCGGGGACGAACGACAAAGCGGGGTCATTTCTCAACCTCATCCGCTGGGTCAGTCCTCGAGTGATCAAGGAGACCTACGCGCCGCCGACGGAGCACCGCTATCCGTTCATGGAAGACGACCACGAGCGAGGAGCACTCTAAGACCGTTCGGTTCGAGGTCGATGGGGCGGTCGCGACCGTCACCATCGACCGCCCGCAGGTCCGCAACGCAGTCGACTCGGAGACCGCGGCCGCGCTGGCGGAGGGCTTCCGCCGTTTCGAAACTGACGAGAGCCTTTCGGTCGCCGTGCTGACAGGTGCGGGGGGCAACTTCTGTGCCGGCTTCGACCTGAAGGCGCTCGCCGCCGGCGGCGGCAACCGGTTGACCGAAACCGGCGAGGGTCCGATGGGTCCGACGCGGATGATGCTGGGCAAGCCGGTCATCGCCGCGATCGAGGGCTACGCGGTGGCCGGCGGGTTGGAGCTCGCGCTCTGGTGCGACCTCCGGGTCGCCGCACGCAGCGCGACGCTCGGCGTGTTCAATCGCCGGTTTGGCGTGCCGCTGATCGACCTGGGCACGGTGCGCCTGCCGCGCCTCGTCGGGCAGGGTCGCGCGCTCGACCTGATCCTGACCGGCAGGCCGGTGCGCGCCGAGGAGGCGCTGGAGATCGGTCTGGTGGAGCGGTTGGTCGATCCCGGGCAGGCGCTTGCCGAGGCGCAAGAGCTCGCCCGGCAGATCGCCGGAGCGCCCCAGGGAGCGTTGCGTGCCGACCGCTTGAGCGCGCTCAATCAGTGGTCGCTCGACGTGGAGCAGGCGATGCGGGCGGAGTATCGGGGTGGGCTCGACGTCATCGCCTCGGGCGAAGCTCAAGAGGGCGCGCGTCGATTTGCGGAAGGGTCAGGACGTCACGGGACGTGAAGGCTGCGACTGACAGCAGGACCACCGCGCCCAGCTCGGCGGCGATCACGGGGACCGGGCCCCAGATGGGTTCGCCCTCCACCGCCAGCACGCCGGCCAAGAGGTAGATCCAGATCCAGACCGGTCCCTTGGCACGGAGACAGAGCCACGCCGCAAGTCCCAGCATGGCGAGGTCGTCGAGGTGGACGTACGGCGTCGCGAGCATGCCTCCGACCAGCGCGCAGACGTAAATCCACTCGATGCCGCGGCGGCGC
>Ga0209806_1000373_pt1 | contig 30075 bp, 22 predicted proteins | sample GraSoiAngelo_152_FD_186166 | JGI IMG/M metagenome (GOLD analysis project Ga0209806, IMG submission 186166) | Grasslands soil microbial communities from the Angelo Coastal Reserve, California, USA - 14_1009_12_30cm (SPAdes) (version 2) | ecosystem: Environmental > Terrestrial > Soil > Grasslands ... | reverse complement strand
CCACGGGCGTCCAGGCCCACTGACCGGGAAAGGAACCCGAGAAGGCGAGCAGGGCGGACTGTGTAACCGTGCCGTCCTTCCCGCGAAGCTCGACGAGCCAATCCGCACCGATGCCGCCGATGGAATATCCGCTGAAGGTACTGTTGTCAATGTCGAGGAACATCCGGATCGCGTCGTCTCCGAGGACGGGAGGTCGGTTGTCCGGGCCGATGTACACGCTCACCGATCGTCCGGCGTAGGGAGCTGGGAACGTAGATGGTATCGTCGTGTTGAGCCAGTAGTCCGTGCCGCCGGGGCAACCGTAATCGATGATGCCATCGCCATCGACGTCGCAGTTGGTCTGCGCGTCCGGGATCCCGTCGTTGTTGAAGTCGTACGGCATCGGGTCCGAGCTGTCGGGCACGCCGTCCCGATCCGTGTCCGCGAGGGGCGTCGAATTTTGGGGAGGCGCCTCCCGGGGGTTCTCCGGCGTCGGCGTGCCCGCAAGGATTCGACCCGAGACGTCGGCATATAGGAAGGTCGCAGTCCCGTTTCGCAATCCGCCGTAGTGCGTGAGATCGATGTTCGGATTACCCCGCGTCGCGACATCGTTCGTCGGGTCCGCCGAGAGCGCTTTCCACTCGTCGAAGGCGCCATCGACCCGAGGCGTCGCGGGGATCGTGCCGAGGTAGCCCAGGGCGCGGGGGCCCGGGTTTTCATGTAGGGCAACTACGCCCCCGTCGACACCGAACGGATGAGTGGCCGGAAGCCGAACGCCGAACGTGTCACCCGTCGTCGAAGCAAAATCGCCGACCACGAACAAGGTGGTCGGAGCGCCCACTGCAATCTGGATCGGGGCGAAGGAGAATCGGACGGTCGGAGAGGTCGGAGCGGCTTGGGCTAGCAGGCTGGTCCCGTCGGTCAGCCGGAGGGAGGTCGCGACGGTCGCGGGGGCGGTGCCCGCAATTTCAATCTGGAGCGCGTTGAGGGCGATCGCTTGGCCATGCGCCGTCAGGGTGAGCCGGAGGAGCGACACGTCGTTGCCGGCGATGACGTCGGGGACCCGAGGATCGGACACGATCGATAGGGTCCCAAAGCCTGGGCTCACAGGGAAGTCGCCGCTGTCGACCTGCTTGTCCCACGAAACCGTGTGCACGGTCGCGACAATGGGCGCGGAGGTCGGAACCGTGGCGAGCCACTCGGCTTCGGCCTCGATCCGTGATCCGCCCACGGCGGCCGGCGTCGCGGTCCCCTTAATCCAACCGTTCCAGTCCCGCGGGTTCCGATTTGAGTCGAATTCCCAAAGGGTGCTCGACAAGACGGCCCCGTTGTAGCCGGATATCTCGATCATCCGATCCGCGCCGAGCCCGTCGATGTGGTATCCCGTCGATGCGGATCCGTCGATGTCTACGAAAATCCGTACGGAGTCCATAGTCCCCGGCGCGGGACCTCCGCCCGCCAAGGCGGCCCCCGCGAGTTCGACGTAGAAGGCGACCGGACCGAGGTTCGGCTCGATCCCGAAACGGATGACGTCGACGTTCGGGTTGGACAGGCCGCCCGCGGCCATCGGCTCCGTTGCGACGCTCGACCAATCGTTGAACTGTCCGTCAATCTGAATCGGATGAACGGCTCCTTGGTACGGCGGTACGAAGAACAAAGGCATGAGGAGGAGGCCGACCACGACGAGCGGGATCACGTACAGCTTCCATCCGGCCGTCCGCACCATGCCTCGGAAGCCCGAGGACCGGAGGCCTATTCTTCGGATTCCCGCGAGGCCGTTGGTGAGCCCGTTGGTCCGACCCATGCCGTCCGTGAGTCCGTTCGTGCGACCCAATCCGTTCGTGAGACCGTTGGTCCGCCCGAGGCCGTTCGTGAGGCCATTCGTACGACCGAGGCCGTTCGTCAACCCGTTGGTCCGGCCCATGCCGTTCGTCAGCCCGTTCGTCCGACCCATCCCATTGGTCAGTCCGTTCGTCCGCCCGCGGAGTCCGTTCGTCCGGCCCTTCAGGCCATTGGTCATGCCGGCCCGCGAGCGCGGGCTGCGGGAGAAGACGAGCCCGTTCGTGAGGCCCTTCTTCAGGATCGGTTTCGGTTCGGGCTTGGGCGCCGGTTTCGGCAGCGGCTCGCGATCCGTTTTCTTCTCGGACTCGCCTCCCGCCAGGACCGACTTGCCTTCGCCGAACTCCTCCTCCACCATCTCCTGAATTGCGGCACGGCCGAGATCCTCGAGTTCGTCCTCGAGGGTCTCCGGGGCGGCGAACTTCACGCCGCAATTGCGGCACGCCGTCGCATCGACCGCGACGGGGGCGTCACACATGGGACACGGGACCGTGGTCGCCGCGGGACTCGCCTCCACCTGCTCCGCTTGCTGCGCGCGCAGCCGGCTCTGCCGGGCTCGGTCCGCCTCGCCGAGGCGCGCGTGGAGTTTCGTCTTGAGGACCCAAAGGCCTGGGTACGCAGAATCGAGCTCCGAAAGCCGATCGAGGGACTGCAAGGCCCCGCGCGTATCGTCGAGGGTGGCCTGGGCGGCCGCCATCGCGAACAGGGCGTCCGCGTCCTTGGGGTCCAGCTTCAGGCGCTCGCGGGCGATCTGCATGATGAGGGAGAGCCTCCGGGCCCTCTCCTCCTGGGACTCGAGGACGCTCCCTTCCGAGGCGACCACCGGGGGCGCACCGCCTTTGGGGGACTCCCGCACGACTTGCATCCCGGTCTCCGTCATCTCGAGGATCCGGAACGTGGGATCCGGGGTCGTGTCCTTCAGATGGAGGACGCCAATCTTCCGGAGGATCCGGTCCCCGCTGCGCGTCCGCTCGATCTCGATGACGCCGTCGAACGGTTGGAGGAGCGTGGTCACCTCGGGCCCGGAGTGCATGTCCTTTTCCAGGAGCACGAGGCTCGTGAATCCGTGCCGGTCGAACTTCTTCTTCGCGCTCTGCGCGAAGGCGTAGACCTGCGTGAGCTCGTACGCATTCATCGCCGGAGACAGCAGCTCGATCACCGAGCGACAGCCCGTTTCACCGGAGAGGGCCGCGATCGCACGGCTCAGCGCGACGCCGAGATTCGTCAGATCGATCGAGGAACGGACGACGATGCCGCGCTCCTCCACGTCCGTGACCGTCTCCTCGCTCCAGGAATACCAGTCCACGATACGCAGTCGGTTCTCGCGAGTGACCGCGTCGATGTCGACGCCGAGGCCGCGGAGATCCGAGAGGGCCGCATCGGGCGATTGCGACGAGATCAGGATGAGCCCGCTCGCTCCGGACTTCAGGCCCTCCGCGAGGAACGTGAGGGCGAAGCGCAATTTCTCCTGGCCCGGCGGGCCCTGCAGCACGACGCTGGAGCCCGCGGGCAGGCCACCCTGGACCATGGCGTCAAATCCCGAAATGCCCGTTGCCAGCCGCGCCATGCGAATCACGATTCCAAAGGCCGAGTCAGGCCGCAGCGGTAGGCCAGGTCAGGATACACGCTCATCGCGTCGCGAAGGGCGGCCTGGAACACGCCCTTCGCCGGGACTTCGCCGAGGCCCTGGGCACACACGGACCACAGGTCCCGATGGACTTCGGCGACCAATTCGCGAAGGTAGTCAATGCCTCCTTGCGCGCCGACGATCATCTGGTCGAACACGGCCCTCCGGAGTTCTTGATGGTCCGTGGTCAGCCGGTGCTCCATCTCCGTCTGGATCGCGGGCGCGCCGAAGGACCGGATTTTCTCGAAGAGGGATTGGAAGTACACCACGTAGAAGTCGACCACTTCGCGGAGCGGACCGGCGTCGTCGGAAAGGTCGACGTCGAACCGGAGATGCGAGGACCGGAGGCGATACTCGAACGTCCGAGAATCGTGTGCCTGCCGCTCCACGAGCCCGAGGTCCGCGACGCGCTGCAGGAACTTGGAAGCGGTCGTGGTGTGGATGTCGAGCGTCCGTGCGACCTCGCTCGAGAGATGCCAATTCCCGTCCCGAAGGGACCGCAGGATTGTGAGGCTGTGCTCCCCCGAGAGGAGCCCGATTGCCTGCTGGAAGGTCTGCTGGTCCATGGGAAGAACCTACCTTCGGAGCGCGTTCGACGCAACCGAAGTCTATGCATCGTGGAGTCGGGGAGTTCATAAGCTGTCCCCCGGAATTCTCACGTGCGATTATTGTTGGGCAGAACGTGACAATTCGACGACCGGGGTTCGGGCGGACGACCTGGGGCTTCGAGCGACGGTCTGGCGATGCCGGAAGGCCTGCGGCGCGAAGCAAGGTTGAAGTACGGGCACCCGATTCGGGCCCCCCACGGCCGTCCCCGCCTCCTGAACGCTCCTTCGCCCGCGGCCTGGCGCGAGGCCCCGCGATGCGCTACACCCGATTCGAGAAAGCCCGGATCATCGGAGCTCGGGCGCTACAAATCAGCATGGGTTCTCCGATCCTGATCGACGTCCCGACGGGGGTGGTCGACCCGATCGAGATCGCCTGGATCGAGTTCAATAGCGAGGCCATCCCGATCACGGTGAAGCGGGAGACTTAGCGCGGCCCGCCACCGAGTCCCGCACAGGATGCCACAGCCGGTTTCTGCGATGATAGGCTCGAATCGAATTATTTATATAGAACTGCATACACATAAATAGGCCGCCAAGTCAACCTTGGAGGTGGATCATCATGGAGCGCAAGACCAAGACGAATGCAGCTGCAAAGGAGACGAGCCTGGCGAAGGCGACCTCGCCTTTCGCTTGGTTCGATGAAGTCGACCGATGGTTCGACAGCTTCCGGCGGAACTTCGAGGACCGGTTCTGGGGCGGCCCCCTCGCCCGAGTGACCGGGCCCGAGGCGCCGGTCCGCGAGCCCCTTGTCGACCTGATCGACAAGGGATCCGAATTCGCCGTGCGGGCCGAACTGCCTGGCGTGGCGAAGGAGGACGTCGACCTGACCGTCACCTCTGACGGCATCGAAATCCGGGCGGAGTCGAAGCGGTCCCGTGAGGAGAACGAGAAGGACTACTTCTACTCCGAGCGGACGTACCAGGCCTTCCAGCGGGTCCTGAGCTTCCCGGAGGAGGTCAAGGCCGACCTTGCCTCCGCGACGCTGAAGGACGGAATCCTCGAGGTCCGCATCCCGAAGAAGGAGCCGACCCCCGAGAAGAAGCCCGTCAAAGTGCCCGTCGATTGAACGGGCACCTCTTCCCTTTCTTTCCTATTCCGGCAGGTTTCGACATGAGTTCAAGTAACCCCGTTTCGTTGCGATGCGCCGCCTCCTCCGTTCGGACGGTAGGGGCAGGAGCCTGAGACCGATGGCCACAGGCCGGGAGAAGTTCCTACGCGTCGCGGAAGCGAAGCCCGCCGACGCGGGCCGCGGGATCGTGCGCCTGGATCCCGAAGTCATGAAGATCCTGGATCTGAAGGAAGGCGACGTCGTCCTAATCCTGGGCGCGAAGGCCACCGCCGCCGGCGTCCGTCGCGGATATCCCGAGGATGCGAACCGCGGCGTGATCCGCATGGACGGGATGCAACGCCGCAACGCCGGGGTGGGGATCGACGACAAGGTCGGCCTGAAGAAGGCCCTGGCGCGACCGGCCGAGAAGGTGTCCCTCGCGCCGACGGAGCCGATCCGGATCATGGGCGGGGAGGAGTACATGGTCCAGGTCCTCCAGGGACGCGTCATCACGCGCGGGGATGTCCTCAGCGTGAGCGTCATGGGCCGCAAATTCGAGTTCGTCGTCACGTCCTTCTCGCCCGGGGCCGACGCCGTCCTGGTCGAAGCGGGCACGGAAATCAAGATCGCGGAGAAGCCGACGAAAGAGGAAGGGGCGAAGGTCCCGAAGGTCGACTACGAGGACATCGGCGGGCTCGGCTCCGAGGTCCGGAAGGTCCGCGAGATGATCGAACTCCCGCTGCGCCATCCGGAGCTGTTCGAGCGGCTCGGCGTCGAGGCGCCGAAGGGCGTCCTCCTCCACGGTCCTCCGGGGACCGGGAAGACCCTGCTCGCGAAGGCCGTCGCCTCCGAGACGAACGCGAACTTCCATTCCATCTCGGGCCCCGAGATCATGTCCAAATTCTACGGACAGAGCGAGGAGAACCTCCGAGACATCTTCAAGCAGGCCGAGGAAAACGCCCCGAGCATCATCTTCATCGACGAACTGGACAGCATCGCTCCAAAGCGGGACGAGGTCACCGGCGAGGTCGAGCGACGGGTGGTCGCGCAGCTCCTCGCGCTGATGGACGGACTGCAGGCCCGCGGGAAGGTCGTGGTCATCGGCGCGACGAACCGACCGAACGCCCTCGACCCGGCCTTGCGCCGGCCGGGGCGCTTCGACCGCGAGATCGAGATCGGGGTCCCCGACCGCGACGGGCGGCTGGAGATCCTCCAGATCCACACGAGGGGCATGCCCCTCGCGAAGGACGTCGACCTGCCCGAACTCGCAGGCTTCACCCACGGGTACGTCGGCGCGGACATGTCCGCCCTCTGCAAGGAGGCCGCGATGCGATCGCTCCGGCGGATCCTCCCCGAGATCGACATCCAGGTCGACTACGTCCCGCCCGACGTGCTCAATCGACTCGAGGTCACCCGCGACGACTTCCTCCAGGCCTATCGGGAGCTCGAGCCGTCGACGATGCGCGAGGTGCTCATCGAGAAGCCGAACGTCCGATGGGACGACATCGGCGGCCTCGACGAGGCGAAGCAAGAGTTGCGGGAGTCGATCGAATGGCCTCTCAAGATGAACAAGCTGTTCGCCCACTTCGACGCGCGGCCGCCCCGCGGCATCATGCTGTACGGGCCGCCGGGCACCGGCAAGACCCTCCTCGCGAAGGCCGTCGCCACGGAGGCGGAGGCGAACTTCATCTCCGTGCGCGGGCCGGAATTCCTGAGCAAGTGGGTCGGGGAATCGGAGCGCACGGTCCGCGAGACGTTCCGCAAGGCCAAGACGGCGGCCCCTTGCATCATCTTCTTCGACGAGATCGACGCGATCACTCCGGTCCGCGGCGGAAGCTCCGACTCGCAGGTCACGGAGCGGGTCATCTCGCAGATCCTCACGGAGATGGATGGCCTCGAGGAGCTGCACAACGTGACCGTCATCGCGGCGACGAACCGGATGGACCTCGTCGACACCGCCCTGCTGCGGCCGGGCCGGTTCGACCGGCACATCTACATCTCCCCGCCGGACCTGCCAACTCGCAAGGCCATCCTGGAGATCCACACGAGGAAGAAGCCGTTGGGGAAGGACGTCGACCTGAATGACCTCGCGAAGCGGACGGACAAGTACACCGGGGCGGAGCTCGCCGCGGTGTGCAACGAAGCGTCGATGCTCGCGATCCGCGAGTACGCCCTGAAGTTCCCGAAGCTGGACGAATCGGCCTTCAAGAAAGTGTCGGTCGAGAAACGGCACTTCGACGCGGCGATGAAGAAGATCCAGCCGCAGACCGGCGACGCTTCTTTGTACAGTCGCCTGCCGTCCCGGTTCCCCCGGAGTCCGGAAGTCAGCTAGGGCGGCAGGATTAAGTCGCAGGGCGAAGAATCGCCGATGATGGCCGCCTCCGCTCCGGGGAAGTTGATCCTCTTCGGGGAGCACGCGGTCGTCTTCGGCGAGCCCGCCTTGAGCACCGCGATCAACCTCCGAGCCGAGGTCTTCGTCCGGCCCCACCGAGAATGGCTCGCGGATGGCGCCTCGCTCGACGAGCCGCGATTCCGGTACGTGAAGAAAGCGGTCGAGAAGAGCAAGGTCCCAGGGCCTCTGTGGATCGAGATCCGATCGATGGTGCCCAGCGGCGCGGGCCTGGGGTCCTCCGCCGCGGTGACCGTCGCCACCCTCGGCTCGTTGCATTCGCTCGCCGGCCGAATCGATCCGCCAACGATCGCCCGCGAGGCGTTCGACGTGGAGCATGAGGTCCAAGGACGCGCGAGCCCGATCGACACGAGCACCGCGGCGGCCGGCGGGGGCGTCCTCGTCCTCCGCGACAAGCGGGAGAATCTCCTCTGGTGGATCGAGCGCGACAGCCGCCGGTGGTTCCTCCATCGAGCCGCCCTCCCTCCGCTCGATTTTGTGATCGGGAACACGGGCATCAGCGCGGCAACCGGTCCCCTCGTCGCCAAGGTGAGGGAGCGCGTCGATCACGATCCGGGGGCGGCCGCGGCGATCCGGGAGATCGGCGAGATCACCCTCGACGGGGTGAAGGCTCTCCAGCAAAAGGATCTGGTCTCCGTGGGGCACCTGATGGATCGGAACCATGCCCTCCTGACGGAACTCGGGGTCGGCCACCCGGCCCTTGACCGGCTCGTCTCCGCCGCCCGTCCGTCGAGTTACGGGGCCAAACTGACGGGGGCCGGGGGCGGCGGGAGCATGTTCGCACTGACCGATCGTCCCTCCAAGACCGCGGAAGCGATCCGCTCCGCGGGCGGGAAGGCGTTCGTCGTCCAGGCGGATTCCCGCGGGGTGGCGAGGCTCGGATGAAGGGGCACGCCCACAAGGTCCGTCCCACCCTCGGGGAACGGCCTCCGTCGCCGGCGTCTCTCCTGGTCGTGGACGCGGCGGAACTGCTCACCCTTCGCGGCGGGGAGGGACCGCGCACCCGTGAGGCGGCGCAGGACTTGGGGATCCTCGAGGATGGCGCCGTGTACTCGGAAGGCGCGCGAATCGTCGACGTCGGGACGACGGACGAGGTGCTCGCTCGGCATCCGCGCGCCGATCTTCGGATCGAGGCGGCGGGAAAGGTCGTCGCCCCGGGATTCGTCGATCCCCACACCCATCCCGTGTTCGCAGGTTCGCGCGAGCACGAGGTGGAGTGGAAGTCGCAGGGCCTCAGCTACTCGGAGATCGCGGCCCGAGGGGGCGGGATCCTCCATACGGTCCGCGCGACGCGGGAGGCCCCCGAACGAGACCTTGCCCGGGACGCGGCGAAGCGGCTCCGGTCGATGGCGGCGTCCGGGACCACGACCGTGGAGGCCAAGAGCGGATACGGACTTCGGACGCACGACGAACTCAAGATCCTGCGGGCCATCGCGGCCGCGGGACAGGCGGCCGAAGTCGATGTGGTCCCGACGTTCTTCGGGGCCCACGCGGTCCCTCCGGAATTCCAGGCCCGGCCCGAGGCCTACGTCAATCTCGTCCGGGAGGAGATGTTGCCGGCGGTTGCCGCGAATCGGCTTGCGGAATCTTGCGACGCATTCGTCGACCGGGGATACTTCTCCGCCGAGCAGGCCCGAGAGATCCTGAGCCGAGGAGCGGATCTCGGGTTCCGCGCAAAGGTCCATGCGGACGAACTCTCCGACGCGGGAGGTGCGCTGTTGGCCGCGGAACTGGAAGCCGCATCGGCCGACCATCTGATTCACACCTCGCCTGAAGGAATCGAGGCCCTGGCCCGCTCTCGTACGATCGCGATCCTGCTTCCCGCGACGTCGCTCGCGTCTCGGTTGCCCTTCGCGGATGGACGACGGCTCCTGGCCGCCGGAGTGGCCGTCGCAATCGGCACGGACTTCAACCCGAATTGCTGGTGCGACTCCATGCCGCTCGCGATCGCGCTGGCGTGTCATCATAACGGGTTGACGCCGGCGGAAGCGATCACCGCGGCGACCGTCAACGCGGCCCACGCCATCGGCCGAGGCGATCAGGTCGGCATCCTCGAACCCGGGAGGCAGGCGGACCTCGTGGTCCTCGACATCCCTTCGTGGCGGCACCTCGGATATCGGTTCGGCGGTAACGCCGTCGAGACGGTCGTGAAACGGGGATCGGTGTTGGTCGATCGGCGTCCCGGGCGGTGACGCCGAGGACCGCGTTCCGATGTCGAATTCGCCGGATCACCGCGGCGGAAGGGAAACCGTCGCGTTCTCGAGCTTCGAGCCGGCGCGGACCGTCATGCCCTCTCCGATGATGCTCGAGACGATTCGCGCGCCGTCCCCAATCACGCAATTGCGCGAGACCACGCTGTCCACGATTTCCGCGGCCGACCCGACGGTGCTTCCTTCCAGGATGATGCTCTTCTCCACTCGGGCGTCCGCGTCGAGCCTCGCGGCCTCATAGAGGCAAGCGTTGTCCACCACGCTCCCCTTGCCAAGGACCACGGCGGGCCCGACGTAACAGGGACCGCGGATCGTCACGCCGGGTTCAATTTGGGCCGTCGGGTCGAGGATGACGGGGCCCTCGCTCGTGACGTCCTTGCGGTGCAGCGGCCTCCCCTCGCGGCTCACGATCGCCATGCTGGCCTTCCAGAGGTCGTGCGGTTGCCCGATGTCCATCCACACGCCGTCGATCTTCGAGCCGAAGAGACCGAGTCCCTTGGAGAGGAGCTTCGGGAACAAGTCCTTCGCGAAATCGAACTTCTGATCCGGCGGGACGAACTCCAGCACCTCCGGCTCGAGGACGTAGATGCCCGCGTTCACGAGGTTCGAGAAGGCCTCTTCCTTCTTCGGTTTCTCCTTGAACTTCGCGATGCGGCCGTTCGAGTCGAGGCCCACGACCCCGTACTGCGTCGGGTCGGAGACCTCGGTCAGGGCGATCGTCACGGCGGCGCCCTTCCGCTTGTGGAAGTCGTACAGCGCCTTGAAGTCCACATCGCAGAGGATGTCACCCATCGAGACGACGAAGGTGTCGTCGAAGAAATTCCCGACCCGCCGGACGGCGCCGGCGGTCCCGGCGGGGTTCTCCTCGAAGCTGTACAGGATCGACGCGTTGTAGTCGAGCCCGTCGCCGATCGACTTGATCAGGGCGTCGGACATGTACGCGGTCGTCACGATGATCTCGTGGAATCCGGACCCCGCGAGGGACCGCAGGACGTAATCGATGCACGGACGGCCGGCGACCGGCATCAGGGGTTTCGGACGCTTGTACGTGAGGGGCTTGAGCCGGGTCCCTTCCCCTCCCGCGAGGACGACGGCCTTCATCGACCGATCTCCACCTTGCCTTTCTCGAACAGCGCCCTCAGCGCCGCGTCGGCCGACGCCTCGAGCTTCTTCTCGTCCAAGAGGGCGGCGCGGACGGAACGGTTCTGCTGTCTCAGGAGGTCGCGCGCCTCCCGGGCCTCGGCCCGCTTCGCGCCCTTGATCGACAGGACCTTCTCCCGCATCTCGACGACCTTCGCGTGGACCTCGTCCGCCTTCTCGCGTGCGGCGAGGTAGGCCTCGTGCTTCTCGTTCCCTTCGAGGTCGAGGGCGGCGATCTCGCGGGAGAGGCCCATCGTCTCCTCATGGGCCGCTCGGGCCTTCGCGCTCATCGCGAGCGCGGCCTCGTGTTGTTCTTCCGCCGCGTGGAACAGGTCCGTGATCCCGGAGTCGAGGTCGCGGACCTCCTTCACGATCTTGTCCTGATCCGCCTTCAGCGACTGGAGCACCTTGAGGCGCTTCATGGACTCCTTCAGCTCGCCGATCAGCTCGTTCTCCTTGCTCAGGCTGAGGGAGGCCGTCTGCTGCCGCATCTCCAACTGGGAGACGCGCCTCGTGAGGGCGCGCAGCTCGGCGCCGACATCCGTGGGACCGGAGGCCCGGAGTTTTCGCTTCAACTCGATCAGGGCCTTCGCCTTGGCCTGCAGTTCGTCGCGCTTCTCCCGGTGGGCCCGCGCCTCCGCGGCGAAGGACGCGCGCCGGTCCTTCAACGGTCGGAGCCGGACGCCGACCTCGCGCTTCTTCTCGTGGACCAGGTCCCGCTCCTGGCGGGCCTGCTGGGCCTCGCCGTTCAGGGCGTCCCTCTTCTCCATCAGGCTCTGGAGTTTAATCTCCGCCTGTTCCAACTCAGAAGAAGTCTTCTTCCGAACCATCGGGTCCCCCACGACCGAAGAGGACTGTAGCGATTGGGCGAGGTCCCATTAACCTTTCGCCATCCGTATGGCCTCCGCGATCCGCGCGATCTCCTCGGGGGACAATTCTCCGACGCGACGGGTGCGATGCGGCACGCCCGGGAGGAGGGCCTCCAGCTCCTCGCGGGACCGGGCGAAGGCCGCCCATCCGAGCCGCAGGCCGTTCTCGACGGTCTTGCGCCGATGGGCGAAGAGGGCATCGACGACCGCGTCGAAGCGCCCCGGTTCCTCTAGGGGGAATGGCGACGGTCGGGGGACGAGGGAGACGATCGCGGAATCGACGCGGGGCTGCGGATAGAAGGCATTCCGCGGCACCCGTTCGAGGATCTCGCACGCGGCGCGCCGATAGACGCCGACCGTGAGCCTCGAATAGTCGGCGGTCCCCGGGGATGCGCGCATCCGGCGCGCGAACTCCCACTGGTACATGAGGACCGCGCGGTCGAAGGCGTGGTCGAGCAGCCGGAACGTGAGGGGCGAGGAAATCTGGTACGGCAGATTCGAGGCCATCACGTCGAACCGGGGCCAATCGACCCGGAGGGCATCCCCCTGGATCACCTCGACCTCAGGCAGGCGCCGCTGGAGGTACGCGGCGAACCGACGGTCCGACTCGATCGCGATGACCCGCTTCGCCCGTTCCGCGAGAAGTCGTGTCAGGACGCCGAGTCCGGGTCCAATCTCCAAGACGACGTCGCTCGAGCCGATCCGGGCATAGGAGATCTGCCTCGTCGCCACGCGCGGGTCGATCAGGAAATGCTGGCCGAGCGACCGGCGAGGTCGGATGCCGAGCTCCGTGAGGGCCTGCCGTGGGTCGTCGTCCACGGGGCGGACCGACCGCTTCGCGGCCCTTGAGGTTTGCCACGGCCTCAGATCGTGACGACGACCGTCTTCACGTCGACGGGTCGATCCAAAGGCCCGAGGACGGCGGTCACGGTGTAGGTGCCCGAGGCCATCCCATCGGCCGAGAAGGAGAACGATTCGCTCGACCCGCTGCTCGCGAGCGCGACCTTCGTCTGGAACGTTCGGACCGCGTATCCGGCCGAATCGGTGAGGGTCACCGTGAGGGTGTCCTCGAAGACGACCGCGAGCATGTCGTTGCCGCGGACGACCTCTCCCGCGATCGATAGGCTGGATCCCCGCGGAGTCGCCGACAAGTTGCCGATCCAGTATCCTCGGGTTCCCGTCGAAGAAGTGTCGAAGTCCGAAGCGTGATATGCCTTCGTCACATAGGTCGTCGTCGGATCGATTCCCCAGGTTCCCGGGGTGAGGGACATCGTCGCATCGTACGGCCCGTCGACGCCGCTCGTCCGGATCTCCGGGCCGGGGAACGTGAAGTCGACCCACTGCGTCCCGTCCTGCGACCAGATCTGACCGGTCGCTCGAGCGACCACGGCGCTGCCTCCCACCGGGCGGAGGATGCCCGACAGGTCGAACCCTGCGCCCACGAAGACCTCCACTTCGGCCCGGACGACGAGGGCATCGAACTTGCCGTCCGCATCCCGGTCCGGGGTCGATTCCTCGAAGCGCCCGGTGTACCGCAGGAATTCGACCGTATCATCGAACGCGGAGGCCTGATAAACGCCGGTCGTGCCACAGAGCGTCTCCGGATAGAAGAACGCAATGGGGCGCAGAGCACCGGATTGCGGCGGGACCGTTCCAAGGACTAGCGGCTCGAGGCCGAACAAGGTGAGGGTGAAGTTCCACGGCCCGTCCACCCCGGCCTGTCGGATCTGGTCCCCGCGGAACCGCAAGAAGACCTTCGCATCTCCCGTCGACAAGTCGAAATCGCGGTACGCATAAGCGATCGTCCGCACGACGTCGGACCCCGTCGGCCCGGAGAGGTATCCGCTCAGCGTGTAGTGCCCCGCCGCGTTCACGTGAACGTCCGCCGTGAGTTCCAGGAAATCCGCGAGGCCGTCGGAGTCCACATCGACCGCCGCGTCGGCGTGGCCGCCGGTGAAGAAGGCGGGTCGGACCGGGGCTTCGAAGTCGCTGGCCTGGTACGCGCGCGTCGTGTAGTTCCACTCAATCACGTCGCCGGATGGAATCGGCTCGGGCGCCCGCAGCCCCTCGTAGGGGAGCGGGACGGGGCCCAGGGAGAGGGAGCCATGGACGCGGAAGGGGCCGTCGACGCCGGCCCGCGCGAGGTCGGTCCCGGCGAAGGCCATCCGCACCGTCTGCTCGCCGGCCGGGAAGAAGTACCGCTCATAGGCCCAGGCAATGGGTCCGTAGGACGCTCGGGTCCCCATCATCGGGACGGGACGCGGGACGCCCCCGCACATGCCTGTCGCGGGAGGCGACGAACCCGAAAGTTCGGCGGAGACGTCCCATGTTCCGGCCTTCGGAAGGGAGACCTGCGCTTCAACCACGAGCCACTCGAACTTTCCGTTCCCGTTCGTGTCGAGCCCGTAATCGGATCCGGCGCCGCCCGCCGAGGCAATGAGGGCGTGCACGCCCCAGACCGCGCCGCCGGTCAGCACCGCCATCATAAGGAGGAGCCCGATCGTCCGGCCCTTCCAGATCATCGTGACACCGGCTTCCGCAGAGGCGAGGGGGACCATAGGCCCGTCGTTTTCGTTCGGCTTTCCGCTAACGCGGGAAAGATTCCCGGCCCATCATTTATTTGAGCAGGGAGGCGACATCGGGGCGCGTGCCCACCCCCGGGGCCGACCTCCCCTTCCAGAACGAAGGGAGCCTCCAGTGCTGGATGGTCGCCCTGATCATCGGCGCCCTCGTCCTCGTCCTCGCGATCCTCATGGCCTACCAGCGCTACGTCGCGGGCAAGAAGCCGGTCCAGCATCTGTGCGACTACTGCGGGCACATGGTCATCGCGGTGAGCGACTGCCATCACGCGCCGGTCCGCGAGCGGTTCCTTCACGGCACGTGCCTCGAATGCAAGCAGGACTGCCGCCTCGTCTGCGCGCGGTGCAAAAATCCGCTCTGACAATGGGTCCCAGCATCATTATTACCCGGGCGCGAATTGCGGCCGCATGGCGGCCCCTGCCTCCGGCCAACCGGCAGTCAAGAAGCCCGCGGCACCGACCCCCCACCCCGTCGTTCTCGCGGACGTCAAGATGACGGTCCCCGGTCCTCTCCCCCTCGTGTTCGAGGCCCTCGTGACCCCCGACAAGGTCGCGGCGTGGTGGGCCTCGGACGTCCGGATCGAGCCGGAGTATGGAGGGCGGTATGAAGGGACGCTGCCCGAGGGGCGGGTGGAGGGAACGATCACCGCGATCGACGGCCCCGGCAAGCTCTCCTTCATGTGGCCGATCCCGAAGGAAGGCGGGAGCACGGAGACGAGCGTGATCTACGAGCTCGCGCCGAAGGGCCCGCAGACGTTCATCCATTTGATCCACCGCTCCCCCTTTGCCGTCCCCGGCGATTGGAACGGCATCTGGCAGCGGGCGCTGACTTCCCTGAAGGCGATGTTCGAGGGCGGATCCGCGGATCGGATGTGAGGCCGGCCCTAGCCGCCCGCCCACTCGACGACCGTCGCCTCGCCTTGCCCGACGCCGACGCATAGGGTCGCGAGCCCGTGGTACGGTCGCGGGGCCCTCGGTGCGCGCCGGCGCATCTCGTGGACCAGGGTGCAGACGATCCGGGCGCCGGAACATCCGAGGGGATGGCCCAGGGCGATCGCCCCGCCGTTCACGTTCGTGATCTCGGGTCGGAAGCCGAGTTCCCGCATGACGATCAGAGACTGGATGGCGAAGGCCTCGTTCAACTCGATCAGGCCGATCTCCTCGATCCCGATGCCGGCCCGCTGGAGCGCCTTCCGGGTCGCGGGGATCGGACCGAGGCCCATCGTCCGAGGCTCGACCCCGGCCGCCGCGGAGGAGACGATCCGAACGAGCGGCGGGAGGCCGAGCTCCCGCGCCTTGCGATCGCTCATCAGGAGGACCGCCGCGGCCCCGTCGTTGATCCCGCTCGAATTGCCCGCTGTGACGGTACCACCGTCGCGGAACGCGGGGCGGAGCTTCGCGAGCGCCTCCAGGGACGTGTCGGCCCGAGGCGGCTCGTCCCTCGATACCGTGCGCGCCTCCCCCGTCGTCGAAGGCAGAGGCACCGGGACGATCTCTTCCGCGAACTTCCCCGACTCGATCGCGGCGATCGCGCGGCGATGGCTCTCCAAGGCAAACCGATCTTGTTCCTCCCGTGAGATCGTCGGCTTCCCTTCGCGGAGGTTCTCCGCCGTCTCGCCCATCGCCTCATTCCCGTACTGCGCTTTCAACCGTAGATTCGGGAACCGCCAACCGAGGGTCGTGTCCCACGCGGTGAGGTTCCCCATCCCGCCATCCGGATTCTTCGGAATCGCGTAGGGAGCCCGCGTCATGCTCTCGACGCCGCCCGCCACGAACACGTCGCCTTCGTCCGCCTTGATCGCCCGGGCCGCGGCGTTGATCGCGGCAAGCCCGGAGGCGCAGAGGCGATTGAACGTGACGCCGGCCACGGAGACCGGGAGCCCGGCCAGGAGGGCGGCCATCCGCGCCACGTTCCGATTGTCCTCGCCGGCCTGGTTCGCGCAACCGAGGTACACCTCCTCGACGAGCGCAGGATCGAGGCCCGCGCGGCGCACGACCTCTCCGACGACGAGGGCGGCCAGGTCGTCCGGTCGAACGTCCTTGAGAATTCCATGATGACGGCCCATCGGCGTCCGGACGGCCCCAACAATCACCGCGTCGGTCATCCTCGATCTCTCCGTGCCGAGGCTTGCATCCCGTCCTTGGATTTGGACTTCGGGGTGGGGCGAGTTGTTTCGCACACCTCCCCCGGATAGAGACATGGAGACGGAGAGTATACCTCTACTTAGAGGTATGAAATGGAAATCGGATGCGGCGCGCGGGTTCGTGACTTCGAGGGACGGAGGTACTTCTACTTCTGGCACTACGAACGGGACGACGGTCGGTCGAGGAAGAGGGAAGACTATGTCGGCCGCGTCGATTCGGACCGGGCCCGATCGGAACTGCTGCGGCGGATGGCGGCCTACCACCGGAGGGCGGAGCAGGAGTTCGCCCGACGCCGGGCGAGGATCGAGGGCCTGATCGCGGCGCATACCTCCACTTAGAGGTACGTTCCATCGCGGGCATGGTGCCGATCCGAGCCCCTCTCGGCCCGGGGAATCTTTATCCCCTGCCGGCCCTTCGACGCCGCGTGCGCCTCGAGGAACGTCCCTTCGGCGGATTCGCCCGCGGCCGCCTGTCGGTCGGCTGCCGCCAGTGCACGGACGGGTCCAAGATGGTCCTCTTCGTCACGGGCATCTGCTCCTTCCACTGCTTCTACTGCCCCGTCTCCGACGAGAAGATGTACAAGGACGTCGTCTTCGCGGACGAGAAGCGCGTCCTGCGGGACGAAGACGTCCTCGAGGAGGCCCGCGCGATCCGCGCGACGGGCGCCGGGATCACGGGCGGAGACCCCCTCGACGCGGTCGAACGGACGTGCCGCTACATCCGCCTCCTGAAGGACGAGTTCGGCCCGGGGTTCCACACCCACCTGTACACGATGTCGACGGACCCGGACAAGATCCGCGCGCTGGCGGACGCGGGCCTGGACGAGATCCGCTTCCACGTCCCTCCCGGCCTCTGGTCCCGGGCCGCGGCGAGCGCCTTCGTCCCCGCGTCTCGACTCGCCCGCTCCCTCGGCCTGACCGTCGGCATCGAGGTCCCCTTGATCCCGGAGCGGGAGGAGGACCTCGTGCGGCTGATCGAATGGGCGGGGGCGGAAGGCCTGGCCTTCGTGAACCTGAACGAGATGGAGTTCTCCGAGGCGAACTTCCCGCGGATGAAGGTCCATGGATACGAGATGAAACACGAGCTCTCCTACGGCGTCAAGGGAGCGGACCCCGTCGCCCTGCGGATCCTCGAGCGACGGTGGAAGACGACCGTCCATTACTGCACGAGCGGCTACAAGGACGGTTGGCAGCTCCGGTCGCGGATCAAGCGGCGGGCGGAGAATGTCGCCCGACCGTGGGACGTCGTGACGGAGGACGGGACGCTCGTGAAGGGGATCCTCGAAGGCTCCGACCTCGAACGGCTGATGAGGGATCTCGAGGTCCGCCACCGGGTGCCGAAGGACCTCATGGGCCTCGACGACGCGAGGAATCGCCTCGAGGTCGCGCCGTGGATCTTGCAGGAGATCGCCCCGATCCTCGGGCGGCCCGCGTTCCTCGTCGAGGAGTATCCGACCGCGGACGGCCTCGAGGTGGAACGGACTCGGCTCGCATAGGCGGGCACCGTCCGCATCGCACGCCGCGATCCTGCAGACTCCAAGGGCCTTCCGTGCCTCCGCAAAAGTCGCACGTCAGGCCATTCAGGTGGCGAGACCAAGCGTCCACGGTCACGTCGGCGAGGGTGTGGTTCGAGAATCGCAATCGGACCCGGGCCATCGGTGCAACAATCGCCCGGATCGCACAGAGGGTGGCTTTCGCCTTCGGATCGAATCGTTCGAGGGTCTCCGTGAGACGTCGATCCCGTTCCGCCTGGATCGCCCGGAGGAGATCCTCAGAACCTCCCGGATCCGCCGCGCGGATCTCCGCCGTCGTCTGATCGAAGTAGCCGAAGATGCGACGCACCTCCTCCTCCAGGCGCTGCAGATTTGTGGCGCGGAACCGATCGACCGATTCTCGAGTCGTGTCTCGCAGGATTCTGGTGGCGAGACCGTACGCGGTACCGAGATCCGGTGGAACCAAATCGGGCGCGGGCATGAGGCCAGATTCCGAGTCTCCCGATTCGTGCCGCCATGCCGCGCCGACCGACGGGGCGACCGCAACCAGGTGAAACCCCTCCCGTTTCTCGTCTGCGACAAGGCTCGTCCGGAAGGAAAACAAAAGCAACAGTTGGTCCTCCATCCCGAGGACCTCGCATCGGAGGCCGACCTGCGGAGCGAGGCCGCTGCCGGCCAGAGCCTCCTCGACCCAGTTGGCCTCCGGGGCCTCGAACCGCGCGACGTCCCAGCGACCGCGGCCCATCGCGAGGGAGAGGATCTTCTCGAGCAGGTAGCTCCCGGGAGCGATGAGTTCCGCGTCGAACTGCCGCACCCGTTCCGGGTCAAAGGTCATCGCGAACCGAGCGGGGCCGTCGAGACGCTCCCGGACCGGTTCGGGGACTTGGACCCACAGGAGCGAATTCGACTCGGACACGCTCGCCCCGGCCTCTCGAAGGGCATCGACCACGAAGGGCCGCCAGGAGAGGGAATCGCTCACGCGGCGACCTCCTCGCTCACCGGTCGCAAGGCCTCTTCGTTCCTCTCCTGCATCCGATCGTATTCCGTGCGGGCCCGAACGAGCGCCTCGCCGAGTCGCTGCAGGGCGGCCCGCCGTGGCTCCGACTCGCGCAGCGCCCAGATCTCCATCATCATGTCTTCGAAGGACCGTCGCTCGTCGAGGTTGCCCAGGATGAGGTCGAGCTCGCCGACGACGAGCTCGAACATGTGGATCTTGCGATCGAGGAGTTCCATCAGGTACGCCTCCACGGTCTCCTGCGCCCACAGGTTCACGACGTGGACCTCGCGCTCCTGGCCGAGGCGGTGCACCCTTCCGATCCGCTGTTCGATGCGCAGGGGATTCCACGGGAGATCGTAGTTCACGACCGTCCGCGCGAACTGCAGGTTCCGGCCCTCTCCGCCGGCTTCCGTGCTGAGGAACACCTGTCGGTCCCCCTCGAACGACCGCACCGCCCCATCTTTCGCCGCGGGCGAGAGGCCACCGTGGTAGACCGCGGCACGATGGCCCTCGCCTTCGAGGACGCGCTGCAGATGCTGCAGCGTCCGGAGGTATTGGGTGAACACGAGGGCCTTTTCGTCCGACGAGCGGAGGAACTCGACCAGCCGCGTGGCCTTCACGTTCTGTTGGATCGCGCGGGCGCCCCTTTCCAACGCTTCGAGTTGGTCGCGCTCCCGCGGTCCGAAGAGAGGGCTCTGGGCCAACCGCCTCAACGTCTCCGCGGCGGCGAAGGTGCTGCTCCCGATCTCCCGTTGCAGGACGACGAGGGTGAGCCGCGCCGCCCAAGACATCCGTCCGGAGGCGGACCAATAGGCGTCGCGGACGAAATCGGTCACGTCGTCGTAGAGGCGTCGCTCGGCGGGGCTCAATCGGACGGGGAGGCTGTGCACGCGGCGGGGAGGCAGGGTGAACGCAATCCCCCGTCGGTGGCGGATCATGACGTCGCGTAGGCGATCCCGCAGCTCGGACACGTTTGCGGGGACCCTGCGATCCCGGCTCCCGACATATCGGTCGATGAAGCCTTCGTAGGTCCGGAGGGCTCCCGGTTTCAGAAGGCTGACGAGGTTGAACAACTCCTCCATGTCGTTCTGGACCGGAGTCGCGGTCAGCAGGAGCATGTATTTTTTCGAGAGGCCTGCGACGAACCGCCAGTTCACGCTGAGGCGGTTCTTCAGCCGATGGGCCTCGTCCACGATGACGAGATCCCACGGTCGCGATTGGGCGGCCGACCGATGAGGACCGCGCTTGGCCAGGTCGATGGACGCGATCAGGTAGGGTCGGTCCTCCCAGTCGCCGAGGGATCGCAGAACCGCGAATGGCAGGTCGAATTTGGATTCCATCTCCTCGCGCCATTGTCCCGTCAGTGAGGCCGGCGTCAAGATGAGCGCCCGCCGCACCAGGCCTCGGATCGCATATTCCTTCAGGACGAGACCCGCCTCGATCGTCTTCCCGAGGCCGACTTCGTCGGCGAGGATCGCTCGGCCTCGCATCTCCTGCAGGACGCGGAGGCACGTCCGCTCCTGGTGCGGATACCGGGCGACGCCGCGGAGGGACGGCCAGGCGAGGAGCCGGTCGAATCCGTGGACGAGGGAAAGGCGGTGCGCCTCGCAATTCAGATGCCACGCCCGCGGTCCATCCCCCGGCGTGCGGAACGCGCGGGCCAGCAGGTCCGCATCGGCTTCGTCGAACTGCAAGGAGAGGGACGCATCCGTGGAAGGATGGGGCTCCCTGACCGGGAGGGACATCGAGGGGGAATCCCTTCACCTGCAACCGCAGGCGGGGAATGAAACGGCCCCGACGATATTAATCGTTGCGGCGATCGATCATGCCGTCGAACGTGCCGGCAGGAACTTTGGGATGGTCGGGTCCTCCATCAACGGGCGATGGCAAAGCGTTCGCGGTCCGCCTCGATCACGGCCCCAACAAAGCTGAGCCCGACGCCGGCGATCCCAACGAGGACCCCGAATCCCGCGAAGCCCACAAATTGGGTCAAGATGACCCCGAAGAGCGACACCGAAACCCCGCATACGGCGACCGCCGTCCCGCGCCCCAATGCATTCCCCCTCCCCGGAACGAGGAGCCTGTTCATGTCCGTTTGCCCGCCGGCAGCGGTTTCCACCGGTTTGTTCGCGCAGGCCCTCGCAGGGGTCACGACTCTAAGTCTCGGGAGTAGGAGCCGCCTTCGGCTCTCGGGCGTTCGCTCGGCGTCCTCGGAGCATGGACGGGAGGATCGCGAGCGTGTTCAGCCCCGCGAGGGACAGGTAGGTGGTCTTGAGGCCTTGGGCAAACAGGATCCGGTCGGCCTCCGAGATCCCGGTCCCTCCGGACCCGATGACCTGGGTCACGAGCGCATAGGGGACCGTGAAGGTCGTGATCAGGATCGCCAAGTTCAGGCTGATCGTGTACCCGACGTTGAAGAACGTCGCTCGAAAGCCGGACGCGATCCCGCGGCGCTCCGGGGGCACGGACCCCATGATCGAGCTGATGTTCGGCGACGCGAAGAACCCGAGGCCGGCGCCGAACAGGATCAGGTAAACGACGAACAAGGAATAGGGCGTGTTGGCGTCCGTCGTCGCGAACAACACGAGCGAAAGGCTGATCGTCGCCAGGCCTGCCGTCGTGAAGGGCAGATGCCCGTATTTGTCGGAGAGTCGGCCGCTCAACGGGCCGGCCGCGAGGGTCGCGATGTCCATCGGGATGATCAGGAGGCCGGCTTCTAAGGGCGACTTGCGGAGGACGAGCTGGAAGTACAGGCTCACCAGGAGCAGGACCGCCCCGAAGGCCACCGCGTTCAGGAGCTGGGCTGCGACGCCCCCCGTGAACTCGCGGATGCGGAGGAGCTTCAGGTCGAGGAGCGGATGCTTCTGGCTCCGCTCGACGACGACGAACGCGACGAGCGCCAAGATGGAGACGACCAGCAGGACCGCTACCGTGGCCACTTCGGCGACGCCGTAGGCTGCGAGCGTGAGCGCGATTAGGAGGAAGAGGATGAATATGGTGAAGGCCGCGAAACCGCCCCAGTCAATCGGGGCTCCCCGCTCCAGCTTCGCGACTTCACGGAGACGGAAGCGGGCCCAGGCGGTGCCGAAGACGCCGATCGGCACGTTCACGTAGAACAGGGCCCGCCAGTCGAGGACGGAGAGGATGATCCCGCTGACCGTCAGCCCGGCCATCGATCCCATCCGGAACGCGACCTGGTTGATCCCCAGGGACAGGCCGAGCTCGTCGGCGGGGGTGGCATCGACGATCATCGCCGCGCTGTTCGTGAAGAGGATCGCGGAGCCGAGCCCCTGAATCGCCCGGAACGCGATGACCTGGGCGGGATTCACGGCGAGGCTCGTGAGGAGGGAACCGAACGTGAACACCCCGAACCCGCTCGTGTACAGCTTGACCCGACCGACGATGTCCGAGATTCGGCCGATGAGCAGGAGGGCGACGGTGCTCCCGAGGACGTAGGCCTGGGTGATCCAAATCGCCTGCTCCGCGTCCGCATGGAGGCTCGCGGCCACCTGGGGCAGCCCGACGATCACGATGCGAGAATCGAGGCCGGCCATCAGCACCCCGACCGTCGTCACGGTGAGGACCGTCCACTTGTATTTGATTCGAACCGCCTCCTGCGGATCGGCCGCACTCGCTGACCGGGGTCCGTTGGGTCGATGGTAGAGCGCGACGAAGCGGGACCGCTACGTCAAACTTGCGATTCTTCGCAGGTGATGGCCCGGGACGTCACGCCACGCTGACACTCTGGATCGGATGGTGTCGGGCAATGAGATCCCGCGAGACCCGCAGGTTCCGGCCTTCCTTGCCAATCGCCCGCCCCTTCTTCGTCGCCTCGACGGTCACGGTCGCGTGCACGACGTCCCCGCGGTGCTCGATCAGGACGCCCTTCACGTCGAAGTTCCGGAACACGTTCGCGACGAACCGATCCGGCTGATCCGAGTACTCGACGACGTGGATGTCCCGGTTCATGAGCCGCTTCAGCTTCGCGATGTTCTCGCCCTTCTTCCCGATCGCCTTGCCGATGTCCCCTTCCTTGACGACGAAGATCAGCTTGTCGCTGGCGTCCACGCAATCGATGACGGTCGTCCGGGTCAGGTCTTGGAAAAGCGCGACGTACTTGATCGTCTGCTCGTCAAAGACAATCTCGGCCATGGGCTCAGGCGCTGAGGATGTTCGATTCTCCGGGGCTGAGGACCGCGACGGCGGCGACGGAAAAGGGCACCCCACAGGCGGCGCCCAGGTCGACGTTCGTCCCCGGGAACCGCAAGGTCCGGATGTCCCCCAGGGTTTGGACCGCCGCGGGCGGGCAATTCGAAGCGAGGACGACGAGCTTGGCGCTCTTCGCCTTCGCCGCGCGACGGACCTCCCGGAGCCCGAACCGCACATCCCCGGTGTCGGTTGCGACGCGCAAGGCGCGGGAGACATCGATCACGGGGCGACCTCTTCGATCGGTTCCTCGGGCTCCGCCGCTTCCGCCGGAGCGGCCGCCGGCAATGGCGGAGTCGGCGCCGGCACGGGCACGGGCACGGGCTTCGGCTTCGGGACCGCGGACGGCTTCGGCAGTCCCGCGGGCGGCTGGTAGATGAGGTTCACCGCGCCGGTCCCAAGGGTGACCGGCTGCCCCACGATGACGTTCTCGGCGACGCCATCCAGGTAGTCGACTTCGCCGGTGATCGCGGCCCGGAGGAGATGGTGCGCGGTGATCTCGAACGCGGCGCGGGCGAGGACGGAGGACTTGCGGCCCGAGATCCCATGTCGGCCGATCGCCTTCACGTCGCCGTCGTTCGTCATCATGTCCGACACGAGCATGATGTGCCGGATGTCGACCGTGAGCCCCTGTTCTTGCAGCGTGTTGTAGGCCTCGTTCACGATCGCGTTTCGCGCCGCCTCGATCCCGAGGACTTCGTAGATTTCCTGGATCGAATTCGTCGACGTCCGCGAGGCGTCCACGTACGGCAGCTCAAGGATCTTGGAGAGATTCGATCCCTCCGTGTAGATGACATATCCCTCGCCGCGCTTCTTGATGATGGCGCGGGAGATCCCATCGATCCCCTTGATCTTCATCGTGCGGACCTGTTCGACGAGACGCTGGAGCTTCTTGAACGACGGTTCGCCGGCCTCGACGACGAGGGCGCGGGCCCGCTTCTCCACGTTCCCGACCTGGCGCTTGACCTCTTGGACCTCGCCGTACTTCTTCATCTTCTCCTCGAGCTCGGGCCACGTGACCCCTCGGGATCGCATCCGGTGGTCGTCCGGATACGCGAGGACGCGCATGTTCACGAGGTCCGTCTCGATCGAGGCGATGTCCTCCAGGGAGGTCATCTCGATCTCGGTCGCGATCTTCCGCATCTTCTCGAGGTCCGAGTGGCCGGACTTGACGTACAGCTCCATGATCGGCGTCGAGGGGACGCGGCGCGCGTCGACGATCTCGATGAGCCGCGGGAGGCCCAGCGTGACGTTCATCTCGGCCACCCCCGCGTAGTGGAACGTCCGCATCGTCATTTGGGTCCCGGGTTCGCCGATCGATTGCGCGGACACGATTCCCGCGGATTCATTCGCGTCGATCGCATGGAGATCGAACTTCTCGCCGATCTTCGTGAGGACCTCGTGGAGGCGCTTCTTGCTGAGCTTCAGGCCATGGATCTTCTTCGCGAGCTCGCCGACGACGTACCGCGGGAGCCATCGGCCAATCTCCTTCAGACCGTCCATGATCTCCTGTTCGCCGCCGGTCAGAGGCGGCGCCTTGGTGGGGATCGTCAGGGGCGCCTCCGGCTCGGCCTCGGCCGCCTTCGAGGCCGGCCTGCGCCCCTTCGCCGCCGGTTTCGCCTTCTCCTTCTTCGGGGCGGGCTTCGCCTCGGCCGGCGCGGCCCCCAGCTTCTTGAGGACCTTCTCCGCCTCCTTCTTCGGGATGAACTTCGCGAGTCGATCGACCTTCGAGGCCGCGAGCTTCTCGAGGGTGAAGCCGGCGTCGGCCAGGATGACCGCGGTCTTCTTCGAAAGCCCCCGGTTGCGGAGCGCTTGGATCGTGGTGGCGCGCGCCATGCTCACTCCTCCGACGGAGGTTCTTCCTCTTCGACCTCGACCTCTTCCTCGGAGATCTCGACGTACATGTCCTTCTCCGTGAGCCCGTACGAGGCCATCTCTTGCTCCCGCAGCCGCTCCTTCCACGACGGCTCTTCGCCTAGGACGTCCTGGAGGATGTCGTCGATGTCGACCGCGCGGCCTTGCACGCTCCGAGACGGATCGACTCCGTCCTCACCGAACTTGAACTGGATGATCGTGTCCGCGGTGTTCCGGACGGTCCCGTCCTCCTTGACCTTGAGGTCTTCGAGCGCGTTGATCAACCGTCGCTGCATGTAGCCCGAGCGGGACGTCCGCACGGCGGTATCGACCAGGCCTTCCCGGCCGCCCATCGCGTGGAAGAAGTATTCCGTCGGATGGAGGCCGCTCTTGTACGACGACTTGACGAAGCCTTTCGCCTCCGCTCCGAGGTCTCCTTTCTTGAAGTGCGGGAGGGTGCGGTTCCAATATCCGCGGCTTAGCCGCTCCCCACGGACGGCCTGCTGGCCGATCGATCCCGCCATCTGGGAGAGGTTCAGCATCGAGCCGCGCGCCCCGGAACGCGCCATGATCACCGCGCTGTTCTCGATCCCGAGGTGCTTGCCCGCGACCTGTCCCGCGAGGTCTCGCGCCCGGCCGAGGATCTTCATCGCCTCGACCTCGAGCGTCTCCTCGAGGGACCGACCCGGCATCTGTTCGAGCTCGCCTCGCTTGTACGATTCGACGAGGCCCTCGACCTTCTCGATGGCCGTCTTCAAGGAATCCGCGATCTGCTTCTTCGCCTCCTCCGGGATGTCCTCGTCGTCGATCCCGGTCGTGAAGCCGCGGATCATGATCGCGCCGATCGCCATCTTCGTCGCCTTGTCGATGAAGACCCGCGCCGCGTCCGGCCCGTAGTCCCGGGCGAGCTTGTCGACGATCTTCCCCTTGAACGCCCCGACCGCGTTCTCGTCGATCGTGCCGGACGCGACCACGCCGTCCTTGATCACGACGAGCGAATCCTCCTCCTTGAGCTCCTTGAGCCCGATGTCGCCCTTCGGAGCGATCGACGACTTGAACGTCATGCTCAGGTTCTTCGGCAGGATCGCGGAGAACAAGGCCTTCCCGGACCAGAACTCCTTGCCGCCCTTCTTGACGTCCGGCGGGGGAAGGTCCCGGATGTCGATCTTGCTGAGGATGAAGGTCACCTCCTCGCGGGTGAACTTGCTCTCCTTGTGCGTGAGGAGGAAGGCCCCCGTGATGTGGTCGTGGATCCCTCCGATCACGGGCCCGCCGAACCGCGGGGACAGGATGTGCTCCTGGACCCGCATGAGGACCCGGGCCTCCGCGCGCGCTTCCTCGCTCTGGAGGACGTGGAGATTCATCTCATCGCCGTCGAAGTCCGCGTTGTACGGCGGACACACGGCGAGGTTGAAGCGGAAGGTCTTGTGGGGCATCACGCGGACCTCGTGGCCCATCATCGACATCCGATGGAGCGACGGCTGTCGATTGAAAAGGACGATGTCCCCGTCGACGAGCTGCCGCTCGACCGTGTAACCGACCTCGACGGCTTCCGCGACGACCTCCGCGTTCTTCTCCGTCACGCGGATTCGTCGTCCGTCGGGTCGGATGACATAATTCACGCCGGGCGCGTATTCTCCGAGCAGGCCCAGCGGCGTCGGACCCCGCTTGACCCACTGCTTCACGATCTCCTGATTGTACGCCTGGACGTGAACCGGGACCGTCAGCTCTCGGGCGGCCTCGACTGGCACCCCGACTTCGTTGATCGAAAGGATCGGATCCGGCGAGATCACGGTCCGGGCGCTGAAGTTCACCCGCTTCCCGGAGAGGTTCGAGCGGAAGCGGCCCTCCTTGCCCTTCAACCGTTGGACGAGGGTCTTCAGAGGCCGACCGGAGCGATGCCGCGCCGGCGGGATCCCCGAGGTCTGGTTGTCGAAGTACGTGGTCACGTGGTATTGGAGGAGTTCCCACAGGTCTTCGACGATGAGCTGCGGTGCGCCGGCATCCCGGTTCTCGCGGAGCCGCTGATTGATCCGCAGGACATCGACGAGTTTGTGGGTCAAGTCATCCTCGGACCGGTCCCCGCTCTCCAGGGTGATCGAGGGACGCACCGTCACGGGCGGCACGAGGAGGGCGGTGAGGACCATCCACTCGGGCCGTGCGACCTCCGGGTTCATGCCGAGGACGCGGAGGTCCTCGTTCGGGATCCGCTCGAGTCGCTCGCGGACTTCCTTCGGCGTCAGCTTGTGCCCGTCCTCTCGGAAGGTCGTCGGCTTGTCGAGCGTGACCTTGCCTTGCTCTTCGCCGCAGTGAGGACATCGCTGCCGCTTCTGCGCCTCCCGCGCGGTCTCCTTCGTGACGAAGCCGACCTCCGTCACGTCGCCGCCGAGCTCCTCGACCTGCTCCATCTCCGCCATGTACTCCTGGGCCTGCTGCCGCGTGAGGAGCAGCCGCCCGCACTTGCGGCACGTCGCCTGGAGGAGCTTCTTGATGTCCTTCACATATCCGACGTGGATCACCGGCATCGCGAGGTCGATGTGGCCGAAGTGGCCGGGGCAGTCGTCGACCTTGCCGCCGCACGTCTTGCACCGCAATCCCGGCTCGATGACCCCCAGGTGGGAATCCATCAGGCCCATGTCGATCGGGAAGCCGTCGTCGTCGTACGTGTCCGCCGTGATGATCTTCGTCGCGGACATCCGCCGGATCTCATCCGGACTGAGGAGGGCGAACTTGATCGACTGAATCCGCTTCGTGACCCCACGCATCGAGCCCATCATCGCATGTCCTCCAGCTGAAGCCGCATGACGACGCCCAAGGATAGGAGTTCGTCGAGCAGCAACTTGAACGCATACGAGGTCTGGACCGGGTAGATCTTCGACGTGTTCTCGCAGACGGGACAACGGAGGTTTCCCTTGCGGTCCTTGATCGCAAAGTGGCCGCAGTCCTGGTTGCCGCACACGTACTGGATCGTGCCGTCGGACTCGTCGAGCAGGCGGTCCTTGATCACCATCGCGGCCCCGTGGCCGATCAGGCAGTCCCGTTCCATCTCGCCGAACCGCAAGCCGCCCTGTCGGGACCGACCTTCCGTCGGTTGCCGAGTGAGGATCTGCACGGGCCCGCGGGACCGCACGTGGAGTTTGCCGGAGACCATGTGGTGGAGTTTCTGGTAGTAGATGACGCCGACGAAGATCTCCGCGGGGATCATCCGGCCGGTCCGGCCGTCGTAGAGGATCTCCTTCCCGTTCGATCGGAATCCGTTGTCCTCGAGGGCCTTCCGCATGGAGTCCTCGCGTTCGCCGCTGAACGGCGTGCCGTCAATGAACCGCCCTTCGAGGGATCCGACCTTCCCGCCGATCTGCTCGAGGACGTGGGCGACCGTCATCCGAGACGGGATCGCATGCGGGTTGATGATCAGGTCCGGGATGATCCCCTGGGCCGTGAAGGGCATGTCTTCCTGCGGGGCGATGAGCCCGATGACGCCCTTCTGCCCGTGCCTCGAGGCGAACTTGTCCCCCAGCTCGGGCACCCGCAGGTCCCGCACCTTGACCTTGGCGAGCTTCGAACCGTTCTCGCTTTCCGTGAGCATGACGGAGTCGACCCAGCCGTACTCGCCGTGCCGGACCGTGACGGAGGTCTCGCGGCGCTTCTGCGGCGTCAGGAAGTCCGTCTCCTCCTCGAGGAATCGGGGCGGGCTCGTTTTCCCGATGAGGACGTCGCCGCCGTTCACCAACACCTCCGGCGAAATGAGCCCGTCGTCGGGCGTGAGGTTCGCGTACGAGAGATCGGCCCGGGCCCCGCGGACGTCCGGCGAGGGGATCTCGAAATGGTCCTCCTGGCCGCCCGGATACCGACGCTCCTCGGCCCGGTACGTCCGCATGAAGGACGATCGTCCCAGGCCGCGGTCGATGGAGGCCCGGTTCATCACGATCGCGTCTTCCATGTTGTACCCGTGGTAGGACATGACCGCGACCACGAAGTTCTGGCCCGCGGGCCGCTCGTTGAAGGAGACGTGCTTCATCGAGTCCGTCTGCACGAGCGGCTGCTCCGGATAGTGGAGCAGGTGGCTGCGGGTGTCCGGCCGAAGCCGGTAGTTGCTCGAGCCCAGGCCCAGGGACTGCTTCGCCATGCCCGCGCCCATCGTGACCCGCGGGGACGAGTTGTGCTCCGGATACGGCACGACGCCGGAGGCGACTCCCAGGATCACCATCGGGTCGACCTCGATATGCGTGTGGTCCTTCGTGATCATCGATTTCACGCGGAACGTTTTGTGACAGTGGACGCACTCGAGTTCCGCGTCGTCGTCCCGGCTCCCCATGTTCACCCAGGTGACGTCGTTCCGGCTGAGGGGATGTTTGCACTCCTTGCAGCGGCTCGGGACGTCGTAGGGATAGAGGGCGATGAAGGTGTCCTCTTCCTCCTCCGCGTCGATCCATTCCACGACCCCGTTCCGGACGAGGTCGGAGAACCGGAGGCGGCCCATCTTGAGCTCGTCGACGTGTTTTCGGGAGAAGACGATGTGGCCTTCCTTGACGACCAGCAGAGGCCTCCGGATGCGGCCCTCGTCGCAGTTGATGATGATCTCGCCCATGTTCTCGTCCAAGCGGACGTTGACCTCGTGGCTGAGGAGCCCCGACCGCCGCCGCTCGCGGATCTCGCTGACGAGGAGCTTCGGGTCCTCGTGGAGGCCGACGAGGTCTCCGTTGACGTAGACCCGCGTGAGCTGGGTCTGCTGCCCCTTCACCTGCTTCGTCCCGAGGTCCGCGAGAAGGAGTTTGACTTCCTCCTCCGGGAAGCCTTCGGAAACGTCGATCACGAGGGCGCAATTCTTGACGAGGCCGCAATTCTGCCCTTCGGGTGTCTCGTTGGGGCAGAGCCGGCCCCACTGCGTCGGATGGAGGTCTCGAGCCTCAAAGTGGGGCTGCGATCGGGTGAGGGGAGACGTGACTCGCCGCAGGTGGCTCAGCGCGCTCATGTTGGACGTGCGGTCGAGGAGCTGGCTCACGCCCGCCCTCCCGCCGACCCAGTTGCCCGTCGCGAGGGCGTGGAGGAGCCGCTGGGTGAGCAGGTCCGGA
>Ga0209806_1000372_pt1 | contig 30134 bp, 31 predicted proteins | sample GraSoiAngelo_152_FD_186166 | JGI IMG/M metagenome (GOLD analysis project Ga0209806, IMG submission 186166) | Grasslands soil microbial communities from the Angelo Coastal Reserve, California, USA - 14_1009_12_30cm (SPAdes) (version 2) | ecosystem: Environmental > Terrestrial > Soil > Grasslands ... | reverse complement strand
CCAGCAGGGCGACCTCTCGAAGAAGATCACGGTCGACGTCCGCGGCGAGATCCTCGAGCTGAAGAACACCATCAACACGATGGTCGACCAGCTCAACGCGTTCGCGAAAGAGGTGACGCGCGTGGCGCGCGAAGTGGGCACCGACGGCAAGCTGGGCGGCCAGGCCACAGTCGAAGGTGTCGCCGGCACCTGGAAAGACCTGACCGACAACGTCAACACGATGGCGAGCAACCTCACCGACCAGGTGCGAGGCATCGCCGGCGTGGTCACGGCGGTCGCCAACGGCGACCTGAGAGGCAAGCTGACCCTGGAGGCGAAGGGCGAGATCGCCGAGCTCGCCGACACCATCAACAGCATGACCGACACTCTTGCCGTCTTTGCCGAGCAGGTCACGACCGTCGCCCGCGAAGTGGGCGCCGAGGGAAGGCTGGGCGGCCAGGCCAACGTGCCTGGCGCGGCCGGCACCTGGCGCGACCTCACCTACAACGTGAACCAGCTGTCGGCAACGCTGACCACGCAGGTCCGCGCCATCGCCGAAGTGGCGACCGCGGTGACGAAGGGCGACCTGACACGTTCCATCCGGGTCGACGCGAGGGGTGAGGTTGCCAGCCTGAAGGACAACATCAACGAGATGATCGGCAACCTCCGCAACACCACGGAGAAGACCAACGAGCAGGACTGGCTGAAGACCAACCTGACCCGCTTCACCCGAATGCTGCAGGGCCAGCGCGACCCCATGACGGTTTCGAAGATGGTCCTCTCCGAGCTGGCTCCCCTCGTCCACGCGGAGCACGGCGTGTTCTACGGGATGGTCGCTGCAAACGGCAAGGCCGCGTACCTCGCGTTGCAGGCAGGGTACGCCTACAAGCAGCGCCGGAACATCCCGATGGAATTCGCCCTTGGCGAGGGCCTCGTGGGTCAGTGCGGGCTGGAGAAGAAGCGCATCGTCATCACCGACGTCCCGAAGGATTACATCAAGATCACCTCCGCCCTCGGCGAGTCGGTGCCGGCGAACATCGTCGTGCTTCCCGTGCTCTTCGAAGGCGAGGTGCGCGCCGTCATCGAGCTGGCTTCATTCCAGCCCTTCAGCCCGACCCATATCGACTTCCTCGACCAGCTGGCGGAGAGCATCGGCATCGTGCTCAACACGATTGAGGCCAACAGCCGCACGGAGGACCTGCTCAAGCAGTCGCAGTCCCTCGCCACCGAGCTGCAGAGCCAGCAGGACCAGCTGCAGCGGACCAACGACGAGCTGGCGGAGAAAGCACGCCAGCTGGCGGAGCAGAACGCCGAGATCGAGCAGAGGCGGCTCGAGGTCGAGTCCGCCAAGGTCCTGGTCGAGGAGAAGGCGGAACAGCTCGCGCTCACGTCGCGCTACAAGTCCGAGTTCCTGGCCAACATGTCCCACGAGCTGCGCACGCCGCTCAACAGCCTTCTGATCCTGGCCCAGGAGCTGGCGGCCAACCCGGACGGCAACCTGCTGGCCAAGCAGATCGAGTACGCGACCATCATCCGCTCGTCGGGCACCGACCTCCTGAAGCTGATCAACGACATCCTCGACCTGTCCAAGATCGAGTCCGGGACCGTGGCCCTCGACATCAGCAACTGGCCGCTGGCGGAGCTCAAGCCGATGCTCGAGCGCACGTTCCGGCACGTCGCCGAGGCGACCAAGCTCGCCTTCCACATCGACCTCCGGCCGGGCTTGCCGGAGGCGATCCCGACCGACCCGCAGCGCCTGCAGCAGATCCTCAACAACCTGCTGAGCAACGCGTTCAAGTTCACTGAGAAGGGCAAGGTGGAATTCCTCGCCGAGATGGCGACGTCAGGTTGGAGCCATTCGAACGAGTTCCTGAACCGCGCCACCCAGGTGATCGCCTTCCGGGTCATCGACACCGGGATCGGCATCCCGCATGACAAGCAGCAGTCGATCTTCGAGTCATTTGCCCAGGCCGACGGCTCGACCAGCCGCAAGTACGGAGGGACCGGGCTCGGGCTCTCCATCTGCCGCGAGCTGACCCGGCTGTTGGGAGGTGAGATCCGGATCCAGAGCGAGCCTGGCGTGGGCAGCATCTTCGCCGTCTACCTGCCCTTGATAGTTCCGGCACAGCACCGCGGCGGTCCCGTCGAGGTCACGCACGTCGAAACGGCCTCCTCGCCCCGGCCCGTGCTGGTCGGGGTTGGAGGCGACGGTGGATGGCAGCTCGAAAGCAACGGTTCGGCATCAGCGGGGTCCGATCTCCCGGAGGCCAGGTCTCTCCTGGTGGTGGACGACGACCCTGTTCAGCGGCAGTACATCACCGACCTCATGGCGCCCTCCAACACGCAAACGACGGCGGTGTCGACAGGCGACGAGGCGCTGGCCCTGCTGCAGAAGCAGGCGTTCGACTGCGTGGTGCTCGACCTCGGGCTGCCGGGCATGAGCGGGTGGCGCGTGATCGAGGAGCTCCAGTCGAGCCGCGTGTTGGGCTCGACCCCGCTTCTCGTCTACACGGCGAGAGACCTCACCCGAAAGGAGGAGATCAAGCTCGGCAAGGCGGCCAAGAGCATCGTGATCAAGGACGCCCGCTCACCTGAGCGCCTGAAGCAGGAGATCACGGCCATCCTGCGGGCGGACGAACCGGAAGATGCGACCGACGTGGGGTCGAACGGGACGGAGCCGGGAAACAGCGAGCTGGCGGGCAAGAAAGTACTGGTCGTGGACGACGACATCCGGAACATCTTTGCGCTTACGGCGATGCTGGAGCGGCAGAAGATGGAGGTCGTCTCGGTGGACTCGGGGCAGGAAGCGTTGGAATTTCTGCAGGGGAGCGACGACATCGACATTGCCCTGGTCGACGTGATGATGCCGGAGATGGACGGTTACGTGACGATGACGAAGATGCGGGAGCTCGAGGCATACGGCGACCGGCCGATCATCGCGCTGACTGCCAAGGCAATGAAAGGAGACCGCGAGAAATGCATCGAAGCGGGAGCGTCCGATTACATAGCCAAGCCGGTGAACAACGCCCACCTCCTTTCCATGCTCAAGTCATGGCTGGTGCAGTGAGTCGGAATGCAGGGGCAGCACTCCGGCTGGAAGGGACAGGTACCGAGGTCGAGGAGGTCGAGATCCGGCTGCTGCTCGAAGGCATCCGGCTCTGTTACGGGTACGACTTTCGGGAATACGCCCTAAACCCGCTCCGGCGCGGCCTTGTGACCGCCATGGCGCGAGAGAACGTGCACAGCATTTCCGCCTACCAGGACAGGATCCTGCACGACGCCTCCTGCATGCAGCGATTCCTCGGCATGGTCGGCGTGAACGTGACCACGATGTTTCGGGATCCGGACCTCATTCGCTGCCTTCGGGAGGAGGTCATCCCCATCCTGAGGACGTACCCGTCCTGCCGGATCTGGGTGGCCGGGTGCGCCACAGGCGAGGAGGTGTATTCGTTTGCCGTGCTGCTGGACGAGGAAGGTTTGCTCGGCCGCAGCAGCCTGTACGCGACGGACCTGAACGAGGACACGCTGGCCGTCGCCCGACTCGGGTCGTATCCGATCGATCGACTGCGGCGATATGAGGAGTCGTACCAGCAGTCCGGCGGTCGGGGCTTTCTCGCGGATCACTACTCTGTCAGCGGACGGAGCGCGCGATTCAACCGCGACCTTCAGGACAGCATCACCTGGGCGCGACACAGCCTTGTCACGGACGGATCCTTCAATGACTTTCATCTGATCGTCTGCGCGAACGTACTCATCTATTTCCGAGCGTCGCTTCAGGAGCGTGCTCACCGCCTGTTTTATGACAGCCTGATCCGCGGCGGTTTTCTTGCCGTCGGCAAGCGCGAGTCGCTGCTCTACTGCCCAGATCGCGACCACTACGAGCAGGTGCGGGACGGGGTGAACCTGTACCGCAAGATCCGATGGTGACGCGGGCGAGGCAGGCAGCCTCTGTGAACCAACCCGCGCCCGCGCCGCCCGCGAAGACGAAGGTCAACATCCTGATCGTCGATGACGACGCGACCAAACGCTTCGCCTTGAAAACCATCCTCGCCCCAATGGACGAGAACGTCGTTGAGGCCTCCTCAGGCGCCGACGCGCTGCGGCAGCTGCTTCGTAATGAATTTGCAGTTGTGCTGCTCGACGTGAGGATGCCGATCATGGACGGCTTCGAAACTGCGCAGCTGATTCGCCAGCGTCCACGCTCCGAGCTGACGCCCCTCATCTTCGTGACGGCGCTCGACCAGGCGGAGACGGACATGGGACGTGGATACAACCTCGGCGCGGTCGACTTCGTGTTTGCCCCTGTCGTGCCGGCGATCATGCGCGCAAAGGTGACCGTCTTCGTCGAGCTCTACCGCGCGCAGGAGGAGCTCCGGCGATACCGTACGCAGCTCGAGACGCTGGTCGAGGAGCGCACGATCGCCCTCACGGCGATCAACCGCGAGCTCGAGGCTTTCAGCTACTCGGTCTCCCACGACCTCCGCGCACCGCTGGTCTCCTTCGACGGACTGAGCGAGACGCTGTTGCAGAAATACGGCGAGCAGCTCGATGACCAGGCGAAGGACTACCTGAAACGCATGCGCGATGCAAGCGACCGCATGACGTCGGTGTTCGACGGCCTGCAGATGCTGTTCCGGCTGACGAGCGGCGAGATCCGCCGCGAAGTGTTGGACATCAGCGCGATGGCGAACCAGGTGGCGGACGAGATGCGCGCGGCGAACCCGGAAAGCAAGGTGGAAGTGGACATCGCGCCCGGGATCACCGCTTCGGGCGACAAACGCCTGGTCCAGATCCTGCTCACCAACCTGATCAACAACGCCTGGAAGTTCAGCAGCCTGAGAAGCGCCCCGAACATCACCGTGGGCCGCGAGATGGTCGACGGCGAGGCGCGCATGTTCGTCAAGGACAACGGGGTCGGCTTCGACATGATCGAATCCCATCGCCTCTTCGGCGCCTTCCAGCGCCTGCACAGCCAGAGCGAGTTCCCGGGCGCAGGGATCGGGCTCGCCACGACCAGGCGCATCGTCAACCGCCACGGCGGGCGGATCTGGGCCGAGGGCGCCGTCGGGGAGGGAGCCACCTTCTATTTCGTCCTGTAAAGCTCGACCGAAAGACAGGCTTTAGCGCCCCGCCAGGCGTTCTACCAGCGAGATGCACGCCCGCCGTGCGCTATTCCGCCGTGCCGACGCGCCCGCCGTGGGCCGCTTTGGCCGGCTACTCACCGTCGTCTGGGCGACCTGCCTGGTGGTCGGGCTGCTCCTCATGGCCAATTTCGGCTACGGCATGTGGAAGGGATACTCGGATGGGCAGCACCTGAACAAAGTCTGGGCGTACCAGGCCGGTGCGGCAAGACCGGCGGCCAAGGCCATCGATCCCCACTTGAAGCAGCCCGTCGACGGCGTCGATTTTGCGATCCGCATCCCCAAGCTCGGCTACTACGCCGCGATCAAAGAAGGTATCGACAGCGGCGTCCTGTACGCCAGCCCCGGCCACTACCCCGCCACCCGATGGCCCGGCGACCCGGGCACCGTCGGGGTGGCGGCCCACAATGTGTACTGGATCAACTTCCCGCAGCTGGTCAAGGGTGACGAGGTCGACCTGGAGACCAGGTACGGGCTCTACCGCTACCGCGTGACGGGCTCGGAGATCGTCAACCCGGACAATCGCACCGTCCTGGTGACAGACTCGAACGGCTATCACCTGACGCTGACGACCTGCTGGCCGTTATGGGCCGGCGCGTTCGCCACCCAGCGGTACATCATCCACACCGACCAGTTCTGGCCGGTCCCGGTCCGCCCGGGCTACACGTGAAAGGTCTCTAGCCGCCGGCGATCGCTCCGATGATCAGCAGGGGCTCTTTGCCAGTGGCGACCTCGTTGGGCAGCGGTGCGTCCAGGGACTCGTCCGAAAGGTCCTCCTCGCAGGCGAAGAACCTGATCATCGACCGGCGCTTTTTGGTCTGGGCATCGCGGAGCGTGCCGAGCAGCGCGGGATGGCTTGCCTCCAGGGCGTCCAGCACGGACCGCTGAGTCGCCTCGCCGCTGACCTCGAGCTCCACGACCCGGCCGACGCCGGCCAGGATCTGCAGGTTCTTGGGCAGGACGACCTGGATCACTTCAGCGTCTGAACTTCGACCGAGAGCACCGCGGGCAGGTCTCGGACGATCGCGTTCCAGCTGTCCCCGCCGTCAGCGGAAGCGTAGACCTGGCCGCCACTCGTTCCGAAATAGATTCCGCTGGGGTCGAGCGTGTCGACCGTCATCGCGTCACGCAGCACGTTCACGTAGCAGTTCTCCTGGGGCAGCCCCTTGGTGAGGGCCTCCCAGTCGTCGCCCCCGGTGCGGCTGCGATACACGCGCAACTTGCCGTCGGGGACGAAGTGGTGGGAATCGCTGGTGATCGGGACGACGTAGACGGTGTCGGGCTCATTGGCGTTGATGTCGATGACAAACCCGAAGTCCGTCGGCAGGTTGCCGCTGATCTCACGCCAGTTCTCACCGCCGTCGTCGGTGCGCATCACGTCCCAGTGCTTCTGCATGAACAGCGTGCTCGGGCGAGAGGGATGCATGGCGATGCGGTGGACGCAATGTCCGACATAGGCATCCGGGTCAGGGATGTAGTTCGACTTCAGGCCGTTGTTGATCGGTCGCCATGATTGGCCCGCGTCATCCGTGCGGAAAGTGCCCGCCGACGAGATGGCGACGTACATCCGATCCGGCTGGCTGGGGTCGATGACCATGGTGTGAAGGCACATCCCTCCGGCGCCAGGCGCCCACTCAGACGCGGTCTTGTGCGTGCGCAGGCCCGCCAGCTCGCTCCAGGACGTGCCGCCGTCGCTCGATGCAAACAGGGCGGCGTCCTCGACCCCTGCGTAGACCATGTCCGGATCGTTCAAGGAGGGCTCGAGGTGCCAGACACGCTTGAATTCCCAGGGATGCGGGGAGCCGTCGTACCACTTGTGCGTGCCCGGCTCGCCGTCGTACACGAACTGGTTGCCGACCGCGTTCCACGTCTTGCCGCCGTCGTCAGTCCGCTGCAGCACCTGGCCGAACCAGCCGCTCGACTGCGACGCGTAGATGCGATCCGGATTGACCGGCGAGCCCTTCAAGTGGTAGATCTCCCAGCCGGCAAAGTGCGGACCGTCGACCTTCCAGCTCTTTCGGCTCGCGTCTGAGCTCAAGACGAAGGCTCCCTTTCTCGTGCCGACCAGCAATCGAACCTTGCTCATGCAATCACCCCTGCTCAGTTATGCCGCCCATGAAGCTTGAGACCGGCTGCAACACTAAAACTAATCGGTCCAGTGGTGGTCTATCGCTTGACGGCGTCGGGTCCAATCCGGTTTTTGGCCGCCTGAGCGGCCCCATCGCTCGCACCATTCGGGGGCGGGCCGGCGGGCAGCTGCAGGGTGAACGTGCTCCCCTTGCCTTCAATCGTGGCCACCGTTATGTCGCCGCCGTGCATGCGCGCCAGCTGGCGCCCGAGGAACAAGCCCAGTCCAGTCCCCTGGAGGTGCTGCGTCTCGGGCGTGATGACCCGGCCGAACCGGGTGAAAAGGGTGGGCAGGCCGTCCCGCGGGATGCCGAGGCCCTCGTCGGTGACCGCGACCCGGGCAACCCCTGCGCGCGAGCGGACCTGGCAGGTGATCACGCCGCCCTCCGGCGAGTACTTGATCGCATTGCTCAGAAGGTTGGCGATGATCGTTTTCGTACGATCCGCGTCGACCTTGACCCGCACCCGCCGGTCGGGTAGATCGAGCACGAGCCGATGCCTCGAGTCGAGGAGCGGTGTCACCGCGTCGGCGGCCGAGCTCGCGATCTGCCTCAGGTCGGCGTCGGCGGTCCGCAGCGTGAGGGCGCCCTCCTCGAGCCGGGCCGCCTCGATCATCTCCTCGATCAGCTCGTTCATCTCCGACACCTTCGCCGCCATCACTCCGGCGGCCTGGCGACCGCGCTCGTTGAGCTGGCCGAGCAGGCCCCCCTGCAGCATCGACACGTAGCCTCTCATCACAGTCACCGGACCTCGCAGCTCGTGCGACGCGAGGTTGAGGAACTGCGTCTTGTTTTTCTCGATCCCCGCCACACGCTCGGTCACGCCGACCCGCTGCAGACCCGCGGAAACCGAGTTGGCGTAGGCGCGTAGCTGCGACACCTCCTCGGTTCCAAACACGGGGGTGAAGTCTCCGGCGATCACGCACAGCCATCCCTGGCCCTCCGTGAGGTGCAGGGGCGCCCGGACGATCGCTCCGGACTGGCCCGGATTCGCAGCCAGCCTGGTCGCTTGATCGCGGCCGATGCCTGACGCGGCGATGACCTTGCCATCGGGATCGACGACGAATCCCGCCGTTGCGCCAAACAGGCGCACCGCCCAGAAGGCGGCGCGGTCGGCCAGCGCCTCGCGGCTCGGACTATGGATGAGGAGGTCCTGCATCGCGTCTCGGAGCGCGTTTTCCTCGCTCATCCGCCAGATGCGGCGCAAGAGTGAAGGTGGCGCCAGGCTGACATAGATGATGGGTACCACGGCCAGCGCGAGCACCTGCGTGACGATGATTGCGGTTGGGCTCTGCAGCCGGCTCCCTCCCAGCACGTCGACGAACAGGATTGCGATCAAGACGGCAAAGCCAAGACTGAGAAACCGCATGCGCGCCCTCTGCACGGCTGGAACGCCGTTGCTGGCCAGCCAGAAGCGGACGATCGGCTCGCCCGTGAAGATTGCCCAGGCTGTGATCAGCACCAGGCCGAGCAGCGTCACAAGGATTGGGTTTGCACGCTGGAGCAGGGTCACGTCGAGGATCCCGGCGAGGATCGACACGCCTAGGAGGACATTGGCCGCGCGATAAAGAGTCCTGCGCAGGGGAATGAATTCGTTGCGGAACATGAGCACGAAGTAGCCGGACAGCATGAAGGCGACGATCACGACCACCGAGAGAAGAGGCGAGGAAGGCAGCCTGCCCAGGGCCGCAACAAGCGCCAGCGAGATGAGAGCAAGCGCAAGCTTCGCCTGGGCCCGCCCCCGATCGCGGTACCAGTGGTAGGCGATCGCCGCGCCCAGCGCGACAAAACCCGCCGCCGTGAGGTCCTGAGCCAGGACGACCGCCTGGGTCAAGATTTGCCCGGTCCGCCTCCCCCGCCCTGTTCAATCCAGGCAGGAATCCTTCGCACTATTTCGGACGGTGTCACCCGCGACTTGACCAGATACTCGATGGCCCCAAGCGAGCGACCGCGGTCGATCATCGAAGGTTCGCCGTAGTTCGAGAGGATGACGACCGGCGGGTGAGTTGGAAACCGCTCGTTGAGGGTTGCCAGCACCTCGAACCCGCTGCGGTCTGGCAGCAGTAGATCGAGAAGGACGAGGTCGGGTGCTTGACCTGACAGGGTCGAGAAACCGACCTCGCCAGTCGTTGCGACCGTGACCCGAAAACCGTCGTGCTCGAACTGGAGCCTGTACATGTCGGCGATCGATGGGTCGTCCTCGATCATCAAGACATGGATCGGCAGCCCTTCGCGTCCCTGCAGCCGGTGGGCAAGCACGCCCTTTGTGATCCATGCGGGGGCCGGCACGCCGGACTGATCAGGAAACCAAATCCACGACGCCGAACCCGCGTCGGGCCAGTCCGAGCCTAGAGACCCCGTCGCCATGCCACCCTCGGTGATCATAAGGTTCGGTTTTCAGGCTGTGGGCTCGGGAGGAGCGAAGCGAATACCTTTTGACGAACGTCGTAAAGGTTTGTTAGGGTTTCACGCACAGGGGAAGACAATGGCAACCGCACGCATCCTCAATTCGGCCGTGGACGACGTCTTGGACCGGCTGCGCTCCGCGACGGCCGCCCTCGACCGCGCCGGCGATCCGGATGAAGTCGCCGCAACGGCAGCCGACCTCCTGTTGCGGCTGACCAGGTCTTCTCAGGCGGTCGTCATGGTGGCTCGACGCCACTACACGCGGTCCGAGGCCGCCTCGCGACCCCTAGAAGAAGACGAGATCAGGGAGGTCTTTGCCGCAGCTCGAAGGGGAAGCGCCAGCGCTGTGGAGGCAGAGCTCCGCGCAGGCGGTGAAGCCATCGGAGCGGTGGCGGTGGCGCGGGTCACCCCGTACTCAGAAGCCGAACGGCAGGCCGTCGCGATATTCGCGTCCCACGTCGCCGGCGCACTGGACAGCGCCGAGAAGCTCCGCAGTGCCCAGCGCGTGGAGCGCGCGCACGAGCTCGCCGTTCAGGTCCTTCTCGCCGTATCGTCGCAGCCAGTTTCGGGTCAGAACCTCAGCGACTTCTACCGGCACCTGGCCGAAACCTTCGGCGAGTTCGTCGGCGCAGACAAAGTTCTTTTCTGGCGGCTCCGCGATGACCGGTTGCTGGCTCCTATCGACGGTGGCTTCGGCGTCGAAGGTGCATTCCTGTCTCGGCTCAAGCCCACTCGCTGCGAACCGGACGGCGATGACCTGGCGAGTCGTGTCGTATATCAGGACATGGTCTTCCGGGCCAATGCCGGCGAACCAGTGGAATTCGACAGTGTGCTCGAGACCCTCGGCGTGTCGAGTGCGATCAGCGTGGCGTGGCGAGCCGGAGACGAGCGCCTCGGCCTCGTCGCCGCCTACGACTCGCGACGGCCGGGCGGTTTCTCCAGGGAAGACACATGGGTGCTGCAGAAGGCGGGCCTCGCGGCCGGCCTTGTGACCCAGCTCAGGCGCGCAAACGACGACCTGACGAAGTCCGTGGAGCGTCTCTCCAAGGTCGACGGCGCGCGCCAGATGCTGCTCAAGAACATGTCGACGGTCGTCGAGAAGGAGCGCAAGCGCTTCGTGAGCGAGCTGCATGACGACGCGCTTCAGAAACTGACGGCGGCCGAGCTGCAGCTGGCTCGCCTCGCGCCGGGTGGAGAGATCGATCAGTCCAACCTCGACACCGTGAAAATGCTGCTCGAGCAAACCGAGGAGTCACTGCGCCGCCTGGTGTTCGAAGTCCGCCCCCCTGCGCTCGAGAGTCCTGAGGGCCTCGCGGAATCGATCCGCGAGCGAGTGGTGATGCTCGAACGCTCAGGCATCGCGTGCAAGCTCGAACTCGATCTGCGCGCCGACATGAACCTGGATGTTCGATCGATGGTCTTTCGGCAGGTGGCTGAAGCAATCGGAAACGTGGAGCGGCATTCGGAGGCGACGTTCGTCAAGGTCTCGGTCACGGAAGCGGATGGTGGCGTGGTCGGCATCATCGAGGACAACGGGCGAGGCTTCGTGGTGGCTGAGCGCAGCAACCTCCCGGGACACCTGGGGCTTCTCGCCCTTCGTGAGCGAGCCCTCATGGCGGGAGGGCGCTACAAGATCGAGAGCGAGCCTGGTTCCGGCACTCGGATCGAGTTCTGGATTCCGCTCGGGCAGTAATTCAGGGCGTCAGCGGAACCGGCTCCGCCGCGGTCGGCACCACCTCATCCGCGCTCTTTCGGGCCCGCCCGGGAAGGGCGACCATGACGATCAGCCCGGCCGCCGCCACCACGACGGTGGAGATCAGGAACATCGCGCGCGGCCCGATCGTCCCGTAGATCAACCCTCCCCCAAGGGAGCCGGCGATGGGCGCCAGCCCAAACAGGACCGACTTCATCAGGGCCTGGCCGGTCGCGCGCAGATGCGCCGGCGACAGCTCGTCGGCGATCACGACCGACGCGACATAGGTCAGCGCGAATGCGACGCCGATGGCGAGCTTGAGCAGCGCCGCGGTAAAAGCATCGGACACGAAGGCCCAGGCGAGAAAAACGACGAGGTATATCGCGCACCCGATGGCATAGAGGCCGCGGTGACTAAGCCGCCGGGTGAGGACGTGCGTGTAACCCATCGTCGGTATCTCGGTCAGCGCCTGGAAGGCAGCAGCCGCCCCGATGATCAGAGCCCCTCCGCCGAGGAAGCTGATCCGCAGAGTGAGGAAGTTCTGCGTCGCCGCAAGCGACGCGCCCAGCAGGAATGCGCTGACCAGAAATCCAACCAGGGCCACCGGCACCCTCGGCACGCGGTGGGACACGGGCGCACGCGAGGGCGGCTCGACCGGCTGACCGGGCAGCGCGGGCGTGAGCGAGCGCCACACCCACATGCCAAAGAGCAGGGTCAGGGGCGCGTACACAAAGGGAATGAGCCGGAGGCTGACGACCTGAAAGATGGCGCCCGACACCGTGACTGACCCCGCCCAGCCCGCGCTCATGCGAAGTCGAATTCGCGCGTAATCCGTGCGTGGCGCCTTGCGCAGCCTCCGCAGCGTGATCGGATCGAGGAGCATGAACGGCGCCCGGGCGAGCCACAGCACCACGATCACGGCCGCGAGGGTGACGGCTCCGTTGGTGAGCGCCAGCAGGAGCGCGGCGAGGGCCGCGGCAACGCTGGCGACAACAAGGATTCGTTCCGGGTGGAGCCGCCGGTCCGCGAGGTAGGCCCAGCTCATCCCTGCGACCAGCGAAGCCAGCGCCGCCGCGGCCAGCACGGCTCCGATCAGCTGCGCGCTGAGGCCGCGCTGGAGGAGGAACAGCGGGATGAACGGCAGCAGCGTCCCGTCGGCGACTCCCATCAGGACATAGGCCCAATTGAGGCCGCGGATATCTAGGTTGGGCTCACCTTGTTGGGTCGGTGGTCTCGGCAAGTGATTTGGGCACGACCATACGCCAAGCATCGATCACCAACTCATGCATCTCTTTTTTATCCAGGGCGGCTAGGCGCGCGAGGACCCAGTTGTAGCGAAGGTCCGATGCGATCGGCTGCATGAACTTGTCCGGCGAGCCACCGATGAGCCAATCCCTCTCTTCTTTGGGAAAGGCGAATCCCATCACCGTCTCGTCCCTGGAGAAGGCCAGGTAGACGATCCGGCCGACCCGAAACTTCACCCGACCTCCGACGAGCGCCTCGTAGCTGCGAGGCAAGGTCAACGCGAGGGCCCGCACGTCATGGATGGTCACCATCGCGGCGGTCAGCTTCCCGGGGCAGTAAGTGCCGGCGTGCCGCTCGGGACGACCTCGAGGTCGAGCCACATGCCGCTCGCCTCGCTGCCTGGGACGAGAGATGCAATGCGATAGGTGCCGGTCGCCTGCGGCGTGAAGGCAAAGCTTGCCGATTGGCCCGGGTCAAGACCGCGGGTCGGGTCGGGCGTGGTCCAGCCGGCCTGGGCCGGCTGCGTGTCGCTTTTGGACGCGACGACCGCGCACGAATTCGGCACGGTCGAGTGGTTGGCACACTGCACTGTGACCTGCCAGCCCACCGGAACCGTCAGGACCAGCGAGCCGTTCCCGTAGCCGTCGTAGTTGAACTGATAATCGGTTGCGGGATAGCCCGCGATCAAGGTGACGATCGCCGTCTTGCTCTGGGCGTCGACTTTGAGGTACTGCTTGGGATCAGGCGGTGTTCCAGAACCGGTTCCCGTCAAGGGATCGCACGAGCAGACCGCCACGATGACCAGCGTCGCGAGCAAGAATGAACGAGCATTCATGAAGTCTCCGCCTCGTCTTGTCTTGTGGTGGGAGTCCCTCGAGACGTGGCGGCAGCTCGCTGTGTCGTTTCCTGTCTTCGCGATCATCACCTTCCTCCTCAACATTGGTCCTTTTTACCAACCTCTTGGGCGGTCGGTTTTCTACGGATTCTTCGAAGGCGGTGTGCTGGCGGGTCTGCTGGCCGTGGCGACTCGAACCGAGCGCGAGCGACGCAGGAAGAACCGCTAGCCGCGCGTCAGGCGATAGCGCCGAGCCACATGCGAATGGTCGGAACAAGCTGTGGCGCGAGGCCTACCGACGTGTTGTCGTCGGAAAGCAGGCCGGTCGGGTTGACCAGCATCCCATGGCCGGTGGGCACGAGCTGAACCTTGAAGTTGGGTTTGTTCATCGCCGCCAGGATCTCCACGCACACTTTGGTCGGTACAGTCCGGTCGTTGGCGCCCAGCACCCACAGCGTCGGTACGGACAGCGCCCGGAGCGCGGGCATCGGGTCATAGCCCGTGTGGGTGGCGCGCACGGCGGCCAGCATCTCAGCCTCGGATTGCGTGGGCTTCGACTCTCCGCCGCCACTGAATCCCGACCACAGGTCGGTCTGATCCACCGTCGTGGCCGGTGCGGACACGAGGACGGCGAACGCCGCGCCCCCGTGACGCGAAATTGCCAGGGGTACAGTCCAACCGCCCTGGCTTCCACCATGAAACCCGACTCTCGACGGGTCGATGTCCGACCTTGCCGCGAGGAAGCTCAGCGCGGCCGAGGCGTCATCCGCGTAGGTCTGGAGGGCATCCGCGGTGGGGAATTCGCCTGGATAGCGGCCGGTGGAGGAACCATTGCCTCGCTTGTCGTAGGTGAGGACGGCAAGCCCAAGGCTGGTGTAAAGGCCGACCCAGATGTCATAGAAAAACCGCTCGCCCGGTTCGGAGCCATGAACGATGACGATCCCACCCCTGCGCGCGCTTCCCCCAGTCTCTGTGATCGTGCCCGCGAGTTGTGCGCCGGCGGCCGGGATGGTGACATCGGTCTGCGCGTACTCGACACGATGCGCGACGGTGGTTTTGTGCGCAGAGTCGGTGACGGTAAGTGTGCCGGCTGTGAATTTCAGGTCGGCGCACTTCGGACTCGGTTCGCCAAACCGGCAGCCGATGGCGAAATCGTCAGGAGCGTGCTGCACGTAGATGGTCCGGTAGGCGCTCGTTTCCATGTCGAAGAACCAGCCCAGGCGCGCGACAACCAGGGTGTCGCCTGTATCCGTCCTATAGCTGCCGTAGTGCGCGGACAGCTCGGCCAGACCTGACGGCGCGAGCTGCGCCGGTGTCGGTCCCGGCGCACTCGAACCGCTGCATGCGACCAAGGTGGCCGCCAGTGCGATCGCCGCCGCTGGACGCATTGTCCTCCAGACACTACCACGGCTCCGTGGTAGTTAGAACGGATTCGTGGTAATCGAAAAGCGATACAGTCTGAGCTGAACTTTGCGGGCGAACATGTCGATCCTGTTCGACTTCTTTGTCACGAGTCAGCGTGTCCGGCGTGTTTTGTCAGAGGCCATGGCGCCATCGGGGATGAAGCCCGACGAGTACGCCGTCTACAGCGTCCTGTTCGAAAAGGGACCGTTGACCGCCACCGAGATGGCGGATTTCCTCGGCATGCCGCTGACAACGGTGCTGGATTACCTGAAGGCCATTAGCGCGGCCGGGCATCTACAACGACTGCCCCACCCCAGTGACGGCCGCGCGGTCCAGCTGCGCCTGAACTCGCGCGGCCTTGGCGCTCACCGGCGTGCTCACGACCATTTCGAAGTCGTGTACCAGCAGATAGTTCGCACGCTTGACATGCCGATCGACCGCCTCAGGGTGGCGCTGGCTGCCCTCGACGACGCGGTCCAGACGGTTGGGGGTCGGCTGTCCCGGCCTCACTAGACTGATCCCGTGAACATGAAGCTCGAGCTCGTGGCCGTTCCGGTGACCGACGTCGACCGCGCCAAGGCGTTCTACGTCGATCAGGTCGGTTTCCATGAAGATCACGACCACAAAGTCACCGAAGACCTTCGCTTCGTGCAGCTCACACCGCCGGGGTCGGCGTGCTCGATCGTGATGGGGATCGGGATCACGGAGATGGCCCCAGGCTCTCAAAAGGGACTTCAGGTGGTCGTCGACGATGTCGAGGCGGTTCGTCAGGCGCTGCTCAGCCGCGGGGTCGAGACCGGCGAGGTCGACGCGCAGCCCTGGGGATCCTTCATCTATTTCGCCGACCCCGATGGGAACACGTGGTCGGTGCAGCAGATCCCTAAACGGCAGTAGTCAGGCCCGCAGCAGGTCCGCGATGGTGAACCGGACGGAATCGTGGCGGGCAAGGGTGGGCCGCCAGCTCGGGTCGACGCTGCGAAACGACTCGGGATCTCCATCCACGATTCCAAGGATGACCTCGCCGACGATGAGCGAGCCGACGGGTCCGAGGCGCTCGCCCTCCTCACGAATCTCCGCCTCCTTGAGCAGGTAGTACCAGAGCGGAGTCTCGCCCGACCAGCCGTATTGCCCGAGCCCGATGTCCTCGGGACGGAGCGGCTCCTCGCCGACGTACCTTGCGATTCCCTCTCCCGACGGCAACCCGGTGGCGACGCCGCGCTGCAGGTCGCGCACCGCCAGCGACTCGTAATCCTCGTCGTCGAGCTCACCGGTGATCTCGGCCGGCAGCTTGAGGAGGGCGTCCGGCAAGCAGGCATCGATGGGTCGGGCCCGCAACGCGGGCGGCTGCCCCGGGATGTCGAAGAACAGGCTCCAGTCGATCACCCGACTGGAGGGCACCGCACGAAACCCGATCAGGTCGGGAAAGAGCGTCAGGTCCGGCCCGCCTCGCTGCAAGCGATACGTCTGTCGCGTCTGGCTGTGCCCGTACCTGTAGGCGGCGTCGGCGAACTCGAATGGGATGGAAACCACGGCCCGCGGGCGGAAGAAGCGCGGCCCCTCGTCAAGCAATCTCCGCACTCGGTGCTCGCCGATCGTCATCGGCAGGAAATCGAAGAGCGCGATCCACTGGTAATGCCAGGTCATCGCCCGGCGGGCCTCGGTGAACAGGTCTGGTTCGGCAACGCCGTCCTCGCGCAGGCGGTCGACGAACCGGTTGTGAGCTTTGATCATCGCCACCTGCATCTGCGAAACGAGTAGATGGACGTCCTGGCGGGGATCGCCGACCAGGGCCACTCCCTCCTGATTCCGAGGAAGGTCCTCTTCGCGACCTTGTTCGTTGATTCCCACCAGCAGCTTGGCGGGATCGTTGCGGTTGAAGAGAAACGGGTTGCCGACCGGCCCCTCGGCGTAAAGGCATTCCAGGTTGAGCCGCGCGCTGCGGATGTTGCGCAACACCGCCTCATCGTCGTGATGTGAGACGGGTGAGCGGTCGGCCGTGATGTCATGCGCCACGTACTGTCCGAAAACAGGCCAGCCCGCCGCGACGGTGCGCGCCTCCTGGCGCGCCGAGTTCGCGGTGTCACAGGCTCCGCCCGCACGACCGATCGCATGCAGCAGGGTCGCATCCATGGAGAGGTGGGGCAGATCCGGGAACATCCTGGTGTAGCGATGGTCCGTCTGCGGCGCGTCCAGACTCCTGGCCGGTGCCAGGCAGTGGTCGCGAGCCGGCCTGGGCTGATCGTGTTGCCGGTCGACCGTGGCGGCCATGATCCCGCTATTAGACGACAACCTGTTCGGTGGCTGGATGGCGCCCGGGACCGGGTGTCATTCCAGGACGGAGGGCGTACCAAGCGCCACCCTCCGTCGCGACTTCTGCTTGCCTAGACCAGTATGAAAATGGTGAAACCTTTGCCCTCATCGGTGTACTCGCTGCTGGGACCGCCGCCGAGGATCAGGTGGATTCCTTCACCCACACTTGGGGGCGGCGAACCGATTACGCAGAAAATCGTCAAGACGCCCTCCTGGCCGTTGTCGAACGACACGCGCAGCTTCGCCATTCCACCCGTGGCCGGCGGACCGGGCAAGCCGGACCCAGGCAACGACGTTCCATAGCTCACGAAGCCTTCGACGCTGGTTGCCGTCCAGTTACCAGCCGCGCCACCAGCGATCGAGAAGACGCCGCCGCCCGTGGCAGAACCTCCCGGGCCGGCTTCGAGCGTGCCGCGCCCCCTGATGAAGATGGTCGATCCATCGGGCGCGATAGCCGTATCACCCGCCACGACCCAGACGTACGCCTCATGGTTGCCATGGGCATCGGCCGCAATTGCCGGCGCAGTTGTCAGAGCAATCGCTGCAAGAGAAATGCCGAATACCGCCAAGATCTTCACGCAACACCTCCCGTCAACGCCAAAGGACCCATCCGCCGGGTGGATGAGCAGCCTCCCCTAAGCGGACGATACTCCGCTACCGCGAAGGTGACAAACACCCCGCTGCGCCAAAGATTCGGGATCGGCTTCAATTGCTAGTTCCTCCCGACTCAGACGGTCCGACAAGACTCAATTCATGGCGTAGACGTGCGGCCATCTCGGTGATTCCGAGGCGCTCCGCGAGGTCGAGGGCGGAAGCGTACGTGCGCTCGGCATCTTCGCTTCTGTCCAGCTCGACCTCGGCCCTGGCGATGCTCGCAAGAAGCCGGAGCTTGTGCCGATCATCTCCCTGCTGGTTGGCAAGCAACAGGGACTCCTGCCAAAGGACATTGGCCAGCGCTGGGTCATTTTCGAGGTAATGCGCGGCGCCGAGATAGTCCAGGGCCCAAGCTTTCATTCGATCGTTTTGGACCTCATCAGCAGTGCGGAGAAATGCGTCGGAAATACGTCGAAGATCCTCTCGCCGTCCCAGCGTCCGATACGCGTTGGCCAATCTGGCCAGAGCCCGTGCTGAAGCGTCCAGGTCGACGTGAGTACTGTTTCGGAGGGCGAGTTCGAGGGCCGCTAGCACCCTATCGGTCTCGGGTCCTGGATCAGGTGGCACGTCCCTGGCTAACGTGCCAAGGAGTTGGTTGCCAGACCGCACTCTCCACCAGAGATACCCAGACAGCCAGGCGAGGCCGGCCAGCAGGAGCGCCAGTGGAACCAAATGATTCAATGGAGCTCGGATCAGTGGAAGGGCAATGAGGCTACCTACGACACCCACGATCGCCAACGCGATGTGTTTCTTGCGTACTCCAACGTAGTCGGGAGACACCAGAAGGACGAGGGACCCAGCACACCCCATGATCATCAGGAAATCTCCGGCGCTGAAATCGCCCAGGCGATGGATTAGCAAGAAGTCTGTGACTGAGCCTTTCTGCAGTAACTCGGCGAAATTCGAGAGCGCGCCGCCGGACCCGATTGCTATTGCAGCGACGAGTGCCCATCGGCGCCTCGTCCACCATCGAAGGCGGGCGTTCATCACAGGAGTCACTCCAATCAGGAGAAGTGGAAGGAGCACGCCCCCAACAAGCAGCACCGGAAAAGGAACAAACAGCCAGTGCTCAAGGGGGCGAAGAGTGAACCAACCCGGAATTAATTCCACCGACCGGACATGAGTGCGTGCGAGCAGGTCAGCACCGTAGGCCGCAATGAACCCGAGGCCGGCAATCCCGAGGGTTAACGGCAGCACACCGTCCGTTACGACGGCGCGGCGCCATTCTCTGACATCCATTCGGAGCGAGTCCCTGATTCGACTCACGCTAGCCCCAACTGTGGCGGTCAACTCGGCTGTCACACCCGCGGAATTTGGCGGGGATGGATGGGAATCGAACCCACCCAGGACGCCTCAGCAGCGCCCCGCAAACAGTTTTGAAGACTGCGGGAGGCACCAGCCCCCATACATCCCCGGCGTGGGACTAATTATCCGAGGTTCTCTTGGGCCGGCCGGATCGCCGCCACGACCCAACCCGTCTGCGCATGCGGCGCCGGCAGCAGGGTCCTGCAGTAGTGGCAGATCCGCCCGGTATCCACGTCGATCGGCGCTCCGCACGTCGGGCATTCCAGTCGCATCGCGGAGGGACTCGTCGCGCCTGCGGTGCGGCTGAACGTCCAGAACTCGGTGAACGCGCCAGGGCCGCCGGGCGAATAGCCACCCGCGTCGGCGGAACCCAGGTAGGAGAGCGCGACGGCCTCGATCCGCAACGTGATCGCGTCACCCTCCGGACCTCGATCCGCGGCCGCGACCGTGATTCTGGTCGGCGCAAGGCCGTCGAAGTGCTGGACAGCGTCTCGTGCAACGAGACTGGCCACGTCCTGGCTCATTTCGTCAAAGACGCGATCCGAAAGCAGGTCGAGGACCGGAGTCAGGTCGCGCGCCTCGACCGCCTGCTTGATGCTCAAAAAAGTATCCGCCGCCTGACGTTTGAACAGCTCGAGGTCGAACTGAGTGTCGGCGGCCTGGATCTGTCCGAGCCCGACCGCGGGATCCGCGGGCAGAGCTGCGCTCACGGGGTGCCGGCGGTTTGCTCCGTCCCCGTCAGCGCGCGACCGCAGTTGGTGCAGAACCGCGAGGTAGTTGCATTCATCGTTCCGCAGCTCAGGCACTTGACCTGCACGGAGCCGCTCGAAGCGACAATTCCGGCGCCCATGTTCAACCCCGCACCGATGACCGCCGCGCCGCCCGCTCCCCCGCCTTTAGCGGCGCCCTCGCCGATGCCCTCCATCGCCTCACCGGCCGCCGCGGCCTGAAACGACCCTGCGAGCTTGGTGTACTGGACGTCGCGGCGGTACTTCTTCAGCGCCTCCTCGTCGTCGGGTTTGATCGAGATCGTGAAATTTCCCATGCGCGCGACCTGCAGGCCGTAGTCCGCCAGGGCCGTCCCCGCCCCATCGATCACCTCGTCCTCGATCTCCGCGTTGCGGGCGGCGATGCCGAGGATCGGCCACGCCTGCGCGGTGATGTGGGTCACGACCTCCTGGCGGAACACCTTGAGCAGCTGGTCCCGCATCCAGTTGGTGATCTGGTCGTTGCTCAGCAGATCCCTGGTTCCGACCAGGTTGACGATCAGCCTGTCCGGCGCGCTGACCTTCAGCGAATAGTCGCCGAAGACCCGGAGCCCCACACCCAGCTGCGTCTCGGGGTCGATGACGTTGTCGACCATGCCCCCGAAGGGGAGGTTTGCAAACTCGCGCGTCGAGACGAAGTACAGCTCGGTCTTGAAGTAATTGCCACCCGTCAGTGAGTCGACCAGGTCACCCAGAAACGGAATCTCGGATGAGTCCAGCGTGCTCACACCGGGCTGCAAGATGCCCCTCACAGTACCGTCGCGGAAGAAGACGGCCACCTCGTCCTGCTCGACCGTGACCTGGCTCCTCCTGCGGATATTCGTGTCGGGCCACTTGAAGAGGATCTCCGCCTTGTAGGCGTCAGGTCGGGCGATGAACTCACGGCGGAGGTCGCGCAGGAAACCCATGACGCGAAAGTATGCGGGCGGGTAAGGGACCCGGCTACGCCTTATCCAAACGGGGAATGGCGAACTCCCGGCGGAGTCGTTGAGCCTCCCGGCCGGCCACGCAACCCTTGAGGTGGTCGTTGATCAGGCCCATCGCCTGCATGAACGAATGGACGGTGGTCGGGCCTACGAACGACCAGCCTCGCCGGCGCAGGTCCTTGCTCAACGCGACCGCCTCAGGTGGAAGGCCGGCGGCCATCAGCTCCGCCCGGTCGAGCAGCCGCCGACGGCGTTTGGGCTCGTAGCGCCAGACATAGGCGGCGAGGCTGCCTGCTTCCCGGCGCAAATCCGCGTAGAGGCGTGCATTGTTGATCGTCGCCTCGATCTTCGCTCGGTTGCGGACGATGCCCGCGTCGCCCATCAGCCGGGAGATGTCGCGGGCGCCGAACCCGGCGACCGCCTCCGGCTCGAAACCACGAAAGGCGGCCCTGAAGTTCTCCCTCTTGCGGAGGATCGTCAGCCAGCTCAGGCCAGACATGAAGCCCTCGAGGATCAGCTTCTCGAAGAGCCGGCGGTCGTCATCCACCGGGCGACCCCACTCAATGTCGTGATAGCGCCGGAGGTCGTCCGAGTCCGACCACCAGCACCGGGCCACGCCATCGGGCCCAACGCTGATGCCGGACGAAGCCAAGGAAACCTACTCGGCCAGCCGGCCTAGATCAGCGCTTCGAGCTTTGCCTTCAGGTCGCCCTTCATGTTGGGGCGATAGCCGACGGTGCGCTCGGCGGGCTTCCCGTCCTTGAAGATGATCACGGTCGGGATCGACATGATCCCTAGCTGCATCGGCACCGACGGGTTCTCGTCGATGTCCATCTTCATGACCTTGATCTTGTCGCCAAGCTCGCCGTGGATCTGCTCCACGATCGGGGCGATCATGCGGCACGGCCCGCACCACGTCGCCCAGAAGTCGACCAGCACCGGCTTGTCGGCCTTCAGGACGGCGTTTTCAAACTCGCTGTCGGTTACTTCCTGGATGTTTGCCACGTGCTTCCCTCTACTCGCTTAATCGCTTGATTCTGATTTTGATTCCGGTTTTGACTCCGGTTTGGAGTCGGGTTTTGACTCCGGCTTGGAGTCAGAGCCCGAGCTGGACCCGTTCTCCGACTTGGCCTTGTCGGGCGCCCCGTAGTCCGTCGTGTAAAACCCGCTGCCCTTGAAGATCACCCCGGTCGGGTAGAGGATCTTGGTCAGCTTGCCCTGGCACTTGGGACAGACCTTGAGCGGGTCGTCCGACATCCTTTGCTGGATCTCGAACTGGTGGCCGCAGTTGCTGCATCGATAACCGTAAATGGGCACTTTGTTGGGTTCCTAACTATAGACGCCGATCTCGTTCCAACCGGTCGAAAACCATCCCGGACGGAGGCTTCGGGTGGAAATAGGTCGCCTTCTGAGGAAGAGTTTTCCCTTCCCGGGCCAGCTTCAAAACCTGCCGCAGGTCGGGCTGGTCAAGGAAGAACGCGGCGGTTCCGATTCCTTCGTCCACCCACCGAACCGCCTCCGCAGGGTCGCGCGTGTACAGGAGAAGCTCCTCCGGGTTCCGTTTGCCGAGGATGTTGTCGATCACCTGCTCGTGCAACTCCACCAGGGCCACATCTCCTTCCAGCGGCAGGACCTGGTACTGGTGGTTGCGGTAGGCGCCGGCGGCCACCCGGCCGCGCAGGGCGCCCAGCGTCTCGCCGAGCGACCCTTTGGGATCGCCACCGGTGATCGCGACCCCGGTCTTCATGACCCGATGCGTTGGCATGACGACGAGGCCGGGGTCGGCCAGATCAGTCAGCAGGGCAAGCGTGAACCGCGAGGCGGCGTCAGGGGGTCCTCCGCTTTCTTCGGCGTAGGCCAGCGCGGTCTCGTACCGGTGATGGCCGTCGGCGATCAAGACCTGCAGTGGCTCGAGGGCGGCGTGGACCGTGGCGTGGATGGCGGGGTCGGAGATGACCCAGAAACGGTGGTCAGTGCCTTCGGAGCCTGTGAACGCCACCGCGGGCGCCCGGGTGGCGACACGCTGCACCATCTCCGGCACCCCGGTGCCGGCCCCTTCGTACAGGAACCAGAGTGGTTCCAGGCTCACCCTGGTTGCCCGGAGCAGGGCCAGCCGGTCCTCCTTGGGGCCCGGGTGCGTGCGCTCGTGCGGCAGGACGACCCGGTCGGAATAGGGCTGGAGCCGCAGGCCGGCGACGAGGTCTCGCCGCACCCGCCCCTCGAACTCCACCTCATGGACGTACATCGACCGCGGGTCCGGTTCGAGGATGCGGTCATCCAGCCATCGCTCAAAGGTCCGCCCGGCACCCTCGTAGTCGGTGCCGGGCCGGGTCAGGTGGACGACGTTGTAAGGCGACAGCGACCGATAGTGGGGCAGGTCCGAGTCCGGGATGACGTCGTACGGCGGCGCGACAAGCTTGCTGGGATCGCCCGCGCGCGCAAGGTAATACCTGACGCCGGGCAGAGCCCGAACGTCAGCCGTCGGAATCCATGCCGAGCTCTACATAACGCAGGTCCGACATCCCCCCAACCTCTCTCAACCGTCCCAGGACGTCCGGCGCAACCCGATCGTCGACGGCCAGGATCATCATCGCATTCCCCCGCGGGGCGTCGCGGCCGACCTGCATGCTGGCGATGTTCACGTCGTGCTCGCCCAGGATGCTTCCGACCTTTCCAACCACGCCGGGCCGGTCCTCGTGCCGGCTGACCAGGAAGCGCCCGTCCGGCACGAGGTCGACGCGGAACGAATCGATGCGCACCGCACGCGGCTCGCCCATGAGCACAGTGCCGGCGATCTCGTGGTCCTGCATGCGCAGCGTGACCAGGCTCGCGTAGCTGCTGTGGGAACGGCTGCGCCGCTCGACGAGCTTGATGCCGCGATTGCCCGCGATCAGGCGGGCGTTGACCGCGTTGATGCGCTCCTCGGTGAACGGCTGCAGGACGCCCTTGACGGCGGACGCGACCAGCAGGCTGACGTCGTGCTCGGCCAGCTCGCCTTCGCAATCGAGCTCGATCGCGCTCACCCGCCCGCTGAAGAGCTGGGCGTGGAGGGCGGCGAGGCGCTCGGTGAGGCTGGCGAATGGCCGCAGGTAGGCCATCTCCTCGGGCGGTAACGCGGGCGCGTTGACCGCAAATCGCGGGAGGTCTCCCGCCAACACCGCAGCCACTTCTTCTGCAACGTCAAAGGCGACCGAGACCTGCGCTTCGGTGGTCGAAGCGCCGATGTGCGGTGTGGCGATGAAGTTGGGCAGCCCCAGGAGGGGGTTCTCGCCGGGCGGCTCGGTCACGAAGACGTCCGCCGCGGAGGCGGTGATCCGGCCCGACGCCAGCGCCGAGTGGAGCGCGGCCTCATCGACGATGCCTCCGCGCGCGGTGTTGATCAAGCGGGCCGAGGGCTTCATCCGCGACAGCTCTCTTTCCCCGATGAGGTTGCGGTTGGAGTCGACGAGCGGGACGTGCACAGTGATGAAGTCGGCGCGCTTGAGCAACTCCTCAAGGGTCACCAGCTCGACGTTGAACAGCTCGGCGCGCTCAACGGAAACCACGGGGTCGTATGCGATGACGTCCATCTCGAGACCGTGCGCCCGCTTGGCGACCTCTGAGCCGACGTTGCCAAGACCGACCACGCCAAGGGTCTTGCCGCGGATCTCGGTCCCTATGAATTTCGAGCGCGTCCACTCGCCGCGCTTGACCGATGCGTCCGCCTGCGGGACCCATCGCGCGAGCGCGAAGAGAAGGGCCATCGTGTGCTCGGCCGCGGCGATGATGTTGCCACGCGGTGCGTTGACGACGAGGATCCCTTTGCGCGTCGCCGCCGTCACGTCGATGTTGTCGACTCCGACGCCGGCGCGGCCCACCACGCGCAGCTTTCGTCCCGCCTCGATGACCGCCGCCGTCACGCGCGTCTCGCTGCGCACGACCAGGGCGTCGAACTCGGGGATGCGGCGGATCAATTCGTCTTCCGCCAGCTTGTTGACCACGGTCACGTCGCCGGCCCTGCGCAGACGCTCGATGCCGTCCTCCGCGAGGGGATCCGCGACGAGGATCTTCGCCAATACTGAATGCCTGATGTCGCGCGTTTAGCGCGCGGCGGCGGGCACGCCCTGCACCGAGGCGGTGACCGCGGCCACCCCGCGTCCGTCCGCCGGCGCGATGTCTAGCTCCTCCAGCGCCTGCTCGATGGCCCATATCACCTGCACCACGTCGCCTTCGGCGACGGCGCCGAGGTGCCCGACACGGACCATCTTTCCCGTCATCTTGCCCTGGCCGCCGGCGATGACAACGCCGTATTTCGTATCGAGCAGCTTGCGCAGCGCGCTCACGTCGAGGCCGCCTGGCGGCAGCGCCGACGTCACCGTGTTCGACCGGTAACCGTCCTGCGCGTAAAGATGAAAACCCAGCGCCTCCAGTCCTGCCTGCGTCGCCCGCGCCAGCCGGGCGTGGCGTTCATAGACTTTGCCCAGGCCCTCCTCCTCGAGCATGCGCAGGCCTTCCTGCATGGCAAAGGCGACCGGAACCGCGGGCGTGAAAGGCGTCATGCCTTTCTCGGCCCAGGTCTTGGCCTCTTTCCAGTCGAAGTAGAAGCGAGGCGACCTCGCCTTGACTTGCTGTTCCCATGCCCGCTCGCTCACGCTGACCAGCGCCAGGCCCGGCGGCGCCATCCATCCCTTTTGCGAACCGCTCACCGCGACGTCGATGCCCCAGGCGTCGGTCTCTATCTCGATCGAGCTGATCGAGCTGACGCCGTCCACCACCACCAACCTGTCGGCGTTGCGAGCAGCCCGCGCCAGCTCGCGCAGAGGGTTGGTGAGCCCGGTCGATGTTTCGTTGTGCGTCAGGAGCACGACCCTGGCGTTGGGATGGCGTTCGAGGATCAGGCGAAGGTCGTCGGGCTCGACGGGTTGCCCCCACTCGAACTCCAGCCGCACCACGTCCGCTCCGTAGGCCGCCGCCAGCGCAGCGAAGCGCTCCCCAAAGTTGCCGCAGAGCGCGGCCACCACCTGGTCGCCAGGCGAGACGAGGTTGGCCACGGCCGACTCAAGCCCACCGGTGCCCGATGAGGTGAGGAGCAGGAGGTCGTTCTTGGTCTTGAAGACGCGCCTGGCGCCCGCTGTGATCTCGGCCAGGATGGCCGCGAACTCGGGTCCGCGGTGGTCGATCATCGGCCGGTTCATGCTCCGGAGGACCCGCTCAGGGAGCGGGGTCGGTCCGGGGATTCTCAGCTGGGTCTGGAAGGTCATGGGCGCGCTCCAGTGACTGGTTTCGGCGGCGCTTTGAATTTTGACCTAATGGCTCTCTGTCGTGTAGGGCAGAAGCGCGATCGCGCGGGCGCGCTCGAGCGCCATGGTCAGAGGACGCTGGTGCCGCGCGCACGTTCCGGTGACGCGACGGGGCAGGATCTTCCCGCGGTCGCTGACAAACCGGCGCAGCCGCGAGATCTCCTTGTAATCGATGTACTCGATCTTCTCGGCGCAGAACGCGCAGACCTTGCGGTGCTGCCGCTTCGGTCCCCTCGGACCGCCGGGACCGCCCGAGGTATGTTCGCGTGATGGTGGACGGCTGACTGCCATGGGTATCTCCTAAAAGGGAATTTCGTCCGGGTCGACGTCGCGCGGCGCGTCGTCCGGAGCGGGAATGTCATCTGAAGCCGCGGGCCGCTGCCGCGGAGTGCCATCGGTTGGGCCGCCGCTGCGGCTGTCGAGGAACTGCACGTCGTTGGCGATGATCTCGGTCGTGCGCCGCTTCTGGCCGTCCTGGCCCTCCCACGACCGCGTCTGAATCCGTCCCTCTATGTAGACGAGGGCGCCCTTGCGCGTGTACTGGGCCACGACCTCGGCGAGATTTCGCTTCCCGGCGTTGTAGGCCACGATGTTGTGGTAGTCGGTGAACTCCTTTTTCTCGCCGTCAGGTCCGGTCGACCAGCGGTTGGTCGCGATGCTGAAGTTGGTCACGGCGGTGCCGCTCGGGGTGTAGCGCATCTCCGGGTCCTTGGTCAGCCGTCCGATGAGCAGCGCCTTGTTCAAGTTCGACATTTAGGTCTCCTCCTCCCGATCCGGGCGCACTCGCCCCGCCGCATTTTCCGAGTCCGTGGTGATCGGCTCCAGCACGACCTCCGCCGGCGGCGGGGCCACGGCGGTCACTGGAGCGGCCTTCTCCGGCTTGCGCACGACGAGATGGCGCAATACCTCTTCTGTGATCTTCAGGCTGGACTCGAGCTCGGGCACACGACTGGGCTCGAGCTGGAAATCCTGCAGCACGTACGCCCCCTCTTTCTGATGCTTGACCTCGTAGGCCAGCTTCCGCTTGCCCCAGAGGTTGGTGCGTTCGATCGTGCCGCCCGATCTTTCGATCAGCGTGTTGACCCGCTTCACCGCATCCTGGACCTTGTCGTCGTCAAGGTCGGCGCGGACGATGTACAGAACCTCGTAATCCCTCATCGGGGAACCTCCTTCCTATGGGTTTGAGGCCTCGGTCGAACGGGAGCCGAAAGGCCCCCGGCCGAGACCAGAAAGGTCAGGCCGGTATTCTACCGAGTCATGGCGAACAGGTCGCGAGCGAAGGCTGCCGCGGGCTCCGGCAAGGGCAAATCCGGCCGCCGGCCGCCGGTCAGGGCGAAGAGCGGGTCCGACCTTCCGCTGCTGGCTGTGGTCGTCGCCGTGATCCTCGGCCTGCTCGTGATCGTGATGATCGGCGCGATCATCTATTTCAACCGGCCCCAGCCTGGACCGCAGACCGTCGCCGGCATTCCCTGCGACCACCTCGAGCACAGCCAGGTCCACTATCACGCCGCGGTGCAGATCGTCTACCACGGCGTGCTGACCAACATCCGGGACAACACCGGCATCCAGACCGACTCGGCGGGTAACGTCACCTGCTACTACTGGCTCCACGTTCACCCCGCCAACAAGAACGTCATCCACATCGAGTCACCGGCCAACGACACGTTCACGCTCGGTCAGTTCTTCGACGTCTCGAATGCCTGGAGCCAGGCGAACGGGTTCGGCGCCCAGAAGCTCGCCGCCACCCATGTCGCGACCTTCACGCTGCAGCCTGGCGACAAGATCGTCGCCTACGTTGATCTCGGCGATGGCAAGGGGCCGCAGCCGTTCACCGGCGACCCGCGAAGCATCGTGCTCAGGTCGCACGAGGTGATCACCATCGAGATCTCGCCACCCGACGTGAATCCACCGCCGGCCTTCGACTGGAAGTCGGCCGCGAACTCCGGCCTTTAGGGTTTAGCCTCCAGCAGGATCCTCGCCGCCCGGTAGTGCTCGAGCTCGTCGTGGTTGTTGCCGTATCGCGTGGCGCGGTCGGCGAGCTTCAGATGGGCCTCGACCGGATCGCCTTCGACCTGGAACCGGTCGCCGCGCTCGACCGCGCGCAGCCGCTCCAGTCGATGGCGGTCGTTGTGCAGCTCGATCTGCTTTTTCTCCCCAGCCAGGATGGCCGCGGCCTCATCCCGGCGCCCAAGGGCGATCAGGGCCTGGGCCTGGGACACTCGCGCGTCCGAGCCGAGCGGCCAGTCGTAAGAGCTGAGGGCCGGCTTCAGCGAGAGCAATGCCCTGCGGGGCTCGCCCTTCATGACCAGGACGCGCCCTCTTTCCAGAGCCAGCTCGCGCTCGATGCCCGCCTCCTGGCCTTCGAGGAGGTACTCGACCTCCGTGCCCAGCCGCTCGGCGATCACCCTCAAGACCCTGATCGACGGTCTCGCCTTGCCGAGCTCGACCTGGTTGAGAAAAGCGCGGCTGAAGTCGTCGCGAACGACCTTGGCCAGGCTCATGCCCCGCTGATGGCGGATTCGCTTGATGCGCTGGCCGAGCGTCTCGTTCTCCGGCATCCCTACTGAGCCTTATCGTAAACGAGCTATTTACAGGTAGTCCTGTGGGTTAAGACTGCGTGTCAGCCGGGTGAAGTTCTTGAACCCGTGGGCCGTGACCATCCCGGTGTCTTCGACGCGCACCCCACCCAACCCCAGCATGTAGACACCCGGTTCCACCGTTACCACGTCGCCCTCCGCGAGTGGGTAATCACTGGTTTCGCGCAAGGACGGCTCCTCATGGACGTCGAGGCCCACGCCGTGGCCTGTGCTGTGGTTCATCCTGGCCACGCCGTCGGGGCCCTCGTAACCCCTGGTCGTGGTGCCAAAGCCGCGGTCGACCAGCACCTGGCACACCGCCAGGTGGGGTTCCTTGCCCGCAACGCCCGGCGCGATCGATTCGATCCCAGCCTCGAGCGCCTGGACCACGGCGGCGTGCATCCGGCGCACCTCGTCGCTGACCTCACCGACGACGACGGTCCGCGTCAGGTCTCCGTTGTAGTGCGTTTTACGGTCCGTCGGAAAGATGTCGATGATGACCGGCGCGTTGGCCTTGATCGGTCCCTCGCCGCGGTAGTGGGGAAGGGCGCACTCCGGCGACCCGGCGATGATCATGTCGGGGCAGGTGTACCCCTGTTCGCCGAGGCGCAGCTGGGCGGCGGCATAAAGCCGCTCCGAGGTCAGCGGACCTCCGTTGGACCAGAGGATTCCATCCTTGATCTCCGCCTGCGCGAGCCCGCGGACGACCTCGACGACCGCCGACTCGGCCGCGCTCTGGGCTCCCTGGATGGAAGCTGCTTCTTCGGCCGACTTGCGGCGCCGCTCGGCCACGAAGAGGTCGCGGTCCACCTCGACGTCCAGCCCTTGCGCACGCAGGTCCTCGAGGTGTGCAGCACCGAGCCGCGGCGAGACGCGTGCCCGGCTGATGCCCTTTTCGTGCAGGATCGCCGCCCCCGCGTTCGCCCACGCTTGGTGGACGTAGGCTTCCCGGTCCTCGACGATCCGGCTCGCGCGGGACTGCGCTCGCGCGCGGTCTATCTCCAGAGGACTGGTGACGAGAACGTCGTCCTGGTCGCCAAAGCGGATGTACAGGGCGTTCTCGACGCCGAACCCCGTCGCGTAGATGAAGTCGGCGTCCTCCTCGCCGGTGGGGATCAAGACGATCGGCGCGGGTCCTGTTTTCCGCGACCTGGTGCGTTTCGGGGCAAGGACGCTCGAGTGGTCGGTGTCGCGCCACAGGCCCGCCGTCTCCACGGCCTGGGCGACCGCCTGCAACAGCGCGTCGTCCCCGCGCCCACGGGCCCGGCGCTTTGCCCGGCCATCGAGGTTCAGCTTCTCCTGGACCTCATAGCCGCTGGTGTAGGCGACCTCGTAGCCCAGGTCCCGAAGCTCGGCCAGGTCGCGCCTCAGGGTTCGCTCGGAAACGCCTGCGCGGCCGGCCAGCTCGATGGGGTTCAGGCCGGGCTCCGCGATGATCGCGGCCAGGACTCGGAGCAGTCGAGCCAGCCGCTCAGCGCGGTTCATAGA